>Ga0210025_1000064_pt1 | contig 161118 bp, 149 predicted proteins | sample CryGeyme20150102_FD_183989 | JGI IMG/M metagenome (GOLD analysis project Ga0210025, IMG submission 183989) | Groundwater microbial communities from Crystal Geyser aquifers in Utah, USA - Crystal Geyser metaG 2015-0102 (SPAdes) (version 2) | ecosystem: Environmental > Aquatic > Deep subsurface...
CGCGCCAATCACAAACCTGAACGGAGCGATGCGATGAAGGCCCTCCCCCCCCTTGCAACGGCCCTTCTGCTCGCAGGCACGGCGATGGCGCAGACTGCCGCCTTTCCCGTCGTGCAGAGCGAAACGGGTTTTCTGGACAGCTGCGCACAGGACCGAGTGGCGCGTGAACCCGCATCGGCCCCTGGGCGCGCAACGAATGTCAGGTCAAATGGAACTGGGCCAGTGCGTCGGCCCCCCTCGCAGACGCGATCCTCACGCTGAGCCTCGGCGCGGGCGAGCGCGCGCGCACCCCCGAAGAGGCGCGCGATCTGCTGGCCAAGCCCTTCCTGCCCGCGGGCGTCAGCGGCTATCTCACGGCGACCGGCCTCCGGTTTGACTGGCAGGAGCCGGGATCGGAAGGCCGCTTCAACGTCATCGGTGCGCTGCGCAGTCGCGGGGTCACGCTGCAAACGCTGGGCTGCCCGACCTATCCCGGCGCCTCGATGGGCCGCGAAAAGGTCATGCTGGCCACGCTACCGGGGCGCAAGCCCTTCGTGCTCACGGTCTACAGTCGCAGCGCGCCCACTGGCTTCGAGCCGGGGGTCTATGAGGTCAACGCCGATTTCAGCGGCGCGGTTCCCGACATGTCGGCGCTTCGGGCGGGCCGCTATCCGGGCGGCGGTGGGCGAGCCTTTGCGGTGGAGCCGACCGGCTGGACCGCCGACTGCGCGGATCCGGAATAGCGGGCGTCACTCGGGCGCGTAATGCGCGGGCCACAGGCGGGTGAAGGCAAGGACCGCCATGGCGCAGAGGGCCGCCAGGATGGCGAAGGTCTGCCCAAGGCCAAGCTCTGCGCCAAGCCATCCGGCAACGGAATACGCAAGCAGCAGACAGCCATTCGCGATCGACATCTGGGCCGCCATCAGCACCTGAAGGTCCGAGGGCCTCGCAAGTCTGCGGATCAGGAAGGTCGCCGGGGTGAGCGCCAGTGCGACCCCGATCCCCAGCCCGAACCACAGGCTCAGCAGCCCCGGCAGGGTCGATTGCAGCAGGCCAAGCGCGAGGCAGGCCACCAGCAGCAGCCCTCCAGCCAACATGATCGAGCGGTCGCGAAGACGTTTGTGCAGAAGCGGCAGCGCGACCGCCGCCAGAACCGAACCCAGCCCGAAGGCCCCGAAGGCCAGAGCGCTGGCATCGCGCTCCAGATCGAATACCCCCTGAACCAGCACGACAGTGTTCACCATGACCATCGCGCTCGCAAGCGCCACCGCCAGATCCAGCGCCACGACGGCCCGAAACGCCGGCACCCTGACAAAGAGAGCCGGGCCGCGCGTCAGCTTGGAAAGAAGCCCCTCGCGCCCCATGCCGGTATTGGCCGCGGCTGGAATTTGCGCCGCCCTGACAAGCAGGGCCGACAGGATGAAGGCCGCCGCGATCACGCCAAGCGCGGCCTTGGGCGACAGCACCAGCAGAAGACCCGCCGCCACGAGCGGGCTCAGCGGTCCTTCGAGTTCGCTGGCGATCCGTGAACGCGAGAGAGAGCGTGTATAATCCGCCTCGGTGCCGAGCAGATAGGGCACGACGGCCAGATAGACAAAGGAGAACGTGCCCGACGCCAGAGCAAAAACGAAAACCAGCGCGTAGATCTGCCAGATCTCGACGACCAGCGCGAGCAAAAAGAGGCACCCAGCGCGGATCAGGTCGAGCACGATCAGCACCGCCTTGCGCGGCAGGCGGTCGAACAACACCGTCACCACCGGCGCCGCCAGAATATAGGCCAGTATCTTGAGCGACAGCGCCGTGCCGATCACCGCACCGGACTCGTCTCCAGCCATGTCAAAGGCCAGCAAGGCCAGCGCGACCGTTGCGACGCCGGTCGCGATCAGGGCCGAGACATAGCCTGCGAACAGCCGATAATAGCTGCGTTTGTCGCTGATGCCGGACCATGCGATGCCTGGCTCGACCCCGGCCCCATAGGTCTTGACGCCGCCAGGTTCAGGCATCGTCCGGCGCGGGCGATGGCACCGGGTCGCGGTGCAGCATGGAATAGACGGTCGGCAGGAAGATCAGCGTCAGGAGCGTTGCCACCAGCAGCCCGCCTATGATTGCAAAGGCCATCGGGCCCCAGAAGAGCGTGGGCGCGATCGGGATCAGGCCCAGAGCCGTCGAGAGGGCCGTCAGAAGCAGCGGCCGGAAGCGACCGCTTGCGGCCTTGGCGACCGCCTCGCGCACCGGCATCCCGCCCCTGCGCTCTTCCGCGATCTGGGTGATCAGGATGACGGCGTTCTTTGCGATCATGCCGTTGAGAGCAAGAATGCCGAGAATCGCAACAAATCCCAGCGGCCGCCCGAACACAAGCAACGCGGTGACAACCCCGATCAGGCCGAGGGGCAACAGGACGATCACCAGCCCCATGTCGCGGAAATCGCGCAACTGGATCATCAGCAGGGTCACCATGAGAAACAGCATGACCGGGATCACGGCAAAGACCGAGGCCTGACTTTCGGCGCTTTCCGCAACCGTGCCCGCGACAGCAACCTCATAACCCGGCCCCAGTCCCGATCCGAAGGCGTCAATGCCCCCGGACAACTGTTCAACCACCGCCTCGGGCGAAACGCCCGGCGCCGTATCCGCGAGAACCGTCAATGTCGGCACGCGGTCGCGCCGCCACAGGAGCGGCTGTTCCTGATCGTAGGCAAAACTGGCGAATTGTCCCAAGGCGACGGTCCGTCCCCCCGGCACCGGCACCTGGAGGGTCGCCAGACGATCGACGGCCACACGATCCTGTTCATGCGCGCGCGCGAGGATGGGGATGAGATAGATGTCGTCACGCAGGTGCGACACGGTGGTGCCGGAGACGGCCGTGTTGAGGATTGCGGCCACCTGCGCGCTCGTCAGACCAAGCCGTCTCACGCGGTCCTGATCGATCTGGATCCGGATCTGGCGCGCCGGTTCGATCCAGTCGAAATGCACATCGCGGGTGTTCGGGTTCGCGGCAATGATGCCCGCAAGATCGAGGGCGCGCGCGCGCACGATCTCCAGATCGGGGCCACTCACCCGATACTGGATCGGCCAGCCGACAGGGGGCCCAAGCTCAAGCGGGCTGATCCGGCTGATCGCTTCGGGAAAGGTCTCGTTCAGCCACGCCTTGAGCGCGATTTCAAGCCGGGCGCGCGCCGCCAGATCCTTGCTCATGACGACGATCTGCGCCTGATGATCGCTGGGCGGCTGGATATCGAGCGGCAGATAAAAGCGAATGACGTTGCGCCCGACATAGGAGGTGATGCTCTCGGCATCGCCCGTCTCGGCGACAAAGGTCTCGATGCGCTTCACCGCGTCCTCGCTGGCGTAGATCGAGCTTGAGCGGGGCAGTTGGAAATCGACGATCAATTCGCCCCGGTCGGAAGCCGGAAAGAACTGCCGGTCAACCATGCCCATCCCGAGGATGGCGGCCGCGAACAGCCCTGCGGTGATCGCCAGCGTGATCCAGCGGGCGCGGATCGCGATGCCCACGACGGTCAGATAGGCACGAATGACGCCGCCCTGCTTGTCCTCCTGCTGCGTCGCAGGCGGTTTGAGCAGGACCGCACCGATGATCGGGGCAAACAGCACCGCGACAAACCACGACGCAATCAATGCGATGCCGACGACATAAAAGAGCGAGATCGTGTATTCCCCGGCCGAACTCTGGGCAAAGCCCACGGGGACAAAGCCCGCGATGGTGATCAGCGCGCCGATCAGCATCGGTGCCGCCAGCGAGCCATAGGCAAAGCTCGCGGCCTTTTCGATCGTGTCGCCCGCAGCAAGGCGCCGCAGCATGGCGTCGATCGTTGTCATCGCGTCGTCCACGAGTAGCCCCAGGGCGATGATGAGCGCCCCGAGCGAGATGCGATGGAGGTCGATCTGAAAGATTTCCATGACCACAAATACGATTGCCAGAGTCACCGGAATGGTGATTGCGACGACCGTGCCCGGTCGCACCCCCAGAGACAGGAAACTGACCACAAGAATGATCGCCACCGCCTGCCAGAGGGATTCCGTGAACTCTCCGATCGCCTGATCGACGACCTGCGGCTGGTTCGACACGAGGATCGGATCCACCCCGATCGGCAGATCGGCGATGATCCCCTCCATCGCCTGATCGACCTGACGGCCCAACTCAAGAATATCGCCGCCGTCGGCCATCGAGATCGCCAATGCGATGGCCGGCTTGCCATTGACCCTCAGCATCGGCTGCGGCGGGTCCACCAGGGCGCGCCGAATCGTGGCAATATCCCCCAGACGCAGCATCCTGCCGTCGACCACCAGCGAAACCTCGAGAAGATCGGCCTCGGTCTCAAAACCACCCGATACACGGATTGCCACATTCTCTTGTCCGGTCGTGACCACACCTGCCGGTCGCACGGCGTTCTGGGCCGCAATGGCGCTGAAGATCTGGTCGTAGCTCAGGCCCATCGCCGCGACCCGGTCGGGCAGGAATTCGATCAGGATGCGCTCGTCCTGAACGCCGATCCACTCAATCTTCTTGATGCCAGACACCTGTCGCAAGAGATCGGAGCGCGCGACATCGACATGATCTCGCAACTCGCGCTCACTGAAGCCATCGGCGGTAAACGCATAGATGATACCGAAGACATCGCCGAAATCGTCATTGAAGAACGGCCCGAGCGTGCCTTCCGGAAGGTTGTGTCGGATATCACCGATGCCGTTGCGCACCTCCTGCCAGACCGACGGCACCTGATCCGGCGGAAAGTCACCTGTCAGATCGACAAAGATTGTCACCAGGCCGGGGCGCGTGATCGAGCGCAGCGCATCGAGCCCGGTCGTCTCTTCCAGCCGCCGCTCCAGCCGGTCGGTCAGTTGCGTCTGGGTCTCTTCCATCGTGGCTCCCGGCCAGACGGCCGTGACCAGCATCGTCTTGATCGTGAAGGGCGGATCCTCGTCCCGGCCCAGATTGAGAAAGGCAAAAGCCCCCGCAATCACCGCCACGATGATCATGTAGACGGTCAGTTGGCGGTTCTTCAGCGCCCATTCCGAAAGGTTTGGGCCGATCATTGCGACAACCGCACGGCCTGACCGGGGCGCAAGGCCTGCACACCCGCTGTCACCACGATGTCACCGGGCACAAGCCCTCCGGCCACCGCGACGGAAGCGGGCAGAAATCGGTCGATCTCGATCTCGCGCAAGGACACCGTCTGCGCGTCAGGATCCACGATCCAGACCGCCGGCCCGATCGCGCTTCGGGTCAGCGCCGTGGCGGGCACCTCGATCGCGCTCACATCGCCAAAGAGCGCGGTTCCCGTTACCGTCGAGCCCAGCCGCAATTCGGCGGGCGGAACGATCAATCCGACGCGCACGCGAAACGTGCCGGTCACAGGATCCGCGCGCGGCGACACCTCGCGAACACGCCCCTTGGCTGTGACCGATGGCGTTTGCGACAACGCCACTGTCACCGCTGGATCGACAGGCGCGGATTCCAGCACTGCGGCTGGCACATCGAACACCGCATCTATTCCTCCATCGCGCGCAATCTGCACGATCATGCGGCCCGGCTGGACCACCTCACCGGGTTCGGCCCCGATGGCGATCACGCGACCGGGCGCATCGGCATAAAGCTCGGTGTCATTCAATCTGCGCTTGGCAATCAGATACTGCGCGCGTGCCGCATCGGCTTGCGACGTTGCATTGGTCAGCGCCGTCTCTGCCCGATCATAGCCCGCACGAGAGACAAAGCCACGATCATAGAGCTGCCGTTGACGCTCGAAATCGGTGCGGGCCTCGCTCAGTTGTCCTTCTGCCGCAGTCAGATTGGCCTCGGCCGACCGCAAGCCGTTTTCCTCATCGGCGGGATCGAGCCGGGCGATGATTTGCCCTGCCTCAACATGATCGCCGACATGCGCCGACCGTTCCGCCACACGTCCTCCGATCCGAAAGCCAAGATCGACCTGGACCTGGCTCTCGATCGTACCCGCCAGTGTGACCGTGTTGCCAACAATCCGTTCGGTCACGGTGATCGTGCGCACCGGTCGGGCCGACACCTCGCCCTTGGGCTCGTCCTCGGGTTTGCACGCGACACTGACCGCAACAATCCCCAGAGCGAAGAAGAGGCGCAGGACAGACCCGGAACGGACTCTTTCCTTTGTCGAGAGTGGCATCATGGCAATCTCACTTCAATCAGGGCCTCACGAGGGTCAATAGCTTGCGGTGCAAATGGCTGCCGCTCAGGACGGTCCGAGTGGTATCCCCAACGCATACCAAGCGAGCAGGAACAGCGTCCAGATCACAAAGAGCACGACGGTGTAGGGCAGCATGAGCGCGATGATCGTGCCGATGGCGGCCGTCACGTTTGCAATCGTGCCAGCGCCTCGGCCATAGGCATAGCCGACCACCAGAAAGAGCAGACTTATCAGAACGATCAGACCGCTCATGAAGGGCGATCCGGCCATGATTCCGCCCGTCACCTGATTGCGCAGGATGCCCCAGGGCAGCGGCGGTGCGGTCAGCAGGGCGATCACCACGACGAAACCCAGAAACGCGCGTCCGGCGTTCTTCAGCCCGCGCTTTTCGGCTAGGGACAGTTCCACCCCGCCCTCGACCAGAACACCGCCGGTATAGGGCCCAAGCCGGGGTTCGACAAAACGTTCGATCAGGATCGTGACCACGATGGCCATGAGGATCGACGAGCCGATCATGAAGAACAAGTTGCCCACATCCGAGATCGCGGCATTGGGATTGACGGTCGCGATCGCGTCATTTGTCACCGCGACCAGCAGCGCATTGCTCGGCGTGACAAAGACGTTGACCAGAAAGACCGCCGCCACACCGGCAAAGGCCGCCGCCCGTTTTTGCTCATGCCAAGGCCGTGGATCGCAAGCCATCTCGAACAGTCATCCCACCCATGCCCTGCGTGGCGTCACCAATTCACCGTTTGTCGGATTTGCGACGGTTCGCAGGCCCGAGAGACCGTCAAATGACGGAAACAGTCCCTATTGAACCACGGTAAATAAAAAAATTTACAAAAAACAAGCGCGATCATCAAAAAGGCCTGGCGAAAATTTGCACTGATGATTTCCAAGCTCACTTTTTCGTGTGTGTCGCGTTTCGATTTGCTTGCCCAATCAAGTCCGTTCCTCCATTGTCGATCAGACAGTTTGATGAATGGCGCCTCGTGTGAGCGATATCTGGACCGTATTTGCCATCATCGGTGCCATTGTTGTGCTGTTCATGTGGGATCGTATTCCTGTGATCGCGGTGTGCATCGGCGCGGCATTGGCAATGTGGGCCACGGGTATCCTGACCATCAATCAGGCGCTGTCCGGCTTTGGCGATCCGGCGGTGGTGTTCATCGCCTCGCTCTTCGTTGTCTCTGCCGGGCTTGAGGTTTCAGGCGTCACCGCGTGGGCAGGGCAATTGCTCATCAAACAGGCAGGAGCGAGCCGAACGCGGCTGATCGTGCTGATGATGGGGTTCGTTTCCGTGCTCTGCGCCCTGATCAGCCTGAATGGCGCGGTGGCGGCGCTATTGCGCGTGGTGATCGTGATGGCGATCTGGTTGGGTCGTTCGCCGTCGCAACTGCTCATGCCGCTGGTGTTCGGCGCCGATGCGGGCTCCAAGCTGATGCTGACCGGCAGCCCGGTCAACGTGCTGGTGGTCGAAGCGGCCCACGATACCGGGGCGCGCGGCTTTTCCTATTTCGAATTTGCCCTCATCGGCATTCCGCTCTTGCTGGGCTGTATCGCGATCGTGGTTCTGTTGGGAGAAAAGCTGCTACCGCACCGCACAAGCGCCACCCTGCCTCCGGATCTGGTGCGGCGTCAGGCGGTTCCGATGGGGCCCGGCGCGCAGATCGTGCTGGCGGCGTTGGCGATCATGGTCTTTCTGCTGGCCACGGGTCTTGTGCCGCCGGTTGTCGCGGGCCTGATCTCGGCGGGGATCATCCTGATTTCGGGCGTGCTGACGGTCGATGGGGTCTGCCGGGCGATCAACTGGACCACGGTCATCCTTGTCGGTGCGCTGACGCCGCTGTCCATCGCGATGCAACAGACCGGCGCTGCGGCCCTGATGGCCGAAAAACTCGTGGGCGCGGTCGGCGAGTCCGGCCCCTATGCGCTGCTGGCGGGCTTGTTCGTCTTTTCCGCCATCATGGGGCAGGTGATCTCGAACACCGCCACCTCGCTGATCGTCATCCCGATTGCGGTCGTTGCGGCGCAGCAAATGGGCGTGTCCGTTCAACCCGTGCTGATGTGCGTGGGGATCGCCTGCGCTGGTGCCTTCCTGACCCCTGTGGCCACGCCCACCAACCTGATGGTGATGGAACCGGGGGCCTACAAATTCGGCGATTACTGGAAACTCGGCCTGCCGATGATGATCTGGTTCTTCCTGATGGCCGTGTTTCTGGTTCCGTTGATCTGGCCCTTCTGACACCGGGTCACGCCGGGCATCGCGACGTTCTCCCGCCAAGGCCGGTCGGCTGCCCGCAGGGGAAAAGCGCCGCAGCGTGCTCGAACAGACGTGGTCGCGCCCGACCTGCGAGGTGAACGGCATGCATGGCGGCTATACCGGTGACGGATTCAAGACGGTGATCCCTGCGGTGGCCTCTGCCAAGATCAGTTTCCGCCTCGTCTTCGATCAGGATCCGCACAAGATCCGCGCGGCCTTTCGCGACTTCGTGCGCGCCCGCGTTCCGGCCGATTGCCGCGTCGAGTTCACCGACTTCGGCTCTGGCCGCGCGGTGACATTCGCGGTCGATGCCCCGGCGTTTCAGCGCACGCAACAGGGCATGACCGACGAATGGGGCAAGCAGGCGGCCTTTGTCGGCGGCGGCGGCTCGATTCCGGTCACGACGATGATCAAGGAAAAGCTGGGGCTTGATGTCGTGATGGCGGGCTTTGGCCTTTCGGATGATCGCATCCACAGCCCGAACGAGAAATACAGCCTGACCAGCTTTCACAAGGGGATCCGATCCTGGGCGCGGGTGCTGGCGCTGCTCTGACGTGGAAGCGAGCGGCCTCAAACAGTTCGGCGCCCTCGCGCCAGCCGAAGTAACGCTGATCGAAGGCATCGGCACCGGAACCTTCGACCGCCTGGGGTCAGGCAACCTGCCCGAGGCCGACGACGCGGCAAGCCGGATCAGGGCAGACCTGATCCGCTTTCTGCTGCTTGGCGGTCCCGATGCGCCCCGCATGCACGAAAAGGGACTTCGCCTTGGCGGCGCCTGGATCACCGACGTGCTCGATCTCGAAGGCTGCCGCGTGCCGCGCGACATCGGGCTGCTGGACTGCCGGTTCGACTCGACGCCGGTCCTGCGTTCGGCGATCCTCGATACGCTGGCGCTGGATGGCTCCGACCTTCCCGGCTTTGCCGCGGATCGGCTGGATGCGCGCGGCGACCTTCTGTTTCGCGCGGTCCATTTGCACGGTCCGGTGCAACTGCGCGGGGCGCGGGTGGGCGGCGATCTCATTTTCGATGGCGCGACGCTCGTCAATCCGAGCGATCTTGCGCTGCGGGCAGAGCGGATCTCGGTCCGGGGCAGCGCGCTCTTTCGCGGGGCCACGGTGCGTGGCGGACTGGCCTTGCCGGGTAGCCGGATCGGCGGCGATCTCGATCTGATCGGCGCAACCCTCGAGCGGCCGGAAGACGCGGCACTCAATGCCGATTCCGCCCAGATCGAAGGCGACGTGACCCTGCGGCTGGCACAGATCACCGGCGCGGGCTCGCTGGTCACCACGAGGATCGGCGGTGACATCGACCTGACCGGCACCACGGTAAGCCATCCGGGCGAGATTGCCGTCAACCTTGGACGCAGCAGCGCGAAAGGGGCTTTCTTCCTGCGTGAAGATGCCAAGATCACTGGCGTGCTCAGCCTGAGCGGCAGCAGCCTCGGCGCCATCGTCGATGATCCGGACTGCTGGCCGGCCAAGGGGGATCTGTGGCTCAACCGCTGTCAGTATGGGGCATTTCTTGGGGGTGCGCTCAGCGCAGACGAACGGCTCGACTGGTTGTCGCGCCAGACTCCGGAACGCTGGGGCGAGGATTTCTGGCCACAACCTTACGAACACCTCGCGCAGGTCTTTGGCGAGATGGGCCATGATGAGGAAAGACGCCACGTCCTGATGGAAAAGGAACGCCTGTCGCGCCGCGCCCGACGCAAGCGCATGCAGAACCCGATCATGCGCACGCTCCTCTGGACCAAGGACGCCGTGATCGGGGTCACGACGGGCTATGGTCGCCTGCCCCTGCTCGCGATCATCTGGATCGTGCTGCTCTGGGCAACCGGTGCCGGGCTTTACGCATGGCTCGACCATGAACAGGCGATGCGGCCCAACGCGCCGGTGGTGCTGCGCGCGCCGGAATGGGTGCTCTGCGCGGTGACGCAGGGCGACCGGCAGAGCCTGTCCTCGGTCGGCGCGGAGCGCGAGGGACTGGCCCTGCCGGGCGAGACACAGATCGCCTGCTATCGCCGTCAACCGGAGGCCGCCGCCTATCCCAAGTTCAACGCCGCCATGCTGTCGGTCGATGCGATCGTGCCCGGTCTGGGCAACGGGCAAAGCGCCTATTGGTCCCCCGATACCCGGAGGACCAAAGGCTATGCCGTCAAATGGTTCATGTATGTCCAGACATTGCTAGGCGTTGCGCTTGGTCTGCTGGCGGTTGCCGGTTTCTCCGGCATCGTCAAGTCGAACTGACAGCGCCGCCTATCCGCCGCCGAAAGCCCCTTCGCGAAAGATCCGGATTGGCGACTTGCGCAGGATCTGGTCGATGGTGGGCGAGGTATCGTCGCCGAAGCGGCTGGCGCTGTTCAACCCGGCCCCGATGAGTTGAACCACTTCCGGCGAGCCTGCGAATTTCGAATGATCGCCCGAGGTCGAATCGCTGATCTCCGACAGGTCGATGACCGTCACGCCGAATTCCTCCAGCTCCTGCAACGGCGCAGCCCCGACGCGCGGCACACCACCGGCAATCCGGGACGAGAGCCGCAACGCGGGATCGCGCTCCGAGATCAGCAGGAAGATGGCGCTGCGGACTTCCGGCGAGAGCTGACCGAGTTGCGTACGAAACAGGTCGATGTCAATATCCGGTGCAGCAAGCATGATGGTGTTGAGCCGCTTGGCCTTGCCAAGCCGGCCCGTCCTCTGCCGTTCGACGAGCCCCTCCATGGCCAGAAGCGTGCCCATCGAATGCGCAAAGACATCGACGCTCGTCGCCTTGGTGCGCGTCAGGGTATCCGCGATCTCGGGGATCTTTTCACGCGCGATGAGGGCGCTGTTGAGGTCATAGACATAGCGCAGCGAACGTGCCGCCGAGGCCCAGGTCAAAAGAACGGGAACGCCCTCGAAATTGCTGTCCTCGACGAACTGCGCCACCCGGAGCAGCGCGTCCGTCGGGGTGTTGTTGAAGCCATGAACGAAGAGCAGGACCGACCGCTTGCTGGCGGGCCGCCGCAACAGCTCGCGGTCGATGGCGGCAATGAAGGCGCGGTTATCGTCATAGGTCACAGGATCGACCGCCGTGAAATCGGTCCGCGGGTCGGGCGGCAGGCGCCTTGGGCGTTCGAGGTCGCCCAGCACATGGGTCGGCGGAATCGTCACTTCGACCGAGGCAAGACCAAGCTCGCGGGCACGGTTCTCCGACAGAAAGGCGCCCGGCCTCTCCGAGGGCTCACGCGTGGTGGTGATGAAGATGCGATGCCGTGTGACGTCAGAAACCGAAGCGGTCGGAATTTGGGGATTGTCGATGCCGATCAGTTCGGGCGGGCGGCCGCAGGCCGAAAGAAGAACCGCAAGGCAGATCGCGGCAAGGGTCAGGAACAGACGTTGATCGAGAACAGCGCGCATTGTTTCCGCCTCATGAAAACACGGATCAATCCGCGCAATCTCCTGATAACAGGTCTGCGCGCTGGCAGGCAAGCGATGCCTCATGCAGCCCGGCATTCGTGGCGCGGCATCATCGCGGTAACAAGTCCTTCAGGTGCTCGATCAGCCGGGCCTCGATCTCGGGGCTCCATCCCTCGGGGTCGAGCGTTTCGGCCCAGGCCGGGATGTAATGGCGCGCGATATAGTCATGACCAAAGCCAAGCGTTCCGACCGCAACCGCCATGTCAAACCCGTCCTGAAGCAAGCTCACGACAGGGATCCAGCGCATGTCCGGCGCGAGATCCGGCGCCCGTTCCCCCCTGAGCCAGTCGGGGCGTTTCCAGGCGAGCGAGTAGTCGAAGAACACGATCGGATCGCCACCATATTGCAGCAGGACCAGCCGGATCGGTCCCCAGTCGGCGTCGAACGGGTCAAGACCCCCGTCCTGACTGGCCGTGCGCACCAGAGATCCGTTGCCGAATTTCGGGCGCCAGGCCGGGCTGTCGGGCCGTCGGCGGTCCTGAACCATGCGCCAGAAATCGCTGAGGAACGGGGATCCCGTCCAGAGCGCCCCCTGGAAGGGATCGCCGAACATGTTCAGCAGCGGCACGGTTTCCTGCGACAGGAATGCCCCGAGACTGAGGCCGTGCAGATAGAGGCGCGGGCGCGTCTCCTTGGGAAGCGAGGACCAGTGGCCATAGACAAGATCAAACAGCGTGCGGGATTCCTCGATCCCGTTCTCCGGATCGACGATCACCGACATCGGGCTGGACAGATAGGAATACTGGACGCCAACCGTCGCCACGTCACCGCGCGTGATGTATTCGAGCGTATCCACGCCGCCAGGGTCGAGCCAGCCCGAGCCGGTCGGCGTGGCGATGACCAGATATTTCCGGTCAAAGCCACCGACCCGCTTCAGTTCCTCGAAGGCGAGCCGCGCGCGATCCGCGCCAGAGCCTGCGGCGGTCAGCCCGACATAAACCCGGATCGGCTGTTTGGCGGGCGTGCCCCAGAAGGACTGGATCTCCTCGCGGCTAGGCCCGGAGGCCACATAACGACGGCCCCAACGCCCGAGATCCTCCCAGGCGATCAGCGAGGCGGCGCTCCCCGACAGGGCGGGATCGGTGGGCGGGGCGAGATCGGGCGGGATCACCAGATCGGCGATGCGCGAGGCGTTGTTGATGGTCCTGACCGCAAAGCGAAAGGCGATGCCGTCGATGACAGCCCAGAAAAGGACAAAGGTCAGCATGAGACCCGCGGCCTGTGCGACCCGAGACGGCAGAAAGCGCGCCGCGCGCCGGCGCCATCCGGCCGCGACGGAGCGAAAGAGGCGTCCGCCCATCAGCAGGACCGCAAAGACCGCCGCCGCAATGACGGCAATCCTGTAGGGGGCAACCCCGTCGATCTCGGGCAGGTTCCACGCCTGGCGAATGGAATTCTGCCAGTCAGCCCCTTGCCACAGGCTGAGGCCGCAGAGCAGGGCCGCGCCGACAAAGGCCGCACGGCGCCAGCCCGGACGCAAGGGCGCGCCGCGGTGGATCTCGAGCCAGCGCGCCGCCGCCATCGCCACAACCCACGCTCCATAGCCGATCGCGAACACGATCCCACCGAGCGCCCCCTGGATTTCAGAACCACGCGGCACCATCGACGGGGTCAGCGACATGGCAAACAGCGCCGCACCGATGACAACGCCGATGGGTGACAGCGCCGCAAAAAGGGCCTGTGTCACGGCGGTTTTATCCCGGCGGGGTCTTTCGGTTGGCACCTTCTTCATCTCCTCCGGGTCACGATCGCGTGAAGACATGCCATGCGCTCCGCGTCGAGGTCCATCCCCAAATCATCGCTGCTTCGTGCGCTTGTCGAGAAAAGGGCCTGACCGGGGGTGCGCGCCCGAGCCGCCGTCAGACCGGCGTGCCCCTGAACATGCGTAGCGTCACCCCCTGCGCGTTCAGCGCGGCCCGCACGGCGCGGGCAATCGCCACCGCAGACGGCGTGTCGCCATGCAGGCAGATCGTGTCGATCCGGGACGGGATGCGCTTGCCACTCCGGGTCACGATCGCGCCGGCCTGCACCATCTCGACCATCCGCGCCGCCGCCGTTTCGGGATCGTGGATCACCGCCCCCGGCTGGCTGCGGTCCACCAGCGTGGCATCGTCACGATAGGCGCGGTCGGCAAAGATCTCGCAGGCCGTGGCACAGCCCAGATCCGCCGCCGCCGCCTGCTGCGCGGTGCCTGCGAGCACCATGATGATGAGGTCAGGGGCAACCGACAGCGCCGCCTCGTAGCAGGCGCGCGCCATCGCCTTGTTCTCCGACGCCATGTTGGCCAGCGCGCCGTGCAGCTTGAGATGCCGCACCTCGCCGCCATTGGCCCGTGCGAGCGCCTGCGCCGCGCCCAGCTGGTAGCGCACCAGATTGCCGAGGCTTTCAACCGCCAGATCCATCCGCCGTCGGCCGAACCCCTGAAGATCGGGAAAGCCGGGATGCGCGCCGATGCCCACGCCACGTTGTGCCGCCATGCGCATGGTCTGCGCCATCACGTCCCAGTCGCCCGCATGGAACCCGCAGGCAATATTGGCCGAGGTGATGACCTCCAGCAGCGCCGCATCATCGCCCATTCCCCAAGAGCCAAAGCCTTCGCCCATATCGGCGTTGAGATCGACGCTGATCGTCATGTCGCGTTCCTTTCGATGTCGTCCCCGGCCGTCACGCCGCTGATCAGTTGATACGAGAGAAGATCGCGCATGTCATGCAGGTTGCGCACCATTGGCCGCAGCGCCGCAGGCAGACCCTTGCGATGCGCCTCAGCCTGCCGCTCGGCGGCCACGGCCTCCTCCAGCGTCACGAAGCGGAACCGCAGCGCAGCTCCCGCGGGTGCCTGCACCACGCGCGGCAGATCACAGGGCAACACCGAGGCCAGCCTCGGATAGCCCCCAGTGGTCTGGCACTCGGCCAGCAGCACGAAAGGCGTGCCATCGCCCGTGATCTGGATATCGCCCGGCACGACCACTTCAGACAGAACGCTCAAGCCCGCATCGCTGTGAAAGCCGGGGCCGTCGGCGATGAGCCTGACCCCCATCCGGCTCCCGCGCGCGTCGCGCCGAAACAGCGTGGCCTCGAAACGCAGGCGTTCGGATGGCGCAAAGAAATCAGTCTGAAGGCTCGGGACGACGCGGATTTCACCGCCGTCAAGGCGTGGCGCGACAGCAAGACAGACGCCGGTCAACGCCGCGCGCGACTCCTCTCCGACCGGCAGCTGTGAGCCCGCCGCCACAAAGCGACCCAGGCCGCTGGCCAGATGCGCGCTGCGCGCACCAAGGATCCTTGGCAGGTCGATCCCCCCGCCCAGATGGAGATAGCCATAGCTGCCCGCCTCAACCCCGCCAATCAAGAGCCGTGCTCCGGCGGGCAGCAGATGGCTTGCGTTCCAGGCCAGACGCACGCCGCCGAGGCTGGCGCGCATCGGCGCGCCGGTGAGCGCAATCCTGACATCGCAGGTTGCCTCGAACTCGCCGCCCATGCCCGCCATCTCGAGCGCGGCGAGACTTTCACCTTGTCCCAGAAGCGCCGCCCCCTCGACAAGCGCCAATCGGTCCACCGCACCGCCGCGTGACAGACCAAACCCCAGATAACCGGGACGACCATCATCCTGAACACTGAGGCCAGGACCGGCCCGGTGGACGATCAGCGCTCGTTTCATTCGAGCCTCTCGGCACGCGCACCACCATCGGGATCCGTCCGCATCCGGGCCATTTGCTCTGGCGGGACCGCCTCGAACAGCACCTCGTCGCCAGGGCGCAGCACGAACGGCGTGTCGGCCTCGGGCCGAAACAGCCGAAAGGCGGTCTGCCCGACATGCCGCCAGCCCGTTGGTGTCGTGACCGAAAAGAGCACAAGCTGCCGGATCGCCACAACCAGCGCCCCCTCGGGCACCCGGTCCGAAAGCGCCTTTTGCCGGGGAATGTCCCATGCCGGGTCCAACTCGCCCAGATAAGGTTGGCCCGGAGCAAAGCCGATGGTCTGCACCCGCACGCGGCTCTGCGACAACGAGGCGATGGCAACCTCAGACGTCATCCCCGCCGCCTGCGCCGCCTCTGCGAGTTGCGGCGCAAGATCGCCGCCATAGACTGTCGGAATACGCCAGAGCCTGCGCCCCTCCGGCAGCGGCGCGCCATACCAGTCGCGCGCCGCCAGAAGCGACAGGAGCGCCGTCCGCATGGCCGCGTGCCCCACCCGGAGCGCATCGAACCTGACATAGGTCGAGACAAGCGAGGTTGAGGTTTCGAGCGCCCCCACCAGTGCCGCGCGATCAAGCGCCGCGCGAAAGGCCAGCGCGGCGCGGTTTGCCGGTTCGCCCAACCTGTCCCCGAAACTCACAAGCATTCCGTCCACGCCGACGGTGCGGATGCGCGGCCAGCCTGCTGCCCCGTCGGACAGCGCGGAAGTCGGGACGACGGATGTCATGTCAGGCTACCTTGCAGCATGAAACGCGAATATCAGGTCCAGACCGTGCCGAAAAGATCAAGGATGGCGCAGCGTGAAGCCAATGCACGTCTTGCGCGCATCTCAGACCCGATTGCCGTTGCGCCTTCCCCCCTCCCAACCCCGCGTCTCGCGTCCCAGTCGCGTCTGTCCATGCGGCGATGCCGCACGCCGAGAGGGGAATCGCACGATGGGCACCCGGTGTTAGCGCCACCACGATTGCACAGCGCGCGCCCCTCGCCTAAGAGGCGCAAAACAGCTTCTTGGTTCAGCGGGACATCAGACATGCGCACTTCAAATCAGGCCAACCAGATGAGAACCGGGCGGGGTTTCATTGCGGCTCTCGATCAATCGGGCGGCTCGACGCCCAAGGCGTTGCGGCTCTACGGCATCTCCGAGGAGGCCTATGATTGCGAGGCCGCGATGTTCGATCTCATCCATGCGATGCGGGCGCGCATCGCGCAGTCCCCGTCCTTCACCGGTGACAAGGTGCTGGGTGCGATCCTGTTCGAGATGACGATGGACCGCGAGATTGCAGGCCGGCCCTCGGCGCAGTTTCTCTGGGAGGAGCGCGGCGTGGTGCCCTTTCTCAAGGTCGATCAGGGCCTTGCCGGGACCGCCGATGGCGTCAAGCTGATGAAACCGATGCCGGGGCTCGACGCGCTGCTCCAACGCGCCACCAGCGCGGGCATTTTTGGCACCAAGATGCGCTCGGTCATCGACGCAGCCAACCGCACCGGGATCGAGGCCGTAGTTGCCCAGCAATTCGAGGTCGGCCAGCAGATTCTCGGCCACGGCCTTGTGCCCATCATCGAGCCCGAGATCACCATCTCGATCCCCGACAAGGCCAAAGCAGAAGACCTTTTGCGCGCGGCAATCCTCGCGCAGCTCGAGATGCTGCCTGCCGATCAGGAGGTCATGCTCAAGCTCACCCTGCCCGAGACGCCGAACCTCTACGAGGCGCTCGTCAACCATCCCCGTGTGCTGCGTGTCGTGGCGCTCTCGGGCGGTTACAGCCGGGACGCGGCAAACGCGCGGCTGGCGCAGAACCGTGGTGTCATCGCCAGCTTCAGTCGGGCGCTCACCGAAGGTCTGTCGGCGCAGCAGACGGATGCGGAATTCGATGCCGTGCTCGCCAAGGCGATCAACGATATCTACAACGCCTCGGTCGCCGGCTGAGGCCGCGCCGGTTCGGTCGATGCCCCGCTACGCCCTCAAGGTCGAGTATCACGGCGCGGCCTTTGTCGGCTGGCAACGGCAGGCGGATCAACCTTCGGTGCAGGGCGCGATCGAGGCGGCTCTCGGGCGGCTCGAACCCGGCCCCCATACGATCGCTGCCGCCGGGCGCACCGATGCGGGCGTGCACGCGCTGGCGCAGGTCGCACATTGCAATCTGGCGCGCGTCTGGGATCCCTTCCGCCTTTCAGAGGCGCTCAATCACCACCTCAAGCCCCTGCCCGTGGCGATTCTCACCTGCGTGCCCGTCACCGAGGACTGGCACGCGCGCTTTTCCGCCATCGAGCGGCGCTATCTCTTTCGCCTGCTGATGCGCCGTGCGCCCGCCACGCTCTCGGCCGGGCTGGTCTGGCAAGTGCAACACCGGCTCGATCCCGCGGCGATGCGAGCGGCGGCCACCCATCTCATCGGGCGGCATGATTTCACCACCTTCCGCTCGTCGATCTGTCAGGCCGCAAGCCCGGTCAAGACGCTCGACGCCCTCGAGATCGAGCAGATCGACGGCCCAACGGGACCTGAAATCCGCTTTCACCTGCGCGCGCGCTCGTTCCTGCACAATCAGGTCCGCTCGATCGTCGGCACGCTCGAACGGGTGGGCGTCGGGGCATGGCCCCCGGATCGGGTGCGCGCAGCCCTCGCGGCACGCGACCGCGCCGCCTGCGGCCCGGTCTGCCCGCCACAAGGCCTGTATCTCGCCGGGGTCAGCTACCCCGCCGATCCCTTCGGACCGCAAGATTAGCCTTTGATCTCGCGCCCGCCCCGCGCTAAGAGCCTTTCCAGCGGTCCCGTAGCTCAACTGGATAGAGCACCTGACTTCTAATCAGGATGTTGGGGGTTCGAGTCCTCCCGGGATCGCCATTTTCTCTATGAAACGAACTCACCAAATGAAGCCATCTGTTATTGATCTATTTTCGGGATGCGGGGGGCTAACACTAGGATTTGAGCAGGCGGGTTTTGAAGTTATTTCGGCCTATGACAGTTGGCTCCCTGCCGTAGAGACCTATCGGCTCAACTTTTCGCATCCAATAACGCAATGCGAGCTTTCTCCGTTAACGGAGCTTCGTGCGGTCGATGTAATAATTGGCGGGCCGCCCTGCCAAGGCTTCTCTTCTGCGGGCCTTCGACGCGTGGGCGACGACCGTAACACCTTAGTATCGGTTTTCAGTCAACTGGTTCAGATGGTAAGACCCAAGGCATTTGTGTTTGAGAACGTAGAGGGTTTTCTTACCGGGCAGGATGGGCAGTTTCTTTTTGAGTTGCTGGGCCCTTTGGTGGAAACAGGATACAGAATTCACCTCCGAAAGATCAATGCCTCAAACTATGGTATTCCTCAACACCGCAAGCGCGTTGTTGCCATTGGTGGGCTTGGCTGGGATCCAACTTTTCCGCCGCACACTCATTCAAGTCTCGGAGCACCGGGTGCAACCCTACTTAATGGCCACAAGATGCCATTTTCGCCCACGTTAAGCGAAGCTATTGCTGATCTTCCTCCCGCAAAGCCGCGACTTCGTGGCTCGGCAGCGTCAGAATGGGATCACGAATTCAGCCCGTTCAGCCCAGCAGATCAAGAGCGGGCAAGTCTGTTGCAGCCTGGGCAGAGGATGCGTGATTTACCCGAGGAATTGTGGCATGAAAGCTACAAGAAGCGCGCCAACAGACGCGTGAGCGATGGCACGCCGACTGAGCGACGTGGGGGTGCTCCATCTGGTTTGCGCCGATTGCGAGCAGAGGAGCCATCAAAGGCAATCACTGGTGGGGCATTGCGTGAATTTGTTCACCCTAGTGAAGACCGTCCTATGACAATACGCGAATGCGCTCGCCTTCAGACATTTCCGGATACATTCAGGTTTGCTGGAACCCAAGCCGAGAAAATTCAACAAATTGGCAACGCAGTCCCGCCCAGACTTGCTAGGCTGATAGCCGAATCATTGGCGCGTGATCTCAGCGGTGCTAGCCCTAGAGAACAGGAAGGCGCGCTCTTAAGCTTTGCCCCAACTGCTTCAAATGGAATGAGTCCCATCCTGCAAAAAGTGACGGCAGAAGTCGCCAAGAGATTTGGGCACGCGGAGTTGAGATCACAGGGGGAACTATGGCTCTGAGTCAGACGCAAAAAGCGGTTTGGGAAAAGGCGCGCGCGCTGGGTTCCGGGGGGCAAGCTGTGAGGCTAACCGATGCAGCCTGCGCGTATCTTTTGGCACGAATTGTTGCCGATTTGGAATTGGGAGAGCACTTTCCCGAATTTTCCAGTGATGTTGCTGATTTTTTCAGCTCTGGGGAGCTCGATAAGCTTGAAATAGAGGGAATTGACCCGCTTCCAGTTTTCGAGCGATTGCTGTCAATTAATCCTGATGGAGATATGTATTTTGCCTGCTTGGCAAATCTGCACAAAGCTCGCTTGAAATATGAAGTGATCCTAGAGAACCAAGCCATTCCTACGCTTGAGCAGGTCGGGCCGCGCGGCCTGCTTCAGTATGGGAAATTGAGCCCGCGCGGGTTAGTTGCATTCCTGTTTTGGCGCAAGTGGTTCTTTGATATTGACAATAGGGCCGGTCAAGAAACGGGTTATCTTTTCGAGCCTGTGATTGCCAATGCGGTAGGCGGCACACCTGTAACATCAAGCAGGAGCCCTGTTAAACGTCATCGCGACAATCGGAAGGGGCGCCAAGTCGATTGCCTTCTTGGGAATAAAGCTTACGAGTTAAAAATCAGGATGACAATCGCCGCGTCCGGTCAGGGTCGCTGGGGAGAGGAGCTTGACTTTCCGATTGACTGTAAAGAAAGCGGCTTTACGCCCGTCTTGGTCGTTTTGGACAGCACGCCCAATCCAAAACTTTCTGAACTGAGTAGAGCATTCCTTAGGCAGGGTGGGGAAGTCTATGTGGGAGCAGAGGCTTGGGAGCACCTCGATAGCCTAGCTGGCTGCACAATGGCTTCATTCTTGGAGCGATATGTTAGGGAGCCAATTGATCATTTGCTGAGTGAAGCTCCAAATGAGCTGCCGGAGTTTCGGGCTTGGATTGACGGGAATGTAATGGTGATCGCAATTGCCGGTGAAGAAATTCGAATATTGCGAGCCAATGTTGATGTGAATGACGATGCACATGACGAGGCACCTGACGATCTTTTCGACAGTGAACTATAGGCGATTTGCTGGTTTCTAGTATGGCACGGCTCGTTTTGTAGGCGTTGGAATGGCTGAATTCTGACTACTGCATGAAGTCATCCGAAGGGAAAGTGCTTCATCAAAACACTGCAATGCAAAGAATGAAAGGTCTGTGTCACAAGCCGTCCTGCTTTGGGGCCAATTCGCAGCGCACAACCTTCTCGTGGCGAGCAAAGAAATAACAAAACAACAACAGTGGCTTGCCGGGATTGCTGCGCTGATGCGCGTGCTCAGGGATAAATCGTTGTTGACCAAGCGGGGCGGATTGAGGATGCTCTGAGGGTCTGCTGATGCAGGCACGGTGGTGGGGCCATAGCACGGGGCCTCACCGACAGGGCTCCGCTCCACGACAACGCCCGCCGTCACGTCAACGCAACCCCGGTTGCGCTGGCTGTCGGCATAGTGAGCGTCCGTGTGACCCCGAACCGACTGCCAGCGCTCCAAAACAGAGGAGTGCCAAGCATGGCAACTTACTGGCGCAGCGGCGAAGGCCGCAAGATCATCGACACCACGGCCCACTGGGTCCTCGCGGTCGCGGCCCTGCGGGGCCTCACCGTCTGGGACTACATCGAAGGGCGCTGCTCCAACCAGACGTTTAGCGCGGCCAGATCGAGGAAGTCCGGCATACCTTGAAGTATCTGGTGGCGGGAATCGCGGACGTTCTTCTCGACTTGCCCCCCTCGCCTTTGGGCTTGAACCAATGGCGCACCAATGGCTCGACCCATCCTGCCGCCGGATTGCAGAAGTCGGGCTCATAGACATAGTGGTTCGTCATGGCGAGGAACCGCATATTGATTTGTCGTTCCTTGCCGCGGCCGACCCGATCCACCGCCGTCTTCATGTTGTCGTAAATGCCCCGCGCAGGCACACCACCGAAGGCCCGAAAGGCGTGCCCGTGGGCATCGAAAAAGCATCGCAAGCATCGCATGGGTCTGCAACGGATAGGCGCGTAGAAGAAACGCTCGGCTGTGCAACAGTGTGAGATGCGCCATCTGAAGCTTGGTGCGCTCCCCGCCAGAACTGCAAAGTCCTCGCTCCAGTCGAACTGAAAGGCCTCGCCGGGATCAAAATGCAGCGGCACAAAGGGTCCGCGCCCCGTGGTCTGCTGCTCGCGCTGGCGATCTGCCCGCCACCGTCGTGCAAAAGCTGCCACCCGGGCATAGCACCCGGTAAAGCCAAGGACCACGAGATCGACGTGCAACTGCTTCACGGTCCGCCGCTGCTTGCGCGACTTTCCGGCTTCGGTCTTCAGCCAACCCGCCAACTTCTCTGCAAAGCGGTCAAGCTTGCTGTGCCGTTCCGGCGTTGCGAATTTTGGCGCGATCGTGTTCGCCGCCAGATGCTTGGTCACGGTATTCCGCGACACTCCGGTCAGCCGCGAAATCTCGCGGATCGACAACTTCTGCCGCAGCCGCAAATGCATCCGTCGGATGATGTTCAATAGTCCCATGTGGATCACTCCCTTGCCGGCGCTGGTCTCCGCATTGGGGGTGGCTTCACATGGCTCAGTTCTCAGTGAAAATTAGCCGCCTGCCCGGCTCAGTTCTGGGTGCAAATCAACACGCCAGACCTTCCCGATAAAGCGGCGCCGTCGCAGCTCTATCCTACGGCGCCAAGCGATAGACTCGCAGTTCCGGCAAGGCCGTCAGCGGTGCCCCGATCACCCGGAAGCCCGCCAGCGAAAGCCTGCTGCCCGCACCCGCTGATGCATCAAGCGGAATGAGATCGACCGCCACCGATTTGCCGGTCGCGGCATAGTCCACCCGGCCTTTGGCGCGCGCGCGGACCAGCGGCGTCTTGAGCCAGAACCCCGGCTCGGCGGGCGTGCCGAGTGAGGCTATGGTCACACCAAGATCACGCGCCGGGCTGGCCTGTGCCGTCGCCACCGCGACCTGACGCTCTGCTTGCGTGGTGCTGTCAAGCGTCGCTGCCGTCTGCGGCCCGGTGATCTGGACGGGTGGCTGCGGCGTGGTCTGCACCGGCTTGCGCGCCACCACCTGAGCCACTTGCGCGCACCCGCCCAGAACCAGAGCCATACCGGCGATCACGATCAGACCTCTCATAGGCCCATCCTAGTCGGGTCCGCCACGTCCAGCAATCGAGAACATGTCTCTTGCCCTGCCCCCGCGCGCCGCATAAGTTCGAGGCATGACAATACCCCTCATCGATCCTTTTCGTCGGCCCATTTCCTATCTGCGCGTCTCCGTGACGGACCGCTGCGATTTCCGCTGCGTCTATTGCATGTCGGAGAACATGACCTTTCTGCCCAAGCGCGACCTGCTTACGCTTGAAGAACTTGATCGCCTGTGCACCTCTTTCGTGCGGCTCGGGGTCGAGAAGCTGCGCATTACCGGCGGCGAACCTCTGGTGCGCAAGGGCATCATGACCTTCTTCGACGCCATGACCCGGCATCTGGAGAGCGGCGCCCTGAAGGAATTGACGCTGACCACCAACGGCAGCCAGATGGACCGCTTCGCAAGCGATCTTTACGCTGCGGGCGTGCGTCGGGTGAATATCTCGCTCGACACGCTCGACGATGCCAAATTCGCCCAGATCACCCGCTGGGGCCGCCTGCCTCAGGTGCTCAAGGGGATCGACGCCGCTCAGAATGCCGGCCTGCGCGTCAAGATCAACACCGTCGCCCTCAAGGGCTTCAACGAGGATGAGCTTTTCAGCCTCACCAGCTGGTGTGCCAGTCGAGACATGGACCTCACCTTCATCGAAGTGATGCCGATGGGGGACATCGGCAACGAAGATCGGCTGGGACAATACTGGAAGATTTCGGATCTGCGCGCCCGACTCGCAGAGCGGTTCACGATGACCGACCTTGTCGAGCGCAGCGGTGGACCGGCGCGCTATGTGCGCCTCAATGAAACCGGACAAAAGATCGGCTTCATCACCCCGCTCACGCATAACTTCTGCGAAAGCTGCAACCGCGTGCGCCTGACCTGCACCGGTGAACTTTACATGTGCCTTGGCCAAGAGGACATGGCCGATCTGCGCGCGCCGCTGCGTGCCAATCCCGCCAGTGATGCGCCCTTGGAACAGGCTATTCGCGCCGCCATATCCCGCAAACCCAAAGGCCATGATTTTGACTATTCCCGCCAGTCGGTGGACGGTCGCGTCTCGCGTCACATGAGCCACACCGGCGGCTGATACCTCCCGGGCCTCTTTCATCCGTCCCGAACTGGCAGAATTCCGCACCGGACGAGCGCGACGATGCTCGAAACGACGGTCCCCACGTCAGACCGCCACTCTCCTCAGGCGATCACTTCAACCGTGCCGCCGCTTCGATCGTCCCGAAATCGAGATATTGCAGCAGGAGGACCGCGTTTTCCTCGCGCAGCAACTCGAGATCAAGGTTGAGCGGCTCACGGCTGTCCCAAACGGCCAGTTGCGTCATTTCCGTCACGATATTGACATAGGTGATCGTCTGGCCGGCATTCTCGCCGTGTTCGATCGTGACGGTCTCTTTCGGAACGTAGCGCACCAGTTGCACCATCATGGGCATGGTCCGCGCGGGCGCCGCAGCGGCACGGATCTGCACCCGCGCCTGATTGCGCGTAACCTCGATGTCAATGCCATTGTCAACCTGCGCCCGGTGCTGTGCGATCAGATCATTGACGTCCTTGAACCGCGTCCCCACGACATGATCCGAGCCATTGATGATCATCTGTGGCGTGTAGACCATCTTTCGCGCGCCAGACTTGGCGTAGCCGCGCTGCCGGGCTGTGTTTTCGGAACTGCCAAAGCTGTCCTGCCAGCCGATGTAATCCCAGTAATCCACATGAAACGCCAGAACGAGAACATCCTCGCGCGCCGCAAGTTCACTGAGAAAGGCATCCGCCGGCGGACAAGAGGCACATCCCTGAGAGGTGAACAATTCGACCACCACCGGGGGCACCTGCGCTGCCGCCTGAACAGACCCGAGGCAGAGCAACCCCGCGAAAATCCTCGCTGCCAAGTATCGCATTACGCCTGCTTCCCGCTGGAGACACTCCGCACCCGTCGGCGTGGTGTGACTGTGACCGGACTCCATTTTGACCGCGCCCCCCTCAAAAAGCCAGTCAAGGTTTCGAGAGGAAGACGTTCAACATTGTAACATCGATCAATTGTGTGCAATAGTATACAGATTTTCCCGCACCGCTCTTGATCGCATCATTCAAATCGGTCAGAAGCGAGCCTGAGTGATCCAGCCTTGACCAAGAAAGGACGGCCCCATGCCCATTACTGTCGGACAAGACAGCGCCAAGACCCGCAAGACCCTCACCGTCGGCAACCAGTCGGTCGCCTATTACTCGATCAAGGCTGCCGAAGAGGCGGGCCTGGGCAATTTCTCGCACCTGCCCGCCGCGCTCAAGGTGGTGCTGGAGAACATGCTGCGGTTTGAGGACGGCAAGACCGTCTCGCTCGACGACATCCGCGCCTTTTCCGACTGGGCGGCAAACGGCGGCCGCGCCAATCGCGAGCTGGCCTATCGCCCGGCGCGCGTGCTGATGCAGGATTTCACCGGCGTGCCGGCGGTGGTGGATCTGGCCGCGATGCGCGACGGTATCAAAGCGCTCGGCGGCGACGCGCAGCAGATCAACCCGCTCACCCCGGTCGATCTGGTGATCGACCATTCGGTGATGATCGACGAATTCGGCAATCCGCGCGCCTTCCAGATGAACGTGGACCGCGAATACGAGCGCAACATGGAGCGCTACCAGTTCCTGAAATGGGGCCAGGGTGCGTTCAACAATTTCCGCGTCGTGCCACCGGGCACCGGGATCTGCCATCAGGTCAACCTCGAATATCTCGCGCAAACGGTCTGGACCGACACCGACCAGCATGGCGAGACGGTGGCCTATCCCGATACGCTGGTGGGCACCGACAGCCACACCACGATGATCAACGGCGTGGCTGTTCTGGGCTGGGGCGTTGGCGGGATCGAGGCCGAGGCCGCAATGCTGGGGCAGCCGATTTCCATGCTCATCCCCGAGGTTGTGGGCTTTGAGCTGACCGGCCGGATGGTCGAGGGCACCACCGGCACCGATCTCGTGCTCAAGGTCGTGCAAATGCTGCGCAAGAAGGGCGTGGTGGGCAAATTCGTCGAATTCTACGGCGCGGGTCTGGATCACCTGCCGCTGGCCGATCGCGCCACCATCGCCAACATGGCGCCCGAATACGGTGCCACCTGCGGCTTTTTCCCGATCGACGACGAAACCCTGCGCTATCTGCGCAACACCGGGCGCGACGAGGCCCGCGTGCAACTGGTCGAGGCCTATGCCAAGCAGAACGGCATGTGGCGCGGCTCCGATTACGCGCCGGTCTATACCGACACGCTGCATCTCGACATGGGAGAGATCGTGCCAGCCATTTCCGGCCCCAAGCGGCCGCAGGATTATGTCACGCTCGACAAGTCTGCGGTCGCCTTTCTCGATGTGGTCTCAGAGTATCGCGGCAAGGATGCCAGCCCCGCCGCCAAGGACATGGCCGCCGAAGGACCGGCGACCGCCGTCGCCGCCGACCCGCGCAAATCGGTTGCCGTCGAGGGCGAGGATTACAGCCTCCGCGACGGCTCTGTCGTGATCGCCTCGATCACGTCGTGCACCAACACCTCGAACCCCTATGTGATGATCGGGGCCGGTCTGGTGGCCCGCAAGGCGCGCGCGCTTGGGCTTACCCGCAAGCCCTGGGTCAAGACCTCGCTCGCGCCCGGCTCTCAGGTGGTCTCGGCCTATCTCGAGGCGGCAGGGCTGCAAGAGGATCTCGACGCCATCGGCTTCAACCTCGTGGGCTACGGCTGCACCACCTGCATCGGCAACTCGGGCCCCCTGCAAAAGGAGATTTCCGAGGCCATCGCAAAGAGCGACCTGATCGCCACGGCGGTGCTCTCGGGCAACCGCAATTTCGAGGGCCGCATCAGCCCCGACGTGCGCGCCAACTACCTCGCCTCGCCGCCGCTTGTTGTGGCCTATGCCATCGCGGGCGACATGAATATCGATCTGACCACCGAACCCCTGGGCACGGACCGTGCCGGCAACCCGGTCTATCTCAAGGACGTCTGGCCCAGCCAGAAAGAGATCGCGGATCTGGTCGAGCGCACGGTGACGCGCGAGGCGTTCCAGTCGAAATATGCCGATGTCTTCAAGGGCGACGCGAAATGGCAGGCGGTCGAGACCTCCGAAGGCGAGACCTACGACTGGCCCGCACAATCGACCTATGTCCAGAACCCGCCCTATTTCAAGGGCATGGCCAAGGAACCCGGCACCATCTCCAACATCGAGGGTGCGCGCATTCTGGTGCTTCTGGGCGATATGGTCACGACCGACCACATTTCACCCGCCGGCTCGTTCAAGGACACCACGCCCGCCGGCAGATACCTCACCGAACGGCAAGTGCCCGTGCGCGAGTTCAACTCCTACGGCTCGCGGCGCGGCAATCACGAGGTGATGATGCGCGGCACCTTCGCCAACATCCGCATCCGCAACGAGATGCTGGCCAATGAAACCGGCGGGGTCGAGGGCGGCTACACGAAAGGGCCGGATGGCGCACAGACCTCGATCTTTGATGCCGCGATGGCCTGGCAGGATCAGGGCGTGCCGCAGGTCGTGGTGGCCGGTGTCGAATACGGCGCGGGCTCGTCGCGGGACTGGGCGGCCAAGGGCACGGCGCTTCTGGGCGTCAAGGCTGTGATCGCAGAGAGCTTCGAGCGCATCCACCGCTCCAACCTCGTCGGCATGGGCGTCATCCCGTTCGAATTCACCGGCGGCGACACGCGCAAGACGCTGGGTCTCACCGGAACGGAAACCGTGGCCATCTCGGGGCTCGACACAATCAAGCCCTTGGCCGAGGTGCCCTGCACCATCACCTCTGCCGATGGCACGACGCGGACCATCACGCTCAGGTGCCGAATCGATACCGCGATCGAGATCGAATACATCGAACATGGCGGCGTGCTGCAATACGTGCTGCGCAATCTGGCGAAGTCCGCGGCCTGATCCCGCGCTTCAGATCACAAGGGCGGCCCAGATTTCCGGGCCGCTTTCGTTCTGTCCGTCCTCAAGAAGCGACAGCGATGCGTTGCAGGGGGCGTGCCCCCGGCGTTCAGACGCAGGAGTTCACTCCGCCGCGCGCGCCGTCCCTTGCGCCTCGATTTCGGCGGCACGTTTCTCGACCTGCTCGACGATGTGATCGATCATCTGCGCGTTGTCCATCCGGTGGCTCTGCTTGCCGGCGAGATACACCATCCCGTTGCCTGCGCCCCCGCCGGTAAATCCGACATCGGTCATCAGCGCCTCACCGGGGCCATTGACCACGCAGCCGATGATCGACAGGCTCATCGGCGTCTTGATATGCTCCAGTCGTGTTTCCAGCGCCTCGACCGTGCGGATCACGTCAAATCCCTGCCGCGCGCAACTCGGACAGGAGATGATGTTCACCCCACGATGCCGCAAACCCAGCGATTTCAGGATGTCATAGCCGACCTTGACCTCTGCCACCGGATCGGCCGAGAGCGAGACCCGGATCGTGTCGCCGATCCCCATCCACAAGAGGTTGCCCAAACCGATCGCGCTCTTGATGGTGCCGGACATCAGGCCACCCGCTTCGGTGATACCCAGATGAATAGGCGCATCCGTCGCCTCTGCCAATTGCTGATAGGCGGCGGCGGCCATGAACACATCCGACGCCTTGACGCTGATCTTGAACTCGTGAAAATCATTGTCCTGAAGAATGCGGATATGCTCCAGTCCACTCTCGACCATCGCATCGGGGCAAGGCTCGCCATATTTCTCAAGCAAGTGTTTCTCGAGCGATCCGGCATTGACTCCGATCCGCATCGAGCAGCCATGATCGCGCGCCGCCCGGATCACCTCGCGCACCCGCGTCGCAGAGCCGATATTGCCAGGATTGATCCGCAGACAGGCCGCGCCCGCCTCGGCCGCCTCGATCCCCCGCTTGTAATGAAAATGGATGTCGGCGACGATCGGCACCGGGCTTTCGCGCACGATCTCTTTCAGGGCGCGGGCCGAGGCCTCGTCGGGCACCGAGACCCGAACAATATCGGCCCCCGCCTCTGCCGCCGCCCGCACCTGCGCCACGGTGGCCGCGATATCGGTGGTCAGCGTGTTGGTCATGGTCTGCACCGTGATCGGCGCATCGCCCCCAACGGGGACCGGTCCAACCATGATCTGACGGCTCTTGCGGCGATAGATGGTGCGCCATGGGCGGATATGGTTGAGCGACATAACGTCTTGTCCCGTTCGACCTGCAAGTGGCTTCTGAGCGGAATAGATAGACCGCAAGAGCGCGCGGGGCAATCACCCTGAAGCGCGCTCGATCAATCCTGGATCAAGCCTGTCCCGGTTTGCAACTCTGCCACGTAGCGCATCAGATCCTGATCCGCCTCGATATTCGCCAGAGCATATCGCCCGGTCAACTCTTCCGGGGTCAGTGCCAGATTCGATGTGACCGACCCACGTGTTCCCGCTGGCCCGTAATGCTTTCCATTCACGGCAAAATAGACCGCGCCGGATTCGCCCACCCTCAAGAGCGCGGGTTCTTCGGTCGCAGGGACATCATAGTCGTCCCCCGCATTCAGAATTCCTTCGAAGATCACGCTGCCATCAGCCGCCTGTACCCGCACCCAAGCCGGCCGCACCGCGACCAGCCGGACATCGGGCATGTCATCAGCCACGACCTGCGGTCGATCCGGATTGCCACCAGGTTCCGCGTCAGCGTCAAGGCCGGCCAGAGCCGGACTGCTGTCGCGATCTGCCGCCGGTCCAACGGGACTAAGTGTGCCGAAAGCGCGCGGATCAAGCGTCGAGATCGGTGCGTCGCGCGCCACCATGACCGGCACGTCGAGTGCCTTTGGCCGGTAGAGACGACTGAGACGTTCATCGCGCGGCGGCTGAAAGACGCCTGCTTCATCCTGGTCGGACGCTGCCCCATCTTGTAGTTGCGTGGCGGTCAACAACGGGTCGAGATCGGCAAGTACGATTGGGGTGTTCTCAACCGGGGCAAGCCGCACCTGCTGCACCTGCCGCAGGACGCTCCATCCGCCATAGCCGATCGCGCCGATCAGCGCCACCAGCACCACAGCGGAGGCAACAGCCCCCGTCTCGATCCGGGCCAGAAAACTCTCCGTGGCGGGCAGGAAAGGTGTGCTTGGCGACACCAGTGGATCTCTCTGAGACGCCTTGCGCCGTTCAGCAGCACTAGGCCGACGCACCGAAGAGGCCCCTTCCGACATGCCATGCGCAATCGAAAAGCCAGATTCGGAACAGAAGGCTCTGAAGGCGTGATCCGGATCCATGCCCAGATAGCGCGCGTAAGATCGCACATAGCCCGGAATAAAGCCGGGTGTATCAAACGAGGACGGATCAGCGTTCTCGATCGCCGCCACATAGGACGCCTTTATCCTCAGCTCGCGCTCCACATCGAGCAGGGATTTGCCAAGCGTCGCGCGCTCGCCCCGCATCAGATCACCAAGACGCAACTCAAAGGCGTCGAAGCCCCGAGCTTCAACTTCCTCGATTTCGGCTTTACGCGAAAACCGCCGCCCTATCATGCGCTGCCTGCCTCGTTCTTGACTGATCTGTCCTCCCGACTTTGCCGATTCGAGAGATGCCACTTTCTTCAGGGAACGCTAGCACAAGGCAAGGTTTAATGCACGTGCAGAGAGATCATCCGGCGAGTTCAGCGCGATTTAGCGCACAATGGCTCCACAGTTCATCCATCGCCCGGACAACGGCATCCATCTCGGTCGGACCGTGCACGGGCGAGGGCGTGAAACGCAACCGTTCGGTCCCGCGCGGCACGGTCGGAAAATTGATCGGCTGCACATAGATACCGTAGCTTTCCAGCAGCATGTCGCTCAGCTTCTTGGTGTGCACCGGATTTCCCACGATCACCGGCACGATGTGGCTGCCATGATCGATCAGCGGCATACCAAGCCCCTTGAGTCGCATCTTGAGGATCTTCGCCTGCGTCTGATGTTGCGTGCGCAGCTTTTGTCCCTCGGAGGTCTTGAGAAACGCGACCGAGGCCGTAGCGCCCGCCGCCAGCGTCGGCGCGAGCGAAGTGGAAAATATGAAACCGGGCGCGTAACTGCGCACCGCGTCGCACATCCTGGCCGAGGCCGCGATATAGCCACCCATCACCCCAAAGGCCTTGGCCAATGTGCCGTTGATGATGTCCAGACGGTGCAACAAACGGTCACGTTCGCAAATCCCCGCACCGCGTGCACCATACATGCCCACCGCATGAACCTCATCGATATAGGTCAGCGCGCCAAACTCATCCGCCAGATCGCAAATCGCCTCGATCGGGCCAAAATCCCCATCCATCGAATAGACGCTCTCAAAGGCAATCAGCTTGGGGGTTTTCGGATCATCGGCGGCCAGCAATTCGCGGAGATGCTCGATGTCGTTATGCCGGAATATCCGCTTGGCCCCGCCATTGCGCCGCACCCCTTCGATCATGCTGGCATGGTTCAAGGCGTCCGAATAGATGATCAGGCCGGGAAAGAGCTTGGGCAGCGTCGAGAGCGTCGCGTCATTGGCGATATAGGCGGAGGTAAAGAGCAGCGCCGCCTCCTTGCCATGCAGATCGGCGAGTTCCGCCTCCAGCCGCTTGTGATAGACCGTGGTGCCCGAAATATTGCGCGTGCCGCCTGATCCGGCCCCAGTGGCATCGATCGCCTCATGCATCGCCTGCAAGACCACCGGATGCTGGCCCATGCCGAGATAGTCGTTGCCGCACCAGACCGTGATCGGCTGTTCGCTGCCATCGGGCCTGCACCAGGTCGCGTGCGGAAACTGCCCGTTCCTTCGTTCGATATCGATGAAAGTGCGATAACGGCCCTCGGCGTGCAGGCGGTCAATCGCTTGATCCAGCTTGGCGGCGTAATTCACGTGCAGTCCTCTCCTCTTAGGCACCGGGTGGCGGGCAAAACCGCATCACGGATCATTCTAGTGTATGACTGGCCAATTCAACATTGAACATGATTTAGAGTCCAGCCAGCCTCGGTAAAAGATTACAAATTGCCACTCCCCCGTCCTTGATCTCGGTCAAGTCTCTGGACAGCGCCACGCGGCCTGTTAGGCTCGTCACAATCAATCGCCCAACTCAAAGGCCAGTCATGTCCCTTTCCACCGTCCTCTCCCACGTCGATGCGCAGTTGCCCGCCGCGCTTGACCGTCTTTCGGGGCTGCTCCGCATTCCCTCGATCTCGACCGATCCGGCCCATGCCAATGACTGTGACGCGGCCGCGAACTGGCTGGTGTCCGAGCTGAAATCACTTGGAATCAAAGCCGAAAAGCGCGCCACCCCGGGACGACCGATGGTCGTTGGCCATGCCGCAGGGCCGGGGCCGCACCTCCTGTTTTATGGCCATTACGATGTTCAGCCGGTGGACCCGCTCGATCTTTGGCATACTGACCCTTTCGCGCCGCAGGTGCAGGAGACGCCAAAGGGCCGCGTCATCCGGGCGCGCGGATCCTCCGACGACAAGGGCCAGCTCATGACCTTCATAGAGGCCTGCCGCGCCTTCAAGGACGTGAACGGCCACTTGCCCTGCCGCATCACGTTCTTCTTTGAGGGCGAGGAGGAATCAGGCTCGCCCTCGCTCATCCCCTTCATGCGTGACAACGCCAGTGAACTCTCAGCCGACCTCGCGCTGATCTGCGACACCTCGATGGTGGCTCCCGGTGTCCCCTCGATTGCCTCGCAACTCCGCGGTATGCTCAAGGATGAATTCACCATTCACGGCCCCCGCATCGACCTGCATTCCGGCCATTATGGCGGCCCGGCCCTCAACCCCTTGCGCGAGATCGCGCGCCTCATCGCCTCGTTCCATGACGACCGGGGCCGCGTCGCGGTCGAGGGCTTTTACGAGGGCGTGCATGAGGTGCCTGCGGAACTCTTGCGCCAATGGCAAAGCGTCGGATTCGACGAGCATGACTACCTCAGTTCCGTCGGCTTTACCCAATCACATGGCGAAGCGGGCTATTCCACTCTGGTGCAGCAATGGGCGCGCCCGACACTGGAAATCAACGGCCTCTGGGGCGGCTATCAGGGCGCGGGCAGCAAAACCGTGATCCCAAGCGAGGCACATTGCAAGCTGACCTGCCGCCTCGTCGGGGACATGGACCCCGACAGCCTGCGCGAGAAGGTGCGCAAACATGTCGAGGACCGCCTGTCCCCGGATGCGAAGATCACCTGGGATCAGGATCTCGAGGGCTCACCCGCCGCGGTGATGAACACCGCGCGCCCCGAATTCGAAGCCGCCCGTCAGGCACTGTCCGACGAATGGGGGCGCGAGGCGGTCTTTACCGGCATGGGTGGCTCGATCCCGATCGCGGGCTATTTCAAGCAGATCCTCGGGCTCGACGCCATGCTGATCGGCTTTGCCAACGAGGATGATGCGATCCATTCGCCCAACGAGAAATACAACGTCGAAAGTTTCCACAAGGGCATCCGTAGTTGGGCACGGGTGCTCGACACGCTGGCCCGATGATTCCGCACTTCGGCAACCATTTCGACGGTGGCCTCGCCTACAGCATCGGCGGCAATGGACCGCCCTTGCTCTTGCTGCACGGGTTTCCGCAGACCCGCGCGATGTGGTCCCATCTCGCACCCGCTCTGGCGCAGACCCATACCGTGATCTGCCCCGACCTGCCCGGCTATGGCGCCTCCGCCAAGCCCCGCGACCTCGACGCCTACAGCTTTCGCGCCATGGCCGGCCAGATGACAGCGCTGATGGCCAGTCTAGGGCACGAGGCCTTCGATCTTGTCGGCCATGACCGCGGCGCGCGCGTGGCCCATCGCCTGAGCCTCGATGCCCCCGCCTGCGTCAAGTCTCTCATTCTGATGGATATCGTTCCGACCCATACGCTTCTCACGGATCTGCACTGGCAGGTCGCCAGATCCTATTATCACTGGTTCTTTCTCGCGCAGCCCGAACCCTTCCCGGACCGCATGATCGCCTGCGACCCGGACGCCTATTTCGAGTCCTGCCTGCTGGGTTGGGGGAGCGCAACGCTGGCGGATTTCGACCCTGCACAGCTTGATGCCTATCGTGCTGCATGGCGTGATCCCGACACGATCCGGGGCATGTGCAACGACTACCGGGCCACCCTCGCCGTCGATATCGCCGATGATGCAGCCGATGCCTTCGCGCGCGTCGCATGTCGCGTGCTGATCCTCTATGGCGCATCCGGTGCGATGGGGCGGCATTACGACGTCCCCGCAACCTGGGCCGCAAAATGCGCGCAGATGCAGGCCTGCGCGATACCCGGAGGCCATTTCTTTCCCGACACGGCCCCGGCCGAGACGCTGGCCGCCGTCGCAGGCTTCCTGCACACATGAGCGCGGAACGGGCGCAAGGAGCCGCAGACCCGCCAGCCCCGGCCCGGAGTCTTCTGGCAAATTGCGACCCCCGGTCCGGAAGTTCAGCACAGGCGCGTCAGCACCCGCCCCAGCATTTCGTCGCAGGCGGCCAGTTGATCCGCCTCGAGATACTCATCAGGCCGGTGTCCCTGCCCCTCCATTGAACCGGGACCGCAGACAACGGTGGGAATGCCCAGACCGGCAAAGAAACCCGCCTCGGTGCCAAAGGCAACCCTCGTGGTCCTCGCGCCTGTGATCTCGCACATCAGGGCGACAACCTCCGCGTCCGGTGCCGTGTCCAGCCCTGGATAGGCGGCGAGTGGCAGAATCTCGATCGCGGCCCTTGGCCCATGCGCCGCCGCGATCCGGGCTGCGAGGGCTGCGATCTCCTGTTCCAGCCCATCGGCCGGATCAGCGGACAGGTGTCGAAATTCGTAGGTCACGTCCGCCCGGTCCGCCACGATGTTGAGCGCATGGCCCGCCGAGATCATGCCTGCATGAACCGTTGTGTAAGGCACGTCATAGGCGTCATCGCGCGCGCCATCTCTGGCGAGCCTCTCCTGAAGCCCGCGCAACGCCTGCACGACATCGGTCGCCAGATGAAGGGCATTGACAAAATGCGGGGCCAGCGCCGAATGGCCGGACTGCCCGGTGCAGACGGCGCGAAAGGCGCGCTTGCCCTTGTGGCCGATGGCCACCTGCATCTGCGTCGGTTCGCCCACGATGCAGCCGCGCGGTTGACCAAGCCCAACAGACAGCGCCCCGATCATTTTGGCGATACCGGTGCAGCCGACCTCTTCGTCGTAGGAAATCATCAGTTTCAACGGCTCGTTCAGACGCATCCCCGCCGCCCGGTCCGCCGCAACAAGCATCGACGCCAGAAACCCTTTCATGTCGGTTGTGCCGCGCCCGTAATAGCGACCGTGCTCGTGGCTCAGGCGAAAGGGATCGCGCGTCCAGATCTGGCCCTCCACCGGAACGACATCGCTATGCGCCGACAAGAGCATCCCCGCGCCCGCCGGGCCGATGCTGGCAAAGAGCCCGGCCTTGGCCTCGGTGGGGTCCGTGTAGCGGGTCACGCGAAAGGCCCGCGCGCGCAGATAGGCCTCGACCCAATCGATCAGCGCCAGATTGGACCGGGCGCTCACGGTGTCGAACGCGATCAGCCGCGCAAGGAGTTCGGGGGAGGTGATCACGACGCGGCCAACCCCGTGATCTCGCGCCGAAACGGCAGCGCATCACCGATATCCGCAGCGTCGAGGTCGCGCGCGTAACGATGGCCCGCATAGGTCGCCCAGGCAATCGGACCGGGGGCCTCGGCATCACCGATGATCCGGACCGATCTGATCCCCGCATCGGCCCACTCCACCCGCCGGGCCGTGAGATCGTGATAGAGGCCATTGACTTCACGGCGCGCGGCGACAATCACCACGGCGTCACAGCCGATTTCGGTCAGTCCATCGGTGTAGATGCAATTTGTCACGACATGCCCCGCCTTGATCCCGACCACGCCCCGATTGAGCACGATCTGCACCCCCAGCCCCGCCAACCGCCGGTGAATCGCACGCTGTTCAAGGGTATTGAGCGTCCAGTCGGAGAGGTAGGCCGATGGTGTCACGAGAATGACCTCATGGCCATCTTGCCGCAGCAACTCTGCCAACACGCCGCCCATGTAATAGTGATCGTCATCGTAGATCACCACCGTGCCGGCGGGCCTTCGGCCCTCCATGATGTCATCGGGCGTATAGATCGGCATGGTCGCATCCATCGCAAAGGGCACCACATGCTGACGGCTCACGCCGTCCCGCCGCCATCTCGCCCCGGTCGCGATGCAGACATTCTCGAACCCGAAATCCAGAATGCTCTGCGCATCCAGTTTGCTGTCGAAATAGGTCTCGACATTTGGCCTCTGTCGGATCTGATGGATGCGATAATCCGCCACCCTGCCCCAGGCACTCAACCCCGGCAAAAGGCGTTCGCGCGCCACCCGCCCGCCAAGCACCCGGCCCGCCTCGGCCAGGGCCACATCATAGCCACGCAGCGCCAGCGCACGGGTTGCCTCTAGCCCCGCAGGCCCCGCCCCGACAACCAGAACAGTCGCGCTGTCCCCCTTGGCATTCATCCGCTCCGGGTGCCAGCCCTTGCGCCATTCCTCCATGAAGGTCGGGTTCTGCGTGCAGCGGCTGATCGACATGGTCATGTCGCCGGTGATGCAGATATTGCAGCCGATACATTCGCGAATATCCTCGCTCCGACCCTCCTCGATCTTGTTGGGCAGAAACGGATCGGCGATCGAGGGACGCGCGCAACCGATTGCATCAAGCGTGCCACTGTGGATCATCCTTGCCATGACATCAGGCGAGGTGAATCGGCCCACGCCGACGACAGGCTTGTCGGTCAATGCGCGGATCCCCCTCACCAGCGCCTCCTGCGCCCCCTCCTCCTTGAAGCGCGAGGGCCCCGAACAGTCTTCCCACGTGCCCTGTGCCAGATCCCACAGATCCGGCAGATCGTGGTTCATCTCGATGTATTCGCGCAGTTCCGCGTTGGAGAACCCCAGATCGCCAATGCTCTCATCCAGCGAGACGCGCAGCGTGATCCCCATCGTATCGCCCACCGCCTCGCGCATGTCGGCAATCACCTCGCGCGCAAAGCGCGAGCGGTTTTCAAGGCTGCCGCCATAGGCGTCAGCCCGCTGATTGGTGGCGCGCGACAGGAAGTGCTGGAAAATCCCGAAACCATGCGCGCCGTAGAGACAGATCAGATCGAACCCGGCATGTTGCGCGCGTTTGGCCGCCGTAACGAACCAGCGCCGCAGATCGCGGATATCCTCGCGATCCAGGGCGCGGGCCTGAACCGGATCATGGGTAAAGGTCCGGATCGGCATGGCAGACACCGCCCGCGGAACTTCCTTGCTGTAGAGATTGGGTCCGTTGATGCCGGAATAGGCCAGTTGAATGCCCGCCAATGCGCCGTATTCCTTCATCCTGCCTGCCATCTTCGCCAGCATCGGAATGTCCTTGTCCTCCCACAGGCGCAGCTCGATGAAGGGCGTAATCTCCGACGTGTGATGGATTTCGCATTGCTCGGTAAAGATCACCCCCCAGCCCCCTTGCGCCTTCACGCCCCGCATCTCGGCTGCGGCCGACGGGTCACGATAGCCACCACCATTGCAATGCGGCACCTGATAAAAGCGGTTCTTGGCCGTGACCGGGCCGATCCTGAGCGGCTCGAAAAGGATGTCATGACGTGGGTCGCGCATGGTCTGCTCCATCTCCGCTAGTGTCGTTCCGAGCATAGGCAAACCATCCCGGACAGAAAGTGGCACCTGCAAAAGCGTTGCTTAGGGTGGCGCTAAGCCCTGTGCTGGATCAGACCAGCGCCTCCCCTCCGATCCGGTTGAGACGGCCGTTGCGCACCAGATCCTTGCCATAGTCGATAAAGGCGCGCACCGCATTCGCGCGATCCGCGTCCTGCGCGGTCAAGAGCCCCATCCGCATCGGACGCACGCGTCCACTGATCGGCACGCAACGGATCGGGTTGCCATCGGGCGAAACATCGCTCAGGGGGCGTACGTTGGCGATCGAATAGCCAAAGTTGTTCGCCACCAGGCTGCGCATCACCGCCATGTCGCGGGTCCGCTCGGCGATCATGGGCTTGCTGGCCACAGCATCGAAGAACGACAGAAAGTAATCCGCACTCAGCGGCAGATCGAGCAGCACCATCGGGTGATTCTTCAGATCGTCGATGCTGACGGTTTCGCGACCGGAAAGCGGATGCTCAATCGCCATCAAGGCAAAGGGCGGCAGTCTGAGAAGGGCAGTAAATTGAAGATCGGCAGGCACATCAAGATCGTAGGTCAGCGCCACATCTATCTCGGACCGGCGCAGCGCGCTGAAGATCTCGACCTGATTCAATTCGCATTGCCGCAGACGGACCTCGGGATATCGCTGCTCGAACCCGCGTCGCAGAGCGGGCAGGACAAGCTGGGCAAAGGTCAGCAGACAGCCGACCGACAACGGACCCCGGACAAGACCCGAGATGTCGCCCGCAATATCCATCAGCGCCGCCGCTTCGCGCAACACGCGCCGCGCCTGCTCGATCATCTGCCGCCCGCCTTGCGTCAGCGACAGACCCTGCGCGTGCTGGCGCACAAAGAGCGGCAGGCCGAATTCCTTCTCAAGTTGGGTGATCGCCGCAGAAATCGAGGGCGAAGACACGTTGATCCGCTCTGCGGCTCGCGCAATGCTGCCAGTCTCGCCGACCGCCACGAAATATTCCAGCTGTCTGAGGGTATACCTCAGCATCTTGCGTCCCCGTTTCGTATCGCCCGCCAATCATTGAACCGGATCGGGGCCGCGTTCAAGTCCGTGTCACAGGCCGGTGCCAAGACCCGGAACCGCCTGCCCTAACGATCGCCGGGCACACCGTAGGACGGCGCAGCGCGAGGATCGAGCGCGCGCTGGATATAGGCTTCGAGCTGCGGCTTGTAGATGTCCCAGACGGTTGCAAGCGCCTCTATGGGACAGTCCTCGGTCCAGTCACAGCGCAGATCGGCCACCGGCCAGGGCACCTTGTCCACCAGCATCATCCCCGCCGAATGCACCGGCCCAACCTCGCCGCCAGCGACAAGCCCCGCCCGCAGCGCAGCAACAAGCCGGTCGCCCAGATGCCCAGTAGACGCCAGAAAACCCTCCAGGATAGCCTCTGGCACGCTCTCATTGGCCAGCAGGTTGCCGCCTGAGGCCACGTTTTCGGCCTGCGCCTGTGTCCAGATGCCCAGACTTCTCGGGCCCGAGTGAATGGCCGTTCCGCCGCTGCCATCCACGGTCAGCACTTGCCGGTAGTCGATGAATGACCCGCGCCGCTGCACTTCGGCCACAGCCGCAGCGGCGGTCATGCCGCTGGCCATCAGATCAAGGGTCAGCGGCCCAAGCCGTGGATCGGTCACATTCTGCGAGGCAACGGCCCCGACGCCGGCGCGCGCATAGGCGCAGCGCGCGGCGACGGCGGGCGATGACGACGCGATCGCCACGCCGAACATGCCCGTCTCGGCACAGCGCGCCACCAGCGAAAAGGTCATTGTCCCGCCTCGTCCGGGATCACTGCCGTCGCGTCGATTTCCACCAGCCAGTCGGGCCGCGCCAAAGCCTGCACCACCAGCCCGGTGGACACCGGATGCACGCCCTTGAGATACGCACCCATGGTCCGATAGACCGCCTCGCGATGACGCACATCGGTGATATAGACCACCACCTTGACCAGATGCTCCATCCGCCCGCCGGCTTCTTCGATCAACTGCCTGATGTTCTGCATCACCTTGTGGGTCTGCTCGGCGGGATCGTGGCTATTGATGTTTCTGGCGTCGTCGAGACTCTGCGGGCATTGCCCCCGCAGCCAGACGATCCGCCCGCCCCGTGTCACCACCGCCTGCGCCAGATCATTGTCGAGATTCTGTTCGGGATAGGTGTCTCGGGTGTTGAATGTGCGTATGCGCGTATGCGCCATGCCTGCGACTCCTCTGTTTGCACCCTGCCCCGCACCATCCACCGCTGCGCGCACAATGGCAAATACAGAACGACTCAGGGCAGCTTAGGAGCACCCTAACCCGGCTTAGCGCCACCCCAAGCAAGGCTTCATCAAATCATGGTTTGCGTTCCCCTGTCCGTCCCCTACCCTTTGCGCCATGTCGGTCGAAAGGAAGCGGTTCATGGAACGATATGACACGGTCGTGGTTGGCGGCGGGCAGGCGGGCATCGCGATGAGCGAGCATCTGCGCAGTCACGGCCTCTCGCATGTGGTGCTGGAACGCAACCGCATCGCCGAGCGCTGGCGCAGCGAGCGATGGGATTCGCTGGTCGCCAACGGCCCGGCCTGGCACGATCGCTTCCCGTCGCTCGCCTTTCCCGGCGATGCCGAAGATTTCGTGCCCAAGGACCGCGTGGCCGAGTATTTCGAGGCCTATGCCAGACTGATCCACGCACCGATCCGCTGCGGCGTCGAGGTGCGCGCGGTGCGCGCCCTCTCGGGACAGGCGGGTTATCGCGTCGAGACCTCGGACGGGGCGATGGAGGCGCGCACGATTGTCGCCGCAACCGGCCCCTTTCAACGTCCCGTGATCCCGCAGGTCGTGCCTGCCGAGGCCGGGCCGCTACAGATCCATTCCAATGCCTACCGCAATCCCGCGCAACTGCCCAAGGGCGCGGTGCTGGTGGTCGGCGCTGGCTCGTCCGGGGTTCAGATCGCCGAGGAACTGATGCGCGCGGGCCGCAAGGTCTATCTGTCTGTCGGGCCGCATGGCCGCCCGCCGCGCCGCTATCGCGGACGCGATTTCGTCTGGTGGCTGGGGGTGTTGGGCAAATGGGATATGGCAACACCCGGACCGGGCACCGAACATGTGACCATCGCCGTGAGCGGCGCTGACGGCGGCAAGACCATCGAATTCCGGGCGCTCGCTCATCAGGGCATGACACTTGTAGGGCGCACCGAGGGTTATGCCGATGGCCGGGTCCGGTTTGCCAGCGATCTGGCCCGCACCATCCGCGACGGCGACGCGGATTACCTCTCGGTTCTGGACGAGGCCGATGCCTATGTCACCCGCAACGGCCTTGACTTGCCCAAAGACCCGCAAGCACGCGTGATCCCGGACGACCCCGAATGCCTTCGCAATCCGCTGCGCGAGCTGGATCTCGGGGAGGCGGGCATTTCAACGATCCTCTGGGCCACGGGTTACGCGCTCGATTACAAATGGCTCGACGTTGAAACATTCGACAAGACCGGTCGCCCGCTGCATCAGCGCGGCGTGTCACAGGTGCCGGGCGTCTATTTCCTTGGCCTGCCCTGGCAGTCGCGGCGCGGGTCCGCCTTCATCTGGGGGGTCTGGCACGATGCCAAGTTCATTGCCGACCAGATCGCCATTCAGCGCAGCTATCTGGATTATCACAGCGCCGCCCTGCCGTTGACCAAAAGCGCCTGACTGGCGCCTTGGCCTAGCGGATCATCCATCTGCCCTCGGGCCAGAAGGCGTGAAAGGCAAAGGCGAACATGACGTCATGCGCGACATCGCGCCCCGCTGCGTCGCGCACCCGGACCGTGCCCACCTCGCGACCCTTGGCGAGGGTGCCATGATCGAGCGCCGAGGCCTGCCCCTCTTCCCATGAGATTGTCACGCCCGCCTCGGTCACGCCGCCTTTGGCGCGCACCCGATTGAGCGGCCAGGCACGATCGCCCACCCGCACCACCCGTTCGAGCGGCCCGATGCCGTGCGGCGGGTTCTCGCCCCTGTAGAGGAACGGCTGGCGGGCGCTGTCATAGCCCGCATAGGGGTTGCGACCATAGCTGCGGTTGAATTCGGGTTCTTCCATCACCAGACCCTGCGGGTTGCGCGCGCGGAACTGATCCCAGCTTTCCATCCAGCCGGGCAGGTGTTTCAGCCGTGTGCCGGTCAGATCGCCGACAATGGCCTCGGCGGTCGCCTGCTGCCACCAGCTTTGGGTCTCAAGGTCATACATCACCATGTCGGAATTGCGCAGCTTGCCCGAGACGCCGAAACTGAGCGTGCCGCGCGCCGTGCGTCGGTCAAAGCTCATCGCGGAATTGCACAGGGGGCAGAACGTGACCGCGACCGGGATGCCGCCAATGCTGTCATTGACGATCTCGTGCCATATCAGATAGCGGATCGGATAGGCGCGCGGGGTCTGGCCCTCCAGTTCCAGCGTGATCACCGGCTCACGGCCAGAGATGCGCCTTTCTGTGTCCGCCTTGCGGAATTTCGGCGTGTCGATCGCCGGGATGCCATCTTTGGGCGGCCCGCCAGACAGGATCTCGGACCAGTCCGCAACCACGGTCTTGTTGAAATTCGTGTCTGGCCATTCCGCCCGCCACAGGGAGGGATCGGCGCGTGCAAAGCCCGCAATCAGCAGAAAGGCAGCAATCGACACAAGAAGGCGGCCCATGACGGATCCCGTTGCAAGACAAACATCCAACGGATCATGGCCGGTCCCGGAGATTCGCAACACCCTCCCCCACGCGATCGTGAGAGGATGTCAGGCGTGCAGGCCCACGCATCCGCATCGGGCCCGCACCTGGCTATCTATCAGTCAGTCACCGTCACCCGCGTCATCACATCAGGGCGTCCGATCACCGCGCCATTCGGCCCGTTGCCGCGCTTGATCGCATCGACGATCTCCATGCCCTCGGTCACTCGGCCCACAACCGTGTATTGGCCGTTCAGGAATTCGCCGGCATCGAACATGATGAAGAACTGGCTGTTGGCGCTGTCGGGGTTCTGGCTGCGCGCCATGCCCACGACCCCGCGCAGGAACCGCTCGTCCGAGAATTCGGCCTTGAGGTCGGGCCGGCTACTGCCGCCCATCCCGGCACGGCTCATGTCACCGCCGTCGATCTTGCCGAATTCGACATCGCCGGTCTGCGCCATGAAGCCCTCGATCACGCGATGGAACACCACCCCGTCATAGGCGCCTTCGGCCGCCAGAGCGGTGATCTGTGCAACATGGCCGGGGGCTACATCCTCCAGCAGGTCGATGGTGATCGTGCCGTTGGCCTCGCCCGCGACCTCGATCTGCAATCCGGTGGCCAGCGCCGGACCGGCCAGAAGGCTGAAAACAAAAGCAAGTTTACGCATCAGACGCCACCTTTACACTGATCATCCGGTCCGGGTTTGCGGGCGGCTCGCCGCGGGTGATGGCATCGACATGCTCCATCCCCGAAATCACCCGACCATAGACGGTGTATTGCCCGTTGAGGAAATGATTGTCCTTGAAATTGATGAAGAACTGGCTGTTGGCTGAATTCGGGCTCTGGCTGCGCGCCGCGCCGATGGTGCCCCGGTCATGCGGGATGCGGCTGAACTCGGCCTTGAGATCGGGCAGAGTGCTGCCGCCGGTGCCCGCCCGGCGCGGGTTATAGTCCTTTTCCATGTTGGCGTGCTCGACATCACCGGTCTGCGCCATGAAACCGTCGATCACCCGGTGAAAGGCCACATTGTCATAGCTGCCCGCGCGCGCCAGTTCCTTCATTCGCGCACAATGGTCGGGGGCGATGTCGGACATCAGCTCGATCGTGACGGTGCCGCCCTTGAGTTCGATCAGAATGGTGTTTTCGGGGTCTTTGATTTCGGCCATCGGGCCCTCCTTTCGAAAATCTCTGGCGATACCTAGGCGGTTCGTGCGCGATTGCCAAGCGCAGAGGTTGACGGTGGCGGAGCGCCGCGCCATTAGAAGGCGACCGACTCCGAGGAGGCCCGCAGGCATGAGCTGGAAAACCCTTGACGATATGGATCTCGACGGCAAGCGCGTGCTCGTGCGGGTCGATATCAACGTGCCGGTCGAGCATGGGATCGTGACGGACACCACCCGGATCGAACGGATTGCTCCCACTGTCCTCGACATTCTGGCCAAAGGCGGCAAACCGATCCTTCTGGCGCATTTCGGTCGGCCCAAGGGCAAGGTCATGCTCGACATGTCGCTGCGGGTGACGGTTCCGGCGCTCGAAGCGGCGCTTGGCCGCAAGGTGCGGCTGATCGAGACGCTGGAGGGTGCCGAGAACCTGACCCATGAGGCCCAGGCCTCGGATGTGCTGCTGCTGGAAAACATCCGCTTTCATCCCGGCGAAGAGGCCAACGATCCCGAATTCGCCGCGCGTCTGGCCCGGCTGGGGGATGTCTATTGCAACGATGCGTTTTCGGCCGCTCATCGCGCCCATGCCTCGACCGAGGGCTTGGCCCATCACCTGCCCTCCTGCGCCGGTCGCCTGATGCAGGCCGAATTGCAGGCGCTTGAGGCAGCTCTTGGTGCGCCCAAACGCCCGGTGGTGGCGGTGGTCGGCGGTGCCAAGGTTTCGACCAAGCTCGATCTTCTGGGAAACCTTGTTGCCAAGGTCGATACGCTGGCCATCGGCGGCGGCATGGCCAATACCTTTCTTGCCGCCCTCGGCCTCGATGTCGGCAAATCGCTCTGCGAGCACGAGATGACCGCGACCACGCGCGAGATCATGCTCAAGGCCGGGGCCGCCAAGTGCCGGATCCTGCTGCCCGCCGATGTAGTGGTGGCGCGCGAGTTCAAGGCCGGTGCGCCGCATGAGGTAGTGGGCGCTCATGCCTGCCCGCCCGACGCGATGATCCTCGATGCCGGGCCGCAGGCCGTGGCGCGGCTCATCGCGGTGCTGGACGATGCGAAAACGCTGATCTGGAACGGCCCGCTCGGCGCCTTCGAGATCACCCCCTTCGATGCCGCCACCAATGCGGCGGCGGGTCACGCCGCAGCGCTCAGCCGCGCGGGCAAACTGATCTCGGTCGCGGGCGGCGGTGATACGGTCGCCGCGCTCAACCGCGCCGGTGCAGCCGGGGATTTCACCTATATCTCGACCGCCGGCGGGGCGTTTCTTGAATGGATGGAGGGCAAGGACCTGCCGGGCGTTGCCGCGCTCAAGGCAGGAGGCTGAGACCATGGCGGGCTGGACCCTCATCACCGGCGCGTCCGAGGGGCTGGGTGCGGAATTTGCACGGCTTGCCGCCGCCGAAGGCCGCAACCTGATCCTCACCGCCCGATCCGAGGACAAGCTTCGGGCGCTTGCCGAGGCGTTGCGCGGATGCGCGGGCGAAATCGCCGTGATCCCCGCCGATCTGGCCGATCCGGCCGGGGCGCAGCATCTCTGGCAAAAGGCGGCCATCGGCCGACGGATCGAGATTCTGGTCAACAATGCAGGACTCGGGCGGCATGGCGCCTTCGGCAACGGCGAAGGATGGGACCGCGAACTTGCCACCATCACCGTGAACATGACCGCGCTCAGCCTGCTGATGAAAATGGCCATTCCCCACATGCGGGCAGAGCGAGGCGGGCATATCCTCAACGTGGCGTCAACCGCGGCCTTCATGCCCGGCCCCAACATGGCCGTCTATCACGCAAGCAAGGCCTATGTGCTCTCGCTCACCGAGGCCGTGGCCGAGGAGTTGCGCGGCACCGATGTCCATGTCTGCGCACTCTGCCCCGGCGCAACGCAAACGTCCTTTTTCGACGCGGCCGACATGCACGGCATCACCCTGTTAAGCCTGGCGCGTCCGGCCTCTGCAGAGGCAGTGGCGCGTGCCGGATGGCACGCGATGAAAGCCGGCCACCGCCTCCACGTGACCGGCGCGATGAACAAGCTTTTTGCCTTTGCCCCGCGCCTGACACCGCGCGGTCTGACGACCTTCATCACGGCCAAGGTGATGGGGAAACAGGGCCGCTGAGCGTCTCGCCCGAAGGGCCTTCCGACACGGCAATTCAAAGGGCAACGAACGCGCTTGACCATCTGGTGGGGCCGACGGACGTTGCGCGGGACATTCTGGCTCTCAACCTGGCTCTCAACGGGTTATTCCACCCTAAACACCCGAAACCAGGCTGGCAGGTGGTGGCGCGGTTGACGGGGCTCGAACCCGCGACCCCCGGCGTGACAGGCCGGTACTCTAACCAACTGAGCTACAACCGCGCATCTGACACGTTCGGGACCAAAAGGCAGCGATGGCGCGGTTGACGGGGCTCGAACCCGCGACCCCCGGCGTGACAGGCCGGTACTCTAACCAACTGAGCTACAACCGCCCGCTTGCCCGCCCGATCCCTCAGGCGTGGTGCGCTTCTATGCGGCGTCACGCGCCTCGTCAAGCGCCCGCTGGCGTAAAAAGAAACTTTCGCTGGGGGTCCGGCGCGGCGCAGGGTCGGTGCGTCTGCGACGCAGGGATGGTGGGTGATGAGAGACTCGAACTCCCGACATCTTCGGTGTAAACGAAGCGCTCTACCAACTGAGCTAATCACCCGTGCCGCGCCTGATACTCAAGCAGGAGCGACAGTGCAAGGGCTTTGCGGCGGGGCAGTTTATCGCATCAGCACCACCGGCACCTTGCACGAGCGGATCATTTCCGTGGTGGTCGCGCCGATGGTCAGACAGCGGATGCGTCTGTGATCACAGGCATCAAGAGAAATCATCTGAATCTGTCCTGCTCCGGGCCTGATCGACCGGTCCCGATCTGGCCTCGTGCTCGTTGCGATGATCCGTCAGCGCGGCAACCGGTTGGGCACCGGATGATCACTCTGGGACCATATGACATGAAGGTCGCCTCCAACCGCCCGGCCCCCATTTGCCACGCAATTATTCTGCCTTGCAGCATTGCACCAGGACCATATCCCCGTTCTACCCTCAATCCAGCGGGATCGGAAAACGGGTCGCCGCGATCCGGGCGGACAGACGATCGGAGATCGTGTTTCATAATTCTCTTTTTTTGACATGACACTCGGCAGTATCCATGCAATTTGTAGTCTGATTTGAACCACTGGACTGGAAGATCCCGATATGGCACATGCCCGGATCAAGACCGTGGCTCAGTGGACCGGCGGCACGGACTGGCGCCTGAGCCTGCTGCACAGCAGCGCCGACCATGCCTTTGTATGGATCACCCGTGGTCAGGGGATTGCCGTGATCGGCGGCGTGCGGCGCGGTGTGGGCGTGCATAATGCGCTGGCGATTCCGGCGGGCACCGTGTTTGCCCTCGATCTTGGCAAGACGGGCTTCGGGGTGGTCTGCCTGATCCCGGCGGGCGGCTCCGTGCTGATGCCCGACACGCCACAGCATCTGCGCATCCGCGATGTCGCCGGACAGAACGAACTCACCGCGCTGCTCGAGGCGATGCAGCGCGAACAGACTGCGGCCGGTCATTTCATGGACGAGGCGCTGGATGCACAGGCCACCCTGCTCAGCGTCTGGTTACGCCGCGCGATGATTTCCCATCCCGATGACAAACGCCCAAAGGCCGCCGAACGTCTTGTCACGGCCTATGCCGCGCTTGTCGAACGCGATTACGCCAGCGGACGGAGCATGGCGGATCATGCCCGAACGCTTGGCGTGACGCCTACCCATCTCACGCGGGTCTGCAAGGCGGTCTCGGGGCGCACCGCCGCCGATATCCTGACCGAGCGGAGCCTGCACGCCGCGCGCGATCTGCTCGAATCAGCAGAGCGCCCAATCGGTCAGATCGCCGCCAGTCTGGGCTTTGGCAGTGCCGCCTACTTTTCGCGCTTCATCCTGCACCACACCGGCCAAAGCCCATCGGCGCTGCGCGCCCGCGCGACTGAGCGTTCCACCCCACCAAGCGGCGCAATAACCGTGCGCGCCCGATAAAGAAGCCCCGCCACAGGGTTGCGCCTTTCGCCTCTGCACTATCTAATACCTTTGTTATCCGTGTTCGGGTTTACCCCTTTGTCCTGAAGGCTGCACATGCCGCTCCATCCAGTCCCCCTGCCCCATCCCGCGCTCAATCAGGATCTGACGGATTTGCGCAGCGGCAACATCGGGCGGCGCGAATTTCTCAGCCGCGCCACGGCCTTGGGCCTGAGCGCGGCGGCGGCTTATGCGCTCGGGGGCCTCACACCACCAGCCTGGGCCCAGACCGCGATCGCCCCCGGCGGAACCCTGCGAATCCAGCAAAGCGTCAAGCCGCTCAAGGATCCGCGCAGCTATGACTGGAGCGAGTTGGCCAACCAGACCCGTGGTTTTCTGGAATATCTGGTCGAATATCAGACCGACGGCACATTTCGCGGCTTTCTCCTCGAGTCCTGGGAGGTCAACGCGGATGCCACTCGCTATGTCTTGCGCCTGCGGCCCGGCATCCTGTGGAACACAGGCGAGGCTTTTGACGCCCGCGACGTGGCGCACAACATCACGCGCTGGTGTGATACCACCGCCCCCGGCAATTCGATGGCCGGGCGCTTTGCCGGTCTGATCGATCCCGAAACCGGACAGGCGCGCGACGGCGCGGTCACGGTCACGGATGCGCTGACGGTCACGCTCACCCTCTCGGGTCCGGACATTGCCGTCATCGCCAATCTGTCGGACTATCCTGCCGCGATCGTTCATCAGAGCTATGACGGAGGCGATCCCTTTGCACATGGCATCGGCACCGGCCCATTTCGTCCCGTGAGCCTGACGATCGGCCAAATCTGCGTGCTTGAACGCGACCCCGCCCGGACGTGGTGGGGCAGCACGGTCTTTGGCGGACCCTATCTCGACCGGATCGAGTTCATCGACCATGGCACAAATCCCTCGGCCTGGCTTGCTGCGGCCGAGGCCGGCGAGGTGGATCTGCTCTATGAAACCGTCGGCCACTTCATCGACGAGATGAATGGGATCGGCTGGCGTCAGAGCCGCGCAGAGACTGCGGCGACGATGGTGGTGCGCGCCTCGCAGAGCGCACGCATGGTGGGCACCAATCCCTATATCAATCGCAACGCACGCCGCGCGATGGCGCTTGCCGTTGACAATGCAATCTGTCTGGAACTGGGCTATGGCGGGCGCGGCACGGTGGCCGCCAATCACCATGTCAGCCCCATCCATCCTGCCTATGCCGATATCGGCCCAGCCCCCTATGACCCGGCCCAGGCCCGGCGCGAGATCGAGTCGGCGGGGCTCCTGGGCTTTGTGCATGATCTGGTCACAATCGATGACGAATGGCAGCGCAATACCGGAGACGCGATCGCGGCGCAGCTCCGCGATGCAGGTCTCAGGGTGCGCCGCCGGATTCTGCCGGGAGCGACCTTCTGGTCGAACTGGCGCGAGTTTCCCTTTTCCGCAACCCAATGGAATCATCGCCCGCTGGATGTGCAGGTGCTTGGTCTTGCCTATCGTTCAGGGGCCGCCTGGAACGAGAGCGGCTTTGCCAATGCCGAGTTTGACGCGCTGCTCGATGAGGCCAATCGCCTTGTCGATACAGAGGCAAGACGCGTCGTCATGGCACGGCTGCAAACCATTCTGCGCGACGAGGGGGTGATCATCCAGCCGTTCTGGCGGGCCCTCTACAACCACCATAACGGCCACCTTGTGAATGCCGAGAAACACCCCTCGAACGAAATCCACCTCTACAAGATCGGATTTTCCGCCTGAGCCCTCTCAGCTCCCCAGAATGACGCGCACGTAATTGCGGGTTTCCTGAAAGGGTGGCACACCGCCATGCTTTTCCACCGCCGCAGGCCCTGCATTATAAGCCGCAAGTGCCAGCCGCCACGACCCGAAAGTGCGATACTGCTCGGCCAGATAGCGCGCACCCCCCTCCAGATTCTGGCGTGGATCATGCGGATTGACACCAAGCAGGCGTGCCGTATCCGGCATGAGCTGCGCCAGACCGATCGCGCCCTTGTGCGAGCGCGCATCGGCGCGCCAGCCAGATTCCTGCTGCACAAGGCGCAAAAAGAGATCTTCGGGAACGTTGTAACGCCGCGCAGCCTGCTTGGCCATGTCGAGGTAGGGTCCGCGATACACACCGCGAAAGGTCGGGGTGAGGTCATCCCACATACTCGGTGCCTTGAACGATTGCGGCTGCAAGCGCACGGAATTGTTGTATTGCTCGCGGGCGCGATTATCGAGGACACCGGTCTGGGATTTGAATACAGCGACGCGGCTCTTGCTTGACAGCACCTCTGACGCGGCCACAGACGATCCGATCAGCCCACAAGCCGCACACGCAATCGCAATCCTGCGCATCCCCAATCTGTCCCCACTACCCCATTTTCGCGCGACTATACCGTCTTTAACGCCGATTTCGAGCCTTTCTTTGTCCAACCCGGTCGCCGGTTGCAAAATTCCGCGCATTTGAAACGCATTTTTACCTTTCCTTCACGCCGATGCGATGGTGTAACCGTTGAAACGACAACCGAATGATGATCATGGGAGGGCGCGATGGCCGGATCTGTAAACAAGGTAATCCTGATCGGCAATCTGGGCCGCGACCCCGAGGTGCGCACCTTCCAGAACGGTGGCAAGGTCTGCAACCTGCGCATCGCGACCTCTGAAACCTGGAAGGACAAGGCCACCGGCGAGCGGCGCGAGCGCACCGAATGGCACAGCGTCGCGATCTTTCAAGAGGGACTCGTGCGGGTGGCAGAGCAATATCTGCGCAAGGGCTCCAAGGTCTATATCGAGGGCAAACTTCAAACCCGCAAATGGCAGGATCAGTCGGGACAGGACCGCTATTCCACCGAAGTGGTGCTGCAAGGCTATGACGGTGTCCTGGTGATGCTCGATGGCCGGGGCGAAGGCGGTGGCGGTGGCGGCAGACCCGACACCGGCGACGAATACGGCAACGATTACCGGAGTGATCCGAGCAGCGCGCCGGCCGCCGGCCGCTCCTCGCGCGACATGGATGATGAAATTCCGTTCTGATCACGACGGCCCGGCACGCCGCGATGGCGAGAGGAATGTTTCAAAACCGACACAGCCGCCGCGCAGGATGGCGCTTGTTCGGCGGTTTGTCTCTGGTCATTCCGCGTCATGCCGTATAGGGCGCAGGCGAACATCATCAGGACAAAGCCTCTATGGATCTGCGCAATATCGCCATCATCGCCCATGTCGACCACGGCAAGACCACGCTTGTGGACGAATTGCTGAAACAATCGGGTTCGTTCCGCGCCAATCAGGCGGTGGACGTGCGCGCCATGGACAGCAACGATCTGGAACGCGAGCGCGGCATCACCATCTTTGCCAAGCCCACCAGTGTGCTCTACAAGACCACGCGCATCAACATCGTGGACACTCCCGGTCACGCCGATTTCGGCGGCGAGGTTGAACGGATCCTCAGCATGGTCGATGGTGTCGTGCTTCTGGTTGACGCCGCCGAAGGCCCGATGCCGCAAACCAAGTTCGTGACCGCCAAGGCCCTGCGCCTCGGGTTGCGCCCCATTGTCGTGCTCAACAAGGTCGACAAACCCGCCGCCGAGCCTGACCGTGCCCTCAACGAATGTTTCGACCTCTTTGCCAATCTCGGCGCCAACGACGATCAACTCGATTTTCCACACTTGTACGCCTCTGGCATCAATGGCTGGGCCGATCACGAGCTCGACGGCCCACGCAAGGATCTTACGGCGCTCTTCGACCTGATCATCCGCCATGTGCCTGCGCCCAGACAGATCGCTCATCAGAATGACGATTTCCGCATGCTGGCGACCACGCTCGGGGCTGATCCCTTTGTCGGCCGGCTGCTCACGGGTCGCGTCGAGTCGGGCCGCCTCAAGGTCGGGCAGACCGTTCAGGCCCTCAGCCGCATCGGCCAGAAGATCGAGCAGTTCCGCGTCACCCGCATCCAGGCGTTTCGCGGCTTGTCCAGCCAGGACATCGACGAAGCGCTCGCCGGCGATATCGTCAGCCTTGCCGGCATGACCAAGGCCACCGTTGCGGATACGATCTGCGCGCTTGCGGTCGAGGAACCGATCGAGGCACAGCCCATCGATCCACCCACCATCACCGTGACCTTCGGCATCAACGACAGCCCGCTCGCAGGCCGCGAAGGCAAGAAGGTGCAAAGCCGCGTCATCCGCGAGCGCCTGATGAAGGAAGCGGAATCGAATGTCGCGATCAAGGTCAGCGATACCCCTGGCGGCGAGGCCTTCGAGGTTGCCGGGCGCGGCGAATTGCAGATGGGCGTGCTGATCGAGAACATGCGCCGCGAGGGGTTCGAACTCAGCATTTCGCGACCACAGGTGCTGATGCGCGAGGGACCGAACGGCGAACGGCTGGAACCGATCGAAGAGGTCACGATCGACGTTGACGACGAATATGCCGGTGCCGTGATCGAAAAAGTCACCGGCCCGCGCAAAGGTGATCTGGTCGAGATGCGGCCAGCGGGTGTCGGCAAGACCCGCATCATCGCGCATATGCCCTCGCGCGGCCTCATCGGCTATCATGGCGAGTTTCTGACCGACACCCGAGGCACCGGCGTTCTCAACCGGGTGTTTCACAAATGGGCACCGCATCGTGGCTCCATTCCGGGACGAAGGACCGGCGTGCTCGTCTCCATTGAAGACGGCGACGCGGTGGCCTATGCGCTCTGGAATCTTGAAGAACGCGGGCGCATGTTCATCGGGCCGCAGGCCAAGGTCTATAGCGGCATGATCATCGGTGCGCACAACCGCGACAACGATCTCGAGGTCAATCCGCTCAAGGGCAAGAAGCTGACCAACGTGCGCGCCTCCGGCACCGACGAGGCAGTGCGCCTCACGACACCGATCACCATGAGCCTCGAAGAAGCGATTGCCTATATCGACGATGATGAACTCGTCGAGGTGACACCCCATTCGATCCGAATGCGCAAGCGCTATCTCGACCCGCACGAACGCAAGCGCATGGCGAAAAAGGACTGAACGGCTACTCGCTGGTTTCTACGACCAACAAGTCGCGCTCCGACGCGCCGCGCGCATGGTCGAGCGCTGCCTGATATTCGGGGCTGTGATAACAGGCCTCGGCGGCCTCGACGCTCGGAAAGCGCGCCACGACATTGCGCGCGCGGTCCCGGCCTTCAAGCTGCACATAGCGCCCGCCGCGCGCGATGAAGATGCCACCATGCTTGGCAATGGCAGGCCCGGCAAGGGCGGCGTAGCGGCCATAGGCCTCGGCGTCGGTGACGTTCACATGGGCAATCCACAGCGCAGGCATGGCGCGATCTCCTCTAGCGGTCAGATTCCGTCAACCACGACGATATCGCGGTTGCTGCTCGAGAGAGCGATGGGAAGGATACGGCGATAGTCGTCCGAATTGTACCAGGCAAGAGCGGTCTCCCGGTCAGAAAACTCGATGATCACGTGACGATCCGGGCTGTTGCCCTCAAGCGCCGTCGGCGCGCCCCCCTTGACCAGAAACCGCCCGCCAAACCGTTCGGCAAGCGCAACGGTCTGTCTGGCATAGGTGCTGTAATCCTCCGGTTCGGTCACGGTGATCCGGGCAATGATATAGGCACTCATCCCTCCTCCTCAGGCCGTCACGACCCCCTCAATCAACCGCATTCCGGCCGCGATCGCGGCCTCTGCCCCGGCGATATTGCTGCCGCCACCCTGCGCCATGTCCGGGCGCCCGCCGCCGCCCTTGCCGCCCAGAGGCTCCACCGCCGCGCGCAGCAGGTCCACCGCCGAAAGCCGCGACGTCAGGTCCCCGGTGACACCTGCCGCCACCGCAACCTTGCCGCCTGTCTCGGCAATAAGCAAGACGACACCCGAGCCAATCCGCGCCTTCATCTCGTCGATCAGCGGCGGCAGATCCCGCCCCTGCACACCCGAGAGCACCTGCGCGATGAACTTCACGCCCGCGACATCGCGGGGCTCGAGACCGCCGCCCGTGCCCGCCCCCCCCGCCATGGCCAGTTCGCGACGCAGTTGGGTCACTTCATTGGCAAGCGACCGGCGCTCCTCCAGCAAGGCACGCACACGCTCGGGCACATCCTCGGGCCGCGCCTTGAGCTCGGAGGCCACCTGGCCAAGCCGCGCCGTTTGCGCACTCAGATGCTCAAAGGCCGCCGCCCCGGTCAGCGCCTCGATCCGTCTCACGCCGGCACTCGAGGCTGAATCGCCAAGCGCCACGAACAGGCCGATATCGCCGGTCTGGCGCACATGGGTGCCACCGCAAAGCTCGATCGAGTAGGTGCGGCCATCGCTGCCCTTGCCGGATCCCGCCTCGGTGCCCATCGACACGACACGCACCTCATCGCCATATTTCTCGCCAAAGAGCGCCTGTGCGCCCAACGCGCGGGCACCGTCTGGCGTCATGATCCGCGTCTCAACCGGGGCATTACGGCGGATATGCTCGTTCACCTCGCGCTCGACGCGCGCCAGTTCCGCCGGGCTCATCGCTTTCGAATGGCTGAAATCGAACCGCAGCCGGTCCTCGGCATTGAGCGAGCCGCGCTGCGCCACATGCACACCCAGGGCCTTGCGCAGCGCCTCATGCAACAGATGGGTGGCCGAATGGTTGGCCCGGATCGCACTGCGACGGCCATGATCCACCGCCAGTTGCCCGGCCTGACCGCTCGTGATCTCGCCCGCCTCGACGGTGGCAAGGTGAATGAAAACCCCTGCCACCTTTTTCGTGTCCGTCACGCGCGCACGTCCCGTGGCCGTGGTCAAGGTGCCACTATCGCCCACCTGACCGCCAGATTCAGCATAGAACGGCGTCTGGTTCACGACGATCTGCACCATCTCGCCTGCCCCCGCACGGGCGATCCGGCCACCCTCCTGCAACAGCGCCAAGATCTGCGCCTCTGCGGTTTCCGTGTCATAGCCCAGAAATTCCGTCGCGCCGCTGACCTCGGCAATCTCGAACCAGACCGCCTGATCCGCGGCCTCGCCCGATCCCGCCCAGGCAGCACGTGCCTTGGCCTTCTGCGCCGCCATCGCGGCATCAAATCCGGCCGTTTCCACCTCGCGCCCCTTCTCGCGCAGCGCATCCTGCGTGAGATCGAGCGGAAAACCAAAAGTGTCATAGAGCCTGAACGCCGTCTCTCCCGGCAGCGCGACGCCATCGGGCAGATGCGCCAATTCGTCATCCAGCAGACGCAAACCGCGTTCGAGAGTCTGCTTGAATCGGGTCTCCTCCAGCTTCAGCGTCTCCTCGATCATCGCCTGCGCGCGGCCGAGTTCCGGATAGGCCTGCCCCATCTGCGCCACCAGCGCCGGAACCAGACGATGCATCACCGGGTCTTTCGCCCCCAACATATGCGCATGCCGCATCGCCCGCCGCATGATCCGGCGCAGGACATAGCCGCGCCCCTCGTTCGAGGGCATCACCCCATCGACGATCAGAAACGCAGTCGATCGCAGATGGTCCGCGATCACCCGGTGATGCACCCGACCCGGCCCGTCTGGATCGGCGCTCGTAGCATGGGCGCTCGCCTCGATGAGCGCGCGCATCACATCGGTGTCGTAGTTGTCGTGCTTGCCCTGCAACAGTGCGCCGATCCGTTCCAACCCCATGCCGGTATCGATCGACTGCATGTCGAGGGCGCGGATCGTGCCATCTTCGAATCGTTCGTTCTGCATGAAGACGAGGTTCCAGATCTCGATGAAGCGGTCGCCATCCTCTTCCGCGCTGCCCGGCGGGCCGCCCCAGATCTCCGGACCGTGGTCATAGAAAATCTCCGTGCAGGGGCCACAGGGGCCGGTCGGGCCCATCGACCAGAAATTGTCGTCGCTGGCGATGCGGATAATCCGGTCATCGGGCAGGCCCGCATATTTCTTCCAGATCGCGGCCGCCTCGTCATCGGTATGATAGACCGTGACCAGAAGTCTGGACTTGTCGAGGCCGAAATCCTGTGTCAGCAGGTCCCAGGCATAGGGGATCGCCTGCTCCTTGAAATAATCGCCAAAGCTGAAATTGCCCAGCATCTCAAAGAAGGTGTGATGCCGCGCGGTGTAGCCGACATTGTCCAGATCGTTGTGCTTGCCACCCGCACGCACGCATTTCTGGCTGGTGGTGGCGCGCGTGTAGTCGCGATGCTCGACTCCGGTGAAGCAGTTCTTGAACTGGACCATGCCGGAATTGGTGAACATCAGCGTCGGATCGTTGCGCGGCACCAGCGGAGAGCTGTCAACCACGCGGTGATCGTTGCGCTCGAAAAAGCTCAGAAAGGTCGATCGGATCTCATTCAGCTTGGGCATGGGCATCTCTTTCAGGGCCGGTGGTATCTGGCCTCAATTGTGCTGATTTAGCTGCGCCGTTCCCCCATGTCCACCGCAAGAAAAAGGCCCGGCACGGCAACCGGGCCTCTGTTTCACAGCGAGCGGACGGTCAGGCCTCCAGGATGTTGCCCTCGTCCGCCGCGTCCGGATCGCCACGCACATCGAAATCCAGCCCGTGCGAGGCGCGAATCTTGTCCTCGATCTCGAGCGCAATTCGCGCATTTTCCCGCAGGTAGGTCTTGGCATTCTCGCGGCCCTGCCCGATCCGTTCATCGCCATAGCTGAACCAGCTGCCGGATTTCTCGACAACCCCGGCCTTGACCCCGAGATCGATCAGTTCGCCGGTCTTGGAAATCCCTTCACCATACATGATGTCGAACTCCACCTCCTTGAACGGCGGCGCCACCTTGTTCTTGACCACCTTGACGCGGGTCGAGTTGCCTACCACTTCGTCGCGGTCCTTGATCGCGCCGATACGCCGGATGTCGAGCCGCACAGAACTGTAGAACTTGAGCGCATTGCCCCCGGTCGTGGTTTCCGGGCTGCCGAACATCACACCGATCTTCATCCGGATCTGGTTGATGAAAATGACCGTGCACTTGGTGCGACTGATCGATCCGGTGAGCTTGCGCATCGCCTTGCTCATCAGCCGCGCATGGACACCGACGCTCGAGTCGCCCATCTCGCCTTCAAGCTCGGACTTCGGAGTGAGCGCGGCAACCGAATCGACCACGATCATGCTGACCGCGCCCGAACGCACCAGCGTGTCCACAATCTCCAGTGCCTGTTCGCCATTGTCGGGCTGCGAAATCAGCAACTCGTCAAGATCGACCCCCAGTTTGCGTGCATAAACCGGGTCGAGCGCGTGTTCGGCATCGACAAAGGCGCACACGCCGCCCTTCTTCTGCTCTTCGGCGACGCAATGCAGGGTCAGCGTCGTCTTGCCAGAGCTTTCAGGCCCGTAGATCTCGACGATGCGCCCCTTGGGAACGCCGCCGATGCCCAGAGCGATATCAAGACCGAGAGACCCGGTTGAGGTCGCCTCGATATCCTTGACGGGGTTGTCGCCGCCCATCCGCATGACGGATCCCTTGCCGAACTGTCGCTCGATCTGCGCCAATGCACTGTCCAGCGCCTTCTGCTTGTCCGCGTTCCGCCTGTTGTCCATGGAGAGTAGATCTGCCGTTGCCATTTGTTCGGTCCCTTATTCCACACCCTGCCCTGAGCGGCAATGGTTGCCTGTGTTCTTATCCTGTTCCGACCCTTATGGATACAAAAGGAGAACATTTCAAGAATTTTATTGGTGATTCCACTTTGGTCAAAAACAGTTAAAAGAGAGTTTAGATTTCAACGGACCGGGCCGCCAATCATGAAGATCAGAAATTGCTAGTGTTTTCAGAGGCCCGACTGGTGTTTCTCGCGGTGCCCAAGACTGGCAGCACCGCGTTTGAATCGGCGCTTGCAGGGCGCGCCGCGATCGCCGTTACCCAGCCGCCCGAACTCAAACATGCACCGGTCTTTCGCTACAACCGCTATTTTCGTCCGATGATCGAACGTTTCATGTCCTCTGATGTCGATATCGTCGCCGTCATGCGAGAGCCTATCAGCTGGTTGGGCAGCTGGTATCGCTACCGCCACCGCGCCGCCGCCGCCGGTCAGCCGGGCAGCACCCTGGGGATGACCTTCGATGCCTTCGTGACCGCCTATTGCGAGGGCGATCCGCCGCTCTTTGCACGAGTTGGCTCGCAGGCAAAATTCCTCGAACCACAGCGGAATGGCACCCGGGTGACACATCTCTTTCGCTACGAGGATCAACCCGGCCTGATTGCCTTTCTCGAGTCACGGCTCGACACACGTCTCGAAATTCCAACGATGAATTGCTCGCCGGTCCTGCCAACCGCCCTGACCGCAACGACAGAGGCCCGGCTCAGGCGCAAGTTCGCGGCGGATTTCTCGCTCTGGCACGGCATTGGCACGCAGGGTCAGTATCTGCCGCACGCCGCCCGCCCGGTGCCGGAAGGCAAGCCCGACTGAACCGGACGGGCTCGCGCGGCCTTAGCCCAACTGACGCTGGACGGTTTCCGTCAACTCGTTCAGCGAAAACGGCTTGGGCAGGAACACCGAATTCGGGATCCGGGCCTGCGTGTCGCCAAAGGTTTCCTCAGCATATCCGGACATGAAAACGACCTTGACATCGGGCCGCGCGACCACCGCCTGACGGACCCAGCTTGGACCGTCAAGGCCGGGCATAACCACGTCAGTGACAAAGACATCGACGGTGAGCGTCTCGTCCGCCAGCAGCTCAAGCGCGGTTTCCGCCGAATCCGCTTCGAGAACCGTGAAGCCGCGCAATTGCAGGGCGCGGCTGGCAAAGGCACGCACCGGGGCTTCGTCCTCGACCAGCAGGATGACCCCCCGGGCGTGACCCACCGGGCTCTGGTCCTGCGGCGCCAGCGGTGTGACCTCCTCGATGCCACTATGGGCCGGAAACAGCAGCTGGAAACAGGCCCCCTCGCCGGGCTTGCTGTCCACAAAGATAAAACCGCCGGTCTGCTTGACGATACCGTAAGCGGTCGATAGGCCGAGCCCAGTGCCCTCGCCGGTGCGCTTTGTGGTGAAGAATGGCTCAAAGACCTTTTGCAGTTTGTCCGCAGCGATTCCGACCCCCGAATCGATCACCTTGACCGAGACGTAATCGCCCGGAACCACCTCCGCGCGATCGCGTCGCAACGGATCATGCAGCGTGATGTTTTCTGTGATGATGCGGATAACGCCCCCTTCGGGCATCGCGTCGCGGGCATTGACGACGAGATTCATCAGAACCTGCTCCAATTGCCGTCTGTCGGCACGGATCGGGGCAAGGGTGGGATCATGGCGCAGTGAGAGAGTCACCTTTTCACCTACCAGACGGTTCAGCAGATGGGTGAGGTCAGACAGCGTGTCGCGCAGGTGGATGACCTGCGGACGCAGGGTCTGCTTGCGCGAATAAGCCAGCAACTGATTGACCAGCGCTGCCGCGCGGTTGGCATTCTGGCTGACCTGCATGAGATCGCCATAGTCCTGATCGCCTTGGTCATGGCGCAACAAAAGCAGATCGCAATGCCCTGAAATCGCGGTCAGAAGATTGTTGAAATCATGCGCGATTCCGCCCGCAAGCTGGCCAATCGCCTGCATTTTCTGGCTCTGCACGAATTGTGCCTCGAGCGATTTGAGTTCCGTCGCATCACTCAACACAGCGATCAGTACCGTCTCGCCCTGTTCGGTCGCGCGATTGAGTGTGACCTGCACGAAAACCTCGCGGTCCTGGCGGCGCACGCGCAGAAACTCGGCATGCACCGTGCCGCGGGCCGCGGCGGCATCCCTGATCCAGTCGGACACCGAGCGCCCCAACCCCTCGAGCATCTCGCTGAGCGGTTGACCGGTGCAGCCTGACACGCCCAGCAGATCCCGCGCCGGTCGGTTCGAGATCTGGATCGTACCGTCGTCTGCCAGTTTCAGCAGTGGCACCGGCAGATCGTCAAAGAATGCCCAGCCATCCGCCGCATGTCCGATGGCGTCGGGGACAGGCAGCAGGAACACTTCACGGCGCCCCGCGCTGCCCTCAAGTTCGACGGCAAAACACAACTGCGTTCCTTCGGTGGTTTTGATGTCATTCAGCCGCCCGGCGCGCAGCGGCAGATGCAGGCAGACCTGATCAAGCGTGCGGGCCCGTTCCCCCACCAGCGCGCGCGCCGCCGGATTCATGAACAACACCGCATCATTGCGCCCCACCGTCAGCATCGGCAGCGCCGCCGACTCCGCGCCGCGTTGCGGGTGATCGGCGGATTTCTCGATACGCCACAGGAAATCGTCTGGTCCCGCGCGATGCACGCTGATCCGCAGATGCCCGGACTCGGTGACAAGATCTTCGACCGCCGAACCCTTGGCCGCGGCGCGGGTTTCCATCCGAAACAGGATGATGCCCGGATTGACCAGCACATCCCTGAGTGCGGCGGCCAGTGTGGCGGGCAGATGCGCCGCGACGGTCCGCGCGGCGGCGGCATTGTGAAACAGGATCCGGCCCTCTGCCCCGGTCAGGATCAGCGGGGCGGGGTCATCGCCAATCACGTCCTGCGCCCGACGCACGAGATCCGCAGTCGTTCGTGCGCGCAGAGCCCCGGCCATCCCGCCCCATGCGGCGCTCAGAGCCAGCACCCCACCCGCCATCGCCAACACGATCTGTCCTTCTCCGGCGGGCAGAACCACGGCTGTGCCCCAGAACAGCACCGCCGCAGCCAGAATGATCCTTGAACGCAGGCCGACCCGCGCGGCGGCTTGGCGGAGCGGTCGGCCGCTGAGAGTCAGGAATGCCACGTGTTGTGCCCTGTTCAAGTCTTTGACGGGTTCTGCGTATCCGTCAAACCTTAAGACAGTTCTAATGAGTCACGACAATACACGTCAAGGTTGTATCCCGGCAGAATCAGATCGGCAAAACTGCGCCAGAAAGAAGCCGTCGCCGCAGCCAGAGACCGGCCACTTGATCTGCTCGATCAAGGTCCAGCCCACATTTTTACTTTCAAATCGAGATACAATATCTTGATTTTCCTCGGTTAACACCGAACATGTTGCATAGGCGAGACGCCCGCCGACCGCCACCAGGGCCGCCGCCTCGTCTAGAATCTGCGCCTGAACCGCGGCCAACTCTGCCAATCGTTCGGGGCGCAGCCGCCATTTGGCCTCGGGCGTGCGCCGCCACGTTCCGCTTCCCGAACAGGGCGCGTCGCACAACACCAGATCGAACGGCGCCTTGGCGCGCACCGAGGCGCGATCCAGAACCTGCACCTCCACCCCGGCACGGGCGGCGCGCAGGGGCAGATCCGCCATCCGCTCCGGCGCGACATCCTGCGCAAACCATTGCGCGTGTTCGCGTCCGGCCAGAGCCAGTGTCTTGCCGCCACCGCCGGCGCAAAAATCCAGAACGCGCGATCCCGGCACAAGGGTGAGGCGCTCCATCGCCGCCTGACTGCTGCCATCCTGAAGCTCGACAAGCCCATCCAGATAGGCAGAGGATCGCGATATTTTCCGTTCGCCACCCGTCACATGCAGGGCCGTCCTTGCAATGGTGCAGGGCCGCGCCAAGATCCCGTCATTCGCCAGACGGAGGATCGCATCTGCCGGGCGACCGCGACGCAGATTGACCCGCAGCATGACCGGCGCGCGGTGTCTCAAGGCCTCGGCCGTCGGCGCCGCACGGTCCCCAAGGGCCGCCTCGAAACGTGGCCAGAGCCAGTCCGGCAGGTCCAGCGCCGCCGGTCCCTCGGGTCTCTCGCCCGACATGCGCTCGGGGGCTGTCAAGATCGCGGGTCCATATCCTTCGCCGGTAAAAACCGTATCGGGGTCAATTCCTTGCCCCCTGAGGGCCCCCACGATGAGGGCACGCCCCGACTCTCCCCCACCGAGCACCGCACAGCTGCGCCAGCGGCGCAGAACATCAAACACGAGATCGCGCAAGGCGGCGCGGTCACTCGACCCGGCAAAGCGGGATCGTCGTCCCCAATTGATCAGCGCCTGTTCGGCGGCGGCACCCGCGCGGATCTTGTCCAGCACCTCGATGGCCGCAGAAATCCGTGCCGAAGGGGTCATTTCATGGCCTCTGAAACGCCTTTCAGATCGTCAAAGATCTATCCGATCCTGTAGTTTGGGCTTTCGCGTGTGATCTGCACGTCATGCACATGGCTTTCCTTCAGCCCGGCCCCGGTAATCCGCACGAACTGACAGTTCGTCCGCATCTCCGCGACCGTCGCACAGCCGGTATAGCCCATCGCGGCGCGCAGTCCGCCAATCAGCTGATGAATGACGCTGCCCGCCGTCCCCTTGTAGGGCACCTGTCCCTCGACCCCCTCCGGCACCAGCTTGTCGCTCGCTGCATCCTTCTGGAAATAGCGATCCGCCGAGCCGCGCGCCATCGCGCCAAGACTGCCCATGCCGCGATAGGCCTTGAACGACCGGCCCTGATAGAGGATCACCTCGCCGGGGCTCTCATCGGTGCCCGCCAGCATCGACCCCACCATCGCACAAGAAGCCCCCGCCGCGATCGCCTTGGCAAAGTCGCCCGAGAACTTGATCCCGCCATCGGCGATCACGGGCACGTCGCCCGCCGCCCGCGCGCTGTCCATCACCGCCGTCAACTGCGGCACGCCGACACCCGCCACCATCCGCGTGGTGCAGATGCTGCCCGGCCCGATCCCGACCTTGACGGCATCTGCCCCCGCACCGATCAGGGCGCGGGTGGCTTCGGCCGTGGCGACATTGCCGGCCATCACCTGCACCGCGTTGGAGAGCGCCTTGATCCGCGCGACGGACCGCGCCACGCCCTCGGAATGGCCATGCGCGGTGTCGATGACCACCATGTCCACACCCGCCTCGATCAGCGCTTGCGTCCGCTCGAATCCTGCATCCCCGACCGTTGTCGCCGCCGCCACCCGCAGACGTCCCATCTGATCCTTGCAGGCGGTGGGATTGAGCACGGCCTGTTCGGTATCGCGCAACGTCAGAAGGCCCGTCAACTTGCCCTTGCCATCCGTCACCAGCAATTTCTCGATCCGCCGGGCCTTCATCAGTGACTTGGCCTCGTCGCGGTCTGCCGGTTCGCGCAGGATCGCAAGATTGTCGCTCGTCATCATCACCCGCACCGGCGTGCGGTCATCCTCGGCAAAGCGCATGTCGCGGTTGGTCACGATCCCCACCACATGTCCCGCCGCATCCACCACGGGAAAGCCGGTGACGTTGTAGCGCTCCTGCAGGGCCTTGGCATCGGCCAGCGTCTGATCGGGGGAGAGCGTGATCGGGTTGTAAACGATCCCGCTTTCGAACCGTTTGACGCGCCGCACCTCGCGGGCCTGTTCCTCGATGCTCAGATTGCGGTGAATGACACCCATGCCGCCGGCCTGCGCCATGCTGATCGCCATGCGCGCCTCTGTCACCGTGTCCATGGCAGAGCTCATCAGCGGAATATTGAGGGTAATCGCCTGGGTGACGAGGGTCCGCGTATCGGCCGTGTTGGGCAGCACATTCGAGGCTGCGGGCACCAGCAGGACATCATCAAAGGTAAAGGCCTCGCGAATCTCCATTCCAATTCTCCATGGATATCTCGTTTGGCGCTTCCCTATTGCATGGATACCCGACAGGGGAAAGGCCGATTCTCGCCATGCGGCAGGAACACTCAGCGGTGGCGGCGTTCCGGCACCGGATCGACCCCGCACCGCCCCCACGGATTGCAGCGCAAGATGCGCTTCAGCGCCAGCCAGCCACCGCGCAGCGCGCCATGCGTCGCGAGCGCGTCAAGCGCATATTGGCTGCATGTCGGATGATATCGGCAATGCCAGCCCACCCAGGGGCTGAACATCAGGCGATAGCCCTTGATCGGCAAGGCCAGCAGATGCGCCAATGGGCTCATCCCTGCCCCCCCAACCTGCGCAGCGCCTGCGCCAGATCGTGCCGGAGCGCGTCATAGGGTTGCACCGCGGTTTCCCCGGCGCGGCCAATCAGCACATAATCCCATCCCGGCAGCGCCAGACCGGGCAACACCTCGCGCGCGATGGCCCGCAAGCGCCGCTTGGCTCGGTTGCGCGTCACCGCATTGCCGACTTTCTTGGAGCAGGTATAGCCGACGCGGATCGTCGCATCGCCATCATGCCGCTCCCGACCCTGCACCATCATCGACCCGGTGCCCTGACGGCGCGCCCGCGCCGCAGCCAGAAAATCACCGCGCTTGCGCAGGACGACCAGTTTTTCCTGCGGCGTGCCTTCTGCAACGCATGAAAACGCCGGCGGCATCGTCCCTGCGTCACGGCGGGGGGCCTCCGGCGGTGTCATCGGTGTCACATGCGCCACGCGCTCAGGCGCACAGCACCTTGCGGCCACGCGCACGACGGGCGTTCAGAACCTTGCGGCCGCCCTTGGTGGCCATGCGCGCACGAAACCCGTGGCGGTGTTTGCGAACCAGGTTCGAGGGTTGAAAGGTGCGTTTCATCGCTCCGTCTCCGACGTTGTCGGGTGGTAAGTCTCATCACAAACTTTCCACCCTTATGTATCCGAAGCCCGGTCTATAAATGCGTCAATTTCACAAGTCAAACCCTCAGACCACGGAATTGCAACAAAATCGTCCAGGATCGTCCGGCCAGTGTTACAAGGTGTCCGCGATCAGGCCCCGGACAGGCGTCAACCCATCACCCACGATCACCCCCGCGTGAAGCCCCTAGCGGCAGCGCCTGCGACTGTGCAACTAGGAAACGACAGAGACCTCATCAGGCGAGACCATGGATCACAGCACACAAGGCGCCCCTGCCGGAAAAACAAGAGCCTGGACGCGGCACGCGCCGCTTGCGATCATCCTTGTCGTGGCCGTGATCGGCTACATTACCCTGCGCGACTATATCACCTTTGACACCCTGCGGGACAATCGCGAGGCACTGTTGACCTTTCGCGATGAAAACGTCCTGCTGATGGCACTCGCTTTCATCGGCGTCTATATCACCATCGTGGCGTTTTCCCTGCCTGGCGCCGCAGTGGCCTCGGTCACTGGCGGCTTCCTGTTCGGGCTCGTCCTTGGCACAGGTCTCAACGTGCTGTCGGCGTCGCTTGGGGCATGTGTGATCTTTCTGGCCGCCCGCTGGGGCCTGGGCCAGACCCTTGCCGCGCGGATCGAAACCTCCGAGGGCACGCTCAAGCGGCTCAAGACCGGCCTGCATGACAATGAGATCAGTGTGCTTTTCCTGATGCGCCTGGTGCCCGCCGTGCCATTTTTCGTGGCCAATCTGCTGCCCGCGATGGTGGGCGTCAAGTTCATCAACTTCGCCCTGACGACAATGCTGGGCATCATTCCCGGCGCCGTCGTCTTTACCTGGATCGGCGTCGGTCTCGGCGAGGTTTTCGACCGTGGCGAGACGCCCGATCTGTCCCTGCTATGGGAACCACAGATCATCGGACCAATTCTCGGGCTCTGCGCACTGGCGGCACTGCCCATTCTCATCAAGGCCCTGCGCGGCAAAAAGGACATTTGACATGCAACAGTTGAAAGCGGACCTGCTGGTCATCGGGGCCGGGTCTGGCGGACTATCGGTCGCGTCTGGAGCGGTGCAGATGGGGGCCAGCGTCATTCTGCTTGAGGGCCACAAGATGGGCGGCGACTGCCTCAATTTCGGCTGCGTGCCCTCCAAGGCACTGATTGCGAGCGGCAAGGCGGCCTATGCCCAAGCCCATGCGCAGGCATTTGGCGTCAGCAATGTCACCCCGCTGGTCGATTATGCGGCGGCCAAGGATCATGTCGCGGGGGTGATAGAACAGATCAGACCGGCAGACAGTCAGGAGCGATTCGAAGGCCTCGGCGTGCGCGTGATCCGGGAGTATGGGCGTTTCATCTCCCCCCGACAGGTGCAGGCGGGCGATCACGTGATCACCGCGCGGCGCATCGTCATCGCGACCGGCTCGTCGCCGCTGGTGCCGCCGATTCCGGGACTCGATGGCGTGACCTTCGAGACCAACGAGACGATTTTCAAGCTGCGGGAGCGGCCCGGCCACCTGCTGATCATCGGCGGGGGTCCGATCGGCATGGAAATGGCGCAGGCGCACCGCCGTCTGGGCTGCGCGGTCACGGTGATCGAAGGCATGACCGTGCTGAGCCAGGACGACCCCGAGATGGCAGCCGTCGTGGTCGAGCAATTCCGCGCCGAAGGCATCACCATCGAGGAATCGGCCATGGCCGCCGCCATTCGCGGCAGCGCGGGGGCCATCGAGGTCGAAGCCAAGGACGGGCGCGTCTTCAAGGGCACGCATCTTCTGATGGCGGTGGGACGCAAGGCCAATATCGACAGCCTCGATCTTGCCGCCGCTGGCATCGAGACCACGCGCCGCGGCATCAAGGTGGACGCCTCGATGCGCACCACCAACCGCCGCGTCTATGCCATCGGCGATGTCGCGGGGGGGCTGCAATTCACCCATATGGCGGGCTATCACGCCGGGCTCATCATCCGGTCTGCCCTCCTCAGCCTGCCCGCCCGCGAGCGCACAGACCATATCCCGTGGGCCACCTATACCGATCCCGAACTGGCCCATGTCGGCCTCACCGAGGCCAAGGCGCGCGAGGTGCATGGCGGCAATCTCGACGTCGTGCGCTTTGGTTATAATCACAACGACCGCGCCATCGCCGAACGCAAGACCGCCGGTCTCATCAAGGTCATGGTGGTGCGTGGCCGTCCGGTCGGGGCGTCGATCGTCGGCGCGCAAGCCGGCGAGTTGATCAGCCTCTGGGCCTTCGTTCTCGCCAACCGGCTCAGGATGAAACATGTCAGCGCCATGGTCGTGCCCTATCCGACGCTGAGCGAGATCAACAAGCGCGTCGCAGGAGCCTATTTTTCTCCCAAACTCTTTGATAGCACTATGATCAAACGGATCGTGGGCCTTGTGCAGCGCTGGCTGCCCTGAAACGCCCAGGCAAGAGAGGAGGACCGCTTGCTCAATTCCTTGTCGGGGCGCTTCCTGATCCTGACGGCCGTCTTTGTCATGCTGGCCGAAGTGATGATCTTCGTGCCCTCAGTTGCCCGCTTTCGCGAGGATTTCCTGCTCAACCGGCTGGAACGGGCGCAGATTGCGTCCCTCGTCCTGCTGGCGGCAGATGAAGTCAACGCTGATCTGCAAGAGGAACTGCTGCGCAATGCCGGTGTGTTCAATGTCGTCCTGCGGCGCGATGATGCGCGCCAGCTTGTGCTGTCCTCGCCGGTGCCGCAACCGGTCGCCCAGACCTTCGATCTGCGCGATGCGCCCGCCTTCACCCTGATCCGCGACGCCATGCTGCGGCTCTATACGGCGAGGCCCGAAGTGATCCGGGTGATCGGCCAGCCGGTGCGGATGGGTGGCCTGCTGATCGAGATCACGGTTGACACGGGCGAGTTGCGCACGGCGATGATCGACTACGGGCTGCGCATCCTGTGGCTGTCGCTGGTGATTTCGGTGATCACCGCGGTGCTGCTCTTTCTGGCCGTGCGCGGCTTGCTCGTCAAACCGATCAAACGGGTCGTCGCGACGATGCAGGCCTATGCCAAGGCCCCCGAAGACGCCCGCCAGGTGATCAAGCCATCGTCGGGCATCACCGAACTGCGCGAAGCCGAGGAGACCCTGCAATCGTTGCAGATGCAACTGACCGGCGCCCTCAAGCAAAGGGAACATCTGGCGCAGTTGGGCGGGGCAGTGGCCAAGGTCAATCACGACCTGCGCAACATCCTCACCTCCGCCCAGCTCTTTACCGACCGGATCGAGACCAGCCAGGACCCGACCGTGCAGCGCCTGGCCCCCAAGCTCATCAACTCCCTTACCCGCGCAGTGCATCTGTGCGAGGCGACGCTCGCCTATGGCAAGGCCGACGAGCCCGGTCCGACCCTCGCCGGGATCCGGCTTTCCGATGTCGTGATCGACGTGATCGAGAGCGAACGCCTGTCGGTCGGCGATGCAATGGTCAGCCTGTCCGAGGATGTGCCCGCGCATCTGATGGTGCTCGCCGATTCCGAGCAACTCCACCGCGTGATCGGCAATCTGGTGCGCAATGCCCGACAGGCCATCGTCAACAGCGGGCGACCCGGCGCGATACATGTCATGGCCAATGAGGACGACCACGAATCGATCATCCGGGTGGCCGATACCGGTCCCGGCCTGCCACTCAAGGCGCGCGAGCACCTTTTCAAGCCGTTTCAGGGCGGCACGACCAAGGGCGGCTCCGGCCTTGGCCTCACCATTGCCGCCGAACTGGTGCGCGGCCATGGCGGCAGTCTTTCGCTCGAACGCAGCGACGAACACGGCACCTCCTTCTGCATCACCCTGCCGAAGGGAAATCTCGGTGATGGCGCCTGACATCCGCCAGATCGCGCTTGCATTGCCGAACGCCAGAGTCTAAACGCTGCCTCCAACGGACCGATAGCTCAGCTGGATAGAGTACTTGACTACGAATCAAGGGGTCGGGGGTTCGAATCCTCCTCGGTCCGCCAAAAACCCCTAAAAAACAACAAGTTACAAACAGGCCAAAGCAAGCCCTTCCCCCTCGCTCTGCCCTTGTCACCGGATTTGTCACCTGATTTCGTGCCGCTCGTCACTGGCCTAGAATCAGCCCTGCCTCGTGGATTTCGTCACGGCGAAGGCCCAGATCGGCGGCTGTTGAGATGTTGTGGTCCGCAACATCTCGTGGATATTGCCCCAGCCTCGCCACTTCCCCCCGCTCTTGCGCCTCGGTGTATTCCTCGGCCAGACGCATTTCAGCGCGGGCGTGGATCACGCGGCCTTTGTGATCCGCAGAAACGCCTCTGGATCAAACCGCGCCTCAACCGCCTGCGGATCAAGCCCGACCAGATCGCAGACCATCCGAAAGTCGCGTGAGCCGATCCAGCGGGTATCCTCGCCCTTCGCAACATCTGTCAAGCCATGCGCCAGCGCCGCGAACCAGAGGCGTCTTTCAGGCGTCATCGTGCGGCCTCCTGCGCGGCGCGTGCGGCTTGCTCAGGGCTCATGCCGTGAGACAGCAGACGCACTCACGCGCAAGCGTAGAATGCCCCTCTGGCGGGCGATCTGTGGCCTTGTGGGTTTGCGGGCAGATCACCGCATCCATAGCGTCACGCAGCCTCTGTGAGCGCCTGGCGCAGATCGTGAGCCACCGGCCACGACTCGGCCCATGCGGTGCGGTGCGAAGCCCATGCGGGCGGTGCGGGCGTGTCGGCGTCGAGCGGGCTGACCTGCCAAGGCGCAAGCCCAAGCGCCCGGTGCAGGGCCATCTGGTCGCCAGCCCCGAAAGCCGCCACGGCCTCGGGCGTGATCCTGTGCGTGATACCTTTTGCAAGGCGTCGTTTGATCGGCATCTGATTATCTCCTGTTGCTGCGAAGCGCGGGCGGGCGTCGATCCTGCACCGGCTCTGTGTCCAGATCCATCTCGCGAAGGATGCGGGCGAAGGCGAGGCGGCTATCCCGCTCAATCGCAATCGCCGGGTGTGTTTTCACGCTGTCACCGGCTGGCACCGTGATGCCGTCGCGATCAATCGCGGCCCGCGCCTGCTGGCATCGGTCGAAAGCCTCGCAGGCCAGCCGCAGCAGCTTCAGGTGGTGCGGTTCAAGCTGGTAATTCTCCAGCACGTCGCGCCACCACGCAGCGGCCTCGGCGCTCAGGTGATCCGGCGTCGGCGTCAGTTTCTCTGCCATGTCTGGTCCTTTCAAAATCAAACCGGGGCACCGTTTGTGATAGGCGAGCTTGGTCGCCGGTCCTGAAAAGCAATGATTTTCAAGAATTGGCTACCCCTCCCCTTTTCTGGTGAGCCCGGCAAGGTGTGATCCCTGCCGGGCTGGTGGCGAGGCCCGCAACCTCAAAACGTCCTCGCCTGCGAGTCAGCCCTCCCCTAAAAGGCTGTCCCGCCGTTCTCATTACGCCTCGCGACCGACGCCCGTCAGCGTGTAGAACGCGGCGGGGTGTGTCACTGCCACGTCCGCCCGCATGTGTGCGAGCATCACGTATTGCAAATTCGACGCATAGGTCGAGGTCTTGAGGATCTCGACACGCACGTCAGACCGGATGCCGATCAACAGGCGGGTGAAGTCGCCCGCGATGATCGTGCTTTCATCCTCGCCGCTGCCCCCGTTTGTCGGAATGCTGGTCGTGGTCAGCATCGGAATTGCGCTGACACCGGCTGATGCCATCAGCGGTTGACCGGTGCCGTCCACAAGATCGGTGAACGTGCCCTCATCGCGCGGGTGCATGATGTAGGCGGTCGGGCTGTGGTTTGCGCTCAGGATGCCGGTGCGGGCGCGGCTAAGATTGGCCCAGCTTGCGGTGACCGCGTTCTGTGCGTGTGTGCCGATGCCGACCGTGTTTGCGATGCCCCGTGGCTGCGGTGCCGTGCCGGTGCCCAAGAGCGCCACGCGGTCAAGTTCCGTGGCCATCGCAGCGGTCAGGACGCGCGGCAGTTCGGTTGCCAGATTAAGCGTGTCCTCCAGCAGTTCGGCGCTGATCAGCGTCTGCACCGCAAGGCTGCGCGGCACGAGGTCAATCGGGCCGAAGGTCGGATCAGAGGTTGCCACCGCGCCCGCCTCACTGCGCCATGCCGGGACAGGATCCGTCAACAGCTTGGCGATGCGGTTCTGGTCCGATGAAAGCGGCACCGTCATTGCGCCTGCGGTCATCACCACGGATCGCGCGCGGGCCAGGTCGATCAGCTGCGCCGACAAGATGCCGGGCACGGTGAAGCCGCCTGCGCTGTCGCTGCCCTCGCTCAGGGCGCGGCGTTCAACATCGGTTTTGCCGCCGACCAGCATCGAGCGGAAATAGCCGCCAAGGCTCAGGCCGCGATAGTCCTCTGTCGCTGGCGTGCGCGCCTGCGCCCATGCGGTCATGCGTTGCTCGGGTTTCAGCGCCGGGCTTTCGTCAATCGCCGGATCGGTGTCCGTCCGCACGTCAATCGGCTCTGCGCCGGGACGCCTTGCCAGCCGGGCCTCGCGCGCGGTCTGTTCTTCGCGGGCTTGCCTCGCGTCCTCGATCTGGTCGGTCACATCGTCATATTGCATCATCAGGTCGTCATGCTCGTCCTCAAGGCGGCGCAGGTCCGGCTCGGCCTTGGCTTTTTTCATCTTCGCCAGAACGGCGCGCGCGGCATCGCGGATTTCGCGACGGCGGGTTTCAAGTTCTTGCAGAGTCATCAGTCAATTCCTTCGCATCTGTGGGGCGCGCATCAGAGAAAACGGCCCCGGTTTCGGGGGGTGCTTTCTCCTGCGCCTCTGGCGAAGGGTGGCCTGCCGATATCTCGGCGGCGTGCCCGGTCTCGGGCAAATCACACTGTGGTAAAGATACGTTATCACATTGCATTTCGTCAAGCGTTTCACGGCGCAGGCGCAGCTTTTGGCGCAGCCGCGTGGCAAGGAAGTTTGCGCGGGCACGCGCTCGCGACGATCCACCCATCAGTGCGCGCCTTGGTTCTGCGCGTCGATCATGTCAGCCAGCCGGCGAAGCTGGCGCGCCGTTGCCTCATCGCCTTCGAGGAGCCGCATCATCTGATAGCCGCCGACAATGAACGCTGTTGCGCAAATCCGGGCGCGCAGCGGCCCATGTGGCAGATCCTCAATCGCCTTGATGCGAGCCTCTAAGGCGTTCGCAGCGGCGCATGTTTCCTCTATGGACAGCATCGCGTGAAGGTCATTTTCCGGTGTCATCGTCGTTCCTTTCATGTGGGAATGATTGGCTTTCCAGCCATCGTTGCGGCGAAAAGTGACGGTTGTGACGGTTTGATCTCTATCCACCGTATAGGGAAAGGAGACTGAAAAATTTCGCCATACGGGTAATAGAGTCAGAACCGTCACAACCGTCACTCTTTGAGTTTCAGGCCAAGGAAGCCGCGCCCGTAATTGCGTCGGTGTTCTCTCCATCCTCTTGATTTCATGTCCTTTTGCAGCGTGCGCAGCGTCCAGACGTGCAATCCCTGTTTTTCGGCCCAGAATTTGAAATGCTCGTGCAGGTCGGTTATGGTCACAAAGCCGTCCGGGTCTCTTGTGGTCTTGTCGATCAGGAACTGCCCAAGCGTGTCCTCGTCATCCATGTATTCGGTTGATGCCGCCGCTACCTTGGCTGGCACGTTCAGCCCCTTGTCGAGCCATTGCAGCGCGCCCTCGATTGCCCACCGCAGGATCGCCGGGCCTTCGGCCTTCAGCTTGTCGGGCAGGCTCTTGTCGCGCCGCTCTGGCGGTATGGTGACGGTGAAGGGCACCAGCACCACGCGGGCGCGGATTGCTTCATCTACGCCCCTAAAAGACGGTTGATTGTTCCCGGCGATCATCAGCGTCAGTTGCGGGTCGAAGTCGAAAAAGTCGCCGCGCATGAAGCGGGCGGTCATGCGATCCCCGCCGGTCAGATCCTTGATGACCGATTCATCCCATGTCTTGCCGACCGGCAACTCACTGCCCGCCACCAGCCGCGCGCCTTGCAGCCCTGCCAGCCCGGTCGAGTGCTTTTCGCCCTGGGTGTTCAGGAAGGTTTCAGCCGCCGCGCGCCGGGCATAGTCTTGCCAGAGCCACGTCAGCACATTCAGGAAAGCCGATTTCCCGTTGCGGCCTGTGCCGTAGAGAAACAGCAGCTTGTGCTCGGTGGTCAGCCCGGTCAGCGCATAGCCCGCCGCGCGCTGCATGAAGGCCACCAGATCGGCGTCACCGTCAAAGATTTCATGCAGGAAGGTCAGCCACCTTTCCGGGCGTGATCCGGGTGCGGCGGGTGCGCAGGCGGTCAGCTTGGTGATCATGTCGCTGGGTTCGGCCTGTCGCAGATCTCCGGTGCGCAGGTCCACCGTGCCGCCGGGCGTGCCCAGCAGCAGCGGGTCAGCGTCGAAGGCATCAGCACGCGCCACGCTGGCCCGGTTTGATCTGGCGAGGCTTTCAACCGCCGCGACGGTGTTCTTGCTGCGCATGTTCCGGGCCTGATCCTTGGCCCAGCGGCGCAGCTTGTCGCCCTCGCCTTCCTTTTCGGCGTCGAGTGCAGCGGCCTTGCGTTCGGCCCAGCCGGTCAATTCATCTGCGCGGCCGCGCAGATATGTGCGCACCTGAGTGAGGTGGTCGAGCCTGTCATCGGCCTGCCAATGGGTGCCGGTCCAGAACAGCCACTTGCCCCAGCTTGCGACGTGCCGGGCGTTCTGGTCCCAACTGCGCGCCCCCAGATCGCTTGCGAGGGCGTCCTGGCTCAGGTCGATTTCGTCAGGGGCGTTCGGGCGGGGTTGTCCATCGGCGGTTGCCGCGCCGCCGTGCGTCCACCCGAGGGTGGCGGGGTCTTTGCCCAGCTTGTCGCACAGCCAGAGCGCAGCGTCCTTCGGCCAAGCCGCACCGCCGAATTGCTGCACAACGTCGATCGGGGTCATGGTGATTTCCGGCCCGAAGTCCTGTATCCCGTCCGGGTGCAGGCTCAGATCCTCCTCCAGATCACGGCCAAGATCGCGGGATGATACGCGCCACCCGCCGGTGGCCTGTTTCTTCGCTGACGGAAACAGGGCCGGAGCCCATGCGTCCAGACCGGCCAGTGCGGCGTCGTTCACGTTGCGCCAGAAGCCGCCAGAACCGCCCCCGGTGTCGATCTTCAAGCGCCCGGCAGGCGAGGCTTTCTCCGGTAGCTTCAGGCACCGGTTCAGCAGCCATTCCGGGCAATCGGCCAGGCCGAACATGGGCGGCGGGTTTTTCCAGCGATAAGGCATTGCCGCGCCCGGCTTCACGCTCGGAACGCCTATGACCATGCCGCCATCGCCGCGCACATCAACACCCGGCGCGACAAGCCCGGCACTGTTGCCGATATCCCAGCCATCCGGCCATTTGAAATAGAGGTGCCACGATCCCGAAGGCGAAAGCGCCTCGATGGTGTCAGGCAGTGGCCCGTTCTGGGCGATCAGCGCGGCAAGATTGCCGATGCCGTCTGTCCCGTGGGCCGCTTCCGTATCGGCCTCGATGACCAGCAAGCCCGATTTCGGCCCGCAAACGATCCCGACATTTGCCTGCGGCCATCGCTGCCAGTCGCGGGCAATCTCTGCCGGGTCTGTGGTCGCGCCCCATTCGCGCCCGCCGGAATACTCTGCACTCTTGTGAGACTTCTTTTCGCCCGGTGGCGCCGGAAACACATGCCAGCCCCGCGCGGCGTATTCGAGCGCAGCTGCGGCGATGGTCGGGAAGGTTTCTTGCATGTTCACCGCACCGCCCCCATCACCGGAAAGCCCGCCACGTTGCAGGCTTGGGCCAGATCGGCCAGAAGCCGCACCTCGATCATGTCGCGGGCGTCCTCGGGCGGCAGACCGCGCACCAGCGCCCACCGCGTGACCCATGTGCCGCGCTGCGCAACGTCCAGGCCGAAGGCGGCAAACCATTCGGCCCCCGGCGGCGTTCGGCAGTATCCCGGCAGGGATGCCGCCTCGGTCTCTGTGAGGCGCTGCACAACCGGCTTGCAGCCGTTGCGGATCATGGCAGCGTAACCGCGCGCCAATGTCTTGCGGGCGGTCGGGTTGACCACGATGCCGTTGCTGCCATCGGCTTGCAGCGCGTTCGCGGCCAGCAAGGCGGCGATCTTGGCCGCGTGCCGCTTTGCCTCGCGGATTGTGGATTGGTTGAGTTGCATTGCTCGGTCCTCGGTTCTTGCCCGAGACGCGCGCCGCTGCTATGATACCAATGATCCGCTCAGATCGTAGTTACCATAGCCCGCGCCGTCGCCTCGGTGCGGGTTTCTACTTTTCAGCGGGGGGATTGCCCGCCATCTTGCGGACCGTCAGGACCGCATGAAGGCCAGCGGCCTGCGATTGATACCAGTTCGCCATATCCTGCATTGCGTCGGCGATCGCGGACGCGGCGTCTGGGTGCTGTTCCAGCCTTTTCAGCAGAAAATGAAGCTGGACGGCGGGGTGTTCCCCTGCGCCTTCCATCACGCGGCGGATCACGTCCTTTTGCCAGTCCATCACGCGGCCCCCCGATGTGCGCGGGGTTGCGCCTGTTCTTGCGCCAGCAGCCATTGCTCGATTGCCGCCGGGCGATAGTAGATGTTGCGGCCCAGCTTGATGAATGGCGGGCCGATGCGCTGCGCACGCTCGCGCTGCACCGTGCGAAGGGAAACGCCACGCCATTCGGCGTAACCTTCTTCGGGGATAAGGTTTTGAATGGGCAGGCCGCGCTTGCCCATGTCAGCCACACCATTGGTTTCCAGCACAGAAGCCTGCGCGTGGCGTTTGTCTGTCGGGTTGGTAGTCATTATATGGCCTCACTCGGTCGCGGGGTTGCGTTGAAGTGAGGCCAATGTCGGGCTTTGACTTTGAAGCATCAAAGACACTAAAATTCGGCTAGTTTTATTTCCTGAGTAGCGCCCGCTGGCGATATAGTCTCTCGAAGTATTTGGCTCGGCTTGCTTGCTCAGCGAAGCCTTCCATTGCAGCCGCGTCGCGCGCGGCCTGCGGAATGCTCGCGCCCGCACGGACGGCCAGTCTCATTTCGTCGAGATACGAAACGACGTGGCGCCAAGGCGGCATCGCGTTCGGGCGCCCCTTTGCCTTCTTGGCAGGCTCAAGGCAACTGATTATGTGCCACGTTTCAGACGGCGCTTTGTTCGCAAAGTCGCCTTCTTCATATAGTCTTTGAAACCTCGCCCGCTGTTCTGGATCCGCGCTTTTCAGTCCAGCAAGAAAGTTCTGCAACGGCTCGAATTCTCCCGATTGCACTCTCTCGCCAAGTTTTACCAATTCGGGTGATCTAGGTGGCAGTTTCGCCGCCAGCCTTGCGCGCTCGGCCTTATAGGTTCCTTCTGTTTTCAGGCGTTCTATCTCACGCAGCGCCGCGCGCTCGACTTCGCTGTATCTCTCTAAATCATCGTCTTTTCGGGCGCGGCTCCTCCAGAGGCTTTCCTCGATTTCGATCTCGTCTCGCCCCGCTATCAAGGCGTCGAAGTAAGCCATGCCCATGTATCGGGGAACGCGGCTCATCGTGCGGCCTCCAGTTGGATCACGTCTGCGCTGTCTTTCGCGTCCGGGTCGCGGCCGTCGACAATTGCCAGCAACCTTGCCTCCCATGCCAATGCAGCGGCGCGCAGCTCGTCCTTGAAGTCGTGCCGATCATAGACGCCCCGGATGCCGGGAATCACGTGCCCGATCACGATTTCCGAGATATCCGGTCGCACCTTCGCTGCGCTCAATCCAGTCCGCATTGATCGGCGCAGATCGTGCGGGGTCCACCTGCCCCAAGGCTCCACCACCTTTGCCCCAAGTTCGGCGTGATAGCGCGCCACGGCCCGGCTGACCGCATGACGGGTCAGCGGCTTGCCCGGTCTGGCCTCAAAGACGTTGCCGCTCCACGGCTCTTTCCTGCGCTTGTGCAGCCGATCAATCTCGGCCTTTGCATCCGCGATGATCTGCAACGCAGTGTCGGTCAGGTAAACCGTGTGATCGGTTTCTGTCTTGCCCCTGCGGTTTGCCGGTATGGTCCACCAGCGGCCCGAGATTTCATCCTCGCGCATCCCGCTCACTTCGCCGGGACGCTGGCCCGTAACCAAGACAAGTTTCAGCGCAAGAGCGGTCAGGCGGTGCAGCCCGCATGTCTCGACACTATGCCAGAAGGCCCGGATTTCGTCGTGATCCAGAACGCGGCCTCTTGCCACTGCCTTGAGCGGATCGCGCTTGCCTTTCACTGTGATGCTGGACGGCTTGAGGCCCGCCAAAGGGTTTGCCGGAATGAAGTCCCGATCGGTCGCGTAGTCCAACAGGCGGCGCGCATAGATCAACACATTCGCGGCGGCGCGAGGCGTCTTTTCCGCCTTGGCCTCGATAACCTCGATCACGTCGCGGCGGCGAATATCCGTCACCTTGATATGCCCTAACGCGGGCAAAAGGTCATTGTTGATATAGCCCCGGATCGCCTTTTCACTCTTGAGGCCCGTTGTTGCCTTGTCCAGCCAATCACCTGCCAGTTCCTTGAGCGTCGGTTCGGCCTTGCGCCGGCGCTTTTCCTCCAGCGGGTCGGTGCCCTTTGCAATCTGTTGCGCCAGATCCCGCGCCTCGATCCGCGCGGCCTCAAGGCTCCATGTCGGCCAGTCGCCGATTGTCTTGCGCCTCTGGCGTCCGTCCACCGTGTATTGCAGCACAAACGCCTTGCCGCCCGCTGCGGTGATTCTCAGCGCAAATCCGCGCGGCGCGTCCCGGTGATCGTCAAAGATAAAACGCTGCCCCGTGGCCGGTGCCTCGGCCCTGGCAAGCGTGCCGCTTTTCCCGTCCGTCAGTTTCGCCATTCTGCCGCCTCCTGTGTGGTGACAAATCCGGTGACAAATACCGCCCCTAGGTTGAGTTTCGCCCATTTTGGACGAACAAGAGGCCGGAATTTCCGGTCTGTCAAAAGGTCAGCGGTCAGGCCTTGTCACCGGATTTGTCACTGTTTGTCACTGTGTCCGGCGTCGTCGCTTGTCGCTAACTGTCAATTTACATGAAGAATATGACGATGAAATTCAAGGGTTTATGTGGTGTCACTGGAAAATTTGTCACTAAATCAAGCGTCTGAAATGGTCAAAAATATTGCCTACGAATCAAGGGGTCGGGGGTTCGAATCCTCCTCGGTCCGCCAAACGCCCCCAATATTGATCTTGTTTGCCTGACCAGCCAGAATAGGCGCCATGGCGAGAGGTCGCTCAGGCGCTCGGTGCCGCCGGGAGTGGTGCCAGAACCTTCGGCACGATCCAGAGATAGACGACCATCCCGAACAACTCGACAAGCGCCTGGAACACGATCACGACCGTGGCCGTCTGCCATTGTGGAGCCATTGCCAGCGCGAGCGGCAACACGACAAACGAGTTGCGCGTGCCAAGGCTGAAGATCAACGCGCGGCATTGTGCCACCGGCAGGCTCATGAGACGGCCCAACGCCACGCCGATGAGCGCCGCCAGAACCAGAAAGGCGAGAAACACGCCGAGCACCTGGCCCAGAACAGGCAGCGCGCCCATCACCGCCTGGACCTGCGATGCCGCGATGAGAAACACCACGAGTCCCAGCAGCGGCACCGGAAACCAGCCGATCCGGGCAACCAGATCTACGCCACCCGGCGTCCGCTCGGCCCATCTCTCGGTCAACCAAGAGGCGAGCAGCGGCAGCAGGATGAGGGCGACAAACACGCTGGCGATCCGACCAATATCGAGAAGCGCAAGAAAGGCATTGCCCATCAGCAGCCACAGATAGACCGGCAACAGGATGATCTGGAGCAGAAGATTGACCGGTGTCGCTGCGATCGCACGCGCGGTATCGCCGCCCGCAAGATACGTGAAGGTGATGTACCAATCGGTGCAGGGCACCAGCAGCACCAGCGCCACACCCAGCCGGATCACCGGGTCATCAGGCAAGAGAAACAGCAATCCCCAGACCACCAGGGGCACAATAATGAAGTTACCGCCAAGACTGGCCCCCATGAAACGCCGGTCACGAAACGCGGCGGGCAAACCGGTGAGCGGCACCTGAGTGAAGGTCGTATAGAGCAGGCACCCCAGAACCGGCCAGAGCACCGCCTCGAACACCCCCGACACGCCGGGCGCCTGTCGACCGAGGACGAGACCGGCAAGAATGGCGAGGACGTAAATCCAGACCTGATGGCGCTCCAACTGCTGTCTGCTCATCGCTTTCCCTTGCCGCCCCTCTCACAGGTCAAACACCGTGCAGCGGTCCACGGGGCCACGCTCAGCTCAGCGATGTCACCCACAGGATCATGGCGTCCTCGGGGCTCACCGAGATCACGTTATGGCCCATCGTGGCATCATAATAGGCGCTGTCGCCGCGGCGCATTTCGATTGGTTCGTAGAACTCGGTATAAAGACGGATCACCCCCGTGAGGACATACAGGAACTCCTCACCATCATGGCGCACCCAGCCATCGAATTCCTCCACCCCACGCGCCCGGATTCGGGCGCGGTATGGCATCATCTGCTTGCGGCTCAGGGTTTCGGCCAGCAGCTCATGCTCATAGGTCACGGTGGCCTTGGCAACACCCTCGCCGGATTTCGTCACCGCCATTCGGCCATTGATCTGCCCGCGCGAGGGCGGCGTAAAAAGTTGCGGCACCGAGATTTCCAACCCCAGAGCCAACTTTTTCAACGCCTCATAGGTGGGCGACATCTGGCCGTTCTCGATCTTCGAGAGCGTCGAGCGCGCCAGTCCCGCCTGCCGGGCCGCCTGTTCCAGCGTCCAGCCGCGCGCCTTGCGCAGATCGCGCACCCGTGCGCCGAGATCGAGCGGTTCGGCAAGGACAGAGTCGCCGTGCTCACGGACAATTCGGATAAGAGGGGCGGTGCCAGCATCTGTCATGGTCGGGTTTTACACGCAGCCGCGCGTGACTTGCAACTGCACCTCGCACGCCCTAATCGGATCATATGACAGCACTGTTCGATCAGGGCCCGCCGCCCCCCTGCCCGCATCCGTTCAATCTGGCCGCCCATGTGCTGGGCCGGGCCAATGCCGTGCCCGACAAGATCGCGCTGGCGGTGCTCGGCCTCGCGGAGGCTGACTGCTGGAGCTATGCAAGGCTCAAGGCGGCCGTTCTGGGCACCGCCACCGGGCTTTTGCAGGCCGGGTTGCGCCCCGGCGACCGGGTGCTGATGCGGCTCGGCAACACGGTCGAGTTCCCGATCGCCTATCTTGGCGCCATCGCCGCGGGTCTGGTGCCGATCCCCACTTCGAGCCAGCTGACCGCGCCCGAGGTGACGGGCATCCTCGCCACCACCACCCCCGCGATGATCCTGCGCGCGCAGGGCGTGGCCTGTCCCGAGACCGACCTTCCCATTCTCGATGAGGCCGCGCTCGCGGCGCTGCGCGAGCGGCCCCCCGCCGCCTATGCCATGGGCGATCCCGAGCGCCTCGCCTATATCATCTACACCTCGGGCACCTCCGGCAGCGCGCGCGCCGTGGGTCATGCGCATCGCGCGATCTGGGCGCGGCAGATGATGTTTCAGGGCTGGTATGGCCTGCGCGCGGACGACCGGCTCTGCCATGCGGGGGCGTTCAACTGGACCTATACGCTCGGCACCGGCCTGATGGACCCCTGGACCATCGGCGCCACCGCCCTGATCCCCGCGCCGGACGTCACGCCCGATCAGATCCCGCTCCTGCTTAAACGCCATGATGCGACAATTTTCGCTGCTGCTCCAGGTGTTTATCGCAAGCTATTAAAGCCGGGAGAGCGGCTTTTGCTGCCCCATCTGCGGCATGGACTCTCGGCGGGGGAAAAGCTCTCCGACGCGATCCGCCAGCACTGGCAGGAGGCCACCGGCACCGCCATCCATGAGGCCTACGGTATGTCCGAATGCTCCACCTTCATTTCCGGCAGCCCCGATCACCCGGCCGCCCCCGGCACTCTGGGCCGCCCGCAAACCGGCCGCCGGGTCGCGATCCTGGGCGAGAGCGGCCCCGTGGCCACGGGGGCCCCGGGCACTATCGCGATCCACCGCTCCGATCCCGGCCTGATGCTCGGCTATCTCGGCGCGCCCGAGGCCACGGCCGAGAAATATCAGGGCGAATGGTTTCTCACCGGCGATCAGGGCGCGATGGACGAGAGCGGCCAGATCTCCTATCTGGGGCGGGCTGATGACATGATGAATGCCGGCGGCTACCGCGTCTCGCCGCTCGAGGTCGAGGCGGTGCTGAACAGCCATCCCGGCATCACCCAGTGCGCCGTGACCGATATCGAGGTAAAAGAGGATGCACGCCTGATCATGGCTTTCTATACTGGCCCCGAACCGCTCGCTTCCGCCACGCTCGACGCTTTTGCACGCGACCGGCTTGCGGCCTATAAATGCCCGCGTGGATTTTTCCACGTCGCGGCCCTGCCGACAGGGGCCAACGGCAAACTCCTGCGCCGCGCCCTGCGGCCGATCTACGAGGCGCGACATGACCAGGCTTGACATCATCTCCGATCCGATCTGCCCGTGGTGCTATATCGGCAAGACGCTTCTCGATCAGGCCCTGGCAGAGCGCCCCGATCATCCGTTCCAGATCGAATGGCATCCGTTCCAACTCAACCCCGACATGCCCGCCGCCGGGATGGACCGGCACGCCTATCTCGAGACCAAGTTCGGCGGCAGAGAGGGTGCACTGCGCGCCTATGCGCCGGTGCTGGAGCGCGCCGAGGCGGCGGGGCTCAAGATCGACTTCGCCGCGATCAAACGCACGCCCAACACGCTCGACGCGCATCGCCTGATCCATTGGGCAGGCGTCGAGGGGTGTCAGGACCGCATGGCGATGGCGCTCTTTGCCGCCTATTTCAACGAGGGCCGCGACATTGGCGAGGCCGAGGTTCTGGCCGATATCGCCGACAGTCTCGGCATGGACGGCGCGCTGATCCAGCGCCTGTTGCAGAGCGACGCGGACCGCGCCGAGATCGCGGCGCGCGACGCGCAATTCCGCCAGATGGGCATCACCGGCGTGCCGACCTTCATCATCGGTGGCCAACATGCCGTGCCCGGCTGCCAGCCCGCCGAATTGTGGCTCAAGGTCATCGATGAATTGACGACGACAGAGGGCCAGACTGAATGATCGAGGCCTGAACGCGTGTTATCCTCGCCCTCTTGATCACGGTCATCGCGGGCGGCACCGCATTTATTCACTACGTCGAAGGCTGGTATTCACTACGTCGAAGGCTGGAGTTGGCTCGACAGCTATTTCTTTACCGTCATCACGCTCTCGACCGTGGGCTATGGCAATCTGGTCCCGGTAACGGCGATCGGCATGATTGGCACCACAATCCTCATCATGATTGGTCTGGGCATCTTTGCCGTGGCGATTCAGCAATTCGGCTTCTATGCGGTCCGTCGCCGAGAAAACAAGATCCGCTTGCACGAGGAATCCGCCCGCAAGGTCACGGACACGAAAGGGTGATCCGACTCCTGCGCAAGCGGCGGGAATCTGTCCGCCTGCCCGCCGAAAGGTTTGATTTTGCCCTGCGCTGTTGTCACTACTGGGCGCGGGACGATCAAACGGAGGGACAATCATGCGCCTAATTCTGCTGGCCCTCACCTGCCTCCTGACCCCGGCGCTGGCCCTTGCGGCGCCGTCGGGGACGTTTCGCCATGCCCATAATGTCGGCTTCGGCGCACAATCCAGCCTCGATCCCGCCTCCAAGGGGCGCGTCCTGCAAATCATCGAGAAAATCCAGAGCCGTCTCGTGCGCCCCGGCCCCGGCGGCAAACCCGACCCGGATCTCGCAACGTCCTGGACTCCGAACGAGGATGGCTCGGTCTGGACCTTCGAGATCCGCGAGGGCGTGCGCTTTCACGATGGCAGCGCGCTCGACGCCGGTGATGTGGTCTATTCGCTGCACCGTGTGATCGACCCCGATTTCGGCAGCCCGGCGCGTGCCGCCGTCAAGATGATCGAGCGGGTCGAGGCCACCGGCCCCCTGAGCGTGCGCATGACGCTCGACTCGCCCTTTGCCGATCTGCCCCTGCAACTGATGGATCCGCGCCTGCGCATCATCCCCGAAGGCTCCGGCGACACGATCGACCGAACCGGCATCGGCACCGGCCCCTTCAAGCTCGAAAAATTCGACCCCGACGGAATCACCGTGCTCGTGGCCAACGAGGACTATTGGGAGGGCCCCCCCGGCCTCGCCCGGATCGAGGTGATCGGCGTGCCCGACGCACAGGCGCGATTGCAGGCGTTTCTGAGCGGGCAACTGGACATGGAGCGCGGCATCGTGCCGCTGCTGCGCCGGGCGCTCGACAAGTCGCTGCGCTATCAACTCCTCGAGATCCCCACCGGCAACTGGATGGGCCTCGCCTTTCGCACCGATGTGGCCCCCTTTGATGACCCGCGCGTGCGCCGCGCGCTGCGCCTTGTTGTGGACCGTGACGAGATGCTGCAACTGGCGCTCGACGGCGGCGGCGTGGTCTCTTGCGACACGCCCGTTGCCCCCAATGACCAGTATCGCGCCGAGATGGACTGCCCCGCCGATCCGGACCTTGCCCGCGCCTTGCTGGCCGAGGCGGGCTATCCGGACGGCCTCGACATCGAGGTCAATGTCTCGGTGCTCGATCAAAGTTGGCCGGTGATCGGCGTGGCGTTTCAGGAACAGGCCGCCCGCGCGGGCATCCGCGTCACACTTGTCAACGCCGCCGCCGATGGCTACTGGTCGAATGTCTGGATGAAAAAGGACGCCTTTGCGACAAGCTGGGGCGAACGTCCCGCCGATCAGGCGCTCAACGAGGCGTTTCACTCCACCGCCAAATGGAACGAAACCCACTACGCGAATTCCGATTTTGACCGCCTGCTCGCGGCCGCGCGCGCCGAACTCGATTTCGACAAGCGCCGCGCGCTCTATATCGAGGCGCAGAAATACCTCGCCAAGAACTCGGGCACGCTCATTCCGTTTCACGTGACCCAGCTCGTGGTGCTCTCAAACCGCGTGACACATTTCGATCCGGTCCCGAATGACGCACTCAGATGGCATATGGTCACAGTGGTGGATTGATCCGGCTCAATACGTCCCGGCCACATATTTTGCGATCGCCCCGCCGCGCGAGTTGACCTCGAGCTTCTGATAGATCGCCTTGAGGTAGTATTTCACCGTGTTTTCCGACAGGCCAAGTCGCGCCGAGATCTGAAAGTTGGTCAGTCCATCCACGAGCAGACCCAGGATCTCGTGCTCGCGCCGGGTCAGCGCATCATTCTGTTCCCCGCTCAGACGCTTGAGCACTTCGATGGGCAGGATGCTGTGGCCCTCGACCAGATGACCCAAGATGCGTGGCAGGCTGGTCAGAACCTGCCCCATCATGCAGACCGCATTGACGCCTGCCTTGATCGCCGTGCGGATAAAGGCGAATTCAGATTCCTCAGCCACGACGACCACGAGGACGGGCGGAAAATCGCGGCGCAACATTTCCAGCACCCTCGCCAGATCCGCATCCGCAAGCCGCACGCCGAGCACCACGATGGCCGGTCCCCGCCGCGCAGCAAGCGCCTTGCGCAGGCTCGCCTTGTCGGTGGCAAATGCGCCAAGTCGCACCGAGGCAATCTGTGCCACAAGCGATCCGAGCCCCTGACAAACGATCGCCTGCCGGTCGGCCACGATCACTTCGGGCACCACGTGCTCCACCTCGTGCACGAGGCCTTCCTCCATGTCGCGCATCATCTCCTCCTCAGGATCACTCTACAAAGACAAAGGAAAACTCTGAAATCAAATAATTTTTGGGCATGCACAGGTATGCAGCCCAAGGCTGGACGGGTAGTCCCCCCTACCTGTCGGGGGAGAGGGGTGCCCGCTCGGTCGCGCATTTCCATGCCGGAGGGCGTTTTCTAAGGCCTTGAGACTCCGCATAAACAGGTCAACGCCTTGGGGTGTGACGGGGGCCTGCGAACCCGGACACGTGCCCCGATCGCGGATCGTGTGACGGTGACACTACGCCACACCGCCAGAGCCATGCAAAGGACGACACCGATGAGCTACACCCTCCACCCTCTGAAAAAGCAACGCCTGCAACGCTCGGAACTGGCCGTGCCAGGCTCAAACCCCGCGATGATCGACAAGGCCGCCGACAGCGAGGTTGACTACATCTTCTTCGATCTCGAGGATGCCGTCGCGCCCCCCGACAAGATCAAGGCCCGCGCCAACATCATTCAGGCCCTCAACGACATCGACTGGAAGGCCAAGGGCAAGACCATCTCGATCCGCATCAACGGGCTCGATACCCATTACATGTATCGCGACGTTGTCGAGATCGTCGAACAGGCGGGCCAGCATCTCGACACGATCCTTGTTCCCAAGGTGGGCGTGCCCGCCGACCTCTACACCGTCGAAACCATGGTCAGTCAGATCGAGACGGCGATGGGATTTACCCACAAGATCGGCCTTGAGGCGCTGATCGAGACCGCGCTTGGCATGGCCAATGTCGAGGCCATTGCCGCGGCCCCCGGCCGGCTCGAGGCGCTGCATTTCGGGGTCGCCGATTACGCTGCCTCCAACCGCGCCCGCACCGTGGTCATCGGCGGTCTCAACCCCGACTATCCCGGCGATCAGTGGCACTTCGCGCTCTCGCGCATGACGGTGGCCTGCCGCGCTTACGGGCTTCGCGCCATCGACGGGCCGTTCGGCGATTTCTCGGACCCCGACGGCTATATCCTCTCGGCCAAACGCGCCGCCGCTCTCGGAATCGAGGGCAAATGGGCCATCCATCCCAGCCAGATCGCGCTCGCCAACGATGTCTTTTCACCGCCCGAGGCCGAGGTGACGCGCGCCCGCCGCATCATCGAAGAACTGCGCAAGGCCGAGGCCCAGGGCAAGGGCGCCGCCAGCCTTGATGGCAAGATGATCGACGCAGCATCCGAACGCATGGCCAACAATGTGCTGACCGTCGCCGACGCGATCGCCGCCAAACGATAAGAGGAGGGAAACCACATGGACATCCACGAGTACCAGGCCAAGGAACTCCTGAAACGCTTCGGCGTTCAGGTGCCACGCGGCGGCATCGCCTACAGCCCCGAACAGGCGGTCTACCGTGCCAGCGAACTCTCGGGCGACAAATGCGTGGTCAAGGCCCAGATCCATTCCGGCGCGCGCGGCAAGGCGGGCGGCGTCAAGATCTGCGCCAACGAAAAGGAGATTGCCGAGGCCGCGAACTGGATGCTGGGGCGGATGCTCGTCACCCATCAGACCGGGCCACAGGGCAAACTGGTCAGCCGCCTCTACATCGAGGAGGCCACCAAGATCGCACAGGAAATCTACCTCGCCTTCGTGATGGACCGCAAGGAAGAGCGCGTCGTCGTCGTGGCCTCGGGTCAGGGCGGCATGGAGATCGAGGAAATCTCGGCCAACGAGCCTGACTCGATCATCCGCTCGGTGGTCGATCCGGCGGTCGGGATGCAGGCCTTTCAGGCGCGCGAGATCGCCTTTTCGCTCGGCCTCGATGCCGCCCTTATCCCGCAGGCGGTCAAGACCATCACCGGCTGTTACCGGATGATGGAGGAAACCGATGCCAGCATGGTCGAGATCAACCCCCTCGTCGTGTCCCAGGCCGGAGAGATCATGGCACTCGACGCCAAGGTCAGCTTTGACGACAACGCACTGTTTCGCCGTCCCGACATCATGGAGATGCGCGACAAGAGCCAGGAGGACACGCGCGAGACCTTTGCCTCGGATCGTGGCCTCAACTATATCGGCCTCGACGGGCAGATCGGCTGCATCGTCAACGGCGCGGGCCTTGCCATGGCAACGCTCGACATGATCAAGATGGCGGGCGGCGAGCCTGCGAACTTTCTCGATGTCGGCGGCGGTGCAAGCCCCGAGCGCGTGCTGATGTCGTTTCAGGCCGTGCTCAACGATCCCAAGGTCGAGGCGATCCTCGTCAACATCTTTGCCGGTATCAACCGCTGCGACTGGATTGCCGAGGGCGTGGTCCGCGCGGTGCGCGAACTTGATCTCAAGATGCCCATCGTGGTGCGCCTGTCGGGCACCAATGTCGAGGAGGGCCGCAAACTGATCGCCGACAGCGGCCTGCCGATCCTGACCGCCGAAAGCCTTGCAGAGGCCGCCGAAAAGGCGGTCCTCGCCTGGAAATCCGCAACTCCGAAGGAGGCTCAGTAATGGCCATTCTGATCGACAAGAATTCCCGCGTTCTGGTGACAGGCCTGACCGGTCGCATCGGCAGCTTTCACGCCCAGGACATGGTCAATCATGGCACCAATGTCGTGGGCGGCGTGACGCCGGGCAAGGGCGGCACCAAACATATCGACCTGCCGGTGTTCAACACCGTCAAGGGGGCTGTGGCCGAAACCGGCGCCGATCTGGTGATCTGCTTCGTGCCCCCGCCCTTTGCCGCCGACGCGATCATGGAGGCGGCAGATGCCGGGATCAAGACCTGCGTCTGCATCGCAGACGGGATCCCGACCCAGGACATGATCAAGGTCAAACGCTACATGCGCCGCTACAAGGCGGAAAAACGCATGCGCCTGATCGGTCCGAACTGTGCCGGCATCATCACCCCGGGCCAGGCCTTTGCCGGGCTGATGCCGCCGCATATCTACCTGCCCGGTCGGGTCGGCATCATCGGCCGCTCCGGCACGCTCGGCTATGAGGCGGCAAGCCAGATGAAGGAGCGCGGCATCGGCGTCTCGACCTCGGTGGGCATCGGCGGCGATCCGATCAACGGCTCCAGCTTCCGCGACATTCTGGAATTGTTCGAGAACGATCCCGACACCGATGCCGTGGTCATGGTCGGCGAGATCGGCGGCCCACAAGAGGCCGAGGCCGCCGCCTACATCCGCGACCACATGACCAAGCCGGTGGCAGCCTATATCGCCGGTCTCTCGGCGCCCAAGGGACGCCGCATGGGCCATGCCGGGGCGATCGTTTCAGCCTTTGGCGAATCGGCACAGGAAAAGGTCGAGATCCTCAAGGAGGCCGGCGTCACCATCGTGCCGACCCCCTCTTCCTTTGGCGAGGCGGTCGAGCGCATGGTCGCCTGACGCCCACGCCTCAGGGGTCGCCCGTGCCGACGGGCGGCCCCACCCCCGCATTGCGTACGAAACCCGCGTACAGGGTGCACATCGCGTACCCGCTTGCCCTGCCCGCGACCTCGCCCTAGGCTGCATCACGTTTCAGCCAAAGGTGTTCCATGCGCGCAGCCCTCCTGTCCCGCTACAACAGCCCGACCGAGATCACCGATGTCCCCGATCCCACCTGTCCGCGCGATGGCGCGGTCATCGCCGTGCGCGCCTGCGGTGTCTGTCGGTCCGACCACCACGCCTGGAAAGGGGCGGATCCCGATGTCGTTCTGCCGCATGTCATGGGCCATGAGTTTGCGGGCGAAGTCATTGAAATCGGGACAGAATGTCGCGCCTTCTCAGTGGGTGACAGGGTCACGGCCCCGTTCATTCTGGGGTGTGGCACCTGTCCCGATTGCCGCGCCGGAGAGCCCACCATCTGCAATCACCAAGAGGTCATCGGCTTCACCGGATGGGGGGCCTTTGCCGAACGCCTTGCCATCCCGCGCGCCGATTTCAACCTCGTGCGCCTGCCCGAAGGGATGGATTTTGCCGTCGCCGCCGGCATGGGCTGTCGCGTCACCACCTCTTTTCGTGCCGTGGTGGATCGAGCAAAACTTCAACCTGGTGAATGGCTTAGCGTGCACGGCTGCGGTGGTGTGGGCCTATCGGCCATCATGATCGGCGCGGCGCTCGGGGCACGGGTTCTGGCCGTGGATGTCAACCCCGAGGCGCTGAAGCTCGCCCGATCGCTCGGCGCGAACACGACCCTTGATGCCAGCGGAACGCAGGATGTCGGCGCGGCGGTGCGTGATCTCACCCAAGGGGGCGCGCACGTCTCACTCGATGCGCTAGGGGTCACGGAGACCTTCCACAACTCATTGAAAAGCCTTCGTAAACTTGGAAGACATGTGCAGATCGGGATGCCGCTCGGCCGCCATGCCACGCCTGAATTACCGCTTCTGGAACTGGTCTATTCCCGGCAGATCACCCTGCATGGCACCCGCGGGATCGGCGCGGCCCGCTTTGCCGCGCTCTTCGACATGATCAGCGCCGGTCGCCTCGCGCCCGAGCGATTGGTGACGAAACGCATCAGCCTGTCCGGGCTGAATGCGGCGTTAAAGACCATGGACGGCTATACCGTCGCGGGTGTCACGGTCGTGGACGACATGGCAGCATGACAGGAAAAAGGCCGCAATCCCAAATGGATGCGGCCCATTTCTGATGATTTGAAGGCTTAACCGACCAGTTCCAGACCGGAGAAGAAATAAGCGATCTCGACCGCTGCCGTTTCGGGCGCATCCGAGCCATGGACCGAATTTTCGCCGACAGACTCAGCGAATTCGGCCCGAATGGTTCCCGCTCCCGCATCCTTCGGATTGGTCGCGCCCATCACTTCACGGTTCTTGGCAACCGCACCCTCGCCTTCAAGCACCTGCACCACCACCGGGCCGGACGCCATGAAGTCGCAGAGCTCGCCATAAAAGGGGCGCTCCTTGTGCACGGCGTAGAAAACACCCGCCTGTTCCGGTGTGAGCTGGATCCGCTTTTGAGCGATGATCCGCAGCCCCGCATCCTCGAACTTGGCATTGATCCTGCCGGTGAGATTGCGTTTGGTCGCATCGGGTTTGATGATGCTCAGCGTGCGTTCAACAGCCATTTCAGCCTCTTTTTTATGAGTTTCATCGGCCTGGCCCCGTGCCCGACCGCGTTTGATCGCGGCCCCGATAGCACGCTCACCGCGCCTTGAAAAGCCGCGATTGACGACGGCCGTGCATTGCGGCATTCGGGGTCCATGTTACGCATTGATGATATCACCTATTCCGTCGCGGGGCGCACCCTGATCGAGCACGCTTCGGCGACCATTCCCGAAGGCCACAAGGTGGGCATCGTCGGGCGCAACGGCACGGGCAAGACCACGCTCTTTCGCCTGATCCGCGGCGAGTTGGCGTTGGAGACCGGAGGCATCAACCTGCCCTCGCGCGCCCGGATCGGCGGGGTGGCGCAGGAAGTGCCTGGAAATGAGATTTCGCTGATCCAGACTGTGTTGAACTATGACACGGAACGCTCTGATTTAATGAATGAATCCGATCTTGCTACGGATGGAGCGCGGATTGCTGAAATCCAGACACGGCTCGCGGATATCGATGCCTGGTCGGCCGAGGCGCGGGCCTCATCAATCCTCAAGGGGCTGGGTTTTACCGATGCGGAACAGCTCATGCCCTGCTCTGCGTTTTCCGGTGGCTGGCGGATGCGGGTCGCGCTGGCAGGGGTGCTCTTCGCGCAGCCCGACCTTCTCTTGCTCGACGAGCCCACCAACTATCTTGATCTCGAAGGCGCGCTCTGGCTCGAATCCTATCTCGCGCGCTATCCGCATACCGTCCTGATTATCAGCCATGATCGCGGACTGCTCAATCGTGCGGTGGGTGCAATCCTCCATCTCGAGGACAAGAAACTCACGCTTTATCAAGGGGGTTATGATCGATTTGCGGAAACCCGCGCGGCGCGGCTGGCGTCTGCCGAGTCTGAGGCCAAGAAACAGGATCAGCGCCGTGCCCATCTGCAATCCTATGTCGATCGTTTCCGCTACAAGGCCGACAAGGCCAAGCAGGCGCAGTCGCGGATCAAGGCTCTGGCGCGAATGCAACCGATCACCCGGCCGCAGGAAGCAGCCTTGCGGCGATTCAGTTTTCCCAAGCCTGAAGAGTTGTCACCGCCGATCTTGCGGATCGAAGGGGGCAGTGTTGGTTATGACGGTCTGGCGGTGCTGCGGCATCTGAACTTGCGGATCGATCAGGATGACAGAATCGCATTACTGGGTCGGAATGGAGAGGGAAAATCTACGCTTTCCAAGTTGTTGGCAAGTAAACTTCAACTTATGGACGGACAAATCCACAAGGCCTCGAAACTGCGTGTCGGCTATTTTGCACAGCATCAGGTCGAGGAGTTGCATGTCGACGAGACGCCCCTCGATCACATTCGGCGCCTGCGCCCGACCGAGACGCCGGCAAAGTTGCGGGCCCGTCTGGGCGGGTTTGGCATCGGGGCGGAACAGGCCGATACGTTGGTGAGCGATCTCTCCGGCGGGCAGAAAGCGCGGCTGAGCCTGATGCTGGCCACGCTCGATGCGCCGCATATGCTGATCCTCGACGAGCCCACAAACCACCTCGACATCGAGAGCAGGGAAGCCTTGGTAGAGGCGCTAACTGATTATTCTGGCGCGATAATCCTGGTCAGCCATGACATGCACCTGCTCAGTCTGGTGGCGGATCGGTTGTGGCTGGTCAAGGGGGGGGCGGTGAACCAGTATGAGGGCGATCTGGAAAGCTATCGCGCGATGCTTCTGAGCGGGGAAAATTCTGAAAAGACTGCGGAAAAACCGAAGGATATCAAGACCAGGCGGCCCTCGCGCGAGGCGGTTCTGCGGCTCCGTCAGGACGTGAGGAAATGCGAGGAACGTATTGAGAAACTTCAGGAAATGGAGGGAAAGGTCGCAGCGAAGCTGGCCGATCCCGCGCTTTATGACGACATCCACGGCCTGACCCGCTGGCAGAAGAAATATGCCGAGATCGAGAACGGGCTGGCGCTCGCCGAGACGCTCTGGATCGAGGCGCTGGAGCGGTTGGAGGCGGCGGAAAATCCGATCTGAGAATGTCCAGCCCGTACATCCGGCACGCGGATTTCGTACGCAATTCGACAGGCGCATCACAGGCTTGACGATGCGCCTCATTCAGGATCGAGATGAACCATGGATACCGCATTTCTGATCACCGCCTTCGTCACGCTTTTCGTGATCATCGATCCGATCGGGATGACCCCGCTTTTCGTCGCCCTGACCCGCGGCATGAGCGCGGAGCGACGACGCGCGATTGCCATTCGCGCCTGCCTCACCTCGGCGCTCCTGCTCATCCTCTTTGCCGCGCTTGGCGAGGCGGTGCTGGGCTTTATCGGCATTTCCATGCCGGCCTTTCGCATCGCCGGAGGGCTGCTCTTGTTTCTGACCGCGCTCGACATGCTGTTCGAGCGCCGCGGGCAGCGGCGCAAGGGGCAGGCGGATGCCGCCGAAGAGGATGAGGGCGACGATCCGTCCATCTTTCCCATCGCTATTCCGCTGATTGCCGGGCCGGGAGCGATCGCCACGGTGATCCTTCTGGCCGGGCAGCGCCCGGGACTCGAGGGGCTGGCCTGGGTCATCGGCGTGATGCTTCTGGTCATCGCCCTCGTCTTCGTCATGTTCCTGATGGGGGGAATTCTGGAACGCGCCCTTGGCAAGGTTGGGATCAATGTGGTCACGCGCCTGCTGGGGATGCTGCTGGCGGCGCTTGCGGTGCAATTCGTGCTCGATGGCCTGCGCGGCATTGGTCTGGCGGGCTGAGGCCCTATATCGGGATCATGGAACAGGTCGATTTCGCCCGTCTCACCTATCTGGTCATTCTCGGCTCTGCGATCCTGATGTGGTTCGTGGCGCAGAATCGCGCCTCGTTGGGTAAACTCGCGCAGCAGGCGGCGCTCTGGGGATTGATCTTTGTCGGGGCGATCGCGGTCGTCGGGCTGTGGGAGGATATCCGACAGAGCGTGCGACCGATGCAGGGCGTCGTTTCGGACGACCGGATCGAGCTGCCTCGCGCCCCGGACGGGCATTACTATCTGACCGCCGAGATCAACGGCGTGCCCCTGCGCCTTGTCGTCGATACCGGCGCGAGCCAGGTGGTGCTGAGCCAGAGCGACGCGGCGCGCGCCGGGATCGACACCAGTAAGCTTGTCTATCTGGGTCGCGCCCGCACGGCCAATGGAACGGTCCGGACAGCGCCGGTGCTGCTCGACAGCATGGCTGTTGGGCCGATGCGGCATGACAACGTGCGCGCGGTGGTCAATGAGGGCGACCTTGGCCAGTCGCTTCTGGGGATGGACTACTTGCAGAGGTTTGCAAGCATCGAGATCACCGGGGGCATCCTGGTATTGACGCGCTAGCTTTCCGCCCCACCCGGCATCCGGCGGGCGAGGGCACAGAATTGTTCGAGGCTGACGGTTTCGGCGCGCTCGGTCGGCTGGATTCCGGCCGCCAGAAGCCGATCCTCGAGATCGGGAGCCGCGCCCTTGAGCGCCGCGCGCAACATCTTGCGGCGCTGGTTGAAGGCCCGCGCGACGAGGCGTTCGAGGATCCTTGGATCGGCGGGATAGCGCGGTTCCGGCAAGGCCGTCAGATGCACCACCGCGCTCGACACCTTGGGCGGCGGCGTGAAGGCGCCGGGCGGCAGGTGCAGGACGATCTGCGGCGTGGCACGCCATTGGGCGAGCAGCGCGAGACGGCCATAGGCCTTGCCGCCCGGTTGCGCCACGATCCGTTCCGCCACCTCGCGCTGGAACATCAGCGTGAGCGTGACCCAGAAGGGCGGCCAGTCGGGGGGCGTGAGCCAGCGGATCAGCAGTTCGGTGCCGACATTATAGGGCAGGTTCGCCACCACGCGGACGGGCGGGGTCAGATGCGCGCGCGGGTCGAGATCGAGCGCGTCGGCGTTGAGGATGGTGAGACGGCCCGGCGCGGCGGCGGCAATCTCTTGCAGCGCGGGCAGGCAACGCGGATCCTTTTCGATGGCCAGCACATGACGCGCGCCTTCGCGCAAGAGCCCGCGCGTGAGACCGCCGGGACCGGGCCCGATTTCGAGCACATCCGCGCCGGTCAGATCACCCGCCTGCCGCGCGATCTTGGAGGTGAGATTGAGATCGAGGATGAAATTCTGCCCCAGTGCCTTGCGCGCCGAGAGGCCATGCGCGGCGATCACCTGCGCGAGCGGCGGCAGGGCGTCGAGTGCTGTCATGGCTGGCGGGCCTGCGCCATGTCCTGCGCCAGTTTCAGCGCCGCGATGAGCGAAGCGGGGTTGGCGCGACCCTGCCCTGCGATGTCGAGCGCCGTGCCGTGATCGGGTGAGGTGCGGATGAAGGGCAGGCCAAGGGTGACATTCACGCCACGGTCGAAATCGAGCGTCTTGATCGGAATGAGCGCCTGATCGTGATACATCGCGATGGCCGCGTCATAGCCCGCGCGGGCGGCCGCATGAAACATCGTGTCAGCAGAGATCGGCCCGCGCAGATCGAAGCCCTCGGCACGCAGCCGCGCCAGCACGGGCGCAATCAACGTGATCTCCTCGCGGCCCATCCTGCCGCCCTCGCCGGCATGGGGGTTGAGCCCTGCGACGGCGAGACGCGGCGCGGCAAGGCCGAAATCGCGGATGAGCGCGGCATGGGTGATGCGGATGGTTTCCTCGAGCAGGTCCGGGGTCAGCGCCTGCGGCACATCGGCCAGCGGGATATGGATCGTCGTGGGCACGACGCGCAGGTGCGGGCTGGCAAGCATCATCACCACGCGGGGCACGCCCGCGAGATGGGCAAGATATTCGGTATGGCCGGGAAAGCCGAAGCCTGCCCCCTCCTGCAAGGCCTGTTTGTGGATCGGCGCCGTGCAGAGCGCAAGCGCCTGCCCTGCCTGCACCAGCGCCACGCCGCGCGCGATCACGTCGATCACGCCCCGGGCATGGGCGGGGTTGGGCCGTCCGGGGGTCTGCGCGCCGGGAAAGTCGTGCCGCAGCACCGGCAACCCGGTCGCGCTCGCGGCGACGCAATGCGCCGGATCGCCGATCTCGACCACCGGTGTGCCGGCGGGCAGATGGGACGGGTCGCCGATCACAAAAAACGGCAAGCTGTCGCGCAGCGCAGACCAGGCCGCGGCGGCGATCTCGGGCCCGATGCCCGCCGGTTCGCCGCATGTCAGCGCGATGGGCAGGCTCACCTTTCCACGATCCGCGCCTCGGCGCGCAGTTGTGCGAGATAGCCTTCTGCAAAGGATTGGATCCGCTGGTTACGGATGAAATTCGACAGATCCTCGACCGTAGGCTGTTCGCCGTCAAGCTTGGGTGAGCGGCCGCAGAGCATCAGGAACACCAGCGTCTGACCATTGGCTCGGGTGATATTTGTGGAGACCTCGCCGGGGTCGAGCCGCGCCAGTTCGGCAGCGATATCGGCGGGAATTTCCTCCGGGGCCTTGGAGCCCCGCTCCAGCACCTCGGGCGGCTGGCCCTGTGCGACGCCATAGAGATCGTCGCAGACATCGACCATCGCGCGCACCTCCGCCGCCCGCGCGCGCGCCTGATCGCTGCGCCCGCCGGGGATGTAATAGGCCGCGTATTCGATGGTGGAATATTGCGGCGCAGGAACCGAAGTTTCCTCAATGTCGCGCATATAGAAGAGCGCCAGCGCCCCGTCGATGGGGAGCGGATCGGAGACCTCGCCGGGACCGAGGGACAGAACGACCTGCCGCAGACCGGCGGGCAGATCGCTGAGTTGCACCCAGTTCATCCGCCCGCCTTGCCCGGCCGAAGGCGCGGCCGAGTAGCGCCGCGCGGCGGCGGCAAACTCGTTCTCGCTCGTCGCCTCGGCGATACGCGCGGCAATCACCTGCTTCTCCTCGGCATCTGCCGGATTGGCGACAGGGATGATGATCTCGGACAAGAGCACCCGCACCGAAGCCCCCCCCGTCAGCGCCAGCGTGGCGCGTTCAAGATCGCTGTCACTGACCGAAACGCGGTTTGCGAAGCGCGCGCGGGTCAGTTCACGCCACGTGATCCCGGCGCGCACGAATTCACGAAAACTCGACTCGGACACGCCTGCCCCTTCGAGGGCCTGAACGAACTGCTCCCGGTTCATGTTGACCCGGCTCGCGAATTCCTCCATGCCCGCATTCACGATGTCATCCTCCAGAACGATACCGCTGGCCCGGGCGGCATCAAGCTTGATGCGCTCTTCGGTCAGTTGCTCGCGGGCGAGGCGATTGGGATCGCCGGGCGCGCGAAACAGGGTCAACATGCGGGCCCTTTGCTCGATTTCAAAGCGGGTGACGGCCTGATCGTTGACGAAAATGACCGGCTCGAAGATATTCTGCGCCGCGCCGGGCACCGCGCTCAGGCTCGCGATGGTGGTCAGGACGAAGGCAGAGACAATCCGGCGAAGCATCAGGGTCATCCTCATCATTTCTTGCAACTACGCGTAAAGCTGCGGTCTCTCGTTTCAGCCGAGAAGCCCCGCACGCCGACGGTAAAGCCTATGTTCGTTTCGGGTTCAAGTTTAGTCGAAGAGGTGAACCGGCGCGAGACGGAAAGCGTGATGTCCACACATTCGTTTGAATAGGTCAGTCCCGCCCCGGCGCGCACGCTTTGGTCACTGGCGGCATCATAGCGCCATTCGGCGCTGCCAGTCCAGTTGCGGGCAAAGCGGTAGCTGCCGTCGATCGCCCATTCCGAGACGTTCGACAGACGGTCCTCTGCGGGGTCGTCACTCAACCAGACATAGGTGGCACCGATATCGGTCCGATCATTTCGCCAACTGGCCCGCGCCTCGGCCTTGGTGACATCGGAAAAACCGTCAAAGAGGCTGCGCGCCGTGACGATCAGGCCACTCCGATTGTGGAACTGCCCGGCGACGAGCAGATCGGATGTGCGGTCGCGCAAGCCCGAGGACTTGGTGAAAGTCGGGATGTTGCTGCCCGGCTCTGTCAGTTGTTCGTCGCGCACCACCTGCCCGATCGCCAATGCGCCCTGCCAGCCGGCCGGGTCGATCCGCGTCCAGCTCAGACCATAGGCCGCTTGATACCCGCGCTCGCGCCGATCAGGCGCCGTGAAGCGAGAGGGATTGAACAGGTTTCCTTCGTCAAACTCGATGAGGGTGCTTTCGTCATTCGGAATATCGGGGTTCGAGCCGCCGGACCAGGCCAGCTGGGCCACCGGCTCGATGACATGCGTCACGTCTTTAGGCGACGATTTCAGCCACGGCCAGCGCAGTTCCAGTGACACCATCGGCGTGAGTTCGGTGGCCTGTGATGCACTGGTGTTTCCCGCCTGTCTTATCTCGAAATGATCGAGGACAAGCCCGGTCTGAAAGCGTGCCAGAATACCGGCAGGGATCGTCCAGCTCTTGTGCCAATCGAGGCTCGTGGTCAGCCGGGCGACATCGCGGCCATCGGCCCATGGATCGGTATCGAGGCCATCGGTGCTGAGGTCCGAATTGCGGTAATGGCCATGCGCGACCGCCGCAAAGCGCAATTCACCCCCCAGCCGCTTTGGAAAGATGCGCCGCTCGTATTCGCCATTCACGATCGACGACGGCAGGGTATCGTTGCTCTCGCCATCGCGCAGCGACTCGACATGGGTCAGCGCGCTGCGGATATACTCATCGCGGCGCGCCCGCTCGAGGGAGATTTCGCTGGTCAGGCGATCCTTGTCGGAAAACCTGTGATCGAGCAAAAAGGTGTCGTCACTGGTCAGTTCGGCATTGAAGCGCAGGACGAAATCCCGCGGCACCTCAAAGCGGCCCTCGGCAAAGAGATAGCCGCGCGACGAACTCTGGCTGAAATCGTCCTTTGAAATCGCGGTATTGATTTCGATTTCTCCGGTTCGGAAGGCCTGTCGATAGCGCAGTTCAAGACGGCGGGAATTGGTCGCCCAGAACGGGGCAAGCGTCACGTCGCGGTGATCGCCCAGCCGGATGAAATAAGGCACCCGGACGCCCGTCCCGAGCAGACTTGAATTGACCGCGGAGGGCGTCAGAAACCCGGTTGCGCGATCCAGGGTCGGGTCCGGCAACCGCAGTCGCGGGAGATAGAAAACAGGCGTGTTCAGAACACGAAGCTGGGCATTCTGAAAATAGAGCTGACGGGCCTGCTGATCGTGGATCATCCGTTCGGCGCGGATCTGCCAGAGCGGCGGACGCCCTGACGTGCAGACCCGGCATGAGGTGACGGCGACCATGGACAACTGGTTGTAGCGGCCATCGACGCGGCTCATCTCACGCGCCGCCAGTTGCAACTGATCCGCCATGACGATGCGCGCGCCGCTCAGCAGGCCATTGGTCAAGTCGCGATCAAGAGCGCCACTGTCCGCCAGAACCACGACATTCTGGGCCGCATCGGTCAGCGTCAGCGGCCCGGTGATCGAAAGCTGATCGGTGGCCCGATCATAGGTGATGGACTGGGCGGTCAGACGGCGGCCCTGAAAGAGCGCCTCGACATGTCCGGTCGCAATCAGCTTGTCATCTGCCGTCAGGCGCACATCGTCCGCCACCAGAATAGCAGGCTCGGGTGGCATGTCCTGTGAGAAGGCCGCGGTCGCCCAGAACAGCAAACCGAGCACAAGACGGAAGAACCGTGTCATCCGTCCTCCAGATGCAAAAGAATGCCGAGGGCCAGGAAGATTGCCGCGACGGGCGGCGCCCATGCCGCAAGCAGGATCGGAATCTGGCCGTTTTCACCAAGAATAAGTGCAAAGTTGCGGATGTAGTGCAAGCCAAATCCGATCAGCACGGCCGACATCACCATCAGCCCGACATTGACTCCGCGCATGTGACGCATGGTGAAGGCTGCGGCAATCAGAACCATCGCCACCAGAAAGACCGGGCGTGCCAGTTCCGTGTGAAACCAGATCGCATAGCGGCGCGCCGAAAATCCGGTCTGTTCCAATTGGTCGATGAAACGCGGCAATTCCCAGATCGGAATGAATTCGGGGCGGCCGAAACTTTCGAGGATGCGGTCCTGCGTCAGGTCGGAGCGCAGGGTAAGAGTGGCGCGTTGCTCGGCTGTGGCCTCGGAATTCACCTCCTGATCGAGGGTCCATATCTTGGCGTTGACAAGGTGCCATTCCCCCTCTGCCAGCCGCGCCGTTTCGGCGTTGATCCGCCGCAGCGGCCGACCATCGGTGGCGAAATCGACGAAATTCGGCGCATAGAGCGTCCCGAAATCGGAACTGGCCCGCACGGCATAGATCACGGTCTGTCCCTCGGCGCTGCCCTGACGCAACCAGAGCCCCTCCGAGGCGATGGCCAGAGCCGAGAGACTGCCGCCGCGATTGCTCAGCTTGAGATCGTTATGGCGTTTGGCGGTGGCCGCGACGATCGGATTGCCCATCACCAGGCTCAGAACCCCGATTGCCAGGGCCACCAGAACCGGCCCGAGCAAGCCGCGCAACGCCGAGCGCCCCGAAGCGCGCAGCACGATGAGTTCGGAAGAGCGCGACAAGCCCAGAAACAAGGCCACGGCGGCGAGCGTCATCACCAGTGGCAAGATCTCGTAATTTGCCCAAGGCACGTTCAGCAACACAAGCGCCAACACGTCACGCAGCGGCAAATCGGGAAAATTGCTGATCTCGTCCACAAGGTCGATCAGTCCGAGCAAGACCGCGAGGGCCAGACCCGTCGCCAGGAACGTGACCAGAAATCGGCGCGCGAAGTAGAGTTGCAGGGTCATGTGCCGGTCTCCGTCACCGGCTGAGGCGCGCGGTGCCTGAACCTGTGCAGAATCCCGGGATAAGCCGCCAGTCCCAGCATCCCGAGGGACAGCGCAATCCCCAGCACGACCGGCAGATAGAGCAGAGGCCAGAGCGCGGCCTGCGTCAGAACCGGGGCGACCACGGCGCTCTCGACAATCTTGAGCCCCACCAGCATCGCGAAGGCCAGCAGGACCTGGCGCCAGACGCCGAAGCGGCTATAGGTGCCGACCAGCAGCGTGGAAAACCCCACCAGCGCGGCAACGAGACACAAGAGCGCGCTGGTGAAGCGACCATGCACCTGTGACATGACCCCCCCCAACGTGGTGCCGGTGCGCAGCGCCACCGCCTGCGGATCGCGTAGCATCTCCGCGCTCGACGCGAATGCGATCTTGTTGAGATCGATTGAATCGCCGCTGACCAGACTGCTGATATCATAGGAAAAATCGTCAAAATGAGTGGTAAACAGCCGGTTGCTCGACAGGCGCAGGTTCTGTGCCAGTCCTGCCACCATCACCAGCCGTGTGCCGCCATCATCCTGCACCAGATAGGCGCGCGAGGACGTGTAGGTCACGGCAGAGTCCACGTTGCGACGATCCGACAGGAACACGTCCTTCAATTCGCCTTCGGGCGTGATCTCGCGGATGTAAAAAGTGATTCCGGGCACCGGATGCAGGAACTCGCCCTCGGTGAGCAGCTTGGTGGTGATGTTGCGCGACACTTCATCCTGACGCACACGCAACTGGCTGAGGCTGTTGGGAATGAGCAGATGCGACAGAATCGACATCAGCAGCACGATGACGATGCCAAAGATCACGACCGGGCGGGCGAGGCGCAACGGCGAGTAGCCAGTGGCCTGCATCACCATCAGTTCGCTCTCGCTGCTGAGCCGGTTGACAACATAGACGGCCGCCGCAAAGGAGGCGATCGGCAGGACGGCACCGATCACCCCAGGCAGGGTCAGCGCCGTGAATTCCAGGATCACCCAGCCGGGCTGGCCATCACCGATCAGCCGGTCGAACATGCGCACAGCCTTGTTGATCCAGAAGATCGCCACCAGAATCAGCGCAAAGAACCCGAACATCACCATCAATTGCGACAGCATGTATCTGTCGAATCTGGTCACGCACTTTCTCCCAACATTTCCGTATTTCGGGCCAACCTAGCGGATTTGCCAACGCGGGAAAACTGCTAACTGGTCATCGGCGGCGCGGCGCGCTAGTTCTGTTGGAAATCAACCGCAAGGAGCCTTCCGATGACCTCTCCCGTCTCCGTCAGCTTTGCCGAAACCGATCTTGATGCACTTGCAGAGGCACCGGGGCGCGTCGCGGTTTTTGTCCCCTCGGACGGCAGGCTGAGCCCGAGCGCCCGCCGGGTCAACAGGCTGACCAAAGGGGCGCTGACGCGGATGGTCGAACGTGGCGCCCTCGACAAGCTGAAACCGGGCGACCTGATCACGCTGGCCTGGCCCTCGGGCCTGGCCGCAGAGGCGCTCGATGTTGTCGTTCTGGCACGCAATGCCACTGTCGAGGAGAGCCGCCGCGCCGGCGTGGCCCTCGGCCGGGTGAAGGGGGACAAGGCGCTTCTTGTTCTGGGAGACCCGTTGCGGCACCCCGTCGATGTCCTGCTGGGGGCGGTGCTGCGCGCCTATGAGTTCACCACCCACAAGACCGCCGAGACCAAGCCCGCCGGCGGGTTGACGCTGATGGTTGGCAATCCGGCTGCGATCGAGGCGGCGGCGGGCCCGGTGCTGAGTGTCGCCGAAGGCGTGTTCCTGACCCGCGATCTGGTCAATGAGCCCGCCAACCACCTCACCACCACCGAGTTTGCCGCCCGCATCGCCACGATGGCCGATCTGGGGCTAAAGATCAGCGTCCTTGAGGAAAAGGACATGGCAAAGCTCGGGATGGGTGCGCTGCTGAGCGTGGGGCATGGCAGCATCAGCCCGTCGAAACTCGTGGTGATGGAATGGCAAGGCGGGGCCAAGGGCGAGGCACCGCTGGCACTGGTGGGCAAGGGCGTGATCTTTGACACCGGCGGGATCAGCATGAAACCGGCGGCGGGCATGGAAGACATGACCATGGACATGGGCGGTGCGGGCGTCGTCACGGGGGTCATGCACATCCTCGCGCGGCGCAAGGCGCAGGCCAATGTGGTGGGCCTTGTCGGTCTGGTCGAGAACATGGTCTCGGACCGCGCGACACGCCCCGGCGATGTGGTCACGTCGATGAAGGGCGACACGATCGAGGTGATCAACACCGATGCCGAGGGCCGGCTGGTGCTGGCTGATGTGCTCTGGTATGCGCAGGAAAAATACAAGCCGCGCGGGATCATCGATCTGGCGACCCTCACCGGCGCGATCATCATCGGGCTGGGCCATGAAACCGCCGGGGTGTTTTCCAATGATGATGCGCTCTGCAAGGCGTTTCTCAAGGCCGCCGAAGCCGAGGGCGAGGCGGCCTGGCGGATGCCGATGGGCGCGGTCTATGACGAGAAGCTGGCCTCGCAGATCGCCGACATGAGAAATGTCGGCGGCGGTCGCGAGGCCGGATCGATCACCGCGGCGCAGTTCCTCAAGCGGTTCGTGCGCGCCGACATGCCCTGGGTGCATCTCGACATTGCCGGCGTGGCGAGCGTCAAGGCCGACACGCCCTATGCGCCCAAGGGGGCCTCGGGCTGGGGGGTGATGGCGCTCAACCGGCTGGTGGCGGAGATGATCGAGCCGGGCTGATGGGAGCGGTCTATTTCTATCACCTGACGCGGCAACCGCTGGAGGAGACCTTGCCGGCATTGCTGGGCAAGGCCCTTGAGAACGGCTGGCGGGTGGCGGTCCGGGGTCGCGATGCGACACATCTTGCCCGGCTGGACGAACAGCTCTGGATGGGACCCGAAGATGGATTTCTGCCGCATGGTCTGGCCGGTGGGCGGCAGGACGGCGATCAGCCGGTGCTGCTGACCACCGGCACGGAGCGTCCAAATGGCGCGCTCTGTGTGATGGCGGTGGACGGCGCCGATGTGAGCGCCGAGGAGGTGCAGGCGCTGGAGCGGGTCTGCATCCTGTTCGATGGCCGGGATGAAGCGGCGTTGCAGGCCGCGCGCAGCCAGTGGAAGGCGCTGACCGCAGCGGGCTGCGCAGCGCAATACTGGTCAGAGGAAAGCGGGCGCTGGCAGAAGAAGGCCGAGGCGTGAGCGCTCAATCGGGCGCTCCGCCGAGGCGCGCGAGGATCGGCGCGGTCTCAAGGGGGCCGATGGCGCCCGCCACGCGGCCGCGCGGATCGCAGAGGCGTGTGGCGACATAGGCGGAGGCCACCGTATCGGGCACAGTTCGGATCAGCACCGAGGCGGTCAGCAGGGTGGCGAGGCTCTCGGCATACCAGCGCGCCTGCGCCTCGTCGGGCAGTTTGGGAAACTGCGTCATATGCGCCTTGAGCGCCGCGTCGAAGCGGCGGTCCTGCCCGGCCACCTGTGACAACTCCTCGCTCAGTGCCTCGCCCGCCAGAGGCTCCTTGCGCAAGGTGCGCAGGATATCGAGGCAGATCACGTTGCCGGACCCCTCCCAGATCGAATTGAGCGGCGCCTCGCGGTAGAGCATCGGCAGGGCCGTATCCTCGACATAGCCCATGCCGCCCATCGCCTCCATCGCCTCGTAAACGACGCCGGGGCAGAGCTTGTTGCCGAGAAATTTGGCCAGCGCCACGCCGAGCCGGGCAAAGGCGCGATCGTGTGCGCTGCGCCCGTCAAAGGCGCGCGCCACATGCAGGCCGAGCGCCAGCGTGCCCTCCCAGTCGAGCGCCAGATCGGCCAGAACGGCGCGCATCAGCGGCTGGTCGATCAGCTGCTTCTGAAAGGCCGAACGGTGGCGGGTCCAGTGCTGCGCCTCGGACAAGGCCGCGCGCATCAGACCCGCCGGGGCCATGGCGGTATCGAGGCGGGTGTGATGAACCATTTCGAGAATGGTGCGCACCCCCTCGCCTTCCTCGCCCAGCCGATGCGCGATGGCGCCGTGATACTCGATCTCGGCGGAGGCATTGGCGCGGTTGCCCAGCTTGTCCTTGAGGCGCTGGATATGGATGGCGTTGCGCCCGTCATTGAGCCAGCGCGGCACCATAAAGCAAGTCAGGCCACCGGCGGCCTGCGCCAGCGTCAGGAACCCGTCCGACATCGGCGCGGAGCAGAACCATTTGTGACCCGTGAGCCGGTAGTGATCGCCCTGCGGCGTGGCGGTGGTGGCGGTGGCGCGGAGATCCGAGCCTCCCTGCTTTTCGGTCATCGCCATACCGAGCGTCGCGCCAATTTTGCGCGCGAGAGGTCTGGCTGCTGGATCATAGGCGCGCGAGGTCAGCTTGGACACCCAATCGACAAAAAGCGCGCGGTCGGCCTTGAGAGCGGGCACGGCGGCATAGGTCATCGTCATCGGGCAGCACACGCCCGGCTCGACCTGGGCGGTGAGATAGACCATCGCGGCATGGGTGGCGTGGCCGCCGGGGGCCCCCTCCCACGGCAGCGCCGCATAGCCTGCACCAATGCCCGCGCGCATCAGATCATGATAGGCGGGGTGAAAGCGCACCTCGTCGAGCCTGCGCCCGCCGGCGTCAAAGAGCAGCAATTCGGGCGGGTGGCGGTTGGCGGCACGTCCGGCAAGGCGCATCTCCTGGGCACCGATCCTTGCGCCATAGGCCGCAAGCTGCTCGCCATCTGCCCCGGCCGCCGCCGCATGGCAGCGCAGCGCCGGATCCTCGTGCCAGAGATCAAGATCGCCGCGCGACGCGGGCTGGTTGAGCACCACATGGGTCGCAAGGTCTGCTCGTGCGGGACTGTCTTGCATCGGAGGCTCCTTCCTCTGCGATGCTAAAACGCAAGCGACCGCAACGAAAGGGGATTCACAACGGGACTCACCTGTGGCATGGTGCCGTGAGGCGTCCGGCAGAGGCGCAAGACAGAGCAGAGCAGAGCATGATTTCTCGCAGCCGACCCTGGGGCACCCTGATGTTTTTCATCATCGCGTTCTTTCTGGGCGCCTATTTCACCTTTGCCGCCGTGCAGGGCGATTATGGCCTGTTTCGGCGGGCCGAAATCGTGGCGCAGAGCGAGGCTCTCAGGATGCAGCACGAAGAGATGATGCTCCTCGTGACGCGGATGGAAAACCTGACACGGCGGCTTTCGGATACCTATCTTGATCTCGATCTGCTGGATCAGCAGTCCCGCGAGGTGCTGGGCCTGATGCGCAGCGACGAAATCGTCATTCGTTAGGCCGGAACCGCGCCCGAGACATTTGTCTTGCGCGGGGATCATCGCAGGCGCAGGGCTGGCGCGACAAATTCCCGCTCGCACCCGCCGCTTGTTTCGTGTATGAAATAGTTTAACGCTAAACTATATTTGTCAACAAGGAGTCGCCGCCTCATGGTTGCCCGAAAAAGCACAAAGAAACCAAATGTTTCCGCCGAAGATCTCAAGCAATATTACCGCGACATGCTACTCATCAGGCGATTCGAGGAAAAGGCCGGACAGCTTTATGGCATGGGTCTGATCGGCGGTTTCTGCCATCTTTACATCGGACAGGAGGCGGTGGTCGTGGGGCTTGAGGCCGCAGCCGAGGAAGGCGACCGGCGCATCACCACTTACCGCGATCACGGCCATATGCTGGCCTGCGGCATGGACCCCAAGGGCGTCATGGCCGAGTTGACGGGGCGCGCGGGCGGCTACAGCCGGGGCAAGGGTGGCTCGATGCACATGTTCTCGACCCAGAAGCGCTTTTACGGCGGGCATGGCATCGTGGGGGCGAACGTGCCTCTGGGTGCGGGTCTGGCCTTTGCCGACAAGTATCTGGGCAATGACCGCGTGACCTTCACCTATTTCGGCGATGGCGCGGCCAATCAGGGGCAGGTCTACGAGACCTTCAACATGGCGGCGCTCTGGCAGTTGCCGGTGATCTTTGTCATCGAGAACAACCAGTATGCGATGGGCACGGCGCAGAAGCGCTCGACCTCCTCGCCCGATATCTATCACCGGGGCGAAGCCTTTGGCATTCCCGGCGAGATGGTCGATGGCATGGATGTGCTGGCCGTCAAGGAAGCGGGCGACAAGGCCGTCGCGCACTGCCGGGCGGGCAAGGGGCCCTATATCCTCGAGATCAAGACCTATCGCTATCGCGGCCATTCGATGAGTGATCCGGCGAAATACCGCACCCGCGAGGAGGTGCAGAAGATGCGCGACGAGAAGGATGCGATCGAGCATGTGCGCGAATTGCTGATCTCTGGCGGTCATGCCACGGAGGAGGATCTCAAGGCGATCGACAAGGAGATCAAGGACGTGGTGAACGCGAGCGCCGAATTCGCCAAGGAAAGCCCCGAACCCGCTATCGCGGAACTCTGGACCGATATCATTGCCGATCCGGCACCGCAGAACGCCTGAGGAGGAGAGACGATCATGGCAACCGAAATCCTGATGCCCGCCCTCTCTCCGACCATGGAAGAAGGCACGCTGGCGAAATGGCTTGTGAAAGAGGGGGACACGGTCAAGGCCGGCGACATTCTGGCCGAGATCGAGACCGACAAGGCGACGATGGAGTTCGAGGCGGTCGATGAGGGCACGATCGGCAAGATCCTGATTGCCGAGGGCAGCGAAGGCGTGAAGGTCAACACGCCCATCGCGGTGCTGCTGGAGGAGGGCGAGAGCGCGGATGACGTTCAAAGCACCCCCACCGCCAAGATGCCCGAGGACAAGCCCGCAGATCAGCCCAAACCCGTCCCGGCCAAGGCCAAGGCCGCCGAGGCGCCGAAGGCCAATACCAGCCCCGACTGGCCCGAAGGCACCGAGATGCAGACCATGACGGTGCGCGAGGCGCTCAATTCCGCCATGGCCGAGGAAATGCGCCGCGATCCGACGGTCTTTGTCATGGGCGAGGAGGTGGCGGAATATCAGGGCGCCTACAAGATCACGCAGAACCTGCTGCAAGAGTTCGGCGCCAAGAGGGTGATCGACACGCCGATTACCGAGCACGGCTTTGCCGGAATTGGCGTTGGCGCGTCCTGGGGCGGCTTGCGGCCGATCGTGGAATTCATGACCTGGAACTTCGCCATGCAGGCGATTGACCAGATCATCAATTCCGCCGCCAAGACGCTCTACATGTCGGGCGGTCAGATGGGCAGCCCGATCGTGTTCCGTGGCACCAATGGCGCTGCGGCGCGCGTTGGGGCACAGCACAGTCAGGATTACGCCGCGTGGTATGCGCAGGTGCCCGGCCTGCGGGTGGTGCAGCCCTATTCGGCGGCAGATGCCAAAGGCCTGTTGAAAACCGCCATTCGCGACCCGAACCCGGTGGTATTCCTCGAAAACGAGATCCTCTATGGCCGCTCCTTCGAGGTGCCCAAGATCGACGATTTCACCATCCCCTTCGGCAAGGCCAAGATCTGGCGCGCGGGCACGGATGTGACCATCGTCAGCTTTGGCATCGGCATGACCTATGCGCTGGAGGCCGCCGACAAGCTGGCCCAAGACGGGATCAGCGCCGAGGTGGTGGACCTGCGCACGCTGCGCCCGATGGATACCGACACGGTGATCGCCAGCGTGATGAAGACCAACCGCTGCGTGACGGTCGAGGAAGGCTGGCCGGTGGCCTCGATCGGCAACCATATCTCGGCGGTTCTGATGCAAAAAGCGTTCGACTATCTCGACGCGCCGGTGATCAATTGCACGGGCAAGGATGTGCCGATGCCCTATGCCGCCAATCTGGAAAAGCTGGCCCTGACGTCCACCCAAGAGGTGATCGACGCCGTGCGCCAAGTGACCTATCGCTGAGGGAGAGACGACCATGGCAACCGAAATTCTGATGCCCGCCCTCTCGCCCACGATGGAAGAGGGCACGCTGGCGAAATGGCTGGTCAAGGAGGGCGATACCGTTTCCGCGGGCGATCTTCTGGCCGAGATCGAGACCGACAAGGCCACGATGGAATTCGAGGCGGTGGACGAGGGCGTGATCGGCAAGCTGCTGGTCGCCGAGGGCACCGAAGGCGTCAAGGTCAACACGCCGATTGCGGTGATCCTGGACGAGGGCGAGAGCGCTGCGGATCTTTCCAGCGCCCCGGCCAAGGCCGCAGCACCGGCGGCGAAAGTGGCGGAGAGTGCACCGCAGGCGGCGAGCGCTGCCCCCGCCCCCGCCGCGCCGAAATCGGCCGATGGCGGGCGCGTCTTTGCCTCGCCTCTGGCGCGGCGGATCGCGGCGGACAAGGGGATTGATCTGGCCGCAATCAGTGGCTCTGGCCCGCATGGGCGGATCGTCAAGGCGGACGTGGAGGGGGCCAAACCCTCGACGGCGCCCTCGCAGGCCGCTGCACCCGCAGCCGCCGCCAAGGCCCCTGCCCCGGCCGCTGCGGCGCCATCTGGCCCGTCGTCGGATGCGGTCATGGCGATGTATCAGGGCCGCGCCTATGAGGAGGTCAAGCTGGACGGGATGCGCAAGACCATCGCCGCACGGCTGACCGAGGCCAAGCAGACCGTGCCGCATTTCTACCTGCGCCGGGAAATCCGTCTGGATGCGCTGATGAAATTCCGCGGTGAGTTGAATGCGCAACTCGAATCGCGGGGCGTCAAGCTGTCGATCAACGATTTCATCATCAAGGCCTGCGCGCTGGCATTGCAGGCGGTGCCCGATGCCAATGCCGTCTGGGCGGGCGACAAGGTGCTGCGGCTCAAGCCGTCGGATGTGGCCGTGGCGGTGGCGATCGAGGGTGGGCTCTTTACGCCCGTTCTCAGGGATGCCGAGATGAAATCGCTCTCGGCACTCTCGTCGGAGATGAAGGATCTGGCCAAGCGGGCACGCGACCGCAAACTCGCGCCGCAGGAATATCAGGGCGGCACGTTTGCGATTTCCAACCTCGGCATGTTCGGGATCGAGAATTTCGACGCGGTGATCAACCCGCCGCATGGGGCGATTCTCGCCGTGGGTGCGGGGCTGAAAAAGCCGGTCGTGGGCAGGGATGGCGAGCTGACGGTGGCGACGGTGATGTCTGTCACGCTGTCGGTGGATCACCGGGTGATCGACGGCGCGCTTGGCGCGCAACTCCTGGAGCAGATCGTGGGCAACCTCGAGAACCCGATGGTCATGCTGGCGTAAAGTCTTAGGCCCCGGCCTTTGGGCCGGGGCACCTTCGGGCGCGCGCCCGTCAGAGCGGCGCGCGAAAGATCACGAAGGCCCCCGCCGCGATCAGCGAAAACCCGAATGCGTGGTTCCAGGTGATCGGCTCCTTGAGGTAGAGCACGGAGAATCCGGCAAAGACCACGAGCGTGATCACCTCCTGCATGGTCTTGAGTTCAGCCGCCGAATAGACCCGATGCCCGAGCCGGTTGGCGGGCACCGCGAGCATGTATTCGATCAGCGCGATGCCCCAGCTGATCAGCACCACGGCCCAGAGCGCGACATGGGGGAATTTCAGATGCCCATACCATGCGAAGGTCATGAAGATGTTCGACAGGCTCAGCAGCAGCACCGGCGCGAGCCACAGCCAGAGGCCGCTCATTCAGGTCAATCGCTCTCGGTTTCCGTGGTTTCCGTGCCGCGCACGCCCAGAAGCTGATCCATGCTGACCGACGGCTGAGCACAGCCCGCCTCGCCGACGATCCGGGCCGGCACGCCGGCGACGGTCTTGCACGGCGGCACGTCCTGCAACACGACCGAGCCTGCGGCGATGCGCGAGCAGTTGCCGACACGAATATTGCCCAGCACCTTGGCCCCTGCCCCGATCAGCACGCCATTTCCGATCTTGGGATGGCGGTCCTCTTCCTCTTTGCCGGTGCCGCCAAGGGTGACGGAATGCAGCATCGAAACGTTGTCGCCCACCACCGCCGTCTCACCGATGACAATCGAATGGGCGTGGTCGATCATGATCCCCCTGCCGATACGGGCGGCGGGGTGAATATCGACGCCAAACACCTCGGAGCAACGCATCTGAAAGAACCGCGCCAGATCGCGTCGCCCGGACGTCCACAGCCAATGCGCGATGCGATAGGCCTGAATGGCCTGAAATCCCTTGAAAAACAGAAGCGGCAGGATGAACCGGTCACAAGCCGGATCGCGATCATTGACCGCGACGATATCGGCGCGGGCAGAACGCCCGATCTCGGGATCGCTGGTCAGCGCCCTGTCGCAGATCTCGCGCAGGATCTGTTCGGGCATCTCGTCGGAGGCGAGCTTGAGCGAGATGCGATAGGCGAGCGCCGATTCGAAGCTGTCGTGGTGCAGGATGCTGTAATGAACGAGTCCGCCCAAGAGCGGTTCATCGGCAATCGCGGCCTTGGCTTCTTCGGCGATCTGCGCCCAGACCGGATCAAGTTCGGCCAGTTTCTTGCGGGTTTGTGCCACGGGCTTTGCTCCTCTGGATTAGCGCCAGTATAACAGATAGGCAGAGCGGGTAAATTGCCAAGCGGTGAACAGATGGATGAAACGACGCAGGCCCGGATGCGGGCCCGGATCGAGGCAATTCTCGCGGATCTGGCAGACGAGGACAGGCGAGGCAAGGCCGGTCAGGCGACGGTCGAACTCGATCAGCAGGCCGTGGGACGGCTGAGCCGGATGGACGCCTTGCAGAATCAGGCGATGGCGCGGGCGGGTCAGGTGCGCCGTCAGGCGCTGCGCCAGCGGTTGCTGGCGGCGATCGCGCGAATGGATGAGGGCGAATATGGCTCTTGCGAGGATTGCGGTGAGGCCATCGTCGAGGGGCGTCTGGCGCTCGATCCGGCGGCGACGCGCTGCATGTCCTGCGCCAGTGGTTGAGATCGGGCCACGCCCGCTCAATCGGTATCGGAGACCAGATAGCGGGTCGCCATCGAGAAAAGTTCGCCCTGCGAGGAAATCCCCAACTTGGCATAGGCGTTGCGGCGATGCACCTTGACGGTGCCCACGGCCAGCCCGAGAGAGGCCGCGATGGTTGGACCGGAATGGCCCTGAAGCACCAGATGGATGATTTCCGCCTCGCGCGGGCTTAGGCTGACCGCGCCAAGAAACCCGAGCAGATCCTGCGCCCGGCCGGGCCGTCCGTCTGTCGTCTCCGGTTCCGCGCTCTGGCCCCAGTGACGCGCGATGGCGGCGCAAAGCGGGGCAAAGCCCAAGCGAACGCTATCCAGCGCCGTGGCATCGAAATCCGCGCTGCGCAGGCTGCGCGCCAGCGACAGGATGATCCAGCCCTCGGACCCATCGGGTAAAAGCAGGCCCAGCTCGTCACGAATGCGCACCCGGCGATAGAAGCGACGGTAGTATTCCGACAGCAGGAAGGACGTCGGCACCAGATCGCGCAACCGGAAGGCGCCCGGCGCGCGGCCCTCGCGGCAGGCTTGGTAGAAGGGATCGAGCAGGAACGGCCCGGTGGCATAGAACGAGACGGAAATGGCCGCCTGCACATCATCGAGATCGTGAAACAGGCAGACCGGCTCTGACGCGCCGCGATAGCGTGTCACCATCATCGATTCAAACCCGGTGCAAACCGCCAACGCGCGCCGCAGCGCCAGCGCAAACCCGTCCTGCCCGATCTGTTCGATCAGATCTCCAAGCGCTGCGTTCCAGTCGCGGAGGCCGGCCTCGGATTTCAGATGGGGTGTAAATTCTACCACTATCGCCATAGATCCCTAGATGAATTTACAGGGATATACGTTGTGGGCACAGTGTTCGGCAAGCGAAGATTTTTTCTTACCTCTCACCGAAAGGACCCCCCGTGACCGAGACCACGAGCGTCAACCCCGTTGCCTGTGATCTGGCCTTTGGCCGACCCGACCCGCGCGGCAGCATTTCCGAACCCAGCTATGGTGGCGCCCTCAGCTTCATGCGGCGGCGCTATACCAAGGATCTGAGCGGCGCCGATGTGGCGGTGATGGGCGTGCCGTTCGATCTCACGGTTTCGGGCCGCTCGGGCACCCGGCTTGGGCCGCGCGCGGTGCGCGCCGCCTCAAGCCATATCGCCTGGTCCGCACCCTGGCCCTGGGCCTTCGATCCCTTCGAGATGCTCTCGGTCGTCGATTACGGCGATTGTTTCTTTGATCCCGGCTATCCGGCGCAGGTCCCCGAGGCGATCACGCAGGCGGCACGCGAGGTGCTGGCGCAGGACACCGCCCTTCTGACGCTTGGGGGCGATCACTTCATCACCTGGCCGCTGCTGAAGGCCCATGCCGAGAAGCACGGGCCGCTGAGCCTGATCCAGATCGACGCCCATTCCGACACCTGGTCGGACGAGCCGGGGCGGATCGACCACGGCACGATGCTCTGGCATGCGGTGCGCGAGGGGCTGGTTCTGCCCGAACGCTCGGTTCAGGTGGGCATCCGCACGCATAACCCCGAACCGCTGGGGTTCAACATCATCGACGCGCGCGAGGTGCATCGCAGCGGGCCTGAAGCGGTGGCGGCAAAGGTGCGCGCGATCGTCGGCGATGCAAAAACCTACCTGACTTTTGATATCGACGCGCTTGATCCCTCGGCCGCCCCCGGCACCGGCACGCCGGTCATCGGCGGGCTCTCGACCTGGCAGGCGCAGGAATTTCTGCGCGGACTCGAAGGCATCACCCTTGTCGGCATGGACATGGTCGAGGTCGCCCCGGCCTATGACGTGGCCGAGATCACGGCGCTGGCGGCGGCGACCCTGGCCTGCGATCTGCTGTGCCTCTATGCAGCGGGGCGCAGGTAGGGCGCGGGATCTGTCCCGATGTCACAGATCCGAAAAAAAGCCCCGGCGATTTGCCGGGGCCAGTCCAACAGGGAGGTACATGCGTCAACCGCACATACAACGTAAGATAGCACGATAATCGCGCGATGCGCAGGCCGCCTTGATCGAGGTCAAACGAGCGTGACCTTTAAACCACAAGTCGGTAGCCGCCCGACTCCGTCACCAAGAGGCGCGCATTACCCGGATCGGGCTCGATCTTTTGCCGCAGGCGGTAGATGTGGGTCTCGAGCGTATGCGTCGTCACGCCTGCATTATAGCCCCAGACCTCGTGCAGCAGGATGTCGCGCGCCACGATATTCTCGGTCGCGCGATAGAGAAACTTCAGGATGTTGGTTTCCTTTTCCGTGAGCCTCACCTTGCGCTCGTCTTCGGTCACGAGCATTTTCATCGCCGGTTTGAACGTATAGGGCCCAAGCTGGAACACCGCATCCTCGGATTGCTCATGCTGGCGCAACTGGGCCCGGATGCGCGCCAGAAGCACCGGAAACTTGAACGGCTTGGTGATGTAGTCGTTGGCGCCGGCATCGAGACCCAGAATGGTGTCAGCGTCGCCATCATGGCCCGTCAACATCAGGATCGGGGCCTTGACCCCCTGTTTGCGCATCCGTCGGCACAATTCGCGTCCGTCGGTATCGGGCAGGCCGACATCAAGGATGATGAGATCATAGATCTGATCCTTGATCTTGCTCATCGCATCAGCGCCGCTTGACGCCTCGAACACATCGAAATCCTCGGTCATCACCAATTGCTCGCCAAGCGCCTCACGCAAGTCGTCATCATCATCGACGAGAAGTATCTTCTTGACTTGTGCCATCTCGATTTCCCCTTCCTGTGATGGAACATGAGCCACAAGGCGACTTGCGGCAAGATCTGCAACACAAGACTCACGCCCACGTGTTGCCTTGAGAGCGTTTCTTTCCATTCGTTACAAAAAACCCTACATAGAGTTGTAATCTATCGGACCCCTGCCACCATGACCCTTGCACCAGATATCAGTGAAATCGTCGCCCGTGCACGATCCGACCTGCGGATGGGCGTGCCGGTGGTGCTGTCGGGCGAGCAAGGCGTGGCGCTGATCCTGGCGGCCGAGACGCTTGATGCGCAGCGCCTGGCCGATCTGCGCGCACTCGGGGGGGCACCGGTGCTGGCCATCACCGCGCGGCGCGCCGAAACCCTCAAGGCGCGGCCCTATGATGGCGATCTGGCGCGGGTGATGCTGCCGCCGGATGTGACTCTGGCCTGGCTGCGGGCGGTGGCCGACCCGGCCGATGACCTGAAAACGCCGATGAAGGGCCCGCTGGCAAGCGCGCGCGATGGCGTGGCGGATCTGCACCGGCTCGCGATCGCGCTGGTCAAATCGGCGCGGCTATTGCCCTCCGTGCTGGTTCTGGCGCTGCCGGATGGTGCACGATTTGCCGCGCGCAACAGCTTGACCCTGGTCGATACGCTGGCGGCGACAGAACATCTCAACGAGATGAGCCCGCTGCATCCGGTGATCAGCGCCCATTTGCCGTTGCAGGTCTCCGAGGCCGGGCGGCTGCATATCTTTCGTCCCGAGGACGGCGGCGAGGAGCATTATGCCATCGAGATCGGCAAACCCGCGCGCGATGCGCCGGTGCTGGCGCGGCTGCATTCGGCCTGTTTCACCGGCGATCTGATGGGTTCGCTGAAATGTGATTGCGGCCCGCAACTGCGTGGCGCGCTGGCGCAGATGGGGGCGGAAGGGGCGGGCGTGCTGCTCTATCTCAATCAGGAGGGTCGCGGCATCGGTCTGGCCAACAAGATGCGCGCCTATTCGCTTCAGGATCAGGGATTTGACACCGTCGAGGCCAATCACCGTCTGGGCTTTGAGGATGACGAGCGCGATTTCCGTATCGGGGCACAGATTCTGACCCTGATGGGATTCTCGGCGGTGCGTCTGCTGACAAACAATCCCGCCAAGATTGCGATGATGGGGCAGAATGGCATCGAGGTCGTTGAACGGGTGCCGCTCAGACTTGGGGAGAACCCGCATAACCATGCCTATCTCGCCACCAAGGTGGCCAAGTCGGGGCATTTGCTCTGACGCTCAGCGCTGCTTTTCGAACCAGATGATGACCTCTCCAATTTCCAGCCCGTATTTGTTCATATAGGCGCGATTGAGCACGCGGCGGTCGGATTGCAGCCACATCCAGTCGTCAAAGGCGACTCGCAGCGTGCCGTCCGGCACTGGCAGGTCGATCGCATAGCGCCAGTTGAAGGTGTCGCCACGTTCTTCGCCCGACGCGCTGCCGATCACGCCGGGGGCTGATCCCTCCCAGGTTTCCGGGCCGGTCTTGGTGAGGGTCCAGACGCGGGTTTCGGTGGCGCCATCGGCATAGGCGAAATCCTCGTTGAGCGTCAGGGTCTTGCCATCCCAATGCCCGGCGACATCCACCTTGAAGCGGCGGCGCACCGTGCCGAAGCGATCCTGAAACTGGCCGTAGCCGATCACATGACCGGCAAAGAACTCCTCGAGCTTGAACTCTTTCGGGCTCAGCTTTGGATCGCCAAGATCGGGCCGTCCGGCACAGGCCGTGACCAGAAAGACGGACAGGAACAGAAACGCAAGACGCATGGAACCCCCCTGACAATGCTCGCGGGAGAGATAACGCGACAGCGCGCGCCGGCAAGGTCGGATCAGAGCGTGGCGTTCACCGCACCGCCATCCAGCAGCAGGTTCTGGCCGATGATGAAGCCGGCATACTGGCTGCACAGGAAGGCACAAGCGGCCCCGAATTCCTCTGGTGTGCCGTAGCGACCCGCCGGGATTGTGGCGCAACGGCGCGCCTTGGCGTCCGCCAGTGAAATTCCCTGCGCGGCGGCGACGCCGTTGTCCAGCGATATCGCCCGGTCGGTGGCATGAATGCCCGGCAACAGGTTGTTCATCACCACTCCCCGACCCGCAACCTGCCGCGACGTTCCCGCAACATATCCGGTGAGACCGGCGCGCGCGGCGTTCGACAGACCGAGAACGGCGATCGGTGATTTGACCGATTGCGAGGTGATGTTGACCACCCTGCCCCAGCCGCGCGCCATCATCCCCGGCACCAACGCCTTGATGAGCGCGATGGGCGTGAGCATGTTGGCATCGAGCGCCTTGATGAAATCTTCGCGGTCCCAGTCGCTCCACATCCCCGGCGGCGGGCCACCGGCGTTGTTGACCAGAATATCCACGCCCGTCGCCGCCTCGAGGATCAGCGCGCGGCCCTCCTCTGTCGTGACATCGGTGGCCACGGTCACGATCGTCACGCCGAAATCCTTGCGGATCGCCTTGGCCGCTGCTTCGAGCGCCTCTGCACCCCGCGCGTTCATCACCAGATCGACCCCGGCCTCGGCCAGCGCGCGGGCACACCCAAGCCCGAGCCCCTTTGATGACGCACAGACCAGTGCCCGCTTTCCCCTGATCCCCAGATCCATGTCATCCCCCCGGTTTGGTTCAGCCGGGAGTTAACACCGGGGCATGCAGAATGACCAGAGGCCTGCCGACCATGCGCCGACGGGCTGAACGCAGGAGCCCCGGAAAGTCCCGCGCATTGACCACTTGACGCCACAATTCTAGACTAATGCTGCAACAATGTTTTCGCCGCCGACGGCCTTACCAGAACCGGTGTCTCTGATGATCCCCGACCGTGCCCAGACCGCACATTCCGTCTCCGTCTTTCCCGCCGCGGCGTTCTGCGTGGTGAACGGGGCCAATCTCGGCGATCCGATTTCCTTTGCCGCCGAGCTCGATCTCGATGATGTTTACGACGTGCAACCCGGCGCATCACCGCTCTTGCTGTCACTGGTGATGCACCCTGACGGCCCGTTCACTATCGCCGAGAGAAGCGCGGTTGGGCACCCCGGCGCGCAGGTGCATCTGGATTGCTGTCTGACTTTCATGTCGGTGGCCGGAAAAACCAAGGAAATTCTGGTGCTGGTCGAGCTTGACGCCGACGGGGATGTCGCCGCGATCTACGTCATGCCTCTGGCGCACCTGCATGCCAAGACCGATTATACGCTGGTCGGCATCGACCGCGAGGCGGGGTTGAAGAAATTCGCGCAGGCCGCCTGCATGTCCTTCGCGCGGGGCACCCATATCACTCTGGCCTCGGGCGAGCAGCGCCGGGTCGAGGATCTGCGGCCCGGCGATCTGGTGCTGACCCGCGACGACGGGGCGCAACCGCTGCGCTGGATCGGACAGACCACCTTGAGGGCTGCGGGCGATTTTGCCCCCATTCGCATCCGGGCGGGCGCACTCAACAATGAACGGGATCTGCTGGTCAGCCCCGATCATCGGCTTTTCATCTACCAGCGGTCGGACGCGCTCGGGGCGGGGCGACACGAAGTTCTGGTGCGCGCACGTCATCTGGTCAACGGCGATACGGTGCGGCGTGAGAGCGGCGGATTCCTCGATTACTATCAGCTCCTGTTCGACACGCATCAGATCATTTATGCCGAAGGTATCGCCGCCGAAACACTTCTCGTCGATCCACGCACCCGCGCCGCGCTGCCGGTTGATCTGGGCGATTGCGCGATCCCCGATGAAACGGCGCATGGCGCGCGCGCGCATCTGCGCTACGAGGTGAGCGGGGTTCTGCTCGATCGTCCCAACACCGCGGATCTGCTCAAGCGCGCCTCGTCGCGTTAGGGCGTGCAAGCCGTGTTGCGCAGGCCCGCCCGCCCCTCTATATCCCGCCGCATGTTGGACACCCGCACAAACCGCCCCGCCCTGCCGGCCGAGATTGCCCGGCGCCGCACCTTTGCGATCATTTCGCATCCGGATGCGGGCAAGACCACGTTGACGGAAAAGTTCCTGCTCTACGGGGGCGCGATCCAGATGGCAGGCCAGGTGCGCGCCAAGGGCGAGGCGCGACGCACGCGCTCGGATTTCATGCAGATGGAAAAGGATCGGGGGATTTCGGTCTCGGCCTCGGCGATGTCATTCGATTTCGGGCGGTTCCGGTTCAACCTGGTGGACACGCCCGGCCACTCGGATTTCTCCGAGGACACCTATCGCACGCTGACCGCCGTCGATGCCGCCGTGATGGTGATCGACGGCGCCAAGGGGGTGGAAAGCCAGACGCAGAAGCTCTTTGAGGTCTGCCGCTTGCGTGACCTGCCGATCCTGACCTTTTGCAACAAGATGGACCGCGAGGCGCGCGACACCTTTGATATCATCGACGAGATTCAGGAAAATCTGGCGATTGACGTCACCCCGGCAAGCTGGCCCATCGGCATGGGGCGGGATTTTGCCGGCTGTTATGACATGCTGGGCGACCGGCTGGAACTGATGGACCGCGCCGACCGCAACAGGGTGGCGCAATCGATCGAGATCAATGGCCTCGACGATCCGGAACTGGAGCGCCATGTGCCCGCCGATCTGGTGGCCAAGCTGCGCGACGAGGTGGCGATGGCGCGCGAACTCTTGCCCGCGCTCGATGTTCAGGCGGTGCTCGAGGGGCATATGACGCCGATCTGGTTTGGCTCGGCGATCAATTCCTTTGGCGTCAAGGAATTGATGACCGGCATCGGCACCTACGGGCCGGAGCCTCAGGTGCAGAAGGCCGAACCGCGCCAGATCGCGCCAGAGGAAACCGCCGTCACCGGCTTTGTCTTCAAGGTGCAGGCCAACATGGACCCCAAGCACCGCGACCGGGTGGCCTTTGTCCGTCTCGCCTCAGGGCATTTCAAGCGCGGCATGAAGCTCACGCATGTGCGCTCGAAAAAGCCGATGACGGTCTCGGCGCCGGTGCTCTTTCTCGCCGCCGACCGTGAACTGGCGGAAGAGGCCTGGGCGGGTGACATCATCGGCATTCCGAACCACGGGCAGTTGCGCATCGGTGACACGTTGACCGAAGGCGAGGCCCTGCGCGTGACCGGCATCCCGTCCTTTGCGCCGGAACTGCTGCAACAGGCCCGCGCTGGCGACCCGATGAAGGCCAAGCATCTGGAAAAGGCGCTGATGCAATTCGCAGAAGAAGGCGCCGCCAAGGTGTTCAAGCCCGCCTTTGGATCGGGCTTTATCGTGGGGGTCGTCGGCGCGCTGCAATTCGAGGTGCTGGCCAGCCGGATCGAGCTGGAATACGGCCTGCCGGTGCGTTTCGAGGGGTCGCAATTCACCTCTGCCCGCTGGGTGAGCGGGCCGAAGGACAAGGTGGAGGCGTTCATCGCCGCCAACAAGGCGCATATCGCCCATGACCACGACGGCGACGTGGTCTATCTCACGCGGTTGCAATGGGATATCGACCGGGTGGTGCGGGACTATCCCGAGATCAGGCTGGCCACCACCAAGGAGATGATGGCCTAGATTTCTCTCAGTCGTCGCGCTCTACCTTAGGCAGGTGATGGGCGATGCCCTTGTGGCAGTCGATGCAGGTGCTACCTTCCGGCGAATGTCCGGTCTCGGCGACAACTTGCATCTTTTCCTGTGCCCGGCGGCCCTGCTTGGTGAAATCCATCGCCTCAAAACTGTGGCAGTTGCGGCATTCGCGGGAATCGGTGCGCTTCATCACCTCCCAGACATGCCCGGCCAGTTCGGCGCGCTTGGCCTCGAATTTCTCGGGCGTGTTGATGGTGCCGAGCACTTTGTGCAACAACTCGTTGCTGGCCTGGATCTTGCGGATGACCTTGGGCCCCCAGGCATGGGGGACGTGGCAATCCGAGCAGATGGCACGTACGCCAGAGGCGTTCTTGTAATGCACGGTGGTCTTGTATTCCTGAAACACGGTGTCGCGCATCTCGTGGCAGGAAGTGCAGAATTCGAGCGTGTTCGTGGCCTCCATCGCGGTATGGAACCCGCCCCAGAAGATGATGCCGGCGACAACCCCGACCGAGAGCAGAATCCCCTGCCCGATGAGAACACTGGGCCGGGTAAACCAATGCCAGAGCCATTTCACGAATCGAATCATCTTCTTTCAGTCCTTCAGGTGAATTTGGCGATTGGGACGTGCCGACCGGGTGGGCGGCACGTCCATAGTTGCAAGCGGTTGCTATTCGGCGGGAAGTTCCGCGCCGATATAGGCGATCACATCGGCCGCAATCTGATGATCGAAGGCGCGCAGCGCCGGCATCGCCTCATGCGGCTGACCGTTGAGCACCTTGTGCATGACCTCATAGGGATTGCCCACCAGCGAACCGAGCGGCGGCATCTCCTTGGGCAGTTTGCCCTCTGCCCCGTGGCAATTGGCGCACACGGTGCGATAGACCTGACCGCCATTTTCGGCATCGCCGACGATCTTGCCATCCGCGACATAGGCGTCGTAACCATAGTCGCCGTGGACCACGAAATTCGCCAGATCGGTCAGATCCACATCGGACAACAGGTCGCCAAAGCCGTGCGCCGGAGCCGTCAGCACCGCGACCACAGCCGCCGGATCACCGCCCTGCATCCCGTTGATGCCCTTGATCCCGGTGAAATGCTTGCCGCTGCTATAGGCCCCGTCCGCGCCCTTGCCATCCCAGCCGTGGCATTCCTTGCAGCGCCAGTTGGCATTCGGCTTTTCGGCATAGCTCGCATCCTTGGGATAGAGCGGATGCGCCTCTTTCGGGGCTTCCTGATTGGTTTCCTTGTACCACTTGTCGTAAAGCCGTCCGCCACGTGCCACCGACCCCTCATCGGCCGCAAGGGCAAAGGGCGCCGTTGCCAAGCCGAACGCGGCCGCCAACAAGGCAACGCGCGCCAGCGGTTGAGTGTTTTTCATCATCTTCACAGTCCTCCTGCGCTACATCGACCTTGCCTCACTGGCAAAGGTCCCAGCAGACCCATTGTGCAACTCTGGCTAAGGCCTTGCGTTGATCTACATCATGAAATTGAGAAACTTCAACAATCCGTTACACCGCCGCTACATTTTTTATCCGCGCAGACGGCGCCGGGAGATCGCCCCGGCGCCAAGGCCCTTTCGGATCGTAGTTTCGTCTCAGTTCGACATCAAAGTCGGAATGATGGTCACGATTGCCGGGAAGAACCACAGGATCGCCAGTCCCCCGATTTGGATCAGCACGAAGGGCAAGACGCCGCGATAGATGTGACCCGTGGTCACCTCCTTGGGCGCCACGCCGCGCAGGTAAAAGAGCGCAAAGCCGAAGGGGGGTGTCAGGAACGAGGTCTGCAAGTTGACCGCGATCATGATCGTCACCCATTTCGGATCGAAGGTGCCGCCATAGATCACCGGCCCCACGATCGGGATCACGATGTAGATGATCTCGAGAAAGTCGAGCACGAAGCCGAGGATGAAGAGCACCAGCATCACGATCAGAAAGACCTTCAGCTCGTTGTCGAAGCTCTTGAGGAATTCCTGGATGTAATGTTCACCCCCGAAGCTGATGACCACGAGGTTGAGAAGCTGCGAGCCGATCAGGATGGTGAAAACCATCGACGTAACCTTGGTCGTCTCGCGCACCACCGGGGTCAACACCCCGCCCGTGTAGAGCACCCAGCAGGCAAACAGCAGGCCGAACAGGGCGTAGAGATAGGCCGCATAGGCGATCAGGAAGGCCACCCATGACTCGAAGCTGACACTGTCAAGATTGACCCGCAGGTCAAAGTTGATCCCCATCAGGATGGCAAGGCCCACGGCCAATGTGGCAATGATGATGATTTTCGGTGATCTGTCCTGATCGCGCAACTTGCGATAGGCGGCCAGCATGATGGCGCCACCCGCGCCGAGGGCTGCGGCGGGTGTCGGATTGGTGATGCCGCCAAGGATCGAGCCAAGGACCGCCACGATCAGCACCAACGGCGGGAAAACCACGCGGATGATCTCGTTTTTGGCCATACGCAGCGCCGCATGGGCGACGCCATACAGCGCCAGGCCGTAGGGAATGAGCAGGAGCAGCGCTGATATCCCCGAAGATGTCGATGGCTTGATGACAAGGATATCGACGAGCAGCCCCAACAGAATCCCGAGCGCGCCGATGATCAAGGGGGCAGGACTGGACGACGGGCTGACCCCACGCCCCACGGCGAGGGTCAGGGCCAGCATCACCATGATGATGGCAACTCCGTCGCCGATCGGGGCGGCGGCTGCCTCCTTCTCGAAGCGCAATTGCGCGATCTCTTCGGGGCTCAGACGCACACTTGCAGTGACGCCACCCGCGGCGTCGATCGTCGCCTGCTCGGCGACCGCCACATCCCATTTCTCTTGTCCGTGCAACGCGATCATTGCCGCCTTGCACTCGGGATTTACGTTGGTCCTCAGGGACGCCGTGGCGCCCTGATCGGAAAAGCTGTCAATGGTCAGATCCTGAGATCCGACGATGTTCAGCGAGGTCAGGAACATGATTCCGGCAATCAGTCCGACGGGCACGCCCACAAACCAGGTAAACCCCTCCGAGCGGGTAATCACCTCGCCCTTGCCGTTGCTGGAAAGCTGAACGGCAGGTGCCTTGGACGGATTAAACAGCGCATAGCAAAAGGCATAGAGCCCGTAAAGCACCGCAAGAAGGATCCCCGGCAGCAGGGCCGCCTGAAAGAGGGTGCCGACAGACACCACGGCCGGCTGTCCGAGATAGGTCAGCGCGTCGCCGCAGCCCACCGCCATGGCGCGATTTTCCTGCGCCACGGAATAGAGATCGCCCGCCAGCGTGCCCAGAAGAACGATCACGATCGAGGGCGGGATGATTTGTCCCAGCGTCCCGGAGGCGGCAATCACGCCGGTGGCGATTTGCGGCGAATAACCGGCCCGCAGCATGGTGGGCAGAGACAGCAGCCCCATCGTCACCACCGTTGCGCCGACGATCCCGGTCGAGGCCGCCAGAAAGGTGCCCACCACCACGACCGACACCGCGAGACCTCCGGGCAGCGGGCCAAAGACCCGCGCCATGGTGGTCAAGAGGTCGTTGGCGATCTTGGAACGCTCCAGCGTGATCCCCATCATCACGAACATCAGGACCGCGAGCAGCGTCTCGATAGACGCCCCCGCCAGCACCCGCTCGTTGATCCGGTTGACGATGAACGACACGTTGCGGTCAAGCGCCACGTCCCAGCCAAGCGGAAACAGCGGTTGCGCCGCGCGGGGCAGATCCGGGTATCGGAAAATCGAGATGGCATCAGGCCGCACACCGCTCGCGATCAGGCTGTTATAGGCCTCGCTGCCGCTGTCGATCGCCTGGTGGATCAGGATCCCGGCGCTGTCGAGCCCGGCGATGATCGCAAACGCCACGATCCCCGCCCCGCCAATGGCAAAGGCCACCGGAAACCCCGAGAGAATGCCCCCGAAGAGGCAGAAAAATACGATGATGAGACCGATCTCGACGCCGTCAAGTCCGAATAGCATTGGTTTACGTCCCTTTAATGCGTGCCTTCATAGGCCTCTTCGCCCTCGCCCAGCGTGTCGCGGTCAAGGTATTTTCCAACACTGTCGATGCCTTCCTTATACTCCAGATAAGAGCGCCAGAAGAACGCCATCGCCTGCAAGAAAACCATCGCGGCAAAGCCAATCAGCAACATCTTGAACAGGAAATAGGCGTTGAACCCGTTCGGGCTGAAGCCAATGGTTTCCACGTTCCAGCGCAGCGCGCGGGATTTCATCATCAGCCGGTCAAGGCCTTCGCTGGCCGACGGGTTGGGCACGATCAGATGCCGCCACATGAAGAACCAGCCATACATCCAGATCAGAGTTGCCATCGGCATCATGAAAAACAGACTGCCCAGCATGTCGATGATCCGCTTGGTGGCGTGGCTCACCGGCGCATAGATCAGATCAACCCGCACATGCCCGCCCTGAACAAAGGTGTAGGTGGCACAGAGTGTCACGATCATCGCATTGTAAAGCTTGAGTTCCTCACCCCACCAGCTGACATCGAACTGGAGCGGAATGCCAATTCCCAGCACGATGTCGGGCCGGGCAAAGATCCGCTGAATGAAAACGATGATGATCTGTTGCAGAACCATGATCAGGCCGGCCCAGGCGATGAACCGGCCAACGGTGTTGGCAAAACCCTCAAGCGCGCGAACACAGCCCCACATGAAGCCATTTTTCCAAAGGCCGATCCCCGTCAGGATCAGAAAGATGGTAAACACGACAAAGAACAACTCGATCGAACCGCCATAGTAGACGACCCGCATGATCGCCTCCTTGTCGGACCAGTTGAGCCAGAGCCCCGGATGGCTGATCGCGTAGGCCAGATTGTAAAAGGCCATGCCGATGTTCTGAATGACCCAGAGGATTGCGTCGAGCATCTCTTCTCCCTCACGCGTGCCACTCGGGCGGAGCTTTGGAACTCACGCGCCGATAGGGACAGGCCCCGAGATAGCGGGGCCTGCCGTTGTGATCTGCGTCGCAGTTTAGCCCAGAACGCGGTCGCGCTGCGCGGTATAGGCGCCGTCGGACTTGTGGATCCAGGCCGAGGAGGCTTTGAGCGAGGCGGTATAGCTGTCATACATGCGCTTGTAGAGGTCGTCGCCCATGTTTTCCTGATGCACCTCATCAGAGGCCTTGCCGAAGGCATCCCAGACCGAATCGGGGAATTCCAGCGTCTTGACGCCGGCCGATTGCAGGCGCTGAAGGGCCGAGGAGTTATTGGCCAGGAACTGCGCCAGGTTCCACTGATGCGCCTCGGCACAGCCGATCTCGATCATCTTCTGTTGCGCCGGGGTCAGGCTGTCGAACACTTCACGGTTCATGCCGATCGAGAGGCCTGCGCCCGGCTCGTGGAAGCCTGCGGTGTAATAGATCTTGGTGATCTCCTGAAAGCCCATCTTCTCGTCTGCCCAGGGACCGATCCACTCGGTGCCGTCGATGGCACCCGAGGCCAGCGCCTGATACACTTCGGAGCCGGGCAGGTTCTGCACCGATGCGCCCAGCTTGCCGAGCGCTTTGCCACCAAGGCCGGGCATCCGGAACTTGAGACCGTTGAAATCCTCGGGTCCGTTGATTTCCTTGGAGAACCAGCCGCCTGCCTGCGCACCGGTATTGCCCGCGAGGAAGGATTTGAGACCGAAGATCTGGCCCAGCTCGTCATGGAAGGCTGCGCCGTCGCCGTGGTAATACCAGTTCACCAGTTCCTGCGCGGTCATGCCGAAGGGCACCGACGTGAAGAACGCATAGCCCGGATGCTGGCCCACAAAATAGTAGTCCGCCCCATGGTAGAGATCGGCCTGACCGGCAGTCACGGCGTCGAACACCTCGAACGCACCCACCAGTTCACCGGCGCCCTTGACGTCGATCGTCAGGCTGCCGTCGGACATGCCGTTGACGCTGTCGGCCACCCGTTGCGCGGCATCGAACACGCCCGCCAGACCACGACCCCAGGTCGTGACCATGGTGAGCTTGCGTGCGCCCTGCGCATAGGCCGGTGCGGCCAGCGCGACCGCGGCGGCGGCGCCGCCACCCAAAGCGGAATTTTTCAGAAAAGAACGACGATCCATATGGTATCCTCCCCATTCATTGAATGACTGCCCTCTCGGGGACAGCACTCGGATCATTAGAGTAAGCGGACCTTAGACTCGGATCTTGCGTCTGCATATACCGATTACTGCGTAGATTTGTGCCTTTTGAAAAAAATTCTGGGGCAAATTCCAACTTGGCGACATGAAGATCGTATCAATCGCGCTCCCCGCAAAGGGCAAGGCGGCCTGCCGCTCTGACCGTCTCGCTCTGACCGGAGACAAGAGCGGCCCGGCCGATCGCCTGCCCCGCCACGATCTGCCGGAGGCGAGGACGGCGGCCCTGATGCGTCAAGGACTGGAATTTTCTCAGGTTTGGCACTATCGCTTGACCATGCGACCCATTCTTGCCCGCTTGCGGCTCAATTACGGCCAGAAACTCTTTCTCATCGCCACCCTGCCGTTGATCCTGACGGCGGTGGCGATCTCGGTCGTCGTGACCCTGCAATCGCAGCAGCTTGCCGAGCGCGAAATCGCGACGCTCGAAGCCCAGTTGATCGAGGCCAAGCGCGCCGAGTTGCGAAACTATCTCTCGATTGCCCGCACCGCATTTGTCAATATCTACGGACGCGCCGCCCCCGATGACACGCGCGCCATGCTTCAGGTCAGCCAGATCCTCGCCGGGATGCTCTATGGACAGGACGGCTATTTCTTTGTCTTCGATTACGACGGCAACAATCTCGTGAGCCCGCGCCACACCGCGCTGATCGGCCGCAACTGGACCGGACTCGAGGATCCGAACGGTCAGCCGATCACCGACACGCTGATCCAGTTGGCGCGCACGGGCGGCGGCTATCACAGTTATGAATGGCCCAAGCCCTCGACCGGCGAAAGGGCGCAGATGGTGACGTATGTGATCGGATTGCAGGATTGGCGCTGGGCGATTGGCACCGGCATCTTCATCGACGATGTGATCGCCGTCGTGGCGGCGTCGCGCGAAAAGGTCGAGGCCCGCATCAAGCGCACCTTTTTCTATATCGGCGCGGCGATGCTGGCGGCGCTGCTGCTCGTCTTTGTGCCGGGTCTCTTCATCAATATCCGCGAGCGGCGGCTGGCCGATGCCAAGCTCAAGAAGCTGACCCAGCGCGTGTTCGATGCCCATGAGGAAGAGCGCGGCCGCGTGGCGCGCGAATTGCATGACGGGATCAGCCAGATCCTCGTCGGCGTGCGCTATGCGCTCGACACCGCCAAGCGGCGACTGGCAGCGGGCGATGCGCGCGCCAGTGACACGCTGGAACGTGGCATCTCGCATCTCTCCGGGGCGATTCAAGAGGTCCGCCGGATCAGCCGCGATCTGCGTCCGGCGGTGCTTGACGATCTCGGGCTCGGCCCGGCGCTCAAGGCGCTGACGGAGGATTTCGGCAAGCGCACCGGGATCAAGACAGAGTTCAGGACCGTGGTTTTCCGCAACCGTCTGGACGATGAGGCAAAGATCGCGCTCTACCGCGTCGCCCAGGAAGCCTTGACCAATATCGAGCGCCATTCCGGGGCCACACAGGTCTCTGTCGATCTGCGCGGCCATGCGCGCGGCGGCACGCTCAAGATCTCCGACAATGGTCGCGGTCTCGATCATCACCAGACGAGGCAGACCGCGAGCAACGGACTGGGGCTGCGCAACATGCAGGAGCGGATGGACCAGCTCGACGGCACGTTGCGAATTCTCTCGTCGAAATCCGGCACCCTGATCGAGGCCTCGGTGCCGCTCAACCATCTTTTGCAGCCCCAGGACGACTCGGGCGATGCCGGCGACCAGGCAACATCAAAGGCGAGAACCCAAGCATGACATCAGCGCCCATTCGCATCGTGATCGTCGATGACCATCCGATGGTGGCCGAAGGCATCCAGTCGATTCTCGAAAGCTATGACGATGTCGAAGTGATCGGTGTCTTTTGCACCGGCGCCGAGATCATCGACCGGGTCAGCGATCTTGACCCCGATGTGATCCTGCTCGATCTCAACATGCCGGGCATCGGCGGGTTGACAACGACCGAAATCATCCTCGAGCGCCGCCCCCATACCCGCATCCTCATCCTGAGCATGCATGACAGCCCTGAATATATCGCGAGCGCCCTCAGCCATGGCGCGGCGGGCTATGTGCTCAAGGATGTTCCCACCGATGAGATCAAGCGCGCGATCGACGCGGTGATGGCGGGTCAGCGCTATCTGTGCACCGGCGCGCAGGGCTCGCTCGGGCCCTTCAGCCCCGACGAACGCGAGCAATTGACCAACCGCGAGCAGACGATCCTGCTGCAACTGGCGCAGGGCAAGTCCAACCGGGATGTCGCGCAGATCCTTGATATCTCGGTGCGCACGGTGGAGACGCATCGCAAGAACATCAAGCGCAAACTGGGCATTTCCTCGACCGCCGGCCTGACCCGCTATGCGCTGGAACACGGCGTCTTGCAGGGCACCGGCGTGCGGCTCTGAGAACAGCCAAGTCCGAGTTCGATATTTGCACCCGCCCGCCTGTTCTGTAACCTTGCCCGAACACGGGAGGAACGGGAATGCCGCAACGCGAGATCAAGCCGTTGGGCCTGCCGGAGATGGGCGAGGTCCGTCTGGCCATGCTGGCAGAAGCCTTGCGTCTGGGCTGGGCCGACATGCGCCGCGCGCCGGGCTATGCGGTGCTGTTCGCGGGCGTCTATGTGGCAATCGGCCTGCTCATGGCCGCGATCACCTGGACCACCGGCAAGAGTTACTGGCTGATCTTTGCCGCCGTCGGCTTTCCGTTGATCGGGCCCTTTGCGGCGGTCGGATTCTACGAGGTCAGCCGTCGACTGTCACAGGGACGGCCGCTGGTGGCCTCGGAAATCCTTGCCGTCATCGCCTATCAGAGACGGCGGCAACTGCCGTCGATCTGCGCCATCATCATCATGGTGTTCCTGTTCTGGTTCTTTCTGGCGCATATGATCTTTGCGCTGTTTCTGGGACTCTCGACGATGACGAACGTCTCGTCGTCGCTTGCTGTCTATTTCACCCCGCAGGGGCTGGGAATGCTGGCGGTGGGCAGCGGCGTGGGCGCGATGTTCGCGCTTTTGCTCTACGCGATCACGGTGGTCTCATTGCCGCTCTTGCTCGATCGCGAGGTGGATTTCGTGACCGCGATGCTGGCCAGCATCGAGGTGGTGCTCAACAATCCCGTGCCGATGCTGGCCTGGGCGGCGCTGGTGGCGGGGCTGACCTTTGTCGCGATGGTGCCCGCGTTTCTGGGCTTGTTCGTGGTGCTCCCGCTTCTGGGACATGCGACATGGCATCTCTATCGCCTGATCTGCGCGGCGGGCCAGGATGAGGGCGAAACCTGATCTACCCCAAAGACGCGCCCTGCCCCGGTTTGGCATGGACCCGTGGCAGACGTTCGGGCAAAATGAACCCACAGGCTCTTGAAAGGGCAGACCAATGATCGACGTGAAGGACATCGAGCGGATGGCCGCCGAATATACGGCAGCCTGGAACTCGAAATCGGCCGAGGCCGAGGCCGCATTCTATGCGCCGGAGGGCGAGATCATCATCAATCGCGGTGATCCGTGGACAGGGCGCTCGCGGGTGCGCGATATGGCGGCTGGGTTTTACGCCGATGTTCCCGATCTTTCCCTGACCTGTGATGGCGTGCGGTGTTCGGGGCATCACGTTCTCTATCTCTGGACCTTCACGGGACATGACGCGACCACGGGACAGGCCCTGACCATTCGTGGCTGGAAGGAATGGGAGCTCAACGATGATCTCAAGGTCGCGGCCTCGCGCGGATGGTTCGATGCCGAGGACTATGCAAGGCAAGTCGGCGGCTAACCTCTGCGGCAGTCCTCATAGACCACCGGCCCGTCGGACCTTGCGGCCCCCTGAGCGACCGCGAGACGATCCAGATCAAGGCGAGATCCTTGGGCATGTGGTATCAGGGAAAGTGCCGTTTCCGGCCCAGGTGAGGCGGCGCTGATAGTGATGAAGGACGCTTTGACATGCGAAAACCAGTCAAGACAGACGCAAAGGCAGAGCCCGCAACACCCGCGATGACCGCAGCGATGATGGCCTTCAATTCGGCCATGCTACAGGCGTGGCAGGACATCATGTCGGACAGCGCGCGCTTTCTGACAGAGCGTCTGCATCAGGATCTGGACACCCAAAGGGCCCTGCTGGCCTGCAAGAGTGCAACCGAACTGCTTCAGGTTCAGTCGGCCTTCTTCAAGACGGCCATGGCGGATTATGCCGACTATGCAACGGGGCTTCGCGAACGGCTCGCCGCCGCGACGAAGGACACGATGGAAGATGCGCGGTCCGGTTTTTCGCGCGGCTATGACGACGTGCCGCTCTGAACCCTGCCCCCCGGAGTGATCCCTGTTTCGCGACCCGCTCATGCCTCGCGGCCCTGCGCGACAAGGCGCGCGTGCAAGACGCGCGCCTCCGGCACTCCGGCCTCCAGCGCAAAGATATAGGCATGGGTGAGGTAGAAACAGGCGGCGTCGAGATCCGCCGCCCCATCCGCCGCCTGTTCATAAAGCCGGATCAGCGCCGCGCGATCCCCCGCGGCATGAGCGCGGATCATCGCGGCGTCGAGATCGCTCATTCCGCGGCACGCGCCCGCTCGCGATGCGCCTCGATCCGGCCCGCCACCCAATCGTGAAAGCAATGCGTCGGGCTGTCCATCACCGGCGAGAACCGCCCGCCGTCGAAACCGGGGGCGTGGCGGCCGCGCTGCATACCCTCGACGACACAGATGTCCTCCTCGAATACGGCCCTCCAGAGTTGCGTGTTGCGCGCGCGCAATCCGCCGTCGGTGTCCGCCGCGGCATAATAGAGATGGACATGCTCGAGCGTGCGCTCGGGGCCCTGCGGTGCGAGAAGGACCGCAAAGGCATGGTCGCGATGCACGCCCAAGAGAACATTGGGATAGACCGACACATATTCGGCCTGTTCGTTCCACTTGCTGCCAACCTCGGGAAAATCGGGGAAAGTCGCGCCGGTCTTATCGCTTAACTGCCGATAGACCATCGTGCCCTGACCGGAATACTCGCCCGGTCTCTCGATGTGATAGTGATCCTCGAGCCGCGAATAGCTGTTGAGGCCGGGATGCACCCAGGGCAGGTGGTAGCTCTCGCAGTAATTCTCGACCGCGAGTTTCCAGTTGGTCGCGACCGCGAGGCTGAAGGTGCTGTCGGCACCGCCGTGATGGAGGGGTTGCTCGAAATCGGCCCAGCGCCGGAGCAGATCCGCATGCGCCTCCTCAAAGGCCGGCGCATCGCCCGAGACGTTGATCCAGACCACATCGCGCCAGATATGGCTGCGGATCTCGGACAGGCCCAGTTCGTCGCGGCGGATCGCCTCATGCGTGTTGTGCCCCGGCCCGCCGACATGGGGCGTGCTGACCAGTGCGCCCTTGGTGGAATAACACCATGAGTGATAGGGACAGCGGATCGCCCCCTCGATCTTGCGCGGTGCGTTGACCAGGATCATGCCGCGATGACGACAGATGTTCTCAAAGACGCGGACATCGCCGTCCTTGTCGCGCAGAAGCAGGAGCGGCATGCCAAGAAACTCCAGTGGCTTGGCATCGCCCGGTTCTGGCAGGTCGGCGGCCACCGCCAATCCCACCCATTGAGAAAGAAGCAGCGCGTGCTTTTCCTCCTCGAAAACGGCAGGATCAATGTAGTGGGCGTTGGGCAGGCCATGGGCGCGCTCGATCGAAGTGCCGACAGTCGAAAGATCAGTGAGAGCGGTCATCCTGGCGTCTCCGGGTGGGTGGTTTCGGCCACACAGTGACAGAGGCCACCCCGCGCTCGCGCTCATCTGCGACGCGCGCGCACACCCGAACGACACGCCGCGCGGTCAGCGCCCGCGCGGCAGCGCCGCCACCCCGGTGCGCGCCATTTCCACAAGGCCCAAGGGGCGCATCAACTCGGCAAAGGCGTCGATCTTTTCCGGCGCGCCGGTGATCTCGAATACGAAACTGCCCAGCGTGCTGTCCACGGCATTGGCGCGAAAGATATCCGCAAGACGCAACGCCTCGACCCGCTTCTCGCCCTCGCCCGCGACCTTCAGCAGCGCCAGTTCGCGCGCAACACTCGGGCCCTCCACGGTCAGGTCATTGACCTTGTGCACCGGCACGATCCGTCCCAGTTGCGCCTTGATCTGCTCGATCACCTGCGGGGTGCCGGTGGTGACGATGGTGATGCGGCTGGTGTGGCCGGTATGATCCACCTCGGCCACGGTCAGGCTGTCGATATTGTAGCCCCGGCCCGAAAACAGGCCGATCACGCGCGCCAGCACGCCGGGCTCGTTATCGACGATCACGGCCAGCGTGTGGGTCTCCTGCACATCCGAGAAATTCGAGCGCAGGTTGTAGGCGGAATGCCGGGACGAACCTTTCTTGATGTGCAGGGGGGGCATGTGAGTCCAATCCTCTTTGTGGCGCAAAACGGCCGTGGCTTCTTCTTGGCGAAAATACCCTCGGGGGGTGTGGGGGGCAGACGGCCCCCCATCGGCCTCAGACAAGGACCGCGCCACCCTCTTTGATCGCGTCCTTGGTGCTGACCTCGCCCAGCAGCATCTTGTTGTGCGGCTCGCCCGACGGGATCATCGGGAAACAGTTCTCGTGCTTTTCCACGAGGCAGTCAAAGATCACCGGCCCGTCATGGGCAAGCATCTCCATGATCGCCTCGTCGAGATCGCCGGGGTCCTTGCACTGGATGCCCTTGGCACCAAAGGCCTCGGCCAGTTTCACGAAATCGGGCAGCGATTCCGACCAGCTTGACGAATAGCGCTCGCCATGCAGCAATTCCTGCCACTGGCGCACCATGCCCAAGCGCTCGTTGTTGAGGATGAACTGCTTGACGGGCAGATGGTATTGCATCGCGGTGCCCATTTCCTGCATGTTCATCAGCCACGACGCCTCTCCCGCGACGTTGATCACCAGCGCCTCGGGATGGGCGATCTGCACCCCGATGGAGGCCGGAAAGCCATAGCCCATGGTGCCAAGGCCGCCAGAGGTCATCCAGCGGTTGGGAGCGTTGAAGCCCAGATACTGCGCCGCCCACATCTGATGCTGGCCCACTTCGGTGCAGATATAGCGGTCGTGACCCCTGGTCAGCGCCTCGAGCCGCGCCAGCGCGTATTGCGGTTTGATCACCGGGCCTTTCTGGGTGAATTTCAGGCAATCGACCTTGCGCCACTCGGCAATCTTCGCGGTCCATTTGCCGATCGCCTCGCGGTTGACCTTGCGGCCGCGCGCTGTCCAGATCTCCAGCAGGTCCGCCAGCACCGTGGCGATGTCGCCGACGATCGGGATATCGGCGCGGATCACCTTGTTGATCGAGGAGGGATCGATATCGATATGCGCCTTGATCGACTCGGGGCTGAAGGCATCGACCCGTCCGGTGATCCGGTCATCGAAGCGCGCGCCGATATTGATCATCAGATCGCAGTCATGCATCGCCATGTTGGCCTCGTAGAGCCCGTGCATCCCCAGCATACCCAGCCAGTGCGGCCCATTGGCTGGATAGGCGCCCAGTCCCATCAGCGTCGAGGTGATCGGAATCCCGGTTGCCGCGACCAGATCCCGCAAGAGCCGCGTTGCCTCGGGCCCGGAATTGATCACGCCGCCGCCGGTGTAGAAGATCGGACGTTTCGCGGTTTCCATCGCCGCGACCAGATCGGTGATGGCCTCGATATCGCCCTTGGTCTGGGGTTGGTAATGCGAGACGCGCGCCTTTTGCGGCGGGGTATAGGTCGCGCTGGCAAATTGCACGTCCTTTGGGATGTCCACCAGAACCGGGCCGGGACGGCCGGTGGTCGCGACGTGGAACGCCTGATGGATGATGTCCGAAAGGCGCGCGGTATCGCTCACCAGCCAGTTATGCTTGGTGCAGGGCCGCGTGATGCCGACGGTGTCGGCCTCCTGAAAGGCATCATTGCCAATCATGAAGGTGGGCACCTGCCCCGTCAGCACGACAAGCGGGATCGAATCCATCAGCGCATCGGTGATGCCCGTCACCGCGTTGGTGGCGCCGGGGCCGGACGTCACCAGCACCACGCCGGGCCGCCCGGTGGAACGGGCATAACCCTCGGCGGCGTGCACCGCCGCCTGTTCGTGACGCACGAGGATATGACGGATGTCGTTTTGCTGGAAGATCTCGTCATAGATCGGCAGCACGGCACCGCCGGGATAGCCGAACACGACGTCCACGCCCTGATCCTTGAGGGCCTGAACCACCATTCTCGCTCCGGTCATCTGACGTGTCATCTGCGTGTTTCTCCGTATGTGACGTCACTTCAATTCGCATAAAAAAGCCCCCGGTCGGATCCGGGGGCGCATGAGAGACGGGTATGGTTCCCCTACCGGCCCATGCGCCATTCGCCTACGATGTTGACTAGCCCTGCCATTGACAGCGACTCCTTTTCTGCGTGTGCGAGACATTAGGACCGGGTCGGGGGGGCGTCAAGGCAGTTTGCTGGATAAAATGTCGCGAAAAGGGGGGATTTCTTTGCATTTATTGCTTAAATGGGGCAGATATGCGCCTTGGGGCCGAAAATGGGTGCGGCCAAGCGGCATTTTTATCCGCTCGGCCCGCGAGATCTCGTGGGCCGGGCGGGCGCTGCCTTCTACTGCATCAGATGCTGAACGTGCTGGCGTGACCTACTTGCGGGGCGATCGCGCGCGCGCTCTGGCCGCGCGCCGCACGCTTGCGACCAGAATGACGATGCTGCCCAGCAGCAGGACGCCGCCCCCGGCGAGCGGCGGCAGCGCGGTCGCGTCGATCAGCGCCGCCGCGATCAGGACCAGGACCAGAATCGCGGCGGTCAAGCGCGCGTCACTCACGAACATGCTGAAAAGTTCGGACAGGACATCTTTCAGAACACTCATCACAGCCCTCCTCCGGCCGGTTGCCGCACCATCCGGGCCGAGAGCAGCCCCGCGACCAGAAACAGCGCCGCAAACGCAAGCAGCGCCAGATCCTGCCCCGGCCAGTCCACGCCCAGGCCCTCACCCGTCCAGAACACGCCAAAGGCGGACAGCATCACCCCCACCCCGAACTTGAGCGTGTTCTCGGGCACGTTCGACAACGGCCGATGCGCGATGACCCCAATCCCGAGAACCAGCACACAGGCGGCCAGCGCGCCAAGACTGGCGGGCCAGAGCAGCCCGCGCCCGGCGCCAACGGCGATGACGATGAAGATGACCTCAAGCCCTTCCAGCAGCACCGCCTTGTAGGCGGCGATCCCGGCGATCCAGTCCTGCGAGGTCTGCTGACGTTTGACCTCTGCGCTCAGCTCTGCGGTTTCGCGGGCAAAGATCGCGCTCTCGTCATGCAGCGGCAACACGCCCGCCGCCCGCAGCGACGCCTTGCGCAGCCAGCCGATCCCGAACAAGAGCAAGAGCACCCCGATCACCAGTTGCAGCAGATGGAGCGGCACCCGGTCGAGGAGCGGCCCGAGGATCACGACGATAGCCGCCAGCGTCGCCAGCGCCGCCCCGGTTCCCAGCACGGCGGGCCGCCAGCCGCGCAGGGTGGCGACCACCAGCACGATGGTAAAAGCCTCGACAACCTCGACGACCGAGGCAAGGAAGGCCGCGCCTATGGCAGGGGCGGCAGTGGACCAGTCAAGCATCTCTTTCCTCACTTGTTTTCATCATGTGCGTCAAAGACCCGGCGGGCATAATCGTCCAGAACATTGACACATCCGGCCAGACGCGCCTCGGCCTCGGCTGCGCGGGGCGCGCCGTAGAAATCGAGCTTCCGGATCTTTGCCAGCCAGCCCTGAAGTTTCTTGAGATCAACGTCGTTCTCTTCCAGTTCGGCATAGGTGAAGTGGTTGGCGGCGACTTCCTTGGCCACCTCGCGTTCGAAATCATCGCATTTGTCGATGAATTCGGCATAGGCCTCATCGCGTTCGGCCTTGAAGCGCGCGAGCACCTTGGCCTCCTGCCCCGGATCGAGGGCGAGGGTTTCGAGGAGCACCGACTCGCCGTTGGCTTCGAGAACGTCGTTCTCCAGCATCTTCAGGCGGCGGACATGATCCTCCGTTCTGGGCAGGAGGCAGACTCCGTTTTGCAGGTAGATGGCCCCCATCGCCTTCAGCTTGCGCCAGAGCGAAACCCGCTTGGCCGCCGGTTCTGGCGGCACCTTGTAGGTCAGAAGGAGCCATGATTCTGGGGTCATATGACAGTGATATTGTAACCATCGTAACATATCAAGAGACACCATTGCTCGGACCGTGCAGGCGGCGGGCCTCGCAATCTTCCCCAACCCCGTGCGACCTGCTAGCTAGGGGGATGCTCAGCTATCAGCACCATTACCACGCCGGCAATCCGGCAGATGTCCACAAGCACGCGCTGCTGGCGTGGATGCTCGACTACCTGATACGCAAGGACAAGCCGCTCAGCTACATCGAGACCCATGCCGGCCGCGGGCTCTATGATCTCGAGGATCCAGCCGCGGTCAGGACCGGCGAAGCGGCACAGGGGATCGGGCGGCTGGAGCGGGCCTTTGCCGCCGATCACCCCTACCGCCAGCGTCTGGACGAGGTGCGCGCACGCCACGGGGCCACCGCCTATCCCGGCTCTCCTCTCATCGCGGCCCTGAGCCTGCGCGCGATGGACCGCCTCCATCTGGCTGAACTGCATCCCGGCGAACATGCGCACCTCACCGACCATCTGGCCCCCTACCACGCCCATGTCCGCCAGCAGGACGGCTATGCCATGGCGCAGGAGATCTGCCCGCCAATCCCGCGCCGCGGCCTTCTGCTCGCCGATCCCAGCTATGAGGTAAAATCCGAATATGACCTCATTCCCAAGGTGTTTGCCCAGATCGCCCGCAAGTGGAATGTGGGCATCCTGACGCTCTGGTATCCGTTGCTGACCGCCGATAGCCACGTGGCCATGCTGGCGCAGCTTTCCACCCTCTTTCCCGAAGCGCTGCGCCATGAGGTGCGCTTTGCCCCCGCCCGCGACGGCCACCGGATGATCGGATCAGGCCTCTTTGTCGTGAACCCGCCCTTTGGCCTTGCGGCAGAGAGCGCCCGGCTCTCGCGGATTTTCATCGCGAACGCCTGATCTGCGGGGATTCTGCCCGGTGACGACACGGGGTGCGACAAAATTCTTTGATCTTGATCAATTTCGCGCATTGCCGCTCTCTGGCAGACATTCTAAACCTAAACGGAATAACGGGGTTGCGCGTGCCATTCACGCACACTCCCGGCACCCACACCATCAGGAGGCGCCCAATGGCAGATGCAGCCATTCACGGTCACGAACACGAAGATCACCGCGGGTTCTTCACCCGCTGGTTCATGTCCACGAACCACAAGGATATCGGCATCCTCTATCTGGTCGTGTCCGCCTTCGTCGGCCTGATCTCGGTGATGTTTACGGTCTACATGCGGATGGAACTGATGCATCCGGGCGTGCAATACATGTGCGCCGAAGGCGCGCGCTTCATCGCCTCCGATGTTGCAGACTGCACGCCCAACGGCCATCTCTGGAACGTGATGATCACCTATCACGGCGTTCTGATGATGTTCTTTGTCGTCATTCCAGCGCTCTTTGGCGGCTTTGGCAACTACTTCATGCCGTTGCAGATCGGCTCGCCGGACATGGCGTTTCCGCGGATGAACAACCTCAGCTTCTGGCTCTACGTGGCGGGCACCGCGCTCGGTGTTGCCTCGATGCTCAGCCCTGGCGGCAACGGCCAGCTTGGCTCGGGTGTGGGCTGGGTGCTCTATCCGCCGCTCAGCGCCAACGAGGGCGGCATGTCGATGGATCTGGCGATCTTTGCCGTGCATGTCTCGGGTGCGTCGTCGATTCTTGGTGCAATCAACATGATCACGACCTTCCTCAACATGCGCGCACCGGGCATGACGCTGTTCAAGGTGCCGCTCTTTGCCTGGTCGATCTTCGTCACCGCCTGGCTCATCCTTTTGTCACTGCCGGTTCTGGCAGGCGCGATCACCATGCTGCTCACTGACCGCAATTTCGGCACCACCTTCTTTGATCCCGCGGGAGGTGGCGATCCGATCCTCTATCAGCACATCCTGTGGTTCTTTGGCCACCCGGAGGTGTATATCATCATCCTGCCCGGCTTTGGTATCATCTCTCACGTGATCTCGACCTTCTCGCGCAAACCGATCTTTGGCTATCTGCCGATGGTCTGGGCGCTGATCGCCATCGGCTTTCTGGGCTTTGTGGTCTGGGCGCATCACATGTATACCGTCGGCCTGTCGCTGACCCAGCAGAGCTATTTCATGCTGGCCACGATGGTCATCGCGGTGCCGACGGGGGTCAAGGTGTTCTCCTGGATCGCGACCATGTGGGGCGGCTCGATCGAGTTCAAGGCGCCGATGCTCTGGGCCTTCGGTTTTCTCTTTCTCTTTACCGTCGGGGGCGTCACCGGCATCGTGCTGAGCCAGGCCGCCATCGACCGCGCGTATCACGACACCTACTATGTCGTGGCCCACTTCCACTACGTGATGAGCTTGGGGGCTGTCTTTGCCATCTTTGCCGGCATCTACTTCTATTTCGGCAAGATCACCGGGCGGATGCTTCCGGAATGGGCTGGCAAGCTGCATTTCTGGGCGATGTTCATCGGCGCGAACCTGACCTTCTTCCCGCAGCATTTTCTCGGGCGCCAAGGCATGCCGCGCCGGTATATCGACTATCCCGAAGCCTTCGCGTTCTGGAATTTCTGGTCGTCTATCGGGGCATTCATCTCTTTCGCGTCATTCGTGTTCTTCTTGGGGATCGTGGCCTACGCACTCCTGCGGGGCGCGAAAGTGACCGAGAACAACTACTGGAACGAATACGCCGACACTCTGGAATGGACCGTATCCTCGCCGCCGCCGGAGCATACGTTCGAGACGCTCCCCAAACGCGAGGACTGGGACAAAGGGCACGCGCACTGAGCAGCACCTAAAGCCTGAGATGGAAACGGCCCCGGAGCGATCCGGGGCCTCTTTCGTTTGCCCCGAGGGGGCCTGCACGCGGATCGACGTTCGGGGTCAGGCTCGACCCGAACGCATTTCGCTATGGCAGCGTGCCACCCATCCCAGCAGGGCCTCTTCCTCTGGCGGCAAGACCTCGGCCATGTCGCCCACAAAGTCGAGAAACGCCGTCAGGTTGGACCCGCCAACCCCGACCAGAACCGGAACATTGAGGCTCATGGCCTCGGCGATCACGGGACGAAATCCGCGCCCCTCGGCCTCATGCTTGCCGAACTTGTTGACGATCAGCACATCCGGTCCCTGTGTCAGCCCCGCCACAACCAGCCCGGCCGCCTCCTCCAGCCCCGCCGGTTCAAGCCGACATCCCCGCGCGCCCGGCCCGAGCCGCTGGGAAATCCGCAACACGGGGCCATCGGGCAGAACCTGCATGTCCATGTCGCAAAGCGCAGCCTGCGGCCGCTCCGTGTTGATCTGGACAACGCCACAGGTCCGCAGACCCATCGCTGCCAGCCGCTGCGCCACTCGCCACATGAGATGGTCGATGGCCCCCGTCCCTGTCACTGAACTATAGGCAATTTTCATGGCGAGAGGGACTGCCTCCTGATGATCTTGGCCCCGTGCGGGCGGCCCGACACTCTGCTCTTGCGACGGCCCTCTGGGGCGAGACGGGCGCACGCTGCGCCTTTCAGCGTCTTAGCACCCCGCTGGCCCCTGATCCATCGGGATTTACAGCTTCCCGACCGACGCCCCATCCTCTGACGCGGGCCAGTCGGACAACCCGGTGCCCCAGGTCAACCGCGCCGGATTCCCTCTCAGATGAGCGCGTGGCGCATCCGCGCGGAAATCCATTCGCTCAGCACGACCGTGCCGAGGATCACGATCAGGATCATCGTCACCTGCGGCCAGGCCAGCACGTTGAGCGAGGCTTGCAGCTTGAGCCCGATGCCGCCCGCCCCAACAAGGCCGAGGATCGCACTCTCGCGGATGTTGATATCCCAGCGAAACACCGAAATGCCCCAGAAGGCCGGCATGATCTGCGGCACGATCCCGTAGCTGATCACCTGCGCGGCGCTGGCACCGGTGGCGGTCACGGCCTCGATCTGGCTGGCATCGGTTTCCTCGATCGCCTCGTAGAGCAGCTTGCCGACAAAGCCGATCGAGCGCAGCGCGATGGCGACGATTCCGGCCAGCAGGCCGGGGCCGATGATCGCCACCAGCAACAGCGCCCAGATCAGCGAGTTGATCGAGCGCGAGGCGACGATGATGAAAAGTGCTGCGGGTCGCAGGACATGCACCGAAGGCGTGGTGTTGCGCGCCGCAAGAAAAGCCACCGGCACCGCCATGAGGACGCCACCTATGGTGCCCAGCGTAGCGATATTGAGCGTGTCCCAGAGCGGCAGCAGCAACTCGGGCAGATAGCTCAGGCGGGGCGGAAACATCCGCCCGCCGATATCGGCCGCCTGGGTCGGCGCGTCGTTGACAAACGCCCAGATCGTGTCCCTGGTCATCACTTGCCAGCACCAGACAAAGAGCGCCACCAGCGCCAGCCAGCCGCCCCAGAGCAGGAGCCGTTGGCGCGGGCTGCGATAGGTCCAGACCTGACTGTGATGCGTGATCCCGTTCATTGCAGGTGCTTTCGCAGCGAACTGGAGCTGTATTCGGCCACCATCACGATGCCGATGACGATCAGCAGGATCGCCCCCGCGCTGTCATATTCATAGCGGTCGATGGCGGTATTGAGCGTGGCGCCGATGCCGCCCGCACCGACGATGCCAATGACCGCGCTCTCGCGGAAATTGATGTCGAGCCGGTAGAGCGACAGGCCGATGAGGCGCGGCATGACCTGCGGCTCAATGGCATAGTTGATCAGTTGACCCCAGGAGGCCCCGGTCGCGCGGATCGCCTCGGCCTGTGCCTCGTCGATCTCCTCGATATCGTCCGCGAGCAGCTTTGCGATGAAACCGATGGTGGCAAAGCTGAGCGTGAGAAAGCCCGCGAAAGGCCCGAAGCCGAACATCGCGACCAGAAAGATCGCGATGATGATCTCCTGCAAAGCCCGGCTGACGGCGATGATCCCCCGGCAGATGACATAGATCCCCCGCGGCGCCAGATTGCGGGCGGCGCCAATGCCGATGGGCAGCGAGACCGCCACGCCGACCACCGTCGAGGTCAGCGTCATGGTCAGGCTTTCCACCAGACCCTGACTGATATCGCGCCAGCGGCTGCTGAAATCGGGTTGCAGAAAGCCGAGGATAAAGCGCTGGCCGCGTTCCAGCCCCGCCGAGACGCGCGCCCAGTCCACCTCGACCGAACCGACGGCCAGCACCAGATAGAGAAGGATCCCCAGTTGCAGCACGATCCGCCAGCGGCGGTCCCTGACGATCTGCGGCGGCCGTCGCCAGGTCGTCGGATAGACCGCGCGCATCAGACGATGGCCTCCATCCGCGCGCGGGCATCGGCCTCGGCGGCGGCCTGTTCACGCTCGCCCTGCCGCATCGCATTCCAGTCCTCGGCACCATAGATCTGCGTCAGCGCGGCCTCGGTCAATTGCTCGGGCGGGCCGTCGAACACCACCCGGCCCGCGCGCAGCCCGACAATGCGCTGCATGAACTGCTGGGCCAGCGGCACGTCGTGGATGTTGACGATGGCGGGCAGGTTGCGCTCGGCGCAGATCTCGGTCAAGAGCCGCATGATCTGACGTGAAGTCTTGGGATCGAGGCTGGCGGTGGGCTCGTCCACCAGCAGCAGTTCGGGCTCCTGCGCCAGGGCGCGGGCGATGCCGACGCGCTGACGCTGCCCGCCCGAAAGCGCATCGGCGCGCTTGTCGGCATGGTCCATCAGCCCCACCCGATCGAGCAGGCGATAAGCGCGCTCGATGTCCGAGGGCGGAAACCGGCGCAGGAAACTGCGCCAGAACGGCACATATCCCAGCCGCCCGGAGAGCACGTTCTCCATCACCGTCAGCCGCTCGACCAGCGCATATTCCTGAAAGATCATGCCGATCCGCCGCCTTTGGCGGCGCAGGTCGGACTTGCCAAGCCGCGCGAGATCGACATTGCCCAGCATCACCTTGCCGGCACTCGGCTCGACCAGCCGGTTGATGCAGCGGATGAGCGTGGATTTGCCCGCCCCAGACGGGCCGATCAGCCCGAGGATCTGGCCCTTGGGCACGCTCAGGGTGACGTCGTTCAGCGCCGTGTCACCGGTCCGGTAGGTCTTGGACAGGCCTTCGAGATGCAGCATTTCGGATCTTTCAATGCAGACCACGGACGGCGCAACGCCGTCCGTGCGAGAGCTTTTGCTTTCAGATCAGTTGCAGGCGTAGGAGACGCCGTTGGCCTCGTCGATCTGCCGGATCACCGACCAGTTGTCCTTGAAAGTGATCGGAATGAACTGCGCCTCTCCCGATTTCTGGAATTCCTCTTCCAGCTTCGAGCCTGCCCAATCGAAGCTGAAGAAAGCCTCCCTGATCTTGTCCTGCAATTCGGGGGCAAGATTGTAGACCACGCCATAGCCGGTCGTCGGAAAGGTCTGGGACGTATAGAGGATGGTCAGCTGATCGGCATTGACCACACCACGATCAATCATCCGGGCCTTGACCGAATTGGCGATGGCGGCGGCGGTGTAATCCTTGTTGGCAACGCCGAGGATAGAGTTGTCATGCTTGCCGGAAAAGACGGCGGTGTAATCCGTGCCCGCCTCCATGCCGAATTCCGCCTTCAAGAGCGCCGAGGGGGCCTTGAATCCCGAATTCGAGGTTTCCGAGGTAAAGGCCAGTTCCTTGCCCTTGAGATCCTCGATCTTGTCCACGCCCGAGTCGGGATAGGTGATGATCTCCATCTCATAGCCAAACGATCCGTCCGCCGCCGCCATCATGGTGAAGGGACGGAACCCGGCGCAGGCCACGGCAAGCGGGTTGGACCCGGTATTGAAGCCCGCCACATGCAGGCGTCCCGCGCGCATCGCCTCGATCTGCGCTGCGTTGGACTGGACAGGAAAAAACTGCACTTTCTTGCCCGTCACATGCTCCATGTGGTCCAGAAAACCCTGCCAGACTTCGACATAGACGGCTGGATCCTCGACCGGCGTATAGGCAAAGATGATCGTGTCGGGATCAAGCCATTTCGAGGCGTCTTCCGGAATATCCGCGATCAGATCGCCATCCGCGTCGGCAAAGCGGTCGCTGAGCTTGAATTCAGCCAGAGCCGGTTGGGCAAGGGCAAGCGCCATGGTCGCCGTGAGTATCGTCGTCAGTCTCATTCTGTTCCCCCTTGTGGTATGAGATTACTGCGTTCGTATTTGTTTAAGATGAAGTTTCGATGAAACGCAAATGAAAGGCGCGCGTCCGACACCGGACGTCGCAAACCGGCACTGGACTTTCGCTTGAATGAAACTGGGCCTTACCAAAGCCCCGGATTGCTGTAACTATCGGTTCTGGAGTCCTTGTCTGGCGAAGCTGACCCATGAAAATCACGCGCATCGAGACCTTCTGCAACCGCTATGTCGGCTTTACCCGGATCACCGACGACAACGGCGCGACCGGCTGGGGGCAGATCTCGACCTATCATTCAGACATCACCGCGCAGGTTCTGCACCGACAGATCGCGCCCTGGACACTGGGCCGCGAGATCGACGATCTCGACGATCATCTGAATTTCATCGCGGAGCGCGAGCACAAGTTTCCCGGCTCCTACATGTGCCGCGCGATGGGCGGCCTCGATACTGCGGTCTGGGATCTGCGCGGCAAGCTGGCCGGGCTGCCGGTGACGGCCCTGATCGGCGGCACCCCCGGAAAAATCCGCGCCTATGCCTCGTCGATGAAGCGCGACATCCCCCCCGCCGATGAGGTCGAACGCTTTCGCCGCCTGCGCGGCGAGCATGGCTTTGATGCCTTCAAGTTCCGCATCGGGGCCGAGGTCGGGCGCGGCCACGACGAATGGGAAGGCCGCACCGAAGAGATCATTGCGACCGTTGCTCATGCGTTCCGGAGCGAAGATGTGGCGCTCCTCGTCGATGCCAATTCCTGTTATGCCCCCGCGCAGGCCATCGCCTATGGCCACATGCTGGCCGATCACGGCATCAGCCATTACGAAGAGCCCTGCCCCTATTGGGAATTGCAGCAGACCCGCGCCGTGACCGAGGCCCTGTCGGATCTCGACATCGACGTGACGGGGGGCGAACAGGATTGCATGATCCCGGTCTGGCGACAGATGATCGACCTGCGCGCGGTCGATATCGTGCAACCGGATGTGATGTATCTGGGCGGCATGGCGCGCACGCTGCGCGTGGCGCGGATGGCGGCAGAGGCGGGCCTGCCCGTGACCCCGCATTGTGCCAACCTGTCGATGGTCACGCTTTTTACCATGCACCTGCTGCGGGCGATCCCGAATGCGGGAAAGTATCTCGAGTTCTCGATCGAGGGTGAAGACTATTATCCGTGGCAGAGCGATCTTTTCGTTCGCTCCCCCTACCACATCGAGGACGGCATGGCAGAGGTCACGGACGCGCCGGGATGGGGGATCGAAATCCAACCGGACTGGCTGGCACGCTCGACCTATCAGGTCAGCGAACAGCAAGGCTGACGCGCCTCACCGCAGAGCGGCGCGCTGCCCTGGCCTTCGATTGGGCCGCTCGCTTGGGCCGGCAAAGCGGTGACGCGGCGCGCGCCACCGTGATCCACGGCGCGCGGGCCACCCCATGCCGTCACAGCCCCATGGCGTCACAGCCCCATGGCGCGGTAACTCGCCGCAACCCGCGAAATCGAGACCAGATAGGCGGCAGTCCGCAGGTCGGTCACGTCCTGACGGCTGTGCCAGACCTCGCGCATCGCCTGATAGGCGGAGCGCATCGTATCGTCGAGCCCCGAGCGCACCAGTTCCAGTTCGCCCGCGCCGCGCAGGTATTTCTGCTTGAAATCCGGCGACAGCTCCCAGGCATCCCCGATGCCGTGGTTGAGCCGGTCCAGTTCGTTGACCAGCAACTGATGCCGCCCCTCTTCCTGCCGCCGTCCGATCCGGCCAAAGCGGATATGACTCAGGTTTTTGACCCATTCGAAATACGAGACCGTCACCCCGCCGGCATTGGCATACATGTCGGGAATGATGACCGTGCCCTTCTGGCGCAGGATGTCATCGGCGCCGGCGGTGATCGGCCCGTTCGCCGCCTCGATGATCAGCGGCGCCTTGATGCGCTCGGCATTGCCGATATTGATCACCCCCTCCATCGCCGCGGGAACGAGGATGTCGCATACCTCCTCGAGACATCTTGCCCCCTCGGGGATGTAGGTTGCGTCCGGATAGCCCTTGACGCCGCCATGCCGGGTGATCCAGTTGCGCACCGCCTCGACATCGAGACCGGCCTCGTTCATCAGCCCGCCATCATGCTCGATGATGGCGATGATCTTGCAGCCATCCTCCTCGCGCAGGAACTTGGCGGCGTGATAGCCGACATTGCCCAACCCCTGCACGATGACTCGCTTGCCATCGAGCCCGCCGCTCAGGTGAGCCGCCTGGACATCTTCGGGATGGCGGAAGAATTCGTGCAGCGCGTATTGCACGCCCCGCCCCGTCGCCTCGACCCGGCCCTGGATGCCGCCCGCATTGATCGGCTTGCCGGTCACGCAGGCGCGATAGTTGATGTCGGTGGTGTTCATCCGTTTGTATTGATCGGCGATCCATGCCATCTCGCGCTCGCCGGTGCCCATGTCGGGGGCGGGCACGTTCTGCGCCGGGTTGATCAGATCGCGCTTGATCAGCTCATAGGCAAAGCGCCGGGTGATCTGTTCCAGTTCATGCTCTTCCCAGGCGCGCGGATCGACGCGGAGCCCGCCCTTGGAGCCGCCGAACGGCGCCTCGACCAGCGCGCATTTGTAGGTCATCAGCGCCGCCAGCGCCTCAACCTCGTCCTGATGCACCGCAAGCGAATAGCGGATGCCGCCCTTTACCGGCTCCATATGCTCGGAATGAACGCTGCGATAGCCGGTAAAGGTATGGATCTGTCCGCGCAACCGCACGCCAAAGCGCACCGTGTAGGTCGCGTTGCAGACGCGGATCTTTTCCTCCAGCCCCGGCGACAGCTCCATCAGCGCCACAGCCCGGTTGAACATCAGATCCACGCTCTCGCGAAAGCTTGGCTCTATTTTGGTTTTCATGGTCTCTCTCCCTGTCGATACTCGCGACCACTTTATCGCTACCGAACCTGCAAGCATGGTTAAGGCTTGCACGAAAATTGTCCAGACATACCCGTCTGGCAACCCAGGCGGCGAGGCTGGAATTGCCCCTGCGGCCGACATTGTGCCGACATGCGAAACATTGGCAAAGCTGGATTCTGAATGTTGATAAACCTGCGTTTTCTCCCCTGCATTTTCAGCCGCAACGCCATAATTCGGCCATAGAAATCCAGCAAACAATTCGGTGATAGAGTCCGATCTGCGGCGGACGATATGATTTTACGAGGTGGTGAAAATGAATTCGGCTCAACCCCCCTGCAAACGGCCCGGTGCTCTTGCAAAAGGTGCCAGCGCGATCCGTTACGAGCGCTTCCCGGCCCCGATTCAGGCCTTCAGCGACGACGAAAATGGCGGCATCCTGCCGCTGACGTTGTTCATGACGGTGTTGTTTCTGACGGTGGCGGGTCTGGGTATCGACACCATGCGCCACGAAATGGAACGCACCCGCATCCAGGCGGCGCTTGACCGCGCGGTCCTTGCCGGAGCAGCGGGGCGCAACGCGGTCGAAGCGCGCGCTATCGTCGAGGATTACTTCGACAAGGCCGGAATGGCCAGTTACCTTGACAACCAGGCAGATGACGACATCGCCACCACCCTCAATTCCGCCAAGGTCACAGCGCGCGCCAGCAAGACCATGGACACCTATCTGATGAAACTGTCCGGCGTCGAGACCATGACCGCGGCCGGCACCTCAACTGCCGAGGTGCGCATCCCGAAACTCGAGGGCATCCTTGTGCTCGACGTTTCCGGCTCGATGTCCTGGAACAACAAGCTGGTGAACCTGAAAGTGGCGGCCAAGGATTTCGTGAGCACCGTCATCAACTCGTCCGAACCCGGCAACACGGTCCTGTCGATCGTGCCGTTCAGCTTCTCTGTCTCGCCGCCCGAATCGATCTACAAAACGCTGGCGGTGAACGAGACCCACAACTATTCGACCTGCCTCGAATTCAAGGATAACGACTATCACAATCCCACGCTGACCAGCGGCGCCTCGGCGCACAGCAATGGCATTCCCGTGGATCAGATGATCTATACTTCGGTCTATGGCAGCTTCGACAATCTCAACGACAGCTGGCGGGCGTGCTACAATGACGAATACATGCGCATCCTGCCCTATTCGACCAGTATCACGGCCTTGCACGCCAAGATCGACGCATTGCAACCCGATGGCAACACTTCGGGCAACGAAGGCATGAACTGGGGCGCAGCGCTGCTCGATCCCACATTCCGGGACGTCACAGAGAAAATGATCCTCAACGGCGACCTCGACGTGTCGATGTCCACCATCCCGGCCGAATACGGCACGCCCGAAACGCTCAAGACCATCATCTTCATGGGCGACGGCGCGAACACGACCTCGTATTTCTTCAACAAGAGTTCGCCCAAGTATCGCGGCAAATTCTCGGATCTCTATGAGGTGGTCTTTCAGGACCGCGTGTTCAAATACGCCTACAACATCTACAACGTGAACAAGAAGAAATACGGCTCTGACGGTCTTGCCAAGTGCTCCAAGTCCAAGTGGGAATGTGTCTGGGATGTCAACGGACCCGAAAAGTCGGTCTATTATCTGCACAACCCGCTGAGCGGCCAGTACTGGAGCATCTCCGAAGAGAAATGGCTGTCATCGAGCCAATTCAGCAACTTGCCCAGCACTATGCCCGGCTTCATCTCCGAGACACAGCTTGACTGGGAAATCGCCTGGGGCTTCATGTCGCCCTACTATTATGGGCAGGTCACCGGCGACTGGCGTCCCTGGAACGACTATGTCGGCTCTGAGTATGTCAGTGGTGCCAAGAAGAACACGCTGATGCAGAGCGTGTGCAGCGCCACCAAGACCGAAGGCGTGGTGGTCTACACGATCGGCTTCGAGGTGCCGGTGAACGGCACCGCCGAGAACGAATTGCGCAAATGCGCCTCTTCTCCCGCACATTACTATCGTGCCGAAGGAACCAACATCAAGAATGCGTTCAGCGCGATTGCCGGGAACGTCAAGCAGTTGAGGTTGACCCAATGATCCAGCGGCTCAAACAGTGCCTGTCGCGCTTCCGGCGTGACGAAGCGGGCAACCCGACGGTCGAGTTCGTGCTGATCTTTCCGATCTATCTCGGCATGATGTCGATGTCGGTCGAACTGGGCATGGTCACGTTGCGGCATACCCTGCTCGAACGCGGCCTCGACATGGCGGTGCGCGAGGTGCGCCTTGGCACCGGTACGGCGCCGACGCATGACGAAATCAAGACGCTGGTCTGCGATAACGCCATCATGATCTCGAATTGCGAGGCCAACCTGCGGCTCGAGATGCGTCCGGCGGACGTGCGCGCCTTTACCGCGCTCGATGCGGACGTCGATTGCACCGACCGCTCGGAACAAGCCAACCCGGTGCGCGCCTTCGCACCCGGCCAGCAAAACCAGCTGATGCTGTTGCGCGCCTGCCTCAAATACGACCCGCTCTTTCCCGAAGGCATCATGGGGTCCGCGCTGTCCAAGGATGTCAGCGGACAGGCCGCCATCGTGTCGACAACCTCCTTTGTGCAGGAGCCGATCTGATGATCATGTCGCGAGTCACATCCCTGCTCACCCGGTTCCGCAAGGAGACCAGCGGTGTTGTCACCGTCGAGATGGTGATTACCCTGCCGCTGCTGATCTGGTCGCTTGCCGCAACCTTTGATTATTTCGAGATCCACCGCCATCGCGCGGTGCGCGAAAAGGCGACCTATACCCTGGCCGACATGCTGTCGCGCGAGCAGGCACCGGTCACGGCGGAATACATCGATGGGGCGCGCGACCTGTTCAACGCGATCACCAATGACGACGATCCGGTGCAGATCCGCGTGAGCGTCGTGACCTATGACGGGGATACCGAGCAATTCCGGGTGGTGTGGTCGCGCCTTGGTGGCACCGGTGCTCTGAGCGCCCTCACTGATACAGATGTGCAATCCGGTAACGTGCCGCTCCCCCAGATGATCCCCGGCCAGCAGATTGTGATCGTGAATTCCCTCTCGACCTACAATCCCGCATTCAATGTCGGGCTGAGCACCAACATGCCGGTGGAAACGTCGCAGTTCATGAACCTGCGTTTCGCACCGCAACTCTGCTTCGAGGACACCTGCGGATAGGACAAGAGGGTCACGTGCGGTGCGTTTGCGCCGCGCGCGCCGCCGTCAGATCAGACATCATTTCCGCCATCACCTTGGACTGCGTGGTCGGCGTGACCCCCCCGACCCCGATGCGCCGCCCCACCCGCCACCAAAGGCCCGGTTGCCACGCATTCGGGGCCTTCTTCTCCATCCGGATCAGAAACCCGCTCGACGGCTTGAAGGCAAACACCCCGCGCTCGATCGCGGCCACATCCGCGAGCGGCGCAATCATCCGGCCATCACTGCTGCGCAGCCCGTCCCGGGTCAATTCCAGATGCAGGGCGGTGGCGCGCCACATCCGCTGCGCCAACCAGAGCGATAGCGCCCCCGTGCCCACCATGAAGATCTGCCACCCCATCGCCGTCGCCTGAACCAGCGTCAGGTAAAGCAGCATCAGACCCAAGCTGGCCATCGAGCCCACGCCCAGCAGCCGCCGACCCGGCGAGGCGCGCAACTCCATCAGCACTTCAGCGTCCTTCATGCGGTTACTCCCTTTGGCCGGGGCTTTACCCCGGTTCCGCCCGGTTGGCGAGAGGGGCAGACCAAAAACGCACATCTCCTCTCCATGGCTGAACAGCCCGCACCATTCCCAGCCCCCGCCCCGGCCCCTATATCAGCGGCGAAGGGAGACGCTCATGTCCATCAGACCGATCCTCGAGACCCGCAAGGCCAAGCCGACGATAGAAGGTGCCGGCGTGCATCTGCACCGCGCCTTCGGGTTTCACAACCCCTCGGAGCTTGATCCGTTCCTGCTGTTTGACGATTTCCGCAACGACGATCCCGCGCGCTACGCACAGGGATTCCCGTGGCATCCGCATCGCGGCATCGAAACCATTACCTATGTCCTCGCGGGCGAGGTCGATCACGGCGACAGCCTCGGCAACAGCGGCACGCTCGGCGCAGGCGACGTGCAATGGATGACCGCCGGATCGGGCATCCTGCATCAGGAAATGCCACGCGGCAATGCGCAGGGGCAGATGCACGGTTTTCAGCTCTGGGCCAACCTGCCCTCTGCGCTCAAGATGACGGCGCCGCGCTATCAGGACGTGACCTCCTCCGACATCCCCGACCTGACCGAGGATGATGGCACCACCGTGCGCGTGATTGTCGGCAGTTTCTGGGGCCGACGCGGCCCGGTCGAGGGCATCGCCGCCGATCCGCAGTATCTCGACATCTCGATACCTGCGGGGATCAAGCGGACCTTTCCGATCGACACGCACCGACGCAGCTTTGCCTATGTGTTCGAGGGGGCCGGTGCCTTTGCCGACGCCTCGGCGCCAACAGGTGTCCTGCTGGAAAAGGAGATCGCAGGACGCGAGGTCACGCTCCGCGACCGTTCCGGCGACCGGACGCTCGTCCGTTTTGGCAGCGGCGACGAGGTGACGGTTCAGGCTGGCCCCGAGGGCATCCGCTTCTTGCTGATTTCCGGCGCCCCCCTTCAGGAACCCATAGCCTGGCACGGCCCCATCGTGATGAACACGCAGGACGAATTGCGTCAGGCGATGCGCGAGTTGCGCGATGGCACCTTCATCCGGCCAGCTCCCTAGACCCCTGCACCGGATCATGCGCTCTCGGTCGACCGATCACACCGCCACCGACTTGCGGACCATGTCCCAGTAGATCGCCTCGACCGAGGCGAGATCGAGCCGACCGTCTGCGCGAAACCACGTGTTCACCCCCGTCAGCATCGCGATCAGCGCCATGCTGGCGATGCGCGGCTCGGCAATGGCAAACGAGCCGGCGTCCGCCCCCGCCCGCAGGATTGATTCGAGCCGGGTTTCGTACTCCCGCCGCAACCTCTCGATCGCCTTGAAATTCTCCGGGGCAAGATTGCGCAACTCCATGTAGGAGACAAAGACCGCATCCGCCCGGCTGGTGTTGAAGCGGATGTGAAACCGGGTAAAGGCCTCCAGTCGCTCAAGCGCCGCGCCCGCCGGGGCCGCGCGATCCCACGCCGCCAGCAAATCCTCCATATGGGCGCGCATCAACTCATAAAGAAGCGTCTGCTTGTCCGGCGTGTAATTGTAGAGCGCGCCCGCCTGCACACCCACCGCCCGCGCGATCTGGCGCATCGACACCGCGGCAAAGCCATGCTGCGCGAAAAGTGCAAGGGCGGCCTCGCGCACACGCGGGCCGGTGATGTCGGAATGAGAACCTTGGGTGCGTGCCATGACCCAAGATTTAACTGAACATTCGTTCAGATCAAAGCCCCTGCTTGCCCTTTGCCCCGAAAGAATGGCAAGAGATCACAGACCGACTGCAAAAGGACCATTTCGTGAGACCGCGCGCCCTCCTTCCCGCTCTGGCTGTGATCGCCCTTGGCCTGGCGGCGAGTTGCACGTCTGTTCTCGACCGCGACACGCAAAGCACACAGGCCCTGCGCGCCGCCGGTTATCCCGCGCTGGTGCCGGCAGAGGATCTGACGGCCAGCGTTCCGCCGCCCGCCATCACGCCACAAACCGCCAGAGACCTTGACGCCCGTGCCAACGGGCTCAGGGCCCGCGCCGAACGGCTCAGGGCCGAAGGCGTCGATGCCGGGACAAAGGCACGGACGCAAGCTGGCGTCGGGGGGTAACAGCACGCCCGATTCTGTCCAAGCCGCGTTGCAAGCCCCCGTCGAACCCGCTACATCGCGCCTCAACCTGTTGAACAGTGATGATCGGAGCATCCCATGACCACCCCTCTGCGCCTTGGCATTGCCGGATTGGGAACGGTCGGCACCGGCGTTGTCAGGATCGTTCGTCAGAAGGCCGATCTTCTGGCCATCCGCGCCGGGCGCCCGGTCACGATTGCCGCCGTCTCTGCCCGCAACCGTGACAGGGATCGTGGCGTGAACCTGTCGGATTACGTTTGGGAAGATGATCCCGTGGCCCTCGCCCGCCGCGCAGATGTGGATGTCTTTGTCGAACTGATGGGCGGATCCGACGGCCCGGCCAAGGCCGCCACCGAAGCGGCAATCGCGGCTGGCAAGGATGTCGTCACCGCCAACAAGGCGATGCTCGCGCATCATGGCCAGGCCCTCGCGCTGGCCGCCGAGGCCGCGGGCCGCGTGATCCGCTTCGAGGCCGCGGTGGCGGGCGGCATCCCGGTCATCAAGGCCCTGACAGAAGGGCTGGCGGGCAACGAGATCACCCGCGTCATGGGGGTGATGAACGGCACCTGCAACTATATCCTGACCCGGATGCAGGCCACCGGACAGGGCTATAACGCGCTCTTTGAGGAGGCCGACAAGCTGGGCTATCTCGAGGCTGATCCCAATCTCGATGTCGGCGGCATCGATGCCGGTCACAAGCTGGCGCTGCTCGCGGCGATCGCCTTTGGCTGTCAGGTCGATTTCGCCTCGGTCGCCCTCGAAGGCATTCAGAACATAACCCTCGAGGATATCCGCCACGCCGCCGACATGGGCTATCGGATCAAGCTTCTGGGCGTGGCGCAGATGACCGGGCGCGGGCTGGAACAGCGCATGTCGCCCTGCCTCGTGCCGGACACAAGCGCGCTGGGTCAACTGGAGGGGGGCACCAACATGGTCGTGCTCGAAGGCGATCAGGTCGAACAGATCGTGCTGCGCGGGCCGGGCGCGGGCATGGGGCCGACCGCCAGCGCCGTGATGGCCGATGTGATGGATATTGCACGCGGTGCGCGCCTGCCGACCTTTGGCCAGCCAGCGACCAGCCTGCGCCGCTGCCAGACCGCCAGTTCCGCGACGCCCGCGCCCTATTACCTGCGCCTGTCGCTGCTCGACAAGCCGGGAGCGCTCGCCAAGGTCGCGACGCTTCTGGGCGAGGCCGGGATTTCCATCGACCGGATGCGCCAGTATCGCCATGATGCCGTCACCGCCCCAGTGCTGATCGTGACCCATATGACCACCCGCGACGCGCTCGACACGGCGCTTGGCGGGATCGGACGGCTGGATGTGCTGTCGGGCAAACCCGTAGCCCTCCGGATCGAAACCGTCTGACCCGATGACCTGCCGCTCTTGTCTGACCGGGACACGGGCGCTATTGCTGACCATATCCCGATGTGCAAGGACCACCTCATGACTTCCGAGATTGCTTTCAATGACCGCCTGCTGTCACTCAGCCTTGCCCGCGTGGCCGAACAGGCGGCGCTGGCCTGCGCCGACCTGATCGGGCGCGGCGATGAAAAGGCCGCCGATCAGGCCGCCGTCAACGCGATGCGCACACAACTCAACCTGATGGCCATCAAGGGCGTCGTGGTGATCGGCGAGGGCGAGCGTGACGAGGCCCCCATGCTGTTCATTGGCGAGGAAGTCGGCACCGGCGAGGGCCCCGGTGTCGATATCGCGCTCGATCCGCTCGAGGGCACGACGCTGACCGCCAAGGCGATGCCCAACGCCTTGACCGTGATTGCCATGGCACCGCGCGGCACGCTCTTGCATGCCCCCGACACCTATATGGACAAGCTGGCCATCGGGCCGGGCTATCCCGAGGGTGTGGTCTCTCTGGCGATGTCGCCGCGCGAACGGGTCGAGGCCCTGGCCAACGCGCGCGGCTGCCGCCCCTCCGAGATCACCGTCTGCGTGCTCGAACGCCCCCGCCATCAGGAGATGATCGCCGCCTTGCGCGAAACCGGCGCCGCTGTGTTCCTGATCACCGATGGCGATGTCGCAGGCGTCATCCACTGCGCCGAGTCCGAACGCACCGGCATCGACATGTATATGGGCACGGGCGGCGCCCCCGAAGGCGTGCTGGCGGCCTCGGCGCTCAAATGCATGGGCGGCCAGATGTGGGGCCGCCTTGTCTTTCGCAACGCCGATGAACGCGCCCGCGCGGCCACGGCCGGGATCACCGATTTCAACCGCATCTACGCGCGCGACGAGATGGTGACGGCGGATGTGATCTTTGCCGCCACCGGCGTGACCGACGGCTCGATCCTCAAGGGGGTTCATCGCAGACCGGGTTTCGTGGAGACCGAGACGCTGCTGATGCGCTCGCGCACCGGGTCGGTGCGGCGGATGATCTATCGCGCGCGGCGTGACTGACGCAAGACCAGGCAGGGGGGCGCTGCCCCCGTCGCCGCAAGCGGCGACTCCCCCGGGATATTTCGGGCCAGAAGAAACCGGAGGGCAGGCATGGTGGCCTATCTTGGTGTCGAGCACTCGCTGACCGGTCGGCACTGGATCGGGCCAGGGGCCGAGATCGACCGACAGGCCGAGGCCATGGTGCAGGCAACCGCCCTGCCCCGGCCGCTCTGTCAGACGATGGCCCGGCTGGGCGTGGCGCGAGACGCAGCGCTGGCTTATCTCGATCCGACCTTGCGCGATCTCCTGCCAGACCCGCGCGTCTTGCGCGACATGGAAACCGCCGCCGCGCGGGTGCTGCGCGCGGTCGTACAGCGTGAGCGGATCGCGATCTTTGCCGATTACGATGTCGATGGCGGATGTTCCGCAGCGCTGCTGATCGACTGGCTGCGGCAGATGGATCAGCCCGCACCGACGCTCTATATCCCCGACCGGATCGACGAGGGCTATGGCCCGAACGTCCCCGCCATGCGCGCTCTGGCCGCAGGCCATGACCTGATCCTCTGCGTCGATTGCGGCACGCTGAGCCATGACGCGATCGCCGCCGCCGATGGCGCGGAGGTGGTTGTGCTCGATCACCATCTGGGCGGTGAGACGCTGCCGCCCGCGCTGGCCGTCGTGAACCCCAACCGGCAGGACGAGCAGGGTGATCAGGGCCATCTCTGTGCTGCCGGCGTGGTCTTTCTGATGCTGGTCGAGGCCGGGCGTCAGCTGCGCGGCAGCGGCCGGCAGGGCCCGGATCTGATCGGCCTGCTGGATCTTGTGGCGCTTGCCACGGTTGCCGATGTGGCCCCGCTCATCGGCGTCAACCGGGCCTTTGTCCGCCAGGGTTTGCGGGTTCTGGCCCGGCGCGAGCGGCCCGGTCTTGTGGCCCTGAGCGATATCGCGCATCTGGACGGCCCGCCCAGAGCCTATCATCTCGGTTTTCTGCTCGGCCCGCGCATCAATGCCGGCGGACGGATCGGACGCGCCGATCTGGGCGCGCGACTGCTCAGCTGCCAGAGCGTCACCGAGGCCCGCACCATGGCCGAGGCGCTGGATCAGCTCAACACCGAACGCCGCGCCATCGAGGCCGTCGTGCGCGCGGCCGCTTTGGAACAGGCCGGGGCGCGCGGGCTGGATGCGCCGCTGGTCTGGGCCGCGGGCGAGGGCTGGCATCCCGGCGTCGTCGGCATCGTCGCGAGCCGCCTCAAGGAGGCGGCGGGCCGCCCCGCGATTGTCATCGGCCTCGAGGGCGATGAAGGCAAGGGATCCGGCCGCTCGATCTCGGGCATCGACCTTGGGGCCGCGATCCAGCGGCTCGTCGCGGAGGGGCTGCTCCTCAGGGGCGGGGGCCACAAGATGGCCGCAGGTCTGACCGTTGCCCGCGACCGGATCGACGCCGCGATGGCGCGTCTCTCCGAACTGCTGGCGCGGCAGGGGTCGGACCGCTCCGGCGCGGCCGGTCTGCGCCTTGACGGTCTTCTGATGCCCGGTGCGGCGACAGTCGAACTCGTCGAACAGATCGAGGCCGCCGGTCCCTTTGGCGCAGGCGCGCCGGGTCCGCGCTATGTCTTTCCCGCCTGCCAGATCGGGTTCGCCAGGCAACTGGGCGAAAGTCACCTCAAACTGCGTTTCGGCGATGGCCTCGGCGCACACCTCGATGCGATCAGCTTCGGGGCCTTTGACGGGCCACTCGGACCGGCCTTGATGGCGCATGGCGGGGCGCGCTTTCACCTTGCCGGACGGCTCGAGATCAATCGCTGGGGCGGTCGCAGTTCGGTGCAACTCCGCCTCGATGACGCTGCTCTGGCCTGAGGGTGCGCGCGCGCAGCGCCCCGTCCCGGCCCGCCGGATTTGCAGGCGGCGCGGCAAGTTTTTGCAAAATCCCTCTTGCGCCCCCAGCGGGTTTTGCCTAGTTACGCGACACGCCAGTGCTTGGCCCGTTCGTCTATCGGTTAGGACACCAGGTTTTCAACCTGGGAAGAGGGGTTCGACTCCCCTACGGGCTGCCATTTAATTCTTTCAAGATATTGATAATACTGTATTAAAATAGAGATCTCTATGCGTTCACCCCCAGTTTATCCCCCATCATAACGCGGATTGCGCCGGAACAAACCGAATGACGGCTGCTGCGCCTTGCTCTACAATCGCCGTGAAGATGGAGAAGTTGAGGGTTACATCATGGTAGTGTCCATCGCGGCATGAAATTTTTCGCATCCCGAAATCAAAATGGCCATTTTGAGCAGGTATTCGCTATCTCCCACGATGATCTCGCCGTGAAATGGCGTTACGACCAACCGGGTTGGCAGCCGCTCACACCATCACGTAAACTCGCAAGGCAAGTTGCTGATGACGCAAGTTTGGAGCTTCTGGACGAATACGAGCAGGAGCGATTGTGGGCTCTGACGGAACCGCCCCGCAATTTCTCTCTCGGATGGCGAACTGAACAACGCTGGTCAGGATGGATTTCGGTCGGACTGCTTTTCTTACCGTGCATTCCCCTTTGGTTCTTCTGGGAAGACCTTGTCAGGTGGTCAGGAGGCTACAGCGAAACGGTCGCAGGTGTCGTGATCTTCTCGCAGGTTGCATCGCTGTTACTTCTCAAAGAGCCACTGATGCGAAGGATGGTCAAGCTATCCAAAAAACTGGACGCTCGGCGCGGGAAGCGACACTCTCACAAAGAAAGCAACGAGAATCCAGCGCAAGACACCCTTCTAGAGAGCCTGTGCGACAAGACCGAGGAGAGGTTTCACAAGCTGGCAGTTATGGGAGCCGAGCTTGCTCGACTGGACGCGGAGCAGAATTTGCGAGTGCGGAGAGAGCAGATGGAGAAGGCCAGAGAAGCCGATGCGGGCAAGGTAGAAATGCGCTTCTTCATGGTAGGCGGTTTCAACCCCGCGCTGGAACCAAGGCCAGGATACATGCTGCTGTTGACTGATGATGGTTCATGGGCGTCCATTTCCCCGCGCGAAGTGTTGGCCGACGAGAGGTCGCGAGAGGTTTCTGAACAGAAGTTTCGCGCAGTAGTGGCGGCGCTTGACTGTGCAATGCCGGACAATCCAGAATATGCGAGTTTGCCCGACACCCCAAGCCGATCCTCGATCGAGGCGGATCCGAAAACCCGCTCCTCGGCAGCCGCTATGATCTACCTGCGGGAAGACGCGCGGGAGACGTTCCTCGAGAGCCCGGAGCTGCAGCGGATAGCCAAGGCGCGGCGGGCGATGCTGCGGGGCAACGATTCGTAAGCACCGACGAGGAAGCGATCGAGCTGGTGCAGGGAACGGCGATCGCCGTGTATGGCAAGCCGATCGTGGTCTATCATGGCACGGATCTGGAATTCGACGAATTCGATCCTCTGGCGATCGACACTCTGGGCGATCCTACGGCCCGTCGGTTTGACGGTGGGTTTGCGGGGCGCGAAACATACTTCTCGGCTTCCAAGTTCTATGCCGAGGCTTATGGCCACCAGCGATCAAATGTTTCGGGGCGCCCGGCGCGGCTGGTGAGGGCTTACATCAACATCAAGAACCCGCTCCGGATCAACAAGATTGCGATCGAGGACGAGATCTCGACGGCGATCGCGTCCGAGGTTCACAAGCTGAAAACGATCCCGATCAAGGCCAAGCTCGCAGAGGAAGGCACGGATCTTTTCGAGCTGCAGAAAACCGGTAACGCGCGGTGGCGGGAGATCAAAGCCGAGCTCGATCAGTCTTTCTTGGATTTGCTTTCCAGCTCGGGCACCGGCGGGGCGCCGATCGCGGCAAGTAACCGCTCGGCGTCTGCCGGATCCAGCTCGACCGCCCTTTCGTCGTCGCGCACCCATTTGGCAAAGTCAAACGCGCCGTCGGGCGGCTCCCAAGATGGAGACGGCCCCATCATTAGCAGCGCGCCATTGGACAGGTCGTCGGAAAGAGCCCCTATCTCGGAGCCGTCGAATTTGAATATTCTCACTGATAGACCTCCTTTCGATCCAGATATAAGAGATCCCGACGGTTCTGGCAGTACGAGTTCACCGGATAGCGATATACATGAGGCACCTCGGCAACAGCTCGAGCAAATCCCTGCAGGGGAGTAGCGCGTGCAGACGGCGGCCTATCGAGTGTTCCTTGCACTGGCACGGATGGCCAGCGAATGTCCAACTGCGGAGCGGTGTTATTTGCGGTGACCGTTTTTGGCTCGCCACTTGGCCCAACGCTGCCGCTGTGCCTCGGCTATCCGTTCGCGACCCTCGGGCGTCTTGGGACCTGTGCTTAGGCCGCCATGGAACCTGCATCGGATCTTGCCCGGTAGGGCTTTCGCCTTGCAAGGCGTGCCCTTGCGGGTTCGAGCGCCGCAAACTCTCAGGCAATAATCCTCTCGATCCTCGGAGTTTACGACTATTACCCTACCTCGCGCGCGCGCGAGATCGGGCAGAAATTGACGGTTCAATTTTTCAAGCATTACCGCGTCGATCGAACAAAAGTTAGGACGCTTTCCCAGCGGATGTAACCCGTCTCTTAACAGCGGCCGAGGTCATGCTCAACGAGCGCCAACTGATGCGCCACCGCCCTTTTGAAATCGCGCTGGAGGAGGCTCATTCCCGCTTCGTTCAACACTTCCATGGCGGCTTTGATTATGACGCGGGCGCGAGCTTTGGATGTGAGTTTCGTCCTTTCGGCCATAAGCTGAGCTCCTGTCCGTTGTTGAGGCCTTACATTTGTACTTCTCTTCTGAATCACTTCGTGGTAATTGTAAATTAGGCTTAGCCTTCGAGATCGCCTGTGCGGTCGTCCAACCCCGCCCCCCGTGGCGGGGTTTATTCTTTCCGGACAACGCCTTCGAAGCAGCTATACTTCGAACCAAGAGTCGCGTGGTCTGCTTCGGGCAGCAAGCACTCGATCAGCTTTCTGTCTTCCAGAAGGCGGCGATAGGGTCGGTTTTCTTGATGATAACCACCCATGCAGACCGGCCACAGGTAGAGGTCTGCTAACTGGGCCATAGGTGACGACTTCGCTTTGAACCGCAGGTCGTAGAGGGTCGCGGCAAACTGGTCCTTCGTCAGGGGCGTATACTTCCCTGAGTTCTTGGCATCGAAGGGTAGGCCTTCGGTGCGCAGCTCGCGATAGTAGGCTGTCAGCGCGGCATCTTCCGGCTTGTTGCACTTCTCGGGCAGCACGCGAAGTCTGTAGCCCTGCGAGATCGAAAACTTCGCGGCCCTTTCCACAACGACGGAAAAGGCCGTCTTGCAGAGCATCCAACGATTTTCGATGTATTTTTCCGCATACCGCGCGTTGTAGCCCGGTCGGTCGATGACACAGGCAATCCCAGTCACGGGTGCATCCCGCATGAGACAGTAGAGGTCTTCATAGAAAGCGGCTTGCTCGTCCTTGCTCTTGTCCCGCAACCAGAAGAAGCCCTCGTTCCGTGACCGGATTTCGGACGAATGCAAAGGGGTAGTGACATCCCACTTCCCAACAAAGGCGGTATGCAGGCGGCGGGCTTCATCTTCGTCTTCGTCGCGAACCAGAACCCCGCCTAGAGCAAACCAGTCACAGCCATGCGCAGGCATCTTCCCGGGCTTCTTGCTTGGGTGCCGCGTCCCAGAGTCGTCAAGATACAGATTCAGGATCGGGATTTTCTTCTGTCCTTCTGTCACGTCACACCACGCTCTCCAGTAGCGCGATTTCTTCGGGGGTCAGGTCGAACAGGCCATAGACGATGCTGTCGATCTGGGCTTCGGCCTTGGCAATCTCGGCTGACAGCCGGGCGATTTCGGCGCGGTCGCGGGTGATCCAGTCTTCCCAGGCGGAACGCTCGGCCAAGGGAATATCCGCCTTGAACACCTTCTTCACCTCGGTCCTGAAGGCGGCGAAGTCGGGCAGGGTCCACCATTCTTGAAGCCGCGTTGTCAGCTTGGGGTCACGGCCAGGCGGGCAGAGATCGGGAATGCGGCGTCTAAGAGCGGCTTCTATGTCGCGCCGTTTCTTAGCCACGCGCTGGCATTCAGCAGCAAGTTCAGCAAGCGCCTTCTTCTGTGCTTCTGTCGTGGAAGGTATGGGGATTCTGGTAGTATTCTGCGTCGTCGCCTCAAAAAAACCGCCCTGAATAGAAGACGTTACGCCTGTCATGAAGAACCACACAACCTTACTGTTCAGTAGGGCCACCTCGAATAGACCAGCTCGCCAGATGTAGCCGCGATTGTTCGTGTAGAAGTTTTCGTCGTCGAAGAAGAAAAGCGGCTCACTTTGAAAATGGGCAAAGATGACCTTTGGTTCATCGTAAAGGGCAAGGTAGTCGCATGACCGCAGTTCCCACCAATAATCACCCTTGTCTGTTCGCCGGGCGGCTTTGCTAGAAAACTGAGAAAGCCATCCTGCTATTCCGGGAAATTCGGAGCTAAGATGCTTCCACTGTTCTGCTTCGTCCCCAGGGCCATATCGCCCTTTAGTCCAGCCCTTCGTGAGCATGATACCCCAAAGCCCACGCGGCTCTGCCCGCCATCGGCGAATGTCCTTGCCTTCGAGAAATGGCTTCAGCAGTTCAGCAGAACGCGGGTCTTGCGCGCATAGCTTATCCTTCGTCGCGGTGTCGATCACGAAGGCTTCGTTCAAACCTGTTTTGATGCCGTAGAGTGGTGCGCCGTAAATGTCCTGGAGTTTTGGCTTTCCTTGCTCGATCTTGGCCCGCAGAGCTTGAAGGCGGCTATTCTCTAGTTCCCATGATCCAGCCCCAAGGGCGGCTTGTGGATACGGCCCTGCGGCGGCTTCCCAAGTGGCTTGAAAGTTGGCTTCGGGCAGGGCATCCACCTTCCAGAAGCGCAGCTCATGCGCCTTGGGCGCGGCCCCGCGTTTCATGGTCAGGATGGCCGGATATGTCGTCACGCCATCGAAGATTTGCAGATCGCCAAAATCAACCACGCCTTCGAGTGTCGCCTCGCGCCGTAGATATTCGCGCAGAGGCTTACCCGATCCGGTCTTGAAGAATGTGTTCGAGGAAATGAACCCCAGACGCCCGCCCGGTTTCAGCAGCCGCAGGCCGCGTTCGAAGAAGTAGCAGTAGAGATCGGCCCTATCGGACACCACCTCATACCGCTTTTCCAGATAGGGCTTCAGCGCCTTCAGGTGTTCCATGCGGACATAGGGCGGGTTGCCCAAAACCACGTCGAACCCGCCTTCGGCAAAGACGCTGGGAAAGGCGGTTTCCCAAGTGAAGGCGTGATCGAGATAGGCGAAGTTGCTGTCTTCGATCAGGCTGTCACCCACGCGCAGGTTGCCCGACAGGCTGTCCAGAACCTTGCCGCGACGGGCGGTCTTGATCCAGAGCGACAGCTTGGCGATTTCGATGCTTTCAGAGTTCACATCCACCCCGAACAGGTTGTTCGTCAGGATTTCGCTGTCGGGGTCGATCAGGTCCTGGATGTGCTGGCCCTGCCCTTGCAGATCGGCAATCTTGTCGTTCACTCGCCCCAGCTCGGCCTTCAGGAAGTCGAAGGCCATGATCAGGAACACGCCCGATCCGCAGGCGGGATCGACAATGCGCAGGGTCTTCAGCCGGTCGCGGTAGACTTGCCAGGCTTCCAGCTCGGCCGATTTTCTGCGCCACGGGATGGCGGCATAGTCGGACAGATCGGCCCCGGCCTTGGCATGGGCGCGCAAGATTTCGGTGAAGGCTTCTTCGAGGTGCGCGCCAAGCGTTTCGGCCACGATGAACCGGGCGATGTAGTCGGGGGTGTAGACCACCCCGTCACGCTTGCGCCGCCCTGTGGTGCCGGTGGTCCGTTCTTCTTCGGTTTCCTCGCCCCGCGCCTGCGCCTGAAGGCGTTCCACGTCAGCGATGGATTGTTCGAAGATATGGCCCAGAACGGTGACAGACACTTCGGACGCGAAGTCATAGTCGCCAAGGGTCTTGAACCCCTCGCAGACGTCATCGGGCAAGGTCAGGCCGTTGATCGTGTCGTCCTGGCGAAACAGGCCCCCGTTGTAGCGGGGGATTTTAAGGGCATCACTGCCCTTGTCGATGGCGTTAAACAAACCCCGGAAATTGTCCCAGACCGGGCGGGGGTTGTAGGGGTCACGGGTGACAAAGGCTTGTGACAGGGTGTTGTCGGGCAGCAGGCCGGTATCTTCGGCAAAGGCGATGAACAGAACCCGGTCGAGGATCTTCTGTGCGACAGCGATTGCGTCCAGAGGGGCTATAGCGGGGTCTGCCGCCTGGACGGCCCCGATCAGTTTCAGGCGCAGCGCCTTGTAGTCCTGATAGAGGCTGTCGGTAATGTCGCGGTCTTCGGCGCGGCTTTGCTTCAGCAGATCGAGGGTGCGGCCCGACAGCAGGCTATCGGCTGACAGCAGCAGCATGAACCGGGCGTATTCGTCGGGATCGGTCAGCCGGTCGAGCTGGAAGGCTTCATAGGCGGTGGTGCCTTCACCAAAGCCATAAAGACGCAGCTCGATCATGTTCGAGACAAGCACCCATTTCACGCCCCGCGCGTTCATGGCGTATTCCCACGCCTGTTGAACGGGGGTCTTGTTCCGCCCCGGCATGATTGCGTCCAGGTCGCGGGTATCGGCCCCCTTCAGCTCGAACGGGGCAAGGATTTCCGGGGTCTTACCCCCGAACCGGCCAAGGGCGAGATCGACACTGCCCCGCAAGATCGCCTGTTCGGTTGCGACGGTGTAATCGGCCCCGCCCGCAGGCCCATGATAGCCAAGAACGCCTTCGATGATCTTTGCCGCGAATTGCCCATGCAGGGCGGTTTCCTTCAGGGCGTAGACACGGCCAGAGCGGATCATGTCAGCCCAGGCGTCCAGTGCGGCCAAGTGATCGGGTGGGATCGGCTTAGGCTTTGTGTGGCGCTTTAGGGTCTTGCGATTGAAAAGGTTCATGCTGCGACTTCCGCGAAAAAGAGTTGCGCTTTCAACGAATTCGCGAATGCTTCAAGTTCACAAATGTCCAACTTTCCGACCCCGGCCAATACGTTATCCGTCGAGTGATATCATGTCGGCTTCATTCAAGGAATAATCTTCCCCCTCAGAACCTCCTTAGCTCAAGCCGCCACAATGCGTGCGCCCAGCCGCAAAGGGCTGGTGCAACGCCCGGGGTAAAAGGGGTATGTGTCGCACCCCCGTTGACCGGGCGTTGGCGGGGGGTTGCACCGGGGGTTGCACTCAGTATTGCACCGGGGGTTGCACCCTCATTCCTGACCATGATCGGCCCCCTTTCTGGCAATGTGTGAGCGGGCTTTCGCACCGCTACCGTGGCTGGCAATGACGATCTCGCCACGTCCGAAAAGCGCATCCATCGCACTCTTGAGCGCCCGCTTTGTGCAGCCCTCAGCCTCGGGGTGGCTGGCGAATTGCGTCGGGGCGTATGTCGGGCCGGGGCTGGCAGAGACGTAGCGACCTTGCGCCGTCAGGGTGTCCAGCAGCTTTAGGAATACCCGCTCGCCCCGTGCGCCCGCTGCCAGCGCATCAAGCCCCGTGGGTTGCGCCTCAGCGACGAATACACCGGCTTCCCACTTGAGGTTGATCTCGCCACCCGTGCGCCCATAGTTGGCTTTCTTGGTGGACAGCACCCGCGCGTCAGGGTCAGGCTCAAAGCCGTTGTCGGTGATCCGCGACAAGTAGAGCCGCGACCGGACAGAGTTATTCCATGCCGTCGATCCTGACGTTCCGGTGCCGCTATTGAGGCCGGTCAGGGACGGGTGCCCCAGCAATAGGACCGCGCATTTCCGCTTGATCGCCAGACCGCGCAGGATGCCCACGAATTGCCTCACCTTAGCCCGGTCATTCTCATTGGCCGGATACACGTCCGCCAAGGTGTCAATGACGATCAGCACTGGGGCTTCCTCAGCCGCCCGCTTGTCC
>Ga0210025_1000067_pt1 | contig 156109 bp, 152 predicted proteins | sample CryGeyme20150102_FD_183989 | JGI IMG/M metagenome (GOLD analysis project Ga0210025, IMG submission 183989) | Groundwater microbial communities from Crystal Geyser aquifers in Utah, USA - Crystal Geyser metaG 2015-0102 (SPAdes) (version 2) | ecosystem: Environmental > Aquatic > Deep subsurface...
AATCGTCCGCGCCGGGAATGTTCGGGGTCAGGTTGAGGTCGGACATGGGGCTTACTCCTTGCCGATGGCGCGTTTCAGGGCGGCCTCGACGGCACCCGCGTCGAAGGACGGCCAGCGCGCGGCAACATGCTGGTCGGGGCGGATGAGGTAGACGGCGCTTTCGGCCTCGCCCAGATACCGCTCGTGGATTTCCGGGGTCGCCTCCACCGCCAGCCGGTCGATCTCCAACCCCTCGCACGTCAGGCTGTCGGGTGCCTCGGCCCCGATCGTCAGCAGCGTGAAGCGCCCGCCAAGTTGACCCAGCAGATAGCCCTCGCCCAGCGGCGCATCGGCGCACGGGCTGCCGGGGCGCGACCGCGCCGGGCCGCCTTGCAGCGCGTCGGCGGTGTTGAGCGGCGAGCCGTCATAGGTGCAAGGCACGCTCAACCGACCGGAATTCACCAGCGGCCGGGCGAATTCATATCGCTCGCTCAGGTCCAGAACCGCGTCGCGCAGGATACGGCTCATCTCCGATTTCGGGGTGATGAAATCGGTCGAGCGGGTGGAATTCATGATGTTCTCGTCGGCGCCGTGGACGCGTTCGACATCGTAACTGTCGAGCAGGGTTTCCGGCGCCGTGCCGTCCATCACCAGTTTCAGTTTCCAGCACAGGTTGTCGGTGTCCTGAAGCCCGGAATTGGCCCCGCGCGCACCGAACGGGCTGACCTGATGGGCCGCGTCGCCGGCAAAGATCACCCGGCCCTGGCGGAACTTCTCCATCCGCCGACACTGGAAGGTGTAGATGGAAACCCATTCCAGCTCGAACTTCACGTCCTCGCCCAGCATCGCCTTGAGCCGCGGGATGACGTTTTCCGGCTTTTTCTCTTCTTCCTTGTCGATATCCCAGCCCAGTTGCAGGTCGATCCGCCAGACGCCATCGGGCTGCTTGTGCAAAAGCGCCGACTGGCCCCGGTTGAACGGCGGGTCGAACCAGAACCAGCGTTCGGTCGGAAAATCGGCCTCCATCACCACGTCGGCGATCAGGAAATTGTCCTCGAAGACGCGGCCCACGAAATCGAGCCCCATCATGGACCGCGTGGGCGATGCCGCGCCGTCGCAGGCAATCAGCCACTCGGCCTGAAGCGGGTATTCGCCGTCCGGCGTATCGACCAGAAGGTCGACATGATCGCCCTTGTCGGCGACTCGCAGCACCTTGTTCAGGCCCCGGATCTCGATCGGCGCGCCCGTCTCCTGCATCTCGCGCACCCGGCGCACGAGGTATTCCTCGAAGTAATATTGTTGCAGGTTGATGAAGGCGGGGAATTCGTGGCCCTCTTCCGGCAGCAGGTTGAAGTCATAGACCTGCCGCTCGTCGAAGAAGACCTTGCCGATGTTCCACTTCACACCCTTTTCGGCCATCTCGCGGCCACAGCCCAGCCGGTCGAGAATCTCCAGCGGCCTCTTGGCATAGCACACCGCGCGGGACCCGAAGCTGACCTTGTCGTTGTCGTCCAGCACGACGACCTCCACCCCCTGCTGGGCAAGGTCGATGGCCGCGCCGAGCCCGATCGGACCCGCCCCGATCACCACCGCCTTGTGGCGCACCGGCGTGTCGGCGTCCTGGTCCGGGGAGCGCGCGTAGGCATAAAGCGGTACCTCGAAGATCTTCCTGTCACTCATCTGGTTCATCGTCTCGCCTCCTCCCCGAGGATCATGTCCAATAGGCCGCGGCACTTGGCACCCGGCCATACTCAAGATGAAAATCGTCCAGTTGCGGCGGGTCGATCCCGGCCTCCGCCACCATCGTGTGGGCCTGCCCCCGGTGGTGGATCTGGTGCTGGAAAAGATGCAGCAGCAGCGCGCCCACTTTTTCCTGTGCCGGCCCCTCGCGGCGCTCTGTTACCCGGCTCTCGTCCAGAATCGCGGGCGTCAGGCCGCGGCAGAATGCGGCCAGCCGCTGGTCCGCCTCCGCCTGCGCTTTCGCCAGTTCGGCCACATTGCCGATCTCGTCGCGGTCATAGACCGACCGCCCCAGACCGCCCGCCTCCAGCGCATCGAGGTAGTAGAGGTCCACCTCGTGGATATGGTTCAGCGTCGCCTTGAGCGACGGAAAGAAGCCCGGTCTCTGCGCCGCGAACGCCTCCTCCGACAGCCCTGCAATCGCGCCGAAGAGCGTGGCATTCGCCCAGGCGTTGTTCAGGGCCATGGTCAGGAACGGATCGCGCATCGCACCTTACCCCTGCAATTGCTCCCACATCTCGATATCGCGCTGCGCCGTCCAGATGCGCGGCGTGTCGATGCCGCGGGCCTCGTCATAGGCGCGGGCGACGTTGAAGGGCAGGCAGTGCTCATAAATCGCGTAGTCGCTGAACTTGGGGTCACAGGCTTCGCGCACCGCCTCCCACGCATCTTTCAGCGTGCCACCCCTCGCCGCGACCCGCGCGGCGGGCTTGTAGGTGCTGGCCACGAAATCGCGGGTGTTCTCGATCGCGGCGTTCACCATCTCGCGGCCCATCAGCGCGTCGCCGCGCCCCGGCGCGATGGCATCGACATCGAACCACTTGATCGCGTCGAGCGTATCGCCCCAGTCGGAAAAATGCCCGTCGCCGCAATAGCAGGCGGAGTGATATTCGACGATATCGCCGGTGAACATCACGTTCTGGTCGGGCACATGGATGACGGCATCGCCCGCCGTGTGGGCGCGGCCCAGATGCATGATATCAACCCGCCGGTTGCCCAGGTAAACGGTCATCGCGTCGGAAAAGGTCGTGGTCGGCCAGGTCAGGCCGGGAATGCTTTCGTGCCCTTCGAACAGGCGCGGGAAACGCTGGAACTCGCTGTCCCAGTCCTCCTGCCCGCGCTCGACGACCATCGCGCGCGCCGTGTCCGACATGATGACCTGCCCCGCGCCATAGGCCGAGGCGCCCAGCACCCGCACCGCGTGGTAATGGGTCATCACAAGGTGGCTGATCGGCTTGTCGGTGACCTCGCGCACCTTTTCGATCACCTTGCCCGCAAGACGCGGCGTCGCCTGCGCCTCGACGATCATCACCGATTCGTCACCGATGATGACGCCGGAATTGGGATCGCCCTCGGCGGTGAAGGCCCAGAGCCCCTCGCCGACCTCGGTGAATGAAATCGTCTTTTCGGTCATGTCCCCCTGGGACGCGAAGGCCTTGGCCATGGTCCGGTATCTCCCTGTCAACGCGGTGATGACGGTGCGGCCCCGTAGCGCCTTTCCGTCGGTCCTGCTCCCTGATATCGTTGCGCTTGCAACAAAAGTCAATACCGTTGCAAGTGCAACGAAGCGGACCGGCAGGCAGGCAGGCAATGACGACACGCGATTTCAGACTGGCCGACTTCCTGCCCTACCGCCTTGCCGTCCTGTCGGAACGGATCAGCCGCCGCCTGTCGCGCATCTACGAGGCGGAGGCCGGGCTCTCGATGGCGGAATGGCGGGTGATGGTGCATCTTGCGCGCTGCCACGCGGTCTCGGTGCGCGAGATTCATGGCTGCGCGAACCTCGACAAGCCCCGCGTCAGCCGCGCGGTCAGCCGACTTGAAACCGCCGGGCTGGTGGAAAAAACCGGCAGCGCCACCGACCAGCGGCTGTTGGTGATTTCGCTGTCGAAACGCGGTCGGGCCCTGCTCGACCGCATCCTGCCGCCCGCGATCGCCTACGAGGCCCGTCTGTTGGCCGCGCTCAGCCCCGCCGACAGGGCAGCGCTCGACATCATTCTCGAAAAGCTCCACCGCGTACTCGATGCCGACGCGCAGGCGCGTCCCCGCTCCCGCCTCGACATCCCCCGCGACACCGCCGAATAGGCGACGACCGGCCCGGTGCGACGCAACGCGAAACACCCCCGGCTTTCATCCCGGCCACAATACCTCGGGGGGGGGGCGGCAGGCGTGGAGGGGGATCCGAACGCCTTTACAGAACAGTGGCTTCGGCACAGCGGCCGTCAGTTTCCCCATATTTCCCTGAAAAAAATCCCAACACCCTGTTCCGAGGGAAGGGACGTTGGCAGGGTCACCAGATCATATCAACTCCGCCACCACACCAACAGCTTTGATCGGGTCGCGGGCAAGGATATGATGGACGAAAACCGAATGGCCGCGTCCCACAACGGCGTTTCGACGATGCGGGGCTTCGGCCGTGGTTTGGCGTGTCCATCCTAACCCCGCGTCGGCTGGAAAACCTCCTGAAGTCCCACATCTAGACCTCCACCCAGCCTTCACCCGTGCGGAGGCGATGGCGGATCGTGTTCGTTTGCCCCAATGTCTGCTCGATGAAGCATCCCTTGCGGGCCGCGGCGACCAGCGCGCGCTGCCGTTCCAGAGGCGCGTCGCTGTCGATACGGATATCGACCTCGAAGCTTCTCGGGGCAGTCTCGTAGACGGGCGGGGCGGGCTGCCAGTCCCAAATCACGCGGACCTCGACCTGCAGGTCGGTGAGCGGCACCTTGAGCCGCTTTGCGAAGGCGCGGATCTGGGTCATCACGCATCCCGTCAGCCCACCGACAAAGAGCGCGAGCGGCGGCGGTGCAGTCGCCTCGCCACCGTGGAAGGCCCCCTCGTCGGTAGCGAGCGAAAAGTGCTCCTCGAACGGCTCTACCATGCGGACCGATAACTCGTTGCGCATCTTGCCGGTCGCGGTGCCGGTGCAGTCGAAGCGGACTGCGGCCGAGGTCTTGGGGAACTCTGTCATTTTGGCGTCCTCTCATTCCAGTGCAACAATGGCACCCCACGCAACGGAACCTGCGCCCACCGTCGGGTGCGTTGTGCACGACGCCCCATGGGCATCCGCCGTCCAGAGGCTGCCATCCGGTTCGGCGAGACTGCATTCGGGGCGCTGTAGCGCCTCGCCGACATGGGACAATGCGGCGCGATTGATCTCGAATCCGTTGATCGGGTCAGATCGCGACACGATCCGCACCTTTCAGCCCGAGGATTTTGCGCGCCTCGTCCGGCGTGGCGATCTCATGGCCCTGAAGTCTCAGGATCTGCGCGATCTTTTCGACCTGCTCGGCGTTCGATTTCGCCTTCTCGCCCTTCGCGATGAAAAGGGAATCCTCAAGACCCACGCGGACATGCCCGCCCATCATTGCGGCCGTTGCCGCGATTCGCATCTGCTGCGCGCCGGCGCCGATGGCCGACCACTGGTATGCGTCGCCAAAGAGCTTGTCGGCGGTCTTCTTGAGGAACATCAGGTTGTCGATTTCCGCCGAGATACCGCCGAGGATGCCCATGACGAACTGCACGAAGATCGGCGCCTTGAAGTACCCCTGGTCAAGGCAGAATTTCAGGTTGTAGAGGTGGCCCACGTCATAGCATTCGTGCTCGAACTTCACGTTGTGGGGATCGCTGCCCAGGTCCTCGGCCACCATGCGGATATCGGCAAAGGTGTTGCGGAAGATGTTGCCTTCCATTGATCGAATATAGCCTTCCTCCCAATCTTCCTTCCACGTGTCGTAGCGGTCGGCGAGCGGATGGATGGAGAAGTTCATGGACCCCATGTTGAGGCTGCACATTTCGGGGCTGAAACGTTGCGCGGCAGGGATGCGTTCGGCGACCGTCATGACCGGGTTGCCGCCGGTGCTTATGTTGATGACCGCGTCGGTGGCCTGCCGGATCCGCGGCAGGAAAAGATCGAAATGCGCCGGATCGACGGACGGTGCGCCGGTCTCGGGGTGGCGCGCGTGCAGGTGTATGATGGCCGCGCCGGCCTCCGCCGCCGCGATGGCCTGATCGGCGATGTCGTTTGGCGTCACCGGAAGGGCTTCGGACATGGTGGGCGTATGGACGGCTCCCGTAATTGCACAGGTGATAATCGTTTTGGACATGTTTACTCCTCCAGAATGGCGACGGCACGGGTGAAGCCGGCGGAGGCCGCCTTGATCTTCACGGGGAAGCAGCAGACGGTAAAACCGGTTGCGGGCAGGCTCTCGAGGTTGGCGAGCTTTTCCATATGGCAGTAGCCGATCTCCATCGACGCGCGATGCCCCTCCCAGATGATCGAGGGGTCGTGCATCTCGGCCCAGCGCTGCGCCGTGTGGGAAAAGGGCGCGTCCCAGGACCAGGCGTCGGTGCCGGTCACCCGCACGCCGCGCTCCAGCAGGTAAAGCGTCGCCTCGCGGCCCATTCCGCAGCCGGAATGGATGTAGTCGGGCTGGCCGTATTTTGCCCCGGCCGAGGTGTTGACGACGACGATGTCGAGCGGCTGGATCTCGTGACCGATCCGTTCCAACTCTGCCTCCACATCGGCGGCGCTGACGACGTGACCGTCGGGCAAATGGCGAAAGTCGAGCTTCACGCCCGGGTTCATGCACCAGTCCAGCGGCACCTCGTCGATGGTCATCGCGCGCTTGCCGCCGTCCATGGTGGAATGATGGTGATACGGCGCATCCAGATGCGTGCCGTTATGGGTGGCGACCTTCAGGAACTCGATCGCCCAGCCCTCGCCGCCGGGCAGATCCTCGCGCTTGAGGCCGGGAAAGAATCCCATGACCTGTTCAGCGGTCTCGTCGGGGCGCATATAGGTAATCTCGGGCAGCATGATCGGCGGGTCCGAGGCGATGTCGGCCTCCAGCGCCACCGAGATGTCGACGATATGTCTGGGCATGAAAACCTCCTAGCGGCCCAGAAGGCCGGTTGCGATCTCGGGCACGGCGATCACCGCGCCGAGGCAGATCAGCATCATCAGCGCGAAGGGCGCGGCGCCCAGGAAGATGTCCGACAGCGAGATGTCGGGATCGTCGAGCGTCGACTTGATGACGTAGACGGATATGCCGAAGGGCGGCGTCAGAAGGCCGATCTCCACCGCGATGACAGTGATGATCCCGAACCAGATCAGGTCTATTCGCATGGTCTGCACAATGGGCAGCATGAGTGGCACGAGGATCAGCATGATCGACGAGGAGTCGAGGATCATGCCGAACAGGATCACCACCAGCACGTAGAGCAGGATGAAGGCGATCGGTGTCAGGTCGGCCGCCACGACCATGCCGCCGAAGGTGCCGGGCAGGCCGGAGAAGGCGAGCATCCGCGAATACATCTGCGCCGCGATGATGAGAAAGCAGACCGAGGCGGTGACGAGGCCGGTCTCGACCAGCACCTGCCAGAGCGAACGAAGCGTCAGTGTGCCCTTCGCGAAGCCGATGACAAGTGCGCCGATCGTGCCCATCGCGCCTGCCTCGACGGGGGTGAAGATCCCGCCGTAAATGCCGCCCAGCACCAACAGGATCAGCAGGGTGATGGGCCCGCCCTTCGCGACAAGGTCGCGGGACGAAAAGTCTCCGCCACCCTCGCTGAGGGTCTCGCCCACGAAGCCGGGAAGGAAGGTCGCCATCAGGACCGTCCCGATCCCGAAGAAGACCGCGAGCAGGAGGCCGGGGCCGATCCCCGCGAGAAACAAAGCGCCGACGCTTTGCTCCGTCAGGAGGCCGTAGAGGATCAGCAGCAACGAAGGTGGGATCAGCATTCCCAGCACTGACGATCCTGCCACAACGCCGACGGAGAAGCGCGGCGTATAGCCGTGGCGCCGCATCTCGGGCACCGCGAGGCGGGTGAAGACGGCGGCCGAGGCGATGGAGATGCCGGTGATGGCAGCGAAGATCGTGTTGGCCCCGATCGTGCCCACGCCGAGCCCGCCCCTGATACGCCGGAACATGGCGTTGGCCACGTCGAAGGCGTCGCGGCCCATTCCCGACTGGCTGACCACGAAGCCCATCAGCACGAAGAGCGGCACGACGCCGAAGAAGTAGCTCGAAATCGCGTCATTGGCCGCCAGTCCCAGCATCCGCGAGGCCAGCACGACGGAATCCATCATGATCCAGACGCCGACGAAGCTGCACAGGATCAGCGCCACGGGCACGTAGAGGCCAAAGAGGATCAGCCCGCCCATGGCCCCGAGCGTCATTATTCCCACCGTGAAGTCCGTCACTGCGCGTATCCCATGTAGCGACGGACGATCCGCGCCGCGAATTGCAGAAGGAGAAGCCCCGCACCGATCAGGAGCATAAGTTTCACGGGCCATGTCGGGGCGGTGAAGTCGCCTATTGCGCCGACAAAGTCGTTTCGTTCCCACGACCTGACGAGGTTCGGCCAATGGGCGTAGAGGATTGCGGCCAGAACCCCGATGCCGAAGACGTCGAACAGCGTCTCAAGTCCGCTGGCGAAGCGCGGCGCCCGTCGCTTGAGCACGTTGAGAACCCCGTCGCTGCGCGTCATCCGCCCGGCCTTCAGCGCCATGGGCGCTTGCAGGAAGACGATGGCCACGATGGAGAGCGAGACGAGCTCCGGCACGCCGGAGATCGGCGCGCCGAAGAGGTTCCGTCCCGTCACGTCGGCGCCGATCAGCACGACCAGTGCGAAGATCAGGAGCGAGCCCGTCACATTCGCCGCCATCGTGACCGCGTCGAGCCAGCGCAGGATACGCGCCTGGCCCGGCGCGGTCGTATCGTCGGTCGCACTCACTCCCGGTCCCAGTCACGCAGCGGGGTGGCCCCGGCCTCGCGCATCGTCTCCATGTAGAGCGTCAGAATCTCGCTGCCGGGTGCGCCCTGCGAATCGAGCTGGCTTGCCCATTCCCGCGCGGCGTTTTCCATGCCGGCGGCCCATTCCTCACGCATTTCCACGCTCGCTTCGGTGATGGTGGCACCGTTCTCGGCCATCGTGGCGAAGGCCGTTTCGACGGCTGTTTCCAGCTGGTCGAGATACCACTCGCGCGCCGCGTCCGCGCCCGAATGGAGCGCCTCCTGCGCCTCTGAAGGCAGGCTTTCGTACCACGCCTCGTTGGCGCAGAGACCGCCGGCGTACTGAGCGCCGAGGCCGAAACGCGTGACGTAGGGCGCGACTTCGTAGAGACGGCCGGGCAGAGCGGCCGAGGCAAAGACGATGACACCGTCGTAGACCCCGGTCTGAAGCTCGTTGTAGTAGGTCGTGAGGTTGCCCGACACGCCCACAGCGCCCGTGCCCGACAGCCAGTTGATCGCTGGCCCGGGTGCCGCGATCTTGCGGCCCTCGAGGTCATCGAGGCTTTCCACCGGGAAATCGGTCATCAGCAGGTAGTCGTCGATACCCACAGGCGCGCCTAGATAGACGACGCCGTTGGCTTCCCACGGCGCGGCCATGCGCGGGTCCTCGCGTTGGAGTCTGTCCATCAATTCACTGACCTGCCGGGGATCGTCACTGACGAAGGGCGTGTAGTAGGTGACGTTCAGCACCGCGAGCTTCGCAGGGTCGAACAGGCTCTGGCAGACGCCGATTTCGGCAAGACCGGCTTCCACGGTCTCAAGCTCGTCACCGACGCCAGCGATGGAGCCGCCATACTGGCCGCTGAAGCGCATATTGTGGCCGGCATTTTCCAGCGCCGCGTTCACGCCCGGCGCGAAGGCCTGGTCGATCATCTGCACCCAGCGAAATACAGGCGGATGCCCGGCTACGACCGTTGCAGAGAAGTCGTCCGCCGCCGCTACGGCAGGCAAGGCGGCCAGACAGGCCGCTGCGATGGTTCTGGTCTTCATATTCAGTCCTCCCTTTTGTCTTTCCCTATTTCAGGGGCGTGCCGACACTGCACTGGCGCCCCCTGCGACGAAATCCGTCAAGGCCGTAACGAGTTCGCCGTCCTCCAACGGTTTCTCCTCCCGTCCCATCAACCTTTCGAGGCGGCCGTCCCGCGAGATCACCGAGGCAAGAACGCCAAGGGCCATCTGGTATATCATCCCGGCCTGTGCCGTCCCGATATCCGGCCGCGCCCGCGTGATCGCTTCGATGAAGATCCGCGCGGTCGGGTCGTAGCATTCGCGCACCAGCGCCTGGTCGCGCGGACGCCCGACGATCAGACCCGCAAAGATGCGCGCATAGGCCTTGCCCCCGCCTTCGGCCCCCAGGGGCGGGCGGAAGAGCGCCTCGATGACGTTCCGCAGAGCGTCATCCGCAGCGAAATCCACAGCGGACAGAAGTGCCATGCGCGCGTCGTTGATCTTTTTCGACCGTGCGCGGATCACCTCTTGGTAAAGCCGATCCTTGGAGCCGAAGTGATAGTGAAGCAGCCCCTGGCTAACGCCCGAGCGCGACGCAATGGCCTTCATCCCCGCTGCTTCGAATCCCGCCTCCGCGAACACCTGTTCCGCCGCATCGAGAATGCGGGCGAGCGATGCGGTTCGCTCGGTGCGCTGCGATGCAAGCTGCTGTCCCATGCAAATATCGATGGCGCTGACTGATCGATCAGTCAAGCAAAAATTCGCGTTTCCGAGATGGAGAGCCATGACCCCGCAGCGCGCCGCCCTTGTTGGTCTTGCTCACGCAGGGCCGCAATCTTGCGGGCGAAGATATTGATGATGACGGCGACGCAGACCATCCCTGCCCCTGTCGACACATAGGCGAATTCTGACACCCAGGTCTGGTTGGGCAGGGCTGCCACGAACTTTCGGTTGACCTTTCCATCCGGGCAAGGCTGCGCCGGATCGGGGATTTTTGTCTTCTTCCGCCCTCGCACAACTCCTTGTAAACCATGAACAATGTCTCACGGCGTGGCGTAAGCGCACCAACCTCCTCAAAGGCCCCGGTTTGATCAGGACGCCACGGCGGGCAACCGGCACAGGATCCCGCCGATGAGCGCCAGCGAAGAGGCCGCAGGATCGACGCGCGCCAGCGCGGCGAAATCCATGTCGGTCTGCACGAACGGCGTGCAGGGTGAACCCCCGGTGCCGGGGACACCCTCCTGTTTCGGCACCTCAGCGCGCCATCGCCAGCACCCCATCCACGTCCAGATGCCGCTCCATATGCGTGGCCAAACGGTCCAGCGTGTCCTCGACGACCTGCCCGTAGGACGCCGCGCCCGCAACCGCCCCGAAGCCGGTCAGGAACGCCCGTCGGAACGCATCTTCTGCAAACATTCCATGCAGATAGCTACCCTGCACACGGCCATCGGCCGATCGGGCGCCCTCATCTTCCCCGCCGATCCGCGCAAAGGGCCGCGCCCGGTCCGGCCCCTCGCTGCGCCCGATATGGATCTCGTAACCCGACATCGCCGCCCCCGAGGCGACATGCACCGCCGCGACCCGGTCGAGGCTCTTGTCTGCGCACATCCGCGTCTCGACATCCAGAAGCCCGAGGCCCGGCGTCGTCCCCACCGCGCCCTCGATCCCGTCAGGGTCGTGCACCACCTTTCCAAGCATCTGATATCCGCCACAAATTCCCAAAACACAGCCCCCCCGGCGCAGATGCGCGGCCAGGTCCACATCCCAACCCTGCGCCCGCAGGAAGGCCAGGTCGCCGCGGGTCGACTTGCTGCCCGGCAGGATCACGAGGTCAGTATCTCCGGGAATAGCCTCCCCGGCCCGCACCATGCGCAACGCAACGCCCGGTTCCTGCGCCAGCGGATCGAGATCGTCGAAATTGGCGATCCGGCTAAAGGCAAGGCAAGCCACGTTCAGCCCCGTCCCTGCGCCTTTCGACGGCAGATCGAGCGCATCCTCGGCGGGCAATTTCGCGGCATCGGCAAAGAACGGCAGCACCCCCACGCCGCGCCAGCCGGTGCGCGCTTCGATCAGCCGGTAACCATCGTCGAACAGGCTGACATCGCCGCGGAACTTGTTGATAAGGAAACCGGCGATCATCGCTTCATCGCCCGGGTCCAGTACCGCCTGTGTGCCGACCATCTGCGCGATGACGCCGCCCCGGTCGATATCGCCGACCAGCACAACAGGCACATTGGCGGCCCGCGCAAAGCCCATATTGGCGATATCGCCGGCGCGCAGGTTGACCTCCGCAGGGCTGCCCGCACCCTCCGCGATCACCAGGTCATAGCGCGATTTCAAGCGGTCGAAACTGTCGAGCACCGGCGCCATCAGCCCAGGTTTCAGGCCCGCGTAATCACGCGCCCGGACGGTCGCAAAACGCTTGCCCTGCACCACCACCTGCGCGCCCAGATCGGTCTCGGGCTTCAGCAGAACCGGGTTCATGTCCACGACCGGGTCCAGATCGCAGGCCAGCGCTTGCAACGCCTGCGCCCGCCCGATCTCGCCGCCGTCGACGGTCACCGCGGCATTGTTCGACATGTTCTGCGGCTTGAACGGCGCCACCGACAGCCCCCGCGCCCGCGCCGCCCGGCACAGCCCCGCCACCACAAGCGACTTGCCCACGTTTGACCCGGCCCCCTGGATCATCAGCGCCTTGCCCATGTCAGCCCGTCCCAACGGTTCGGGCGAAAAACCCGCCACGTGGCTCATCAGCGCCCGAAGGTTCGCAAAATGTGCACCCAACGGCCCGACCGCTACAACCCGCTGACAGGACAGGAGACTCCGGCGAAGGTATTGTCGCCAAGTTGAAAGCGAAACCCGCAACAGGTCGGCACCGAGCCCGGTGCTGCCGGGGCAGGTCGGGCACGGCGCTTTCACCTTGGGCTGTCATCGGGACCTCTCCGTGTAGCGTACCGCAGTCCAATCGTGGCACGTTAACCTCAACCACGACTCGCACAGCGAAAGCCTGAAGGGAATCCCAATTCGGACTCCTTCGTTGCGATCAATCCACGCGCAAGACAAAACGCTGAGGGGCTCAGCGTAACTTGGTTCGTTTGATACACAAGGCCGAAAACCCTTGGGGGACTCGCCGAAGGCGACGGGGCAGCGCCCCTTGCGACACCTGCCATCCGAACCGACGCCGGTACGGCGCGCCCTGTCCGATGAGCGTCAGCGAAGAGGGCGCGGATCGGCGTGCCCTGCGCGGCGATCCCGCTCTCAGAACTCCACCCCCTTCTGTCCCTTTATCCCCGACCGAAACGGGTGCTTGACCAGCGTCATCTCGGTCACAAGGTCCGCAATCTCGATCACCTCCGCTTTTGCATTCCGCCCCGTCAGCACCACATGGGTCATCGGTGGCTTTTCCTCGACAAGGAAGCGCACGACCTCTGCCACATCAAGGTAGTCATAGCGCAAGGCGATGTTGATCTCATCGAGGAGCACCATCCGGATCGCCGGGTCGCGGATCAGCTCCCGTGCCTTTTCCCAGCCGGCTTGTGCCATGGCGATGTCCCGGCTGCGGTCCTGCGTTTCCCACGTAAACCCTTCACCCATGGCGTGAAACTGGCACAGGTCGCTGAAATGCCCTTCCAGCAGGCGCCGCTCACCGGTTTCCCACGCGCCCTTGATGAACTGCACCACGGCGCAGGGCATCCCGTGCGCAATGCAGCGCAGGATCATTCCGAACCCGGACGAGGATTTCCCCTTCCCCGCTCCGGTATGGACGATGACCAGCCCCTTCTCGCCCTCCTTCGTGGCCATCATCTTGTCGCGTGCGGCCTTTTTCCTGGCCATCTTCCGGGCGTGGCGCTCTTCCTCGGAGGGGGGCATATCGGCCATGGCATCATCCTTCGCTTGACATCGGGGCGGGTCTTGCCGCAACAGCGGCATGCTGGTTCCTGTTCCTAGAACAGGCGAAGAGGGAATGCGACAGGCTTTGCGACCCCCCGTGGTCCATCGCCGAAGCGCAGCCGCCCCCGCGACCGTGACCGGAGAAGGCCCTGGAACCACTGGCGCACGCGCCGGGAAGGTTCGGACGCCGCCGGAGCCAGAGGCTCCGATATCCGCAAGCCGGGAGACCTGCCAGCAGAGACGTGCAACGGGCGAACGGGGTGTGTCGCGCCGGCCATGATGGGGCAACATGTCCCCCGGCTGGTCATTCCCCTTTTGTCGATCAACATCGAAGAGGCCGCGCATGGGCGAGGTGACAGTCACGGTTTGCACGACCTGCCGCAAGACGGTGGATGGCGAACGGGTGCCGGAAGAGCCGCGCCCCGGTTTTCGCCTGCACGCGGCACTGAAAGCCGCTGCCCTGCCCGATTGCGTGCGCCTGCGCGGCAACGAATGCCTCTCGGCCTGTTCCAACGGCTGTTCCCTCGCGCTGTCGGGCGGGCCGGACCGCTGGACCTATGTCTACGGCCGCCTCGACCCGGAGGATCACCTCAAGCAGATCCTCGCCGGGATCCACGCCTATGCCGCCACGACCGACGGGCTGGTGCCGTGGCGCGAACGGCCCGAGGTCTTCCGCAAGCAATCCATCGCCCGCATTCCCCCGCTCAACGCCCCCGACACCGCCCCCGACACCGAGGACTGATCCATGCACCCGCTTTCCAAGATCCCCGTCACCGTCATCACCGGCTTTCTCGGCGCCGGCAAGACCACGCTCATCCGCCACCTGATGCAGAACCCGCAGGGCAAGCGGCTCGCCGTTCTGGTCAACGAATTCGGCACCGCGGGCGTCGATGGCGACATCCTCAAGACCTGCGCGGATGAAAACTGCCCGGTGGAGAATATCGTCGAGTTGGCCAACGGCTGCATCTGCTGCACCGTGGCCGATGATTTCATCCCCACGATCGAGGCCCTGATGGCGCTGCCCGAAGCGCCCGACCACATCCTGATCGAGACCTCCGGTCTGGCCCTCCCGAAGCCGCTGCTCAAGGCTTTCGACTGGCCCGCAATTCGCAGCCGTATCACCGTCGACGGGGTCATCGCGCTGGCTGATGCCGAGGCGGTGGCGGCCGGCCGCTTTGCCCCCGACGTGGACGCGGTGCAGGCGCAGCGCGAGGCCGATGACAGCCTCGACCACGACACGCCGCTGGCCGAGGTGTTCGAAGACCAGATCTCCTGCGCCGATATCGTGCTGCTGTCGAAGGCCGATCTGGCCGGAGAGGACGGCGTCGCCAGGGCCCGCGCGGTGATCGAGGCCGAAATGCCGCGCATTGTGTCAATCCTGCCGATGACCGAGGGCGTCATCGACCCGCGCGTGATCCTCGGCCTCGGCGCGGCGGCGGAGGACGACCTCGACGCCCGCCCCAGCCACCACGACGGCGCGGATGACCACGAACATGACGATTTTGACAGCGTGGCGATCGAACTGGACGAGGTAGAAGACGTAAAAGCACTGGAGGCCGCCGTGCTACGGCTGGCGCGCGAGCAGAATGCGCTGCGGGTCAAGGGGTATATCGCCGTGAAGGGCAAACCGATGCGGATGCTGGTGCAGGCCGTGGGCATGCGTCTGCGCACCCAGTTCGACCGTCCCTGGGGAGACCGGCCCCGCCGGTCGCAGCTGGTGGTGATCGGAGAACAGGGCCGTGTGGATGCCGCCGCCATCCGCGCGGTGCTTGAAGGGTAAGCACCCCGCGAAGAGGGCCCGGCGCGCCGCAGGCGCCGACGCGGTCCGATGAGCGGGCCGGGTGCAATGAAAGCAGCAGGGACTGAAAACCGATGCATGTCGTCTTTCGCGAAAGCCACGGGTTGGAGGAAACCGAAACCCCGCAGGACCTGGGCCAAAGCCCGGCGGATCTGGTGGTGCTGTCCTTCTCCGATTCCGATCTCGGGGCTTTCGCGGCGGGCTACACCCGCGCCAGGGCGCACGGATTCGTGCCCACAGTGCGGCTGGCCAACCTCGTCGCGCTCAAGCATCCGCTGTCGGTCGACACCTATGCCGAGCGGACGCTTTGCGGGGCGAAAGCGGTTCTCGTCAAGCTGATCGGCGGCGAAGGCTACTGGCCCTACGGGCTTGCCACTTTGCGCGAGATGGCCGACCGCGACGGGCTTGCGCTGGCGATCCTGCCCGCCGATGGCCGCCCCGATCCACGTCTGGATGAGCTCTCGACCCTGCCCGTTTCCACCCTGCGGCGGTTGCAACACCTGTGCGATGCCGGTGGCGCGGTAGCGGCGCACGCGGCACTGGCGCAACTGGCGTTGGCGGGCGGGCTTTATGCCGGGCCGGTGGTGGGCGAAAAGACGGTGCCCGATTACGGGGTCTACCGGCCCGGCGATGGCGTCTTGCGGGCGTTCGAGCCGTCCGGCAAGCCGCTGGTCGCGGTCACCTTCTACCGGTCCTACCTGACCGCCGCCGATACCGACCCGGTGGACGCCATCCTCAGCGCGCTGGAGGCGCGCGACTTCGAGGCGGTGGGGATCTTCGCCACCAGCCTCAAGGCCCCCGCCGCCGCCGATTGGCTGCGCGGCGAACTTGCCCATCTCGCTCCGGCGGCCATCGTCAACGCCACGGCCTTTTCCGCGCGCGGATCGGACGGACTGGCATCGCCTCTGTCCGTGCCGGGCTGCCCGGTCTTCCAGGTCGCGCTGTCGACCGCACGGCGCAAGGACTGGGCCGAGGCAGAGCGCGGCCTTTCCCCCGCCGATCTGGCCATGCACGTGGTGCTGCCCGAGGTCGACGGGCGCCTCTTCGCCGGCGTGGCGAGCTTCAAACAGCCCGGCCGCAAGGATCCCGACCTGCAATATTCGCGCTTCGCGCACCGGGCCGACGCGGGCCGCATCGCGCATGTTGCCGACCGCGTCACAGCGTGGCATCGCCTCGCCACCCTGCCCGCGCGCGACAAGCGGCTGGCGCTGGTGCTGTCGACCTATCCGGGCCGCGACTGGAACCTTGCCCATGCCGTCGGGCTGGACCCGCTGGCCTCGGTCGAGGGGCTGCTGGAGACGCTCGCCGACGAGGGACACGACGTGGGCGAGGCGCCCGACATGGGCAAGCGCCTTCTGACAGAGCGGATCGACTGGCCGCTGGCAGACTATCGCGCCGCGCTGGACAGCCTGCCCGAAGTCCTGCGCAACGACCTCTTCGCCGCGTGGGGCCCGCCCGAGGCCGATCCGGACGTGCAGGCGGATACCATCCGTTTCGCCGCGATCCGCGCGGGCAAGGCGCTGATCGCGCTGCAACCCGAACGAGGCGATGCGAAAACCCGCGATGACGACTACCACGACCTGTCCCGCACGCCCCGCCATGGCTATGTCGCATTCTACCTGTGGTTGCGTGCGCAGGCCGATGCGCTCATTCACATGGGCGCCCATGGCACGCTGGAATGGCTGCCGGGCAAGGCGGTTGCCCTGTCGGAGGATTGCTGGCCCGAGGCGCTTCTCGGCGCCCTGCCCGTCATCTACCCCTTCATCGTCAACGACCCCGGCGAGGCGGCGCAGGCCAAGCGCCGCACCGGCGCCGTCACCATCGGCCACCTGCCGCCGCCGATGGCGGACACCACCCTGCCCGAGGGGATGGGCCGGCTGGAGCATCTGCTGGACGAATATTCCACCGCCGACGGGCTGGACCCGGCCCGCCGCGACCGGCTGATCGCCGACATCCGGGGCGAGGCGCGCGGCACCGGGGTAGAGGACGACCTCGGTATTCCCCCGGATGCCAGCCATGCCGAGGCGATCACGCGGATCGACCGGTTCGTGTGCGACATCAAGGAAAGCCAGTATGGCGACGGACTGCACATCTTCGGCACCGGCGATTGCGGGGCGGCGGAGCGGGGGGGGCTCCTCGCGGCCCTGTCCGGGCGGCTCGTCGCGCCCGGCCCCTCCGGCTCGCCGTATCGGGGCCGGTCGGACGTGCTGCCCACCGGGCGCAACCTGTTCACCACCGACCCGCGCGCCGTCCCCTCGCGCGCGGCCCACGCGCAGGGCGTCAAGCTGGCCGAGGAATTGCTGCGCCGTCATTTGCAGGATCACGGCGACTGGCCGCGCGGTCTGGTGGTGGACCTCTGGGGCTCTGCCACCATGCGCACAGCAGGTGAAGAGTTCGCCATGGCGCTGCATCTGGCCGGCCTCGCGCCGCAATGGGACGCGGGATCGGAGCGGGTCTCGGGCTTCGAGGTCCTTCCGCTGGCCCTGCTGGGTCGGCCGCGCATCGACGTGACCTTGCGGGTGTCGGGCCTCTTCCGCGATGTCTTTCCCGGCCTCGCGCAGATGTTCGAGGCCGCGTCCGCCGCGCTTGCCGAGCGCGACGAGGCCGAGGAAGACAACCCCTACCGCGCCCGCAGCCCGCGCGTCTTCGGGCCGAAACCCGGCAGCTACGGCGTGGGGATGACCGCACATCTGGACGAATACAGCGACGCGGCCCGCGAAGCGGCGGGAGAGGCGTGGCTGGCCGCGTCCTCGTACGCCATCGACGCGCAGGGCGAGGCACACGAGGCGCGAACGGCGCTGGAGGCGCGAGTGACCGCCGCGGACAGCTTCGTGCACCTTCAGGACCTGCCCGAAACCGACCTTCTGATGGCCTCGGATTACGCCGCGCACGAGGCCGGGTTTGCCGCCGCCGTGGCACGGCTTGGCGGCGCGGCGCCCGCGCTGTACCACGTGGATGCCACGCGGCCAGACGCCCCGCGCGCCCGCGACCTGACCGAAGAGATCGCCCGCGTCACCCGCGCCCGCGCCGCCAACCCCGACTGGGCCGACGGCATGATGCGCCACGGCTTTCGCGGCGCGGCGGAGATCGCGGCAACGCTCGACCACCTTGCCGCCTTCGCCCATCTCGCCGCCGCCGTGCCGCCGCACCTGTTCGACCTCTACCACGACGCGACGCTGGGCCGCGCCGATCTTGTGGCGTTCATGGAGGCCGAGAACCCGGAAGCGCTGGCCGCCCTGCACGCCCGCTTCCAGGCACTGCATGACGCGGGGCTATGGGTCACACGGCGCAACTCCATCGCCGCCACGCTGGAGGCCGTGCAATGAGCGCGCCGCGCGTGCATGGCTGGTGCCCCGGTGCCTTGCGGCCGATGATGTCGGGCGACGGGCTGGTGGTGCGGGTCCGCGCGCCGATTGGGCGGCTGACGCAGGCGCAGGCGGCGGGGGTGGCGCGGCTGGCAGGGCTGCATGGCACCGGGCTGATCGACGTTTCGGCGCGGGCCAACGTGCAGATCCGGGGCGTGACGCCGGACGCGCACCCTGCGCTGATCGAGGAGCTGCGGGCGTTTGGCCTCATCGACCGGGATGTCGCGGCGGAGACCCGGCGCAATATCGTGGTGCAGCCGTTCTGGACGGAGGACGATGCGACGCATCTTGTGGCGCAGGCCCTGACCGAGGCGCTGGCCGACGCGGATGCCCCCAATCTGCCCGGCAAGTTCGGTTTTGCCGTGGATTGCGGGCCGGTGCCGGTGCTGCGCGACACCTCCGCCGATATCCGGATCGAGCGCGGCCCAGGCGGTTTGCTCGTCCGAGCCGATGGCAGCGACCGCGGCGCGCCGGTGACGCCGGGCAATGCCGCCGAGGCCGCGCTGAGGCTGGCTCGCTGGTTCCTCGAATACGGCGGTGCGCCGGAGGGACGGGGCCGCATGGCGCGCCACCTTGCCGCCGGGGCGACGCTGCCCGAGGCGTTTAGCGCCGCGTCGATGGCCCCGGAAACCGCCAGGCCCCCCGAACCCGGCGCAACCGGGATCGGCCAGCTCGTCGCGCTGGAATTTGGACAGATCAGCGCCGAAACCCTCGCCGCACTGGCCGGGATTGCGCCGATCCGTGTCACCCCGTGGCGGATGCTGTTGCTGGAGGGGGGCACGAAGACCCCGGACCTGCCCGGCCTCATCCATGACGCGCGCGACGCCCGGCTGCGCATCGACACCTGCACCGGCGCGCCGGGCTGCCCGCAAGCGTTATCCGCGACCCGAGATCTTGCCCGCGCCCTCGCCGCGCATTTGCGCCCCGGTCAGCACCTGCACATTTCCGGCTGCGCCAAGGGCTGCGCCCATCCCGGCCCTGCGCCGCTGACCCTGACCGCCACCGGCCCCGACCGCTTCGACCTTGTCCGCGAGGCCCGCGCCGGGGACGCCCCCGAGGCCACCGGTCTCAGCCCCGACCAGATCGAGAAGGCCCTTTGAATGCCGCATGTCTATGAAACCGATGGCGCCGCCATCTACGCCGAAAGCTTCCGCACGATCCGGTCCGAGGCCGACCTTGCCCGGTTCGGGCCGGACGAGGAACCGGTTGTCGTGCGCATGATCCACGCCGCCGGGCTGGTTGGCCTCGAACGCGACGTGCGGTTTTCCCCCGACATGGCGCAGGTGGCGCGCGCCGCGCTCAAGGACGGCGCGCCGATCCTGTGCGACGCCTTCATGGTCGCCGAGGGCATCACCCGCCCGCGCCTGCCTGCCGGCAACGTGGTTATCTGCACCCTGCGCGACGCGTGCGTGCCCGACATGGCCAGGGAGATGGGCACCACCCGGTCGGCCGCGGCGCTCGAACTGTGGCGCCCACATCTGCAAGGCGCTCTCGTCGCCATCGGCAACGCGCCCACGGCGCTTTTCCATCTTCTCAACATGCTCGAAGACCCGGCCTGCCCGCGCCCCGCCGCGATCATCGGCTGTCCGGTGGGCTTCGTCGGTGCCGCCGAATCCAAGGCTGCGCTGATGGCCGATCTGCCGGCCCCGTCGATGATCGTGCGGGGCCGTCTTGGCGGTTCGGCCATTACCGTGGCGGCGGTCAATGCGCTCGCCTCTTGCAAGGAGTAAGCGACATGGGCAAGGTCATCTGCACCGGGTTGGGCCCCGGCGATCCCGATCTGATGAGCGTCCGCTCCGACAGGCTGATCCGGGAGGCGCGGCAACTGGCCTATTTCCGCAAGTCGGGGCGCAAGGGACAGGCGCGCCAGATCGTCGAGGGGATGCTGCGCGCGGATGTCACCGAACACGCGATGGAATACCCGGTGACGACCGAGGTCGCGGTCACGGACCCGGAGTATAACCGCATCCTTACGGTCTTCTACGACGATTGGACCGACCGGTTGCTGAGGCTTGCCGAAACCGATGACGTGATCGTGCTCTGCGAGGGCGACCCGTTCTTCTACGGCTCGTTCATGCACCTTCATTCGCGCCTGCAAGGAAGGGTGCCGGTGGAGATCGTGCCCGGCATCACCGGCATGTCGGGCTGCTGGACGGCGACCGACCTGCCGATCACATGGGGCGACGACGTGTTGACCGTGGCCATGGCGACCCTGCCCGAGGAGGAACTGGCGCGACGGTTAAAAGACACCGACGCCGCCGTGGTGATGAAGATCGGGCGCAACCTGCCGCGGCTGAGGCGCGCGCTCACCACCGCCGGGCGGCTGGAAGATGCCTGGCTTGTGGAAAAGGGCACCATGCCCGGACAGAGCGTGCAGAAGCTGACCGACTTCGACGGCGAGACCCCCTATTTCGCCATCTGCCTCTTGCACGGGCGGGGGCGGCGGCCATGACCGGCTCTGTCGTCATTGCCGGGCTGGGGCCGGGGGATGACGCGCTTGTCACCCCCGAAGTGACCGCCGCGCTGGCCGAGGCGACGGACATTGTGGGCTACATCCCCTACATCCGCCGCATCGCACCGCGCGCGGACCTCACGCTTCACGAAAGCGACAACCGGGTGGAACTTGAGCGCGGCGCCCACGCGCTGGAAATGGCCGCAGAGGGAAAGCGGGTGGTCGTCGTGTCCTCCGGCGATCCCGGTGTCTTCGCCATGGCAAGCGCCCTCTTCGAGGCGCTGGAAGCCGGCCCGGCGGGCTGGCTGTCGCTCGATATTCGCGTGCTGCCCGGCATCACCGCGATGCTGGCCGCCGCCGCCCGCCTTGGCGCGCCGCTGGGCCATGACTTCGCAGCGATCAACCTCAGCGACAACCTCAAGCCGTGGGCGCTGATCGAGACACGCCTGCGCGCCGCCGCCGGGGCGGGATTTGCCATGGCCTTCTACAACCCGCGCTCGAAGGCGCGTCCGCACCAGTTCGCCCGCGCGCTCGACATCCTGCGCGAGGAATGCGGCGGCAAGACGCTGATCTCCTTTGCCCGCGCGGTGTCGACGCCCGAGGAAAGCGTCACCGCCGTGACGCTTGAGGAGGCGACGCCGGAGATGGCCGACATGCGCACCGTGGTCATCGTCGGCAACCGCGACACGCGCCGCGTCGGGCGCTTCGTCTACACCCCGAGGTCGGCCTCGTGACCCAGCCACGCCATGACATCGGCTGCGTCGGGCAATACCGTGCGCGGCGGCAGTTGCGGCCGGTCGATCAGGACCACCGGCAGGCCAAGCGCCCGCGCCGCGTCGAGCTTGGCCCGCGCCCCCGCGCCGCCACCGTTCTTGGCCACGACATGGGTGATGGCGTGGGCCTGCATCAGCGCCCGGTCGCCTGCCATGCCGAACGGCCCGCGCGCGATGACCGCCTCGGCATCCGGCAGGGGCAAGGGCGCGTCCGGCGGATCGACGAGGCGCAAGAGGTAAAAATTGCCGGGTTTCACGGCGAACTCCGCCACGTTCTGCTTTCCGATGGCGAGGAACGCCCGCGCGCCGCTTTCGGGCAACGCCGCGACCGCGCCGGCCATTTCCTTGACTTGGGTCCAGTCGTCGCCCTCCGCCGCGCGCCAGCCCGGCCGTTCCAGCGCCACCAGCGGCACGCTCGCCTCGGCGCAGGCGGCGACGGCATTGCGGCTCATCCCTGCGGCGAACGGGTGCGTGGCATCGACCACGTGGCTGATTGCTTCTGCGCGCAGGAACGCCGCCAGCCCCGCCACGCCGCCAAACCCGCCGACCCGCGTCGGCAGCGGCTGCGCCCTCGGCTTGTCGGTGCGCCCGGCATAGGAGAATACGGCATCCGCGCCCACCCCGGCCAGCAGGCGGGCCAGCGTGCTTGCCTCGGTTGTGCCGCCGAGCAGAAGGATACGTGTCATGGCTGATCCCCGCGCTGATCCGTGGCTGACCCTGATCGGTCTGGGCGAGGATGGCCTGAACGGGCTGCCGCCCGCAAGCCGCGCCGCGCTGGATGCGGCCGAAACCGTCTTCGGCGGACCGCGTCACCTCGATCTGGCAAAGGTCGGCGACCGGGGCCGCGCCTGGCCTGTTCCCTTCAGCGTCGCCCCCGTGCTGGCCCTGCGCGGGCACAAGGTGGTGGTGCTGGCCTCGGGCGATCCGTTCTGGCATGGAGCTGGCGGGACGCTGTCGCGCCACCTTTCGCCCGGTGAATTGCGCTGCCTGCCCGCGCCGTCGTGCTTTTCTCTGGCCGCCGCGCGGCTCGGCTGGAACCTGCAAGAGGTGCCTTGCCTTGGCCTCCACGCCGCCCCTTACGACCGCCTGACCCCGATCCTGCACGAGGGCGCGCGCGTGTTCTGCACCCTGCGCGACGGCGCGGCCACCACGGACCTTGCCGCGTGGCTGACCACGCATGGCTTCGGCGCGTCAACGCTCGACGTCTGCGAAGCGCTCGGCGGCCCGCGCGAGCGGCTGCGCACGGCGCGGGCCGACGCTTTCGACCTTGCGGATGTCGCCACGCCGGTGCTGGCCGCGATAGAGGCGCACGGCACCCCCGGCCTGCCACGCGCCTCGGGCCTGCCCGATGCCCTGTTCGCAAGCGACGGGCAGATCACCAAGCGGCCGGTCCGGGCGCTGACGCTTTCCGCCCTCGCGCCGCGCCCCGGTCAGCATCTTTGGGATATCGGCGCCGGGTCCGGCTCTGTCTCGGTCGAGTTCTGTCTTGCCGCGCCCGGCGCGACGGCGACAGCGCTGGAGGCGCGCGCCGACCGTGCCGTCAATATCCGCGCCAATGCCCGCACCTTTGGCCTCGACCACCGCATCACCGTGATCGAGGGCCGCGCCCCGGACGCGCTGGCCGACCGTCCCGATCCCGACACCGTCTTTGTGGGAGGAGGCGCAAGCGAGGCGCTGCTGACAGACCTGTGGGACCGCCTCGCGCCCGGCACGCGGTTGGTGATGAACGCGGTCACGCTGGAAACCGAGGCGCTGCTGTTCCGCTGGCACGGCGCCCATGGCGGGCAGCTTCTGCGGGCGGCGTTGTCGGAGGCCGCACCGCTTGGCGCAATGCGTGGCTGGCACCCCGCGCGCCCGGTCACGCAATGGGTGGTGACGCGATGATCTGGGCCGGGATCGGATTGCGCGAAGCCGCCGACGGCGCGGCCTTCGACGACGCGCTGGCGCTGGCCGGCACGCGGCCCGACGCGCTGGCCTGCCTTGCCGCCAAGGCGACCCCGGCGCTCGTCGCGTGGGCCAGCACGCAGGGCCTGCCGCTGACACGGCTGGACGAACACGACATCGCGGGGCTTGAAACGCCTACCACCTCGCCGCGCATCGCCGCGCGCTTTGCCACCGGCAGCATTGCCGAGGCGCTGGCGCTGACCGCCGCCCGCAAGGGCGGGCACAAAGCGCGCATCATCGCACCGCGCGTGACAAGCGCTTGCGGGCGCGCCACCATGGCGCTTGCAGAAAGGACGACCTCATGAGCGTGCATTTCATCGGCGCCGGCCCCGGTGCCGCCGACCTTATCACCTTGCGCGGGCGCGACCTGATCGCCGCCTGCCCGGTCTGCCTTTACGCCGGGTCGCTGGTGCCCGAGGCTCTGTTGGCCCATTGCCGTGCGGGCGCGCGGATCGTGAACACCGCGCCGCTGTCGCTGGACGAGATCATGGCCGAGATCGAGACCGCCCACGCCGCCGGCCACGACGTGGCGCGGCTGCATTCGGGCGATCTGTCGGTCTGGTCGGCGATGGGCGAGCAATTGCGCCGCCTGCGCGCGCTCGGCATTGCCTATGACGTCACCCCCGGCGTGCCCGCCTTTTCCGCCGCCGCCGCCGCGCTTGGCGCGGAGCTGACGCTGCCCGGCGTGGCGCAATCGCTGGTGCTGACCCGGACCTCGGGCCGCGCGTCCAGCATGCCCGCGGGCGAGACGCTGGAAAACTTCGCCGCCACCGGGGCCACGCTGGCCATCCACTTGTCTGTTCAGGTGCTGGAGGACGTGGTCGCGCGCCTCACCCCGGCCTACGGCCCCGACTGTCCCTGCGCGGTCGTCTGGCGCGCATCATGGCCCGATCAGCACATCGTCAAGGCGACGCTGGCCAGTTTGCAAGAGGCGACCGGCGGCCTGCGCGGACGCACGGCGCTGATCCTTGTCGGCCCGGCGCTGGGGGCGGAGGAGTTCGACGAAAGCTGCCTCTACGCGGGCGATTACGACCGCCGCTTCCGCCCCGTCGGCACCGCGCCGCGTTTCCCGGAGGGGGCCGAGTGACCCCGCCGGGCCTGATCGTCTCCGCCCCCGCCTCGGGCAGCGGCAAGACCACGCTGACGCTGGGCCTGCTGGCGGCTTTGCGTGACCGGGGCCTGAAGGTGCAGCCGTTCAAGAGCGGGCCGGACTACATCGACCCCGGCTTTCACGGCGCGGCAGCGGGGCGGGAGTCTCTGAACCTCGACACATGGGCGATGGGTGCCGCGATGATCGGCGGGCTGATCGCGGGCGCGGCGGGCACACAAGACGCGGACCTGATCGTTGCCGAAGGCTCCATGGGGCTGTTCGATGGGGTGCTTGCGCCCGGTGAGCAGGATAACGGGTCAAGCGCCAGCCTCGCGGCGCTGACCGGCTGGCCGGTGGTGCTGGTGCTGGATTGTTCGGGGCAGGCGCAATCGGCTGCCGCCGTGGCCAAAGGGTTCGCGGTGATGCAGGCGGATGTGCGGATCGCGGGCGTCGTTCTCAACAAGGTGGCCTCTCCCCGGCACGAGGCGATGTTGCGCGCCGGGATGGAGGCGGTCGGGATAGCGGTGCTCGGCGCCCTGCCCCGGCAAAAGGAAATTGCCATGCCGTCGCGCCACCTTGGCCTTGTGCAGGCGGGCGAACAGGCCGACATGCCGCGCATTCTTGAAAGGGCGGCGCGCTTCGTGGCCGACAACGTCGATCTCGACCGCCTCATCGCTGTTGCCGGGGCAACAACGCTCTTCGGCGCGGACACCGATGTTGCACCGCCGGGGCAGCGGATCGCGCTGGCCCGCGACGGAGCGTTTTCCTTCGTCTACCCGCATCAACTGGCCGGCTGGCGGCGCGCGGGGAGCGAAATCGTGCCGTTTTCGCCGCTGAACGACGAGGCGCCGGATGATCGCGCCGATACCTGCTGGCTGCCCGGCGGTTACCCGGAACTGCATGCCGGGCAACTGGCAGCGGCGCGGACGTTCCGCGCGGGGCTGCGGCGCTTTGCCGAAACCCGGCCCGTGCATGGCGAGTGCGGCGGCTACATGGCGATGGGCCAGGGCCTGATCGACACGGACGGCGCGCGGCACGAGATGGCGGGGCTTCTCGGCCTTGTCACCTCCTATGAAACCCGCAAGATGCATCTGGGCTACCGGCTTGCCACGCTGAAAACCGGGATGCCCGGCCATGCCGCCGGCACCCGGTTGCGCGGGCACGAGTTTCACTATTCCACCATCCTCGAGCAGCCCGACACCCCGCTGGCCGAGGTCGTGGACGCAGGAGGCGCGGCCGTGCCAGAGACCGGATCGCGCCGGGGCCATGCCACCGGCACGTTCTTTCACCTGATCGCGGAGGCACAGGGGTAGAATGACCGGCTTCGCCTCTTGTAATCCGCGTGATCCGTCGCGCCTCGCCGGGCCGCGGTGCAGCGATCCGACATCGGGTTTGCGCGCTTTTTCCTGGCCACATCCGAACGACATTCGTGCCGCGCACCAAGCCCAGCCAAATCGCCGTGCCGGGGGCGGCATCATGCCAGAGCCATGCCTTCGGCATGACGAGGCGCGGCGGCCTGCGGCCCTGATACCAGCGCGCGAGGGCGCTCAATCCCGGTTGTCTCGAAAAAGGCGAAGCAGGGCCGCAATGCGCCTGAACCGTCAGGTCCGATACGGAGCATCGGCATGACCGGATTCGTCAGCTTCGTCTCCTCCGGCCCCGGCGACCCGGAGCTTCTGACCCTGAAGGCGGTGGACCGGCTGGGGCGCGCCGATGCGGTGCTGTTCGATGACCTGGCATCGGGGCCGATCCTGACCCATGCGCGCGAAGGGGCGGACCTGATCGGGGTCGGCAAGCGCGCCGGGCGCCCCTCGCCGAAACAGGATCATGTCAGCCGCCTGCTGGTTGACTACGCCCGCATCGACCAACGGGTGGTGCGGCTGAAATCCGGCGATTGCGGCATTTTCGGGCGGCTGGAGGAGGAAATCACCGCGCTCACCGCCGAGGGCATCCCTTACGAGATCATCCCCGGCGTCACTTCGGCCTCGGCCGCTGCCGCTGCCGCCGGCATTCCGCTGACCCGTCGCCTCACCGCGCGCCGGGTGCAGTTCGTCACCGGCCACGACGCGACCGGCGCGTTACCCGAGGGGCTGGACCTCAGGGCGCTGGCCGATCCCGGCGCCACCACCGTGGTCTATATGGGCAAACGCACCTTCGCCGCGCTGGTCGCGCGGTTGGTCGCGGTGGGCTTGCCCCCGGACACGCCCGCGCTTTACGCCGAATCCGTCTCGACCGAGGACCAACAACTCTTGCGCGCCAGCGTGACCGATCTGGCGCGCATGTTGTCGCGATCGGACAGCCGGATGCCGGGGCTTATCCTCTATGGTCCACTGGCCAGGGGCGATGCTTGACAACCCAGCCCCGGCCAGCGACAAGACTCCACACGGTTTTCGAAGGCTCGCGCATGCCGGAGAAATGAAAAGGGAACACGGTGCGGTGTAGCCATCAGGCGCCAAATCCGTGACTGCCCCCGCAACTGTAAGCGGAGAGCGTGCCCCGAAAGACGCCACTGCCCCGAACCGGGGGCGGGAAGGCACGGGACACGCCGCGACCCGCAAGTCAGGAGACCTGCCGTGACAGAGGCCCCTTCCGGGGCACCGTTCCGATGGCGAGCCGCGTCCCGCCACCCACCACAGGCCGTCGGGGAGACGGCAAGGAGACCTGAGACATGCATATCGAACCCGGACTCGTCCACGGTGCCAAGATGGCGCTGGCCTGTGCCACAGCGGCCGGTGGCGCCACCTACGGCGCCAAGCTGGCGCTCGACACCATCCGCGCGCGCGGCGCTGCCTCGCTGGCCGCCCGCTCCGGCATCGCCACGATCGCCACCTTCGTCTTTTTCGAGGTAATGCCGCACTTCCCGGTCGGCGTGTCGGAGGTGCATTTCATCCTCGGCTCCACCCTTCTGCTGATGCTGGGCGCCGCACCCGCCGCCATCGGCCTTGCGCTTGGCCTGCTGGTCCAGTCGCTGTTCTTCGCACCGACCGACCTGCCGATGTATTTCGTCAACGTCACCACGCTGCTGGTGCCGCTCTTCGCGATCTCGGCGCTCGCCCGCCGCATCATCGCGCCCGGCACGGCCTATGTCGACCTGAGCTACGCGCAAGCGCTGAAGCTGTCCACCGCGTTCCAGGGCGGCGTGGTCGGCTGGGTCGCCTTCTGGGCCGTCTACGGGCAAGGCTTTGGCGCCGAGAACATCCAGTCGATCCTCGCCTTCGGCGGCGCCTACATGCTGGTGGTGCTGATCGAGCCGGTTGCCGACCTCGCCGTTCTGGCCGGGGCCAAGGCGCTGCGCGGGCCCAAGGGCTCGGGCCTGGTGAACCCGCGCGTCTTCGAGGCGGCTGCCTGACGCCGTCACGCAACCAACCACGCGTTGCACGGCCCCGACCAGCGGGGCCGTGTCACGTTGAAAGGCCCTGCGATGCTCGCGCTTGACCTGATCGGCATCGGCCCCGGCAACCCGCGCCACCTGACCGTGCAGGCCATCGACCGGATCAACGCGGCCGACCTTATCCTGATCCCCACCAAGGGGCCGGAAAAGGACGACCTTGCCGCGCTACGCCGCCAGATCTGCGCCGAGGTGCTGGACAACCCCGCCACGCGCGTGGCCGAGTTCGCCCTACCCGAACGCGACCCCGCGATCACGGATTACCACGGGCGGGTCGCGGCGTGGCACGACGCGATTGCCGCGCTCTGGGTGGAGACAATCCGCGCCAACCTGGGCACAGCCGGCCGCGTGGCCTTCCTTGTCTGGGGCGACCCGTCGCTCTATGATTCCACTCTGCGCATCGCCGACCGGGTGTCAGCCCTGCTGCCGCTCAGCGTGCGCGTGACACCCGGCCTCACCGCGATACAAGCGCTGACGGCGGCGCATGCGATCCCGCTCAACACGATCAACGGGCCGGTCACCATCACCACCGGCCGCCAGATCCGCGATCACGGTTTCCCGCCCGGCACGGATACGGCGGTGGTGATGCTCGATGGCGAGCTGAGCTTTCGACGGCTCGCCCCGGAGGGCCTGCATGTCTGGTGGACGGGCTACGCCGGCATGGTGTCCGAAATCTCGCTGTCCGGCCCGGTGGCCGAGGTTGCAGCGGCGATTGCAACAGCCCGCGCCGAGGCGCGCGCGGCGCATGGCTGGATCATGGATATCTACCTGTTGCGCCGGGCGACGATGGCAGACTGACCGGTTTGGTGCTGGACGTTTCCAAAGCCGCGACGTTACTGTTGCGCGACCCTGCAAAACCGGAGCCGCCATGCACCTCGCCCGCTTTCCCCGCCTTCACCTTGCCCACCTCCCCACGCCGCTGGAACCGATGCCGCGCCTGTCGAAGGAACTGGGCGTCGAGATCTGGATCAAGCGCGACGATTGCACGGGGATGAGCACCGGCGGCAACAAGACCCGCAAGCTGGAATTCCTGATGGCCGAGGCGGTCGAGGCGGGGGCCGACATGGTGATGACCCAAGGTGCCACCCAGACCAACCACGGCCGCCAGACCGCCGCCTTTGCCGCCAAGCTTGGCATGGCTTGCCACATCCTGCTGGAGGATCGCACGGGGTATACCGACGCCAATTACACCGGCAACGGCAACGTGCTGCTCGACAACCTGCACGGTGCCACGACCGAAACCTTCCCCGGCGGCACCGACATGCCCGCCGCGATGGAAAAGGCAGCCGAGGCAGAACGCGCCAACGGCAAGACCGTCTATGTCATTCCCGGCGGCGGCTCGACCCCGACGGGTGCGCTTGGTTACGTGAACTGCGCGCTGGAACTGCTGGGACAGGCGAACGACAGGGGATTGGTGATCGACCTTGTGGTGCATGCGACGGGATCGTCGGGCACGCAGGCGGGACTGGTCACGGGGATGAGCGCGCTGAATTCCGGCATCCCGGTGCTGGGCATCGGCACCCGCGCACCGCAAGCCAAGCAGGAAGCGATGGTCTACGACCTCGCCTGCCGCACCGCCGAGAAACTGGGCTGCCCCGGCGTCGTCCACCGCGAGCACGTCGTGGCCAATACCGATTACGTCGGCGCGGGCTACGGCCTTCCGACCGAAAGCGGGCTGGCGGCAATCCGGATGTTCGCGGAGCTTGAGGGCATCCTGCTGGACCCGGTCTATTCGGGCAAGGGCGCGGCGGGGCTGATCGACCTTGCCCGCAAGGGTGCCTTCGAGGGACAGCGCGTGGTATTCCTGCACACCGGCGGGGCTGCGGGGCTGTTCGGCTACGACTTCGCGCTGCGGGGGTAAGATGCGGCGCCGGACGAAAGGCACGCGTATGTGTCAATCAACACTTGTCACGAACGCCCACAATTCGAACCGCGGGGATGGTCGGGGCACCATGCCGGTGCGCGGAATACAGGCCAGCTTGCACGCCACCGCGCATCGCCGGGCCGCCCCCCGGCACGGCGATTTGGCTGATCTTGGCGCACCCCGTGAATGTCGTCCGGGTTTGGCAGATATGACACGCGTTCCCCCTACGTCGGATCACCTTACCGCGGCCCGTCGCACCGCGGCCCGTCGCTGCGCGGCTTACCCTAGCCCTCCGCAAAGGATGCCGAGCGGTTATCGGGTGTCGTCTGTCAAATGGCGACAATCGGCATGAAACGGATCGGCGTTCTGGGCGGCATGGGACCGGAGGCGACGATCCTCTTTCAGCAGCGCCTGCTCGACGCGGTGCCGGCCGGGGACGATTGCGACCATGTCCCGCTGCTGATCGACATGAACCCGCAGGTGCCCTCGCGCATCGCGCATCTGATCGAGGGGACCGGCGGCGACCCCGCCCCGGTGCTGGCCGCGATGGCGCGGCGCTTGCAGGCGGGCGGGGCCGAGGCTCTGGCCATGCCCTGCAACACCGCCCATTCCTACAGCGCCAGCATCACCGCCGCTGTCGATATCCCGCTGCTGAACATGGTCACCCTGTCGGCCGCGCGCGCGGGCCCCGGCAAGATCGGCATTCTCGCCTCGCCCGCCACCCGGATCACCGGCGTTTTCGATACCGCACTGGCACAGGTCGGCGCGACACCGGTCTGGCCCGAAGACGACGCCCCCCTGCTGCACGCGATCCGAATCATCAAGGCCAATGGCGCGACGCTGGAAGCGCGCGAGATCCTGCGCGCCGCCTCCGAGGAATTGCTGGCAGCCGGCGCCGAGGTGCAGTTGATCGGCTGTTCGGAGTTCTCCCTGATCGCCGAGGCCGCCACGCCCGAGGCGCGTGTCATCGACACGCTCGACGTACTGGTTGCGGCGGTGCTGGTCTTTTCCAGCGGCGCCGACTGACACCCTGACCTTTTCGAAAGGCATTCCATGACCCGACCGACCGGCATCATCTGCCCACTGCTGACGCCCTTCGAGGCGGATGGCAGCATCGCCCGCGATCTCTGGATCGCCCACGCCAAGTGGGTGCTGGACGAGGGCGCGCATTACCTCTCGCCCTTCGGCACCACGGGCGAGGCGCTCAGCGTCGGCATGGCGGCGCGGATGCAGGCGCTGGAGTGGCTGATCGAGGCCGGCATACCGGCGGATCGGCTGATGCCCGGCACCGGGCTGACCGCCCTGCCCGACACGCTGACCCTGTCGCGCCACGCGGTGGGATCGGGCTGCGCCGCGATCATGGTGCTGCCCTCGTTCTTCTACGGTGCCGTCGGCGACGAGGGGCAAGCGCGCTATTTCAGCGAATTGATCGACGCGATCGACGATGCGCATACCAAGGTCATCCTCTATTCGATCCCGCAGAATTCCGGCGTTGCGGTCTCCCCGGCCCTGACCGCGCGGCTGAACGCCGCCTTCCCCGAAAGCGTCGTTGCCTACAAGGACAGCTCCGGCGACTGGTCCAACACGGGCGCGGTGATCGCGGCGGCGCCCGCTGTCGCCGTCTTTCCCGGATCGGAGAGCTTCCTGACGAAGGGGCTGGCGTCGGGCGGCGCGGGCTGCATCTCGGCCACGGTGAACCTCAATGCCGCCGCGATCCGGCGCGTCTACGACGGGGTCACGGCAGGCCACGACATGCGCGCCGAGGACGCCGCGATCAAGGCATTCCGCGACGCGGTGCAAGGCGCCGGGCTGATCGGCGGAATGAAGGCACTGATGGCGGTGACATCGGGCGATGATCGCTGGCTGACCCTCGCGCCACCGCACCTGGACGCGACGCGCGCGCAAGGTGACGCGCTGATGGCTGCGCTTGGAGACGGCGCGGCACATCTGCGGGGCCTCTGACGCGGCCCATGCGCGGGGATGAGATCGGTCAGCCCCAGCACGGCGCGGCGCTGCCGAGGGTGGAGGCGGGGCGTTCCCACCACATCGGCACGCCAGTCACGTCAAGCGCCGGGCGAAGGCGGCGGGCCGGGCCCCACGGTGTCTGCTCGACCCCGCCCGCGTCGTCGGCCGCCCGGACCGGTGCGAGGGGCGTCCTGCCGGGGTCCCGAAACCCCGCAAGCAGCACGGCCGTGCGCGCCAGAGACAGGCGCGCATTGCGCAGCCCCCGGCCCGACACCGCATCGCGCAAGGACGCGAGGACCGCCGCCGCCATCAGGTAGCCGGTGGCGTGGTCAAGCGCCTGCACCGGCAGCGGCGTGGGCCTGTCGGCCCCGGCCCGGACCATCCCGGCATGGGCGATCCCCGCCGACATCTGCACGAGGCTGTCGAACCCGCGCCGCGCCGCCCATGGCCCGGTCCAGCCATAGGCATCGAGGCTCACCTCGATCAGCCCCGGCGCGGCCGACGCGCGCCAGCCGTCCCCGAGACCAAGCCGGTCGAGCGCATCCGGGCGGTAGCCATGCACCAGCACATCCGCGCCCGCCAGCAGCTCGGCAAAGCGGGCCTGTCCCGCGGGGCTTTTCAGGTCCAGCCGGGCGCAGCGCTTGCCGAGGGTCACGTCGGGGGCGAGGCTCGGCTCCTCCCAGTCCGGCGGGTCGATGCGCAGCACCTCGGCCCCGAACCCGGCAAGCGTCCGCGTCGCCACCGGCCCGGCGAGGATGCGGGTGAGGTCCAGAACCCTCAGGCCGTGCAGGGGCCGCTCCGGCCTGCCGCCCCAATCGCGGATCCGTCCGGGCCGGGGCGCGTCCCATGCCACCAGCGGTTCGGCGGCGACAGCGGCGCCCTGCGGATGCGCCGCCCAGTCGGCGAGGCTGCGCATTTCGGCGGCCACTCCGCCCTCGGCCAGCACAGCCGCTTCCAGATCCGTCGCCCGCCAGCTTGCAACGGCGCCAGCGACGGCGTCACGCGTCGGCCTGGCATCAAGCGCGCGCAACGCCGCTGCGCGATGATGGGGCGCGTTGGTGTGCAGCTTGATCCAGCCATCCGCCGTGCGGTAATCGCCCGCCAGCTCGTCCCATACCGGCGGCAGCGCCCAGCCCTCGGGCGTGATGGAGGGGGAAAACCACAGCGCCGCGCGCCGCCTGTCGACCGTTACCGCCGCCTTGCCCGCGCCGAGCGCGGCGCCGAGAGCCAAGACCGCCTCGCCAACCACACCGAAAGACGCCGCGGCCAGATCGCTGACCGCGAAAGCCGAGGGCAGGCTGCCCTCCCCAACCTCGCGCCACGCGCCGGGCAGGCCAAACGCCGCGGCGCTCTCTCTCACGCGAACAGCCCCGCGTGGTCCTGGCGCAGCGCCGCCTTCTGCACCTTGCCCATGGTGTTGCGCGGCAATTCGTGCCGCACGATCACCCGCTTGGGCTGCTTGAACCTCGCAAGCGCGCCGGCGACGCCTGCCAGCACCGCGTCCTCGGTAATGTCCGCGCCCGATTGCGGCACCACCACCGCCACCACGGCCTCGCCGAAATCAGGATGCGGCACGCCGATCACGGCGCTTTCCAGCACGCCGGGGAGGTCGTCGATCAGCGTCTCGACCTCCTTGGGGTAGACGTTGAAGCCGCCCGAGATGATCAGGTCCTTGGCGCGTCCGACGATATGGACGTAGCCATCGGCATCGACCTTGCCCAGATCGCCGGTGATGAAGAACCCGTCCTCGCGCAGTTCCTCGGCCGTCTTTTCCGGCATCTGCCAGTAGCCGGCGAAGACGTTGGGTCCGCGCACCTCGATCACGCCAATCTCGCCCTGCGGCAGATCGGCGCGCGTTTCGGGATCGCGAATCGCCAGTTCCACCCCCGGCAGCGGAAAGCCCACAGTGCCGGCGCGCCGGTCGCCGTCATAGGGGTTGGAGGTGTTCATGTTGGTTTCCGTCATCCCGTAGCGTTCAAGGATCGCGTGGCCGGTCACGGCGCGCCAGCGCGCGTGCGTCTCGGCCAGGAGCGGCGCAGAGCCGGAGACGAAAAGGCGCATGTTTCGCGCGGCCTCGGCCAGCCCCTCTTGCTGCAAGAGGCGCGTGTAAAAGGTCGGCACCCCCATAAGCGCGGTCGCCTCGGGCATCGCGCGCAGGATCGCCTGCGCGTCGAAGCCGGGCAGGAAAATGCACGAGGCGCCCGCCATCAACGCGATGTTGGTGGCCACGAACAGCCCGTGGGTGTGGAAGATCGGCAGCGCGTGGATCAGCACGTCCTCGGCGGTGAAGCGCCAGACTTCGCGCAGCGTTTCGGAATTGGAGGCAAGCGCCCGGTGAGTCAGCATCGCCCCCTTGGAGCGGCCGGTCGTGCCCGAGGTGTAGAGAATCGCGGCCAGGTCGTCGGGGCCGCGCGGCACCGGGTCATAGCCGGCCACCTCAGCCTCGCGCGCCTCGCGCAACGTGCCGGACCCATCGGCGGCGATGGTGCGGATATGGGCGACCCCGCACTCCCTTGCGACCGACGTCAGCGCCTCCAGCTTGCCTGAGTCACAAACGAAGAGGACCGGCATCGCATCGGACAGGAAATAGCGGATCTCGGCCGGCGTGTAGCCGGTGTTGAGCGGCAGAAAGACCGCGCCGGCCAGCACGCAGGCAACGTAGAGTTCCAGCATTTCCTGCGTCTTCGGCGCCTGAACCGCGACCCGGTCGCCGGGCTGCACCCCGATGCGTTCGAGGGCCGAGGCCATGCGCTCGGTATTGTGGAAGAACGCTCCGTAGCCGGTCACGCGCCCGTCCGGGTCATGGATCAGGAAGGGCCGGTCATCCGCCCGCGACGAGGCGCGGCGCAGCCGGTGGGCAAGATGGTTCCTGTCATACATCTGTTCGGTGTCCTTTCCTCGGCGCTCCTGATGCCGTGATGCCGCGAATCCGGCCCCGCGCGCAAGGGTGGCGGCAAGCGCCACCCGACGCGCACGGCGCCCCCGGTACGGGCAACCCCCTAGGCAATCGCCGCGCTGCGCCGCATACTCGCAGGCGATGAGCAACCGACCCCGAATTCCCTTCGCCGCCTCGCGCCTGTTGCGCTGGCTTCTGCTTGGGCTGGTGCTGGCGACGCTGACCGGCCTTGCGGCGCTGCCACGGGTGGAACGCTCTTTCCTGACCCGGACCGCCATCCGCGAGGAAGCCACCCTGCGCCTTGCCACGGCTGCGCTGCGCGGCGCGCTGTCGCGCACCGAGGTGCTGCCCGGCCTGCTGGCCGAACGACCGATCCTGGCCCGCATCCTGCGCGATCCCGACAATCAGGGGCTGGTGCCCTACGCCAACGAACAGTTGCGCCAGACCGCGCTGACGCTCGACGTTGCCGATATCTGGGTGATGGACACCACCGGCATGACCATCGCCGCCAGCAATTACCGGCGCGAACGGTCCTTCGTCGGGCGCAGGTTCGACTACCGGCCCTATTTCATCGACGCGATGACACAGGGGCGCGGGCGGTTCCACGCGCTTGGCACCACCTCGGGCCAGCGGGGCTATTACTTCGCGGCGCCGGTGCTTGACGGCACCGAAATCGTCGGCGTGGTGGCGGTGAAGATCCTGCTCGACGGGTTCGAGGCGGCATGGCGCGAAAGCGAGAACAGCGTCATCGTGACCGATCCCGGCAACGTGATCTTCCTGTCGGACCGGCGCGACTGGCATTTCGCCAGCCTCGGTCCGATCCCCGAGCGCGCGTTGCAGGCAATCATCCGCACCCGGCAATATCCGCTGAACCAACTGGCCCCGTTGGAAACAGAGCGCCGGGCGCTGTCGCCGGTGCATGACATCCTGACCGTGCGCGGCGACGGTCGCGGCGAGGATTTCGTGACCAATACCGGGCTTATCGCCTCGGCGGGCTGGCGGGTCATGATCCTGACCCCGACACGCCCCGCGATCGTGCAGGCGCGCCAGACCGTGGCATTGGCGGTTCTCGGGCTGCTCTTCGCCGGGCTCATCGCAGTGGTCTTCCTGCAACGCCGCGCCCGGTTGGTCGAGCGGCTGGACCAGCAGCGCCGGCACCGCGAACAACTGGAACGCCACGTCGCCGAACGCACTGCCGACCTCAACGCCGCCAATGCGCAACTGGTGACGGAGGTCGAGGAGCGCAAGGCCACCGAAAAGCGCCTGCGCCGCACCCAGAGCGAGCTTGTGCAGGCCGGCAAGCTGGCAGCCCTTGGCCAGATGTCGGCGGCGCTGAGCCATGAATTCAACCAGCCGCTTGCCGCCGTGAAAGCCTATGCCGAGAACGCCGCCACCTTCCTCGACCGTGACCGGCCCGAGGACGCGCGCAAGAACATCGGGCTGATCTCGCAGATGGCCGACCGGATGGCGGCAATCTCCAAGCACCTGCGCAATTTCGCCCGCCGCCCGCAGGAAAGAACCGGGCCGGTGCCGCTGCTGGGCGTTCTCGACGACGCGCTGAACCTGATGGCGCCCAGGCTGAACGCGGTGAAAGCGGAGTTGCGTTTCGACCGCCCGGCGCAGGATGTGCTTGTCATGGGCGGGAGGGTGCGACTGCAACAGGTGCTGGTCAACCTCATCTCGAACGCGCTCGACGCGATGGAGAGGCGCGAGCGGCCGCTTGTCGAGGTCAGCATCCGGGCCGAGGGCGGGCGGCGGATGGTGGATGTGCGCGACCACGGGCCGGGGCTTGAAAAGGAGGCGCTGGCGCAGCTTTTCGATCCGTTCTTCACCACCAAGAGCCCCGGCAAGGGGCTGGGCCTCGGGCTTTCGATCTCGTACAATATCGTGCGTGACTTCGGCGGATCTCTGGCCGCCCGCAACCATCCCGAGGGCGGCGCGGTGTTCACCGTGGACCTTGCCGCCGCCGACCCCACAAGCGCCGAGGCCGTGGCCGCACAATGACCCGAGAAACCATCCTATTTGTCGATGACGAGGATTACCTGCGGCTGGCAGCGGAACAGACCCTGAATCTGGACGGTCTGGACGTGACCTGCTTTGCCGAGGCGGGCGCGGCGCTGATCCACGTGGCGCGCGATTTCCCCGGCATCCTCGTCACCGATATCCGCATGCCCGGCATCGACGGGCTGAAGCTTATGGCGCAGGCGCTGGAGATCGACCCGGAGTTTCCGGTGATCCTTGTCACCGGCCATGGCGACGTGGAACTGGCGGTGCAGTCGATGCGCGACGGGGCCTATGATTTCCTCGAAAAGCCCTTCGCGCCGGCGCGGCTGGTCTCAACCGTGCGCCGGGCGCTCGACAAGCGGCGGCTGACCCTCGAAAACCGGGCGCTGCGGCGCAAGGTGGGCGGGCGCGACACGATCGAGGCGCGGCTGACCGGGCGCTCGCCCCTGATGACCCGGCTGCGCGACCAGATCCGCGCCGTTGCCGAAACCGGGGCCGATGTCCTGATCGAGGGCGCGACCGGCACCGGCAAAGAGGTCGCAGCCCGCGCGCTGCACCGCGCAAGCGCCCGGTCCGGCAAGCCCTTCGTCCATATCAACTGCGCCGCCCTGCCCGCCGACCTGATCGAGAGCGAGCTTTTCGGGCACGAGGCGGGGGCCTTCCCAGGTGCCGGCCGCGCGCGCTATGGCAAATTCGAACATGGTCGCGGCGGCACCGTATTCCTCGATGAGATCGACGCGATGAGCCAGCCGGTGCAGGCCAAGCTGCTGACCGCGATCCAGAACCGGACGGTGACGCGGCTCGGCTCGAACGAGGCGATTGATCTGGATGTGCGCTTCATCGCCGCCTCGAAGCGGGATCTGGAAACCGCCGCCGCGCGTGGCGATTTCCGACCCGACCTGCTTTATCGGCTGAACGTCGTCACCCTGCGGATGCCGACGCTGGCCGAGCGGCGCGAGGACGTGCCGCGCCTGTTCACCCATCTCGTGGGCGAGGCCGCCGCGCGCTACAAGCGGCCCACGCTCGAGATTCCCGGCGCCATCCTGACCGCGGTGGCCGCCCGCGACTGGCCCGGCAATGTGCGCGAGTTGCGCAATGCCGCGGACCGTTACGCGCTTGGGCTCGACCTCGACATTGGCACCTCGACCGGTGACGCGCCCGAGGGCAGAACGCTGGCCGACCGCATGGCGGAACATGAAAAGGCGCTGATCGCGGCCAGCCTCGCCGCGCATCGCGGCAGCCTGCGCGAGACCTACGGCGCGCTGGGGCTGAGCCGAAAGGCGCTTTATGAAAAGATGCAGAAACACGGGCTGTCGCGGGAGGATTTTACCCCGAACACATGACCGTCCTGCCGCAATGTGTCCTCATCGAAACATCGGCGACCCAGATTTGTCCCCAAACCGACCCAGTCGGCGCGATTTCCTTGCATGGCGGCCATCTCCGGGGCGCAGAGTTGTTGATCGAACATCCGGACGCGCGGTTACTGCGTTCCGCATGGCCCGGCGACGGGCCCCGGACGGGGGGAGGCCCGTTCGGTCAAGGCCGGGACATCACCGGCACCAACGGAGGACACTTCACGATGACATTTACCCGTATCACGGCGCTCGCGCTGACCACGGCACTGACCACGACGGCCGTTTTCGCCGACGCGCACATGGACCGCGAGGGCTGGCCCGAAAACTTCACCGTCGGCACCGCCTCGCAAGGCGGCACCTATTTCGCCTATGGCTCCGGCTGGGCCAACCTCGTGGCCGAGGAACTGGGCCTCTCGGGCGGCGGCGAAGTGACCGGCGGCCCGATGCAGAACATGGCGCTTGTCCACACCGGCGAGGCACAGTTCGGCATGACCACCATGGGCCCGGCGGCGGAATCGCTGCAAGGCACCAACCCGATCGCGCCCGGCCTGCCGATGACCGGCGCCTGCGCCATGTTCCCGATGTATCAGACGCCGTTCTCGGTGACGGCTCTGGCCTCGTCTGGCATCGCATCAATCGCCGACATCCCTGACGGCGCGCGCATCGGTTTCGGCCCCGCAGGGTCCACCTCCGACACCTACTTCCCGCGCATGATGGAAGAGCTTGGCGTCGATTTCGAGCGCCGCAACGGCGGCTGGACGGACCTCGGCGGACAGCTTCAGGACGGGCTTCTGGACGTGATCGCCTTTGCTGCCGGCGTGCCGGTCCCGGCTGTCAGCCAGCTTGAGGTGCAGACCGACGTGAACATCATCGAGTTCACCGAGGAAGAGCAGGCGCAGATCATGGCGGCCTTCCCGGTTTCCGCCTTCGACATCGCGGCAAACACCTACACCACGCTGGAAAGCGACGCGCGCTCGGTTTCGATGTGGAACTTCGCCATCGCCAATTGCGACCTTCCGGCCAGCTTCGTCTACGCGGTTGTCGACGTGGTGATGTCGGACAACGAGCGGATGATGAACATCCACCGCGCGGCCCGGACGACCCTGCCCGAGAACTGGGACAAGAACACGGTTATGAACTGGCACCCGGGCGCAGCACAGTGGTTCATCGAAAATGCCGGCGCCGAGATCCCGGCCGACATGATCTACGGTAACTGATCCGGCGCACACGCCACCACCTGTCATGCCGCGCCCCTGCCGGGCGCGGCATTTCGAGACCAAGACCCGGTCCGGCCCGAGAGGTCGGAGACGGAGCGGAGGACCCCATGACTTCCCAACCAGAAATTGAAAGCACTGTCGTGCTCGCGCAGGGCGTCGACGAAGAGCCGGTCGAGAAGAACCGCCGCATCTTCACCGGCCCCGCCCTGGTCGTGATCGCAGCGTTGTCCACCTTTTACACAGCATTCCACATGCTCGCGCTGAACGGCGTGTCGATCAGCGACTGGACCGGGGTCGAGATCCCGCTGCTGCCGCAATTTCCTCTGGAAACGTGGAACTTCCGCATCGTGCATATCGCCGGGGCGCTGGTTCTGGGTTTCCTGCTCTATTCGGCCCGGTTGTTCACCGACGACGAGACACCGGCAAGGCCGAGGCTGTCGCAGGCCGGGTTCGTCCTGATGATCCCGCTTGCGATTGCGCTTTACACCGTGATCGGGTTCATCCAGCTGGTCAATTCCGGGACCTTGCCCGAAATGGGCGGGCTGGCGACATGGGTCGCCTTCCCCGGAACTGACCTTTACGCTCAGGAATTCAACTGGTTCGGCATCCCGCTTCTTGTCGCCGTCATCGGCGCCATCGTCCTTGGCTGGTTCGAGAACGCGCCGCGCAACCGCTTTGCGACCTCCGACATCGTCCTTGCAAGCTGCGGGTTCGTCGTGGCGCTTTACCTCATCCCGATCTATTCCACCGCCGCACGCAATTCCATCGGCACCCCGTTCGTGCCTATCGGCGTCGCCTTTGCCGCCACCGCCGGGACCCTGCTGATCATGGAACTGACGCGCCGCGTCGCCGGGCTTGCGCTGGTGATCATTACCGGCGTGTTCCTGACCTACACCTTCACCGCCCACCTTCTGCCCGGTATCCTCGCCGTTCAGACGCCCTATACCTGGCAGCGGTTCTTCGGCCATGTCTATTCGGACGCGGGCATCCTCGGGCCGACCACGGCGGTAAGCTCCACTTATATCATCTTGTTCATCATCTTCGCCGCCTTCCTTCAGGCGTCGAAGGTGGGCGACTATTTCGTCAACTTCGCCTTCGCCGCTGCCGGTCGCGCGCGCGGCGGGCCGGCCAAGGTGGCGATCTTCGCAAGTGGTCTGATGGGCATGATCAACGGCACCTCGGCGGGCAACGTGGTGGCCACCGGGTCGCTGACCATCCCCTTGATGAAGAGGGTCGGCTATCACAAGAAGACCGCCGGAGCGATCGAGGCGGCGGCATCAACCGGCGGGCAAATCATGCCACCGATCATGGGCGCAGGCGCCTTCATCATGGCCGAGATCACCGGCATCCCCTACCAGGAGATCGCTATCGCGGCGATCATTCCGGCGGTGCTCTACTTCGCGTCGATCTATTTCATGGTCGATCTGGAGGCCGCCAAGCTGGGTATGCGCGGCATGCGCGAGGATGAACTGCCCAAGCTGAACAGACTGATCCGGCAGGTCTACCTCTTCGTGCCGATCATCATCCTGATTGTGGCGCTGTTCCAGGGCTACTCGGTGATCCGGGCCGGCACGCTGGCCACCGTGGCCGCCGCCGTGGTCAGTTGGCTGACCCCGAACCGGATGGGGCTGCGAGCCATTCTCAAGGCGTTCGAGCTTGCCGGGATCATGTCGGTCCAGATCATCGCCGTCTGCGCCTGCGCGGGCATCATCGTCGGTGTCATCAGCCTGACCGGGGTCGGCGCGCGGTTTTCGTCGACGCTGCTCGAAATCGCCGCCGCGTCGCAGCTTCTGGCGCTGTTCTTCGCCATGTGTATCGCCATCCTGCTGGGCATGGGCATGCCAACGACGGCAGCCTACGCGGTCGCGGCCTCGGTCGTGGCGCCCGGCCTCGTCAACCTCGGCATTCCGGCGCTGACAGCGCATTTCTTCGTCTTCTACTTCGCCGTGGTCTCTGCCATTACGCCGCCCGTGGCGCTGGCCAGCTATGCCGCGGCGGGGATATCGGGAGCGAACCCGATGGAGACCTCCGTCACCTCGTTCAAGATCGGGATTGCCGCCTTCGTGGTGCCGTTCATGTTCTTCTACAACGCCGCGATCCTGATGGACGGCACGTGGTTCGAGGTGATCCGCGCCGGCGTTACCGCGACAATCGGCGTGTTCCTGCTTGCCTCTGGCGTGCAAGGCTGGTTCATCGGGTCGCGCGTCGCGTGGTTCCTGCGGCTGGGCCTGCTGATGGCGGCGCTGTTCATGATCGCGGGCGGCTGGTTCTCCGATCTGATCGGCATCGGCGTCGGCGTGGTGATCTTCCTGATCCAGAAACTGCTGCGGCCGTCGCCCGATGCGGGCTTTGACGTGCGCGGCGCGGACTGACGCCGCAGGCCATGCCAGGGCCACAGGGCCTCAGGGCCACAGGGCCGCTCCGCTTGGGGCGGCCCTGTGGCCTTGGGGACTGATGTGGGGGAATGATGTGGCGAGACAGGCCGCACCGAAAAAGCGCGCCCCGGGAGGCGCGCTTTTTTCACGGCAGCTTGTGATATCCGGTCAGGCGGCTTCGGCCTGATGACGGCGTTCGCTTTCTTCGCGGCTGAGCGCCACGGAGGTCCGCACACCGTTGGAGACAAAGCCCATAAGGCCCTTCACCACACGTTCATTCGGATCAATCCCGGCGCAGGACAGAACCTCGCGCCCATCACGGGACCGGGCCCAGCGGGCAATCTGCTCCGGGCCATTACCGTATTTCTTGTCATCTGCGATGGCGTCATCCAACGCGGCGAGAACCACGGCGGCGAAAAGCTTCCGCGACCGCTGGCCCTGTTCGTGGTTGAATGCCGTTCCATCAACGAAATCAGCCATTTCGTCGTCCTTTTATTGCTCTTGCATTTCTGGCGTGGCGTCCCTTATGCAGCGTTGAGCGATGATTCTGGTCTGTAAATTCTGCATGATAGGTATGCGCTTAGCGCATATATCACGACGCACCCTGTCTAGACCCGGTGTATTGCCACACACGCCAGTGGCAGATATAGGATGCAGCGGAAAATTCGCAACCTTTCGCCACGGAATTGCCAGATGCCCAAGATCAACGGAAACGAAATCCGCCCCGGAAACGTTCTTGAACACGACGGTGGCCTCTGGGCGGCCGTCAAGGTCGACCACGTGAAGCCCGGAAAGGGCGGCGCCTTCGCGCAGGTCGAGATGCGCAACCTGCGCAACGGATCGAAATTGAACGAACGCTTCCGCAGCGCCGACAAGGTCGAACGGGTGCGGCTGGAACAGAAGGATCAGCAATTCCTCTACGAAGACAATGGCCAGTTGATCTTCATGGACACCGAGACCTATGACCAGATCCAGTTGACGACCGAAATCCTCGGCGAGCGGCGACCGTTCCTTCAGGACGGCATGACCATCGTTGTGGAATTTCACGACGACGAGGCGCTGAACGCGACGCTGCCGCAGAAGGTCACCTGCAAGGTGGTTGAGACCGAACCGGTGGTAAAGGGTCAGACTGCGGCCAACAGCTTCAAGCCTGCGATTCTCGACAATGGCGTCAAGGTGATGGTGCCGCCCTTCGTGGGGCAGGACGAAGATATCGTCGTCAACACCGAAACCATGGAATACGCGGAACGCGCCTGACGCGTCGCGGCGCAAACCTCGATCAGCGCGACCCACCCCAGGGCGACCTTCTGCCCGTCCGCCGCCGCCCCGCGCGCGGAACGGACGTCAGATCGCGCGGCTCCTTCCGCGTCGAGGAACGCACGACACGGGGGATGACCGAGCCTCCGGTCGGGCGTGTCTCTTGGTGCGGCGGGTGGCCCGAGGTGCGCGCCCAGAACCCCGGCCCGCCAACGCGCAGCCAGACCGGCACGGTCAGCACCACACCGGCAATGAAGCCGCCCGCATGCGCCCAGTAGGCAACACCGCCGCCGTCGCCGGTGCTGGCCGCGCCATTGACCAGTTGCAGCCCGAACCACAGGCCAAGCGTCAGCCACGCCGGCACGGTCACGATCTTGACGATCACGAAGATGATGAAGGCGATATCGACCCGCGCGCGCGGAAACAGCAACAGGTAGCCCCCCATCACGCCCGCGATCGCCCCGGAGGCGCCGACCATCGGCACGGAGGAATAGGGGTTTGCCGCCATCTGCGCCAACGCCGCCGCCACCCCGCCGGCGAGGTAGAACAACAGATAGCCGACATGGCCCATCTGATCCTCCAGATTGTCACCGAAAATGTAGAGAAACAGCATGTTGCCGATGATGTGCATCCAGCCGCCATGCAGGAACATGGAGGTCAGGATGGTATGCATCTCCAGCCCCCGCGCGACCTCTGCCGGGACCAGCGCCCATTGGTCGTAGAACGCCAGAAGCAGCCGCTCCTGTCCGCCGAGACTGGGATAATAGCTCAGGAACACGATGGCGTTCAGCGCGATCAGCGCCCACGTGATGACGGGCGTCCGTTCGGACGGATTATGATCGCGCAGCGGGAACATACTGGATAACCTGGCCCCTCTGCCATCGGGATCAAGATGCGTGGCGCATCAGTCGAGGTCTTGCGCCGCAAGGGCCAGCCGGATTTCCCGGCGCACGAGCTTTCGCAGATTGCGGGTGATCCGCACCCCCATCTCGCCCTGAAGTTCCTCCCGGACGACCTCGGCGATCACGTCGCGCAGCGCCTCTTCGTCAACGAAGCTGTCGTCGCCGTCGGGAAAGGTGAACGGGCTTTCGCCCAGATCCTCGACGCCGGTTTCAAAGGTCGCCATATCCTGACTCTGATCCGGTGAGACGGCGAGGAAATCGGTGACATTGTCGCGCGGGTCGTGTTGCGGGATCGAGTCATCTGCCGGGTCTGCTGCCGGGTCTGCGCCCCGCCCGTCCGACATGTCGAGATCGCCGTCATCGCGCACCGGCTCGGCGGTCTCCTGCGATGCTGCCGGAGCATCATCGTCTTGCGCCCTGTCCTGCAATTCATCCGCAATGACGGCTTTCACAATCTCGACCCGCACGCGGGCCGGGTCGCGGTCGGGCCCTACTGGCGTGATTTGCGGGCGCTCCTGCCGCGCCGCGCGCGATTGCGCAAGGTCGCGCATGGCGGACGGCAGATCGGACGCCTCGAACCCGTTATCGCCTTCTTCCGGCTCATAGTCGCGCACGCTGCTTGTGCTGCGGATGAAGGAAAGCGGGGTGTCGTCCCCTGCCCTGTCGTCCCCTGCCCTGTCGTCCCCTGCCCTGTCGTCCCCTGCCCTGTCGTCCCCGGCGGCATCCGCCCGGGTGTTGCCGTCCACCTCCGCAGGCCCGGCTTTCGTCCTGCCGTCACGCGCGTCGTCGACGTCGAGTGTCACCTGATCCGCATCGAGCGGCTCATGCGCCGCATCGGGTGCTTCGGCCGCGTCCCACTGGTCGGCCTGCAATTGCGGATCATGCGGCTGCGGGCGATCATCCGGACCGTCACCGACCTGCGATCCGGCCAAAAGTTCAGCAGCCCAATCGCTGTGATGGACGTGATCGTGGCCATTCGTGCCGGCATCTGCCGCCATGTCATCCGCGAGATCGTTGTCATCCGCCACCTGCGGGGTAATCGGTAGCCACGGATCTTCGGGGTCGGTAACCCGCAACGCGGGCGTCAGGATCAACTTTTCCGTCTGCCCTTGGGGATCGCCCTGCGGGGTGTCGTCCTGCGTCGGTTGTGAAGCGGCTGGCGCATCTTCGCGCGGCCGCGCTGTCGTAGCGGGGTCTTGCGGCTGGTGTTCGGACACCAGGCGCCTGATGGAGGACAGGACATCCTCGATCTCATCCGATTTCGCCGCGTCAGCCATCTGCTCCACTCCGAACTTGCCGCGCCTGCCCCTTGGCACAAAGGTTTGTTTTGGGGCGAGGATAGCCTGCCGTAGCGCCTTGGGCAACGGATAGCTAAAGTTCTAGGTGTTCCGCACCTGTCACAAGCGGCCATCGACGGCTGGGAGGCCGTTGCGTTCGCATGGGTCTGCCGTCGCCTGACTGGCGCCGCAGGCGTCGCGCGATGGCCCTTTGCGAGTGTGACTGCATGTCAAAAACGGAACGCTTCTGTCAGGTGCGGACACCCAGATCAGATGTTCCGGCTCACTCCCGCCCGAGCCGGTCGAGGACAGCATCCAAGCGATCCCCCTGCACCGACAGACCCCGCGCCGGGCCGTTGCTGACCGCGTTGTAATAGGCCGTCGTGTCATATTCGGGAACGTTGAGGCCAAGGTGTTCCACAGTCAAAAGGCCCATCGCGGCCAACAACCGGTAGCTCGCGGTATAAAGCGATGCCTGCGCCTCGATCTCGCCGATTCGCGCCTCCAGCAATGTCTGCTCGGCATCGAGCACGTCCAGCGTGGTGCGCGCACCAAGCGACGCCTCTTCCTGAACCCCCTCGAACGCGAGCCGGCTTGCCCGGATCTGCTGCCGCGACGTCTCGATCGAGGCGGAGGCGATTCGGATCTGCGCAAACGCGTTGCCGATCCCCTGGAGCACCTGCCTCGTGGCCTGGTTCAACTCCGCCTCGGTCGCGTGCAAGGTGGCGAGGGCGATCCGCTCGGACGAGGTCAGCCGCCCGCCCTGGTAAAGCGGTTGTGTCAGTTGCAAGGTGATGCTGGTGGAGCCTTCGCCCGACGCCGAGGGTGCCGGATCGAAGCCGGTATTGGCGTTCAGGCTGATCTGGGGGCCGTAATCGCTGCGCGCTGCGGCGAGCGTCAGCTGGTCAGACTGCACCCCGTGGCGCAGCGACAGGATCGACGGGTGAGACTGCCGCGCGATGGCTTCGGCCTCGGCTTGCGTCGCAGGCAGCGACGGCATCGCCCCCGGCCCGGCAAGCCCGTTCGGCGTCCGACCCACGGCAATCGTGAAAAGTTCCCGGCTGATCATCAGGTTGCCCTGCGCCGCCACCAGCGCCCCGCGCGCCTGCGCAAGCTGCGCCTCGGCCTGCGCGACATCGGTGCGGGTGGCGGCACCGACCTCGAACCGGTCCTCGGCGGCGCGCAGTTGTTGCGTGATCACCCGCACGTTGCTTTCGCGCACCGAAACCACCTGGATATCCCGCCAAACCTGCATGTAGGCCGTCACCGCATCCAGCAGCACCTGCTGTTCCAGACCGACAAGGCTCTGACGCGTGGCCAGCACGGTTTCCTGCGCTGCATCGCGCAACAAACGCCGACCGCCACCGTCGTAAAGCAGCATCTCGGCCTGAAGGCTGATCCGGTCGGTTTGCCGGTCGGCGGGAATATCCCAGCGGGAGGAAGCCATGAAGCTGATCACCGGCCGCAGACCCGCGACCTGCTGCGCGACGCCCTCGTCCCGCAAGCGCAGAAGATAGCGGTTCTGTTCCAGAAGATCGGAATTGCGGTAGGCATCTGCCAGAGCGTCGGACAGCCTGTCCGCCGACGCCGTCACTGGTATCAGCAACCACCCGATGGCCAAGCACGTTGCAGCCAGGGTGGTTCGAATAGTCACGCGCATGCGTCTTGCCCTCCGGTCACGCCCCGACGCGAAGTCCGGGGGCGTTTTACAAGATGAATTCGGGTTCCTTGGCGAAGCCCGGCAGAACGGGTGCGGTCGCGTTGAACGCCATGCGCCAGGCCATCCTGCCATCCAATTTGTGTCCGATCCGGCATTCGCCAATGGACCCAGCCATGAAAATCGCTGCAATCCGTCCGCCATCGGCAAGTTGATCGATCAGTGTCTGCGGCACCTGTTCGACCCCGCCCTGGATGCAGATGACATCAAACGGCGCATGCTTCGCACTGCCTTCAACAAGCGGACCCTCGATAACGGCGACATTATCGACACCCTGTTCGCCAAGCACGGCCTGCGCCTCGGACGCGAGCGTATCGACCTCCTCGACGGCGACGACGGCCTCTGCCAGATGCGCCAGCACCGCTGAGGAATACCCGTAGCCGCAGCCCAGATCGAGCACCAGTTCATCGGGCTGGATGTCGAGCGCGTCGAGCATCTTGCCCTGCGTGCGTGGTTCCAGCACAACCCGCCCCCCGTCGAGCACCACATCACAACCGACATATGCGACCGCGCGCATCGAATCGGGCAGATAGGCCTCGCGGGCGACGGAAAGCACCGCCTCTATGATATTGAACTTTGTCACATCCTGCGTGCGGATCTGGGTATCGACCATCACGGTGCGGAGGGTGGCGTAATCTTGCATGATCTGACCCGCAATTTCTGTCGTTTCGAATCTCATGCCACAGCCACGGCGCAGGGGCAACGGACAAGCCGCCATGAACGGGCCCCATCGACGCCAAGGTGCAGTTTTGTCGCAAGATCCGCTTGCACCCATATGCAGCATGGGGCACAACACCGGGGCACCAAAGGCGGCGAGTTGGCGGAGTGGTGACGCAGCGGATTGCAAATCCGTCCACACCGGTTCGATTCCGGTACTCGCCTCCATCAACCATACGATATCGCGATGTTTTGCCAAGCGTCTTGCGCAAATTGCCAAGCGTCTTGCGCAAATCACGGCACACGCATTGCGCCGTTTGCCCGTGTCGCAGGTGGCGTTACCGCAAGTCCGGAGACCTGTTCGATCCCTCGGGACCATTGGCAGAAACGCCGATGGGACGCATCGCCGACGAACTGACGCCCCCCTGTCCGCGAAGCGCCCTGGACGCGCTACGCGCTTGCGTGCCCGGACACGACCGGGAACAAGCGCGCGTTCCGGGCGCCAAACACCGATTTGTGACGCGAAAAACCCGACTCGGCCTTGTGATGCCGGGGGCAAAACACCTATGTGCAATCCTGTCTACGCTTGCCGCATATTGCCCGGAGCCTTGCCGATGTTGACCCGACGCCATTTTATCATGACAAGCGCGGCGCTTTTTTCCGCGCCCATCGCGGCGCCGGCGCTGGCCTCGCCGGATCTCTGGGACGACTGGGATGCGCAGGTCACGCCCGCGAATTTCGACATCAACACGACCAACCCTTGGGGGCTTGACCCTCGCTTCCTGCCCCGACGGGTCGAGGCCAACCCGAGCCTGACGCCCGGCGATATCCATGTCGATGCTGTCGCGCGCTACCTTTACCATATCGAGGAAGGCGGCACCGCGATGCGCTACGGCGTCGCCATCGGCCGGGGCGGGCTTTACGAACCCGGCACCTACACCATCGCCCGCAAGGCTCGCTGGCCGCAGTGGACCCCGACCGCCAACATGATCGAGCGAGAGCCGGAAAACTACGCCGCGTTCGCGGATGGTGTGCCCGGCGGGCCGACCAATCCGCTCGGCGCGCGGGCGCTCTACCTCTACGTCGGCAACCGCGACACCTACCTGCGCATCCACGGCACACCGCAGCCGTGGTCGATCGGGCGCCGCGCCAGTTCCGGCTGCGTGCGCATGGTGATGGCGCATATCATCGAGCTTTACGAGAACGTGGAAACCGGCGTGACGGCGGTGCTTTATCCGGCCGAGGGTGGGGTTTCGGCAACCAGCTGAGCGGCCTCCGTATCGGTGATGCCGATATTGGGGCTGTCGGGCTGCCGGGTGCAGATCCTGCGCCCCTCGGCCGTGCGCAGCGGCAGGTAGGTCGTCTCGACCGGCCCCTGCCACCGATACCAGTAACAGCCATCCTCGGGGAACAGCCGGATAGTGTCGAGCCGTTGTGCCGGGTCAAGCTGCGCCACGATCTCCTCCGGTAATTCGGCCGCGACGCCGGGTTCGCCGTCATCCACGTCCTGCGGGGCGGTGGTGGCACAGGCCGCGGTCAACAGCAGGGCAATGGCGGGGGCGAAGGAAAGGGCGGGTTTCATGCAATGTCTCCGGGCGGATCAGGCGCGAACCTGATAGCAAATGGGGTGGGTTGTGCCAGACTTGGCGGATCACCTTCCCGTGTCAAGGCGCGGCCTTGGCCGTTTCCCTTGGCCAAAGGGTTGCTGTAAGGTCCGCGAATGCAAACACGCAGGCGGATGGAACGGCCCAGTGGCGAAGCTCAAGCAAGACCCGCACCGGCACGGCGAACACCGCGAGAAGGTGCTGGAGGTCGCGATCGGGCGCGAATTGCGCGCGTTCCGCCAGCGTCAGGGCATTACCGTGGCCGACCTCAGCGCCCTGACGGGCCTGTCCATCGGCATGCTGTCGAAAATCGAGAACGGCAACACCTCGCCTTCCCTCACGACGCTGCAAACGCTGGCCGATGCGCTCAGCGTGCCGCTGACCGCGTTTTTCCGTGGCTTCGAGGAACACCGCGAGGCTGTCCACACAAAGGCCGGAGAAGGGGTGGAGATCGCGCGGGAAGGCACGCGGGCGGGGCATCAATACAACCTGCTGGGCCATATCGGCGCGAATGCCAGCGGCGTGATCGTCGAACCCTACCTGATCACGCTGAGCACCGTGTCCGATATCTTCCCCGCTTTCCAGCATGGCGGGATCGAGACGATCTACATGCTTGAAGGCGAATTGATGTATCGCCATAGCGACCGGCTCTACCACCTTCGCCCCGGCGATACGCTGTTCTTCGATGCCGATGCGCCGCACGGCCCGGAAGGCCTGATGGACCTGCCCGCGCGCTACCTGTCGATCATTGCCTATCCGCAATCCGCCTGACCACGGGGCAGCGGCGAATCCCTTTTGCCTCTGCCACACCTGCCGTCCGCCCGATCCCTGCTGCACGACGCAGTGGACATGCCTGTTTTTTGTGCAAAACCACGAATCGGCTTGGATTTTCCGATGGAAATATTCCCTCAAGTGAAAATTATTTCCTTAATGGATGCATCTCGACCGACTCACCTGCTAAGGTCACACGGACATTCGAGCGAGAAGGAACAATGTGCGGATGTGCGGAATCGTCGGACTGTTTTTGAAAGACCGGTCATTGGACCCCCGGCTTGGGGCACTTCTGACCGAGATGCTGGTTACGATGACGGATCGCGGCCCGGACAGCGCCGGGATCGCGGTTTATGGCGGTGCGGCGCCGGGGCAAGCCAAGCTGACCGTTCAGTCGGACGATCCGGAAACCGCCTTCGCCACGCTGGCGCAGGATGTGGGCGGCGCGATCGACGCCAAGGTCAGCCTGATGGCCAATGGCAGCCACGCGGTGCTGACCCTGCCCGCTGACAAGACCGCCGCCGCCCGCGCCGCACTGGCCGATCATGCGGCCCGCATCCGGGTGCTGAGCGACGGCGCGGCCATCGAGATCTACAAGGAGGTGGGCCTGCCGCGCGACGTGGCCGACCGGTTCCACCTGTCGGCGATGTCGGGCAGCCACGGCATCGGCCACACCCGCATGGCCACCGAATCCGCCGTGACGACCGAAGGCGCGCATCCCTTTTCCACCGGGGCGGATCAATGTCTTGTCCATAACGGCTCGCTTTCCAATCACAACGCCCTGCGCCGCAAGCTGCGTCGGCAAGGCGTCCGGATCGAAAGCGAGAACGATACCGAGGTCGGCGCCGCCTACCTGACGTGGAAGATGCAGCAGGGCGCGACATTGGGCGAGGCGCTGGAGGCTTCGCTCGACGATCTCGACGGGTTCTTCACCTTCGTCGTCGGCACCAGGGACGGGTTCGGCGTCGTGCGCGACCGCATCGCCTGCAAGCCCGCCGTGATGGCGGAAACCGACCGTTACGTCGCCTTCGGTAGCGAATACCGCGCCCTGGTGGGCCTGCCGGATATCGCGACCGCGAGGGTTTGGGAACCCGAACCTGCAACCGTCTATTTCTGGACCCATTGACATGCCGACATATGACCTTTCCACCGGCGGCCTGCGCGGCCTGAACGAAGCGCTGCACGCCGTTTCCGGGGCCACCCCGAACGAGGGCTGGACGGTGCTGAACCCGATGGGCAGCCATGCAATCGCCGTCGGGCTGGATGCGCCTGTGCAGGTGACCGTGAAGGGCCCGACCGGGTATTATTGCGGCGGCATGAACAAGCTGGCCACGGTGCATGTGGAAGGCTCCGTCGGCCCCGGCGTGGCGGAAAACATGATGTCGGGCACGGTGATCGTGGACGGCGACGCCAGCCAGTACGCGGGCGCAACCGGGCATGGCGGATTGCTGAACATCAAGGGAAACGCCTCGTCGCGCTGCGGCATTTCGATGAAGGGGATCGACATCGTGGTGCATGGCAATATCGGCCACATGTCGGCCTTCATGGCGCAGGCGGGCAACCTGGTGGTTTGCGGCGATGCCGGCGAGGCGCTTGGCGAGTCGCTCTACGAGGCGCGGCTGTTCGTACGCGGTTCGGTCAAGAGCCTCGGCGCCGATTGCGTGGAAAAGGAGGTACGGCCGGAACACCTCGACCTGTTGGCCGACCTGCTGGACCGCGCGGGTGCCAAAGCCAAGCCGGAAGAATTCCGACGCTTCGGATCGGCCCGCACGCTTTACAATTTCGACATCGACAACGCCTATTGAGAACGAGGCCCATGAGCGATCAAGAAAACCAGATCCCCCGCACCGTCCCGATCCAGTCGGCGACGTTTTCCAGCCCGGTGAATGCCGAGATCCGCCGCGCGGCGGCGACCGGCATCTACGACATTCGCGGCGGCGGCGCCAAGCGGAAGGTGCCGCATTTCGATGACCTGCTGTTCCTTGGCGCCTCGGTGTCGCGTTACCCGCTGGAAGGCTACCGCGAACGCTGCGACACCTCGGTGACGCTTGGCACCCGGTATGCCAAGACCCCGATCGAGCTGGATATCCCGATCACCATCGCGGGGATGAGCTTCGGCGCGTTGTCGGCGCAGGCGAAAGAGGCACTCGGGCGCGGCGCGAGTGCGGCGGGAACCTCGACGACGACCGGTGATGGCGGCATGACGCCCGAGGAACGCCGCCATTCCACGAAGCTGGTCTACCAATACCTGCCCTCGCGCTACGGCATGAACCCCGATGACCTGCGCAAGGCGGACGCGATCGAGGTCGTGGTCGGCCAAGGCGCGAAACCCGGCGGCGGCGGCATGTTGCTGGGCCAGAAGATCAGCGACAGGGTGGCCGAGATGCGCACCCTGCCCAAGGGGATCGACCAGCGCAGCGCCTGCCGCCATCCGGACTGGACCGGGCCGGACGACCTTGAAATCAAGATCCTCGAACTGCGCGAAATCACCGGCTGGCGGGTGCCCATCTACATCAAGGTCGGAGCGACGCGGCCCTACTACGACACCGCGCTTGCGGTGAAGGCCGGGGCCGACGTGGTGGTGCTCGACGGGATGCAGGGCGGCACGGCGGCGACGCAGGACGTGTTCATCGAACATGTGGGCCTGCCGACGCTGGCCTGCATCCGCCCCGCCGTGCGGGCGCTTCAGGACCTTGGGCTTCACCGCGAGGTGCAGCTTGTCGTCTCCGGCGGCATTCGCAGCGGTGCCGACGTGGCGAAGGCGCTGGCGCTTGGCGCGGACGCGGTCAGCATCGGCACTGCGGCGATGATCGCGCTTGGCGACAACGATCCGAAATGGGAAGCGGAGTACCGCAAGCTCGGCACCACGGCGGGCGCCTATGACGACTGGCACGAGGGCCAGGACCCGGCCGGCATCACCACGCAAGACCCGATGCTTGCGGCGCGGCTCGACCCGGTCGAAGGCGGGCGGCGGTTGCGCAACTACCTGAAAGTGATGACGCTGGAGGCGCAGACGATCGCGCGCGCCTGCGGCCACAACCACCTGCACAACCTCGAACCCGAAGACCTCTGCGCCCTGACGATGGAGTCCGCCGCGATGGCGCAGGTGCCGCTGGCGGGCACCGACTGGTACCCCGGCAAGCCGGGCGGCGGATACTGAAACAGGCGGCGCGCGGCAGCACCCGTCGCGCCGTTTCAACAACAAGACCACGGACAACAGGGATCACAGCATGACACAGGATCTGGCCGCCTACGCCGCCGAACGCGGTATCAAGTATTTCATGATCTCCTTCACCGACCTCTTCGGCGGGCAACGGGCCAAGCTGGTGCCGGCGCAAGCCATCGCCGATATGCAGGAAAATGGCGCAGGTTTTGCCGGGTTCGCCACGTGGCTCGACATGACGCCGGCGCATCCCGACATGTTGGCGATGCCGGACAGATCCTCCGTCATCCAGCTGCCTTGGAAACCCGAGGTCGCATGGGTCGCCGCCAACCTGGTGATGCAGGGAGAAGATGTCGCACAGGCCCCGCGCAACGTGCTGCGCAAGCTGATCGGCGAGGCCGCAGAGATCGGGCTGCATGTGAAAACCGGTGTCGAGGCGGAGTTTTTCCTGCTCACCCCCGACGGCGAGGCGATCTCGGACGAAAAGGACACCGCAGCCAAGCCCTGCTACGACCAACAGGCGGTGATGCGCCGCTATGACGTGGTGCGCGAAATCTGCGATTACATGCTGGATCTTGGCTGGGGGCCCTACCAGACCGACCACGAGGACGCGAACGGCCAGTTCGAGATGAACTGGGACTTCGACGACGTGCTGCAAACCGCCGACAAGCACAGTTTTTTCAAGTTCATGGTCAAATCCGTGGCCGAGGCGCATGGCTTCAGGGCCACCTTCATGCCCAAGCCCGTCAAGGGGCTGACCGGCAATGGCTGCCACGTTCATGTCTCGGTCTGGGACGCGCCGGGCGAGGCCGCGACAACCAATGCCTTCGCCGGTGCGGGCGAGGGCCAGACCGGCGAGGTGGGCCTGTCCGAAAGTGGCAAGCATTTCCTTGGCGGCATCATGCGCCACGCCAGCGCGATGGTCGCGATTACCAACCCGACCGTCAACAGTTACAAGCGAATCAACGCGCCGCGCACCATCTCGGGCGCGACATGGGCACCCAATACCGTGACATGGACCGGCAACAACCGCACCCACATGGTGCGCGTCCCCGGCCCCGGCCGGTTCGAACTTCGCCTGCCCGACGGCGCGGCCAACCCCTACTTGCTGCAAGCGGTGATCATTGCCGCCGGGCTCGACGGGCTTCGCCAAAAGGCCGATCCGGGCATCCGCCGCGACATCGACATGTATGCCGAGGGCCACAAGGTGCGCGGCGCGCCGAAACTGCCCTTGAACATGCTCGACGCGCTGCGCGCCTATGACCGCGACAAGAGCCTGAAATCCGCCATGGGCGGGGCCTTTTCGGCCGCGTTCCTCAAGCTGAAGCACCGCGAATGGAACGATTTCGTCTCTCACTTCAGCCGCTGGGAAAAAGACCATACGCTCGACATCTGAACAGGACACATTCGGGGCCCGCGATGAAACCAGAGACACCCACGACCATCGGCTTTCTCCTGTTTCCTGGCTTTCCGATGTCCTGCCTGACCTCGGCCATCGACGCCTTGCGCGTCGCCAATGAAATCGCCGGGGCGCAGGTCTTCGACTGGTCGCTGATCGCCGATGGCGGCGGCAAGGTCGTCAGCAGCGCGCGGGTGGGGTTCGAGACCGAACAGGCGCTCGACCGGGTGGCGCGGCTGGACTACCTGTTCCTGCTCAGCGGCCCGGACGGGCAATTCGCCACATCATCCGCAGGCCGGGGTCGGCTGCGCCACCTCGCCCGGCACGGGGTCACCATCGGCGCGATCAGCGGCGGGGTGTTTCCGTTGGCACGCACCGGGTTGCTAGACGGGTTCACCGCCAGCGTCCACTGGTGCTACCGCGCCGCCTTCGAGGCGGACTTTCCCGGTGTTGATCGCTCTAACGCGGTTCTGGTGATCGACCGGACGCGCCAGACCGCATCGGGCGCAGCGGCGGGGTTCGACCTGATGCTGCACCTGATCGGGGACCGGCTTGGCGCCGAGGTGGCGACCGAAACCGCCTGCTGGTTCCAGCATCCGATGATCCGCGGCCCCGGCGTGCGCCAGCGGGTGCCGACGCTGCACGCCGACAGCACCACGGATACGGTTCCCGGCCCGGTGCGCCACGCCATAGACCTGCTGACGGACCATATCGGTGAAACGATCTCCATCGCTGAGGTGGCCGACCGGCTGCACATGTCGCAACGCCAGTTGGAACGCCGGTTCAAATCCACGACCGGGCAAAGTCCCTCGGCCTATTACCGGATGCTGCGCATGAGCGCCGCGCGCCAGCTGCTGCGCCACTCGGTGCGGCCCATAACCGACATTGCGCAAGAGGTCGGTTGCGCAACCCCGTCCCAATTGTCGCGCCAGTACCGGTCCGTTTACGGGCTGACCCCGGTCGAGGATCGCCGCGTGCGGCGCGGGATCCGGGTGGATGCCGCCGCGCCCGCGCCCGCGCCCTCCCCAACAGGCTGCGGCGCTGCGTGACAAGGGCGCGCGGGCAGGCACCTTGAGAGCGGCGCAACCGCGTCGCCAGATCCCGGCGCGCGCGACACCGAGGGTTCGGCGAAATGACCATTGGCACGTCGGGGGAAACCCACCTAGTTTGCCCGCGAACCGCCATTGAAAGAGCTTGCACAATACCCCCGAAAGGCCCCGCCATGGACCGAGCCGAGATCGTCCACCGCAACTTCCTGTCCCGCGTCCCGGCGCGCGACTTCCCGCGCGGCAAGCCCCCCACCCCCGGCCTGCCCGCGCAGCAGGCGGTGGCGCTCTTTCGCGCGCAATGCCTCAGCCGCGCGCTCGACCGCTCGGCGCGGGCGATGCAGAAGGCCGGGCTTGGCTATTACACCATCGGATCTTCGGGGCACGAGGGCATGGCCGCCGTCGCCGCCGCGCTGCGCCCCACCGATCCGGCCTTCCTGCATTACCGCGACGCAGCGTTCCAGATCGCGCGCAGCGACCAGGTGCCGGGGCAGACCGTGACGTGGGACATGTTGCTGTCCTTCGCCTGTTCGTCGGAGGATCCGATCTCCGGCGGGCGGCACAAGGTTCTGGGCAGCCGCGCGTTGATGATCCCGCCGCAGACCTCGACCATCGCCAGCCACCTGCCCAAGGCCGTGGGCGCGGCCTATTCCATCGGGCTGGCGCGCCGCCACCCGCCGGAGCATCGCCTGTATGACGACGATGCCCTCGTGATGTGCAGCTTCGGCGACGCCTCGGCCAACCATTCCACCGCGCAAGGGGCGATCAACACGGCTGGCTGGACCTCGGTGCAATCGGTGCCGTTGCCGCTGTTGTTCGTGTGCGAGGATAATGGCATCGGGATTTCCGTGAAGACGCCCGAGGGCTGGATCGCGGCCAGCCTCGGCCAGCGCCCCGGCATCAGGTATTTCAGCGCCGATGGGCTGGATATCTACGACACCTTCAAGGCCGCAGCGGAGGCCGCCGATTACGTCCGCAGCCGAAAGAAACCCGCCATCCTGCACCTGCGCATGGTGCGGCTTTACGGTCACGCGGGCGCGGACGTGGCGACAAGCTACCTCGCGAAAGAGGAAATCGAGGACGGCGAGGCCAATGATCCGCTGCTGCATTCCGCCCGCCTCCTGGACGCGGCGGGCGCGCTACCCGCCGAGGAGGCGACGCGTATCTACGAGGACACCTGCGCCAGCGTCACCCGCGTCGCCGAGGAGGCCGCGACCCGGCCCCATCTGGAAACGGCACGCGACGTAATGGCCAGCCTTATCCCCCCGAAACGGCCCTGCGCGCCGACGAACGGCCCCTCGGCAGAGGCCCGTGCGGCCACCTTCGGCGCCGACCTCAAGGCCATGGACAGCCCACAGCCGATGGCGAAACTGATCACCCTCGCGCTGAGCGACCTGATGCTGGAACACCGCGAGATCGTCCTTATGGGCGAGGACGTGGGTCGCAAGGGCGGCGTCTACGGCGTGACGCAAAAGCTGCAAGCGCGCTACGGCCCCGACCGGGTCATCGACACGCTGCTCGATGAGCAATCCATCCTCGGCAACGCCATCGGGCTGGCCGGCAACGGCTTTGTCCCGATCCCGGAAATCCAGTTCCTCGCCTACCTGCACAACGCAGAGGACCAGTTGCGCGGCGAAGCGGCCACGCTGCCTTTCTTCTCCAAGGGGCAGTTCACCAACCCGATGGTGGTGCGTATCGCGGGCCTCGGTTACCAGAAGGGCTTCGGCGGGCACTTCCATAACGATAACTCGCTGGCCGTTCTGCGCGACATTCCAGGCCTGATCCTCGCCTGTCCGTCCACCGGCGAAGACGCCGCCATGATGCTGCGCGAATGCGTGCGGCTGGCGCGCGCGGAACAGCGGGTCGTCGTCTTCATCGAACCCATCGCACTCTACCGGATGCGTGACCTGCACGAGGCGGGCGATGGCGGCTGGATGACGCACTACCCCGCCCCCGACCGGCGCATTGCCGTTGGCGAGATCGGCCAGCATGGCGACGGGCAGGATCTGGCGATCATTACCTATGGCAACGGGCATTACCTGTCGCGGCAGGCACAAGCGCGGCTGGAGGCCGACGGCGTGCAAACCCGCGTGATCGACCTGCGCTGGCTGGCGCCGCTGCCGCTGGAGGCGATGCTGGCAGCGGTGCGGGACTGCGCGCATGTGCTGGTGGTCGACGAATGCCGCTTCACCGGAGGCCAGGCCGAGGGGTTGATGGCGCACCTCTCCGAGGCCGGCATCGACAGCTTCGCGCGGGTCACGGCAGAGGACAGCTTCATCGCCACCGGCCCGGCCTACGGCGCAACCCTGCCCTCGGTCGACAGCATCTACCAGGCGGCCACGGCGTTGCGTGGGCGCGGGGACTGAAGCCCCGCCTACAGGATCCCCGGCAGGTTCAGCCCGTTCTCGCGCGCACAATCGAGCGCGATGTCATAGCCCGCATCGGCATGCCGCATCACCCCCGTCGCCGGGTCGTTCCACAGCACCCGCTCCAGCCGCCGGTCGGCGTCCTTGCTGCCATCGCAACAGATCACCATGCCCGAATGCTGCGAAAACCCCATGCCGACCCCGCCACCGTGATGCAGGCTGACCCACGTGGCCCCCGAGGCCGTGTTCAGAAGCGCGTTCAGAAGCGGCCAGTCGCTGACCGCGTCCGAGCCGTCCTTCATCGCCTCGGTTTCGCGGTTGGGCGACGCGACGGAGCCACTGTCCAGGTGGTCGCGCCCGATCACCACCGGCGCTGTCAATTCGCCGTTGCGCACCATCTCGTTGAAGGCCAGACCCAGCTTGTGGCGCACCCCCAGCCCAACCCAGCAGATCCGCGCCGGCAGACCCTGAAAGGCGATCCGCTCGCGCGCCATGTCGAGCCAGTTGTGCAGGTGCGCATCGTCCACAAGCTCCTTCACCTTGGCGTCGGTGCGGTAGATGTCCTCCGGGTCGCCCGACAGCGCGCACCAGCGGAACGGCCCGACGCCGCGGCAAAAGAGCGGCCGGATATAGGCCGGCACGAAGCCGGGGAAGGCAAAGGCGTTTTCCAACCCCTCCTCCAGCGCGACCTGCCGGATGTTGTTGCCGTAATCGAGCGTCGGCACGCCTGCGTTCCAGAAATCGACCATCGCGGCGACATGGGTTTTCATGCTGGCCCGCGCCGCGCGCTCGACCGCCTTCGGATCGCTTTCCTGCCGCTCGCGCCATTCCGCCACGCTCCAGCCCTGCGGCAGGTAGCCATGCACCGGATCGTGGGCGCTGGTCTGGTCGGTGACGATATCGGGTTGCACCCCGCGCCGCACCAGTTCGGGGAACACATCCGCAGCATTGCCGATCAGCCCGACGGATTTTGCCTCGCCCGCCCTGGTCCAGCGCGCGATCATCTCAAGCGCGTCATCGAGGCTATGGGTGATCTCATCGACATAGCGGGTGCGCTTGCGGAACGCGGCGCGGCTCTCGTCGCATTCCACGGCGAGGCAGCACGCGCCCGCCATCACGGCCGCCAGGGGCTGCGCGCCACCCATGCCGCCCAGCCCGGCGGTCAGGATCCAGCGGCCTTCCAGCTTGCCGCCATAATGCTGGCGCCCGGCCTCCATGAAGGTCTCGTACGTGCCCTGCACGATGCCCTGGCTGCCGATATAAATCCACGACCCGGCGGTCATCTGGCCATACATGGCCAGCCCCTTCTTATCGAGTTCGTTGAAATGATCCCACGTCGCCCAATGCGGCACGAGGTTGGAATTGGCGATCAGAACGCGCGGCGCATCGGTATGGGTGCGAAAGACGCCCACCGGCTTTCCCGATTGCACCAGCAGCGTCTGGTCCGCCTCCAGTTCGCGCAGGCTGGCGACGATGGTGTCGAAATCCTCCCATGTCCGCGCCGCGCGCCCGATGCCGCCATACACCACCAGCTCATGCGGGTTCTCCGCCACGTCCGGGTGCAGGTTGTTCATCAGCATCCGCAGCGGCGCCTCCGTCAGCCAGCTTTTCGCCGTCAGATCGGTGCCGGTGGCGGGATAGATATCGCGCATGTTGTGGCGGGGGTCGGTCATCGGTCAGCCCTTCAGCTTCGGGGCCAGGTCGGCCAGGGTTTCGAGAATGTCTTGCAGATACGGGCGCAGGCGGTCGGCCTTCTCGGGGGCATAGGCCCAACCGGCGGTCTCGTCCGTCAAGTGCGTCGATTGCGACAGTTCCATCTGGATCGCGTGAATCCCCTCAGCCGGCCGTCCAGAGTGGCGGGTCGTCCAGCCCCCCTTGAAACGCCCGTTCAGAGCGCTGTCATAGCCGGTTGCAGCGTCGCAAATCCGCAAGACGGCGGCCGCGATCTCGGGCGCGCAGGTGGTGCCGCCATTGGTGCCGATGTTGAAATCGGGCAAACGCCCCTCGAAGAGATGCGGAATGACGGAGCGGATCGAGTGGCAATCGTAAAGGATCGCCACGCCGTGCGCGGCGCGCACCCGCTCCAGCTCCACCCGCAGCGCCGCATGATAGGGCGCGTGGAACGCCTCTCGCCGCGCCGCGATCTCGCCCTCGCGCGGCGGGTCGGCCCAGATCGGCGCGCCGTCGAAATCGGTCAGCGGCACAAGGCCGGTGGTCGCCTGGCCGGGATAGAGGCTCTCGCCCGATGGGGCGCGGTTGGCATCCACCACGTATCGGTGGAACGTGGCGCGCACCGTGGTCACGCCAGGCAGAAGCCCGCGGTAGAGCCGGTCCACATGCCAATCGGTATCCGCCAGTTCCCGCCCGCGCGCATTGAGCCGCGCCAGCACCTCCGCCGGCACCCAGGTGCCGGTATGCGGCAGGCCCAGCACCACCGGCCCCGCGCCTTGCACCACCTCGACCGGTCGCGTTCCATCAGCCATGCCTGCCCCCGATGCTGCCTTCTTCCCGGGACAAATACTCCGAGGGGTCGCCATTGGATGCGCCATTGGTTCGAGCCCGATGGCGACGGGGGCTGGCCCGCCGGGGTGCACCGGCGACACACGCAAACCACCGCGTCATTCCCCGCCCTCCAGTCGCGGCAGGTCCAGTCCCTCGCAGAGCGCGCCGCAGGCGACCATCTCGCCCGCCACCTCCAGGTCCGGGGCAAGGTAGCGGTCCTCGCGGATCGTGGCCACGCGGGCGCGCAGCCTTGTCAGCACGCCCTGCAATGCCGGGCTCGTGACCAGTGGCGCGCGAAACTCCACCCCCTGCGCGGCGCAGATCGCCTCCACCCCGAGGATGTGCGCAAGGTTCACGTTCATCCGCAACAGCCTGCGCGCGCCATGCGCGGCCATGCTCACATGATCCTCCTGGTTGGCGCTGGTCGGCGTCGAGTCGGTGCTGCACGGGTTGGCAAGGTGCTTGTTCTCGCTCATCAGCGCCGCCGTCGTCACCTCGGCGATCATCAGGCCGGAATTCAGCCCCGGCGCGGGCGTCAGGAACGGTGGCAGGTCGAAGCTCAGCGTCGGGTCCACCATCAGCGCCACCCGCCGCTGCGCGATGGCGCCGATCTCCGACAGCGCGATGGCGATCATGTCGGCGGCAAACGCCACAGGTTCGGCATGGAAATTCCCGCCCGACACGATGCGCCCCTCGCCAAGCAGCACAAGCGGGTTGTCGGTGACCGCGTTGGCCTCGATGCGCAGCGTGCCCGCCGCCATCCGCAACAGGTCGAGCGCCGCGCCCGTGACCTGCGGCTGGCAGCGGATGCAATAGGGGTCCTGCACGCGGGCATCGCCCTCGCGGTGGCTTTCGCGGATTTGTGACCCTGCCATCAGCGCCCGCATCGCGGCGGCCACCTCGATCTGGCCGGGCTGGCCGCGCAGCGCGTGGATCTCGGCCAGAAGCGGCGCGGTCGAGCCCATGATCGCATCCGTCGACAGCGACGACACGGTGATCGCAGCGCGCAGGTTGGCCCATGCGGCGAACAACCCGACCAGCGCGCAGGCGGTGGAAAACTGGGTGCCGTTGATCAGCGCCAGCCCCTCCTTGGGGCCGAAGGTGACGGGGGAAAGCCCCGCGCGCGCCAGCGCCGTGCCCGCCGGCAGCACCGCGCCCTCGCAGGCCGCTTCGCCCTCGCCCATCATCGCCAGCGCCATGTGGGCAAGCGGGGCCAGGTCGCCCGAGGCGCCGACCGATCCCTGGTCGGGGATCACCGGGGTGACGCCACGCGCCAGCATCGCCTCGATCAGCCGCACCGTTTCCTGCGCCACGCCCGACGCGCCGCGCCCCAGCGACAGCAGCTTCAGCGCCATCATCAGCCGGGTGGTGTCCACCTCCAGCGGCTTGCCGACGCCGCAGGCATGGCTGCGGACGAGGTTCCTTTGCAGATCGGCGGTATCTTCTTCCGCGATCTTCATCGAGGCGAGCTTTCCGAACCCGGTATTGATCCCGTAGACCGGCTCATCGCCTGCCGCGGCCTGCATCACGCGCGCATGCGCAGCCTTGATCGCAGGATAGGCCGCGGGGTCCAACACCGCCGCCCGGCCACGCCAGACCGCCTCCAGCTGCGTCAGCGTTGCCGCGCCCGGTGTCAGGATCATGCAAAGACCTCCCCACCAATGATCCGCTCGGCCAGCGGGTTGAACCCGATCCGGTAGGCCAGTTCCGCCGGTTGTCTGACATCCCACACCGCAAGGTCGGCGCGCTTGCCCGCCGCGATCATTCCGCAATCATCCAGCCCAAGCGCGCGGGCCGCAACCGCCGTCACGCCGCGCAGCGCCTCCTCCGGCGTCAGGCGAAACAGAGTGCAGCCCATGTTGAGAGCCAGCAGCAGCGAAAACAGAGGCGAGGATCCGGGGTTCGCATCGGTGGCCAGCGCCATCGGCACGCCATGGGCGCGGAAGGCCGCGACCGGCGGCGCCTGCGTTTCGTGCAGGGTGTAGAAGGCGCCGGGCAGCAGCACCGCCACCGTGCCCGCCGCCGCCATCGCGCGGGCATCGGCCTCGGTCGCGTATTCCACGTGATCGGCAGAAAGGCCCCTGTGCCGCGCCACCAGCGCGCTCCCGCCCATATGCGAGAGTTGTTCGGCATGCAGCTTCACCGACAGGCCAAGCGCGCGCGCGACCTCGAACACCCGTTCGATCTGCGCGGGTGTGAAGGCGATTCCCTCGCAAAACCCGTCCACCGCATCGACCAGCCCTTCCGCATGGGCCTTGTGCAGCGCCGGAATGCAGACCGCGTCGATATAGGCGTCCGCATCGCCCCCCGGCGGCACCGCGTGGGCGGCAAGAAAGCTGGTGACGATCCGCACCGGGCGGCGCGCCTCCAGCGCCCGCGCCGCGCGCAGCATGTCCAGTTCCGCCTCGACGGTCAGGCCATAGCCCGATTTCACCTCGACCACGCCAACCCCTTCGGCCAAGAGCGCATCGAGCCTTGGCAATGCCAACGCCACCAGATCCGCGACACTGGCCGCACGGGTCGCCGTGACCGTGGAGATAATCCCGCCGCCTTCGCGCGCGATCTGCTCGTAACTTGCGCCTTCCAGCCGCAATTCGAACTCGCGCGCCCGGTCGCCGGCATGGACAAGGTGGGTGTGGCAGTCGATCAGCGCCGGCGTGATCAGGCGCCCGCCCATGTCGCGCGTGGCGGCCTTCGGCGCGTCGGCGCGCGGCCCGACCCAGGCCACACGGTCGTCCTCCAGCAGGATCGCCCCGTCGGGGATCAGCCCGTAAGGGGCGTTCTCGGACATCGTCGCAACCGTCGCATTCACCAGCAGCATGATCGACCATTTCGCTTGATTGATCCCTGCCTGATGTTGTTATGTATGCACATAATTGAGTCAAGCAGGAATTTGACGATGCAGACCATCTGGGCCGAAACCGCGCTGACCCCTGAAGGCTGGCAAAGCGGCGTCCTGGTGACGCTGCACAAGGGCCGTATCGCAAAGGTGACGCCACACTGCGCACCGCGGGGCAGCCGCGTCGGCTGTCTGCTGCCCGCGCCGGTGAACGCGCATTCCCACGCCTTCCAGCGCGCCATGGCCGGGATGACCGAACGGCGCGGGCCGGATCCGCGTGACACGTTCTGGACGTGGCGGCAGCTCATGTTCCGCTTTCTCGACCGGATCACGCCCGCACAGGTGCAGGCCATCGCCGCTTTCGTGCAGATGGAAATGCTGGAGGCAGGCTATGGCACGACTGTCGAATTTCACTACCTGCACCACCAGCCCGGCGGCGTTCCCTATGGACAGATATCGGAAATGTCCAACCGGATCGCAGCAGCAGCGGATCAGAGCGGCATCGGCCTGACCCTGCTTGCGGTGTTCTACCAGACCGGCGGACTGGACGGGCGGGCGCTGACCTCGGGCCAGCAGCGCTTCGGCAATGACCCGCAGCGGTTCGCGCGGCTGGCTGAAAAGGCGCGCGCGCGGGTGCAGGAAGGCCCCGCCGACTGGGGCTTCGGCATCGCGCCCCATTCGCTGCGCGCCGCCCCTGCCGATGCGATCCGCGAGGTGATCACGCTGGCCCCCGATGGGCCGATCCACATGCACCTTGCCGAACAGCAAGCCGAGGTGGCGGAGGTGCAGGCCGCCACCGGTCAACGCCCGGTGGACTGGGTTCTGAACACCCTTTCCCCCGATCGCCGCTGGCATTTCATCCACTGCACCCGGATGACGCCGCAGGAAACCGAGGGGCTCGCGCGCACCGGTGCCACCGCCGTCCTCTGCCCGCTGACCGAGGCGAGCCTTGGCGACGGCATCTTCGACGGGGTGCGCTGGACGGGCGCGGGCGGCGCTATCGCCATCGGATCGGACAGCAACATCCGCATCGCGCTGGCCGAGGAATTGCGCCAGTTCGAGACCAGCCAGCGGTTGCGCGATCACAGCCGCGCGGTGCTGGCCACGCCCGACCGCTCCACCGGGCGGCGGCTGTTTGACGCGATCTGCATGGGCGGCGCGGCGGCGGCGGGGCGGCAGACCGGCGCGCTTGCAGTCGGCAACTGGGCCGATATGCTGGCGCTCGACACATCCCACCCCGACCTCGACGGCGTGACCGGCGACACGATCCTCGACAGCTATATCTTCGCGGGCGACGACAGGATGATCCGCGACGTCTGGTCGGCGGGCCGCCACATGGTCTCGCAGGGCCGCCACATCCACCGCGACCGGATCGAGGCCGCCTATCGCGCGGCCGTGTGCGACCTGAGGGCCGCGTCATGAGCGACACAAACACATGGCAGGGCGTGCAGGAGGAAGTCCGCCGCCGCATCCGCAGCCGCGAATGGAAACCCGGTGAGTTGATCCCGACCGAGTCCGACCTGGCCTGCGAGCTTGGCTGCGCCCGCACCACGGTGAACCGCGCCTTGCGCGAACTGGCCGGGGCCGGGCTGATCGAACGGCGGCGCAAATCCGGCACCCGCGTCGCGCGCCACCCCACCGGCCGGGCGGTGATCGAGATCCCGCTGATCCGGCGCGAGGTCGAGGCCACCGGCGCGCGCTACGGCTACGCGCTGTTGTCACGCCAGATAGCCCCGCCGCCGGCGCGCGTGGCCTATGCGCTCGGCCTGCCCGAAACGGCGCGCATGCTGCACCTCGTTGCCGTCCACCTCGCCGACGGCGCGCCGTACCTGCTGGAGGATCGCTGGATCAACCTTGCCGCCGTGCCGGGGGCCGAGGCGCATGATTTCACCGGGCAAAGCGCCAATGAATGGCTGCTGGAAACGGTGCCCGTGGCGCGTGGTGAACTGGCGATCGCGGCGCAGCCCTGCGGCGAAATGGAAGCCCGCGCACTGGACGTGACCGAGGGAACACCGCTTTTGACGCTGGAACGCAGCACATGGGGGCCGGAGGCACCGGTCACCTTCGTGCGACTGTCGCACATGCCCGGCCACCGGATCGTGTCGCCCATCGCGGGGTGACGGAACACGAACAGAAGTTGCAAAACGGCAAGGCGAGAGCGGTTTTTGCGCTCGTTCGGCGCGTTCGCCATGTTGACAAATCGGTCAAACCCGCTCGTCTTCGCTGTCCGAAATCGTCTTCGCTGCCCGAAAGAAGAGACGCGATCAGGGCCTGAGCCGTTTGCGGGCATTGGTGCGGCGGGCCGCGGTACGGCGATCCAACGAGGGGGCCATGTGTTTTAGCCCTGCCAAATCCGCGCAAGATTCCTGCCTCGCGCCAGGTCCGGTCAAATCGCCGTGCCGGGGGCGGCCCGGCGATGCGCGGCGGCTTTACGGTCTTGAATCCGCGCGCGGGAACCGCCCGAACGCCCGCTCGTCGGTCCCCATGGCTGACCTGCGCGACCTTCGCGGTTTGACAACGACAGAAACCCTTTTCCTGTTGCCGCGCATCAGCGCCCACCCCCGCCCAGCCACGTCGCATAATCGGACACCAGCAGATGCGTCGGAGCCACGTCTTCCTCGATCTCGGCAAAGCGCCCGATCGGGTCGGCAAACCAGTTGTCGGTCTCGTCGTCGTTGACGGTGGACACCTCGCCGATCAGCACGTCGCCGCCCTCGCCCCAGAACGCGTGCCAGTCGCCGGGCATCAAGGTGATGCTTTCGCCCGGCTGGAACAGCAGAACCTCGCCCGGTGCGAAACTGCGTTCGATCCCGTCGCACAGCACCGTGCCGCCCGCCGTCTCGTCAAGGCTGCCATCGGGGGCGGATCCGTAAAGCCGGATCGCCATAAGCGCCCCGCCCCGGTTGATGATATCCTCGGCCTTGAGGTAATGGCGGTGCATCGGGCTAAGCTGATCGTGACGCGAAATCAGCAGCTTTTCGGCGTAGCACATACCGCCGCCGCGTTGCAGGTCCGCCTGCCGGCCATTGCGCAGGGTGAACAGGAAAAGCCCCATCTCGTCGAAGCGCCCGGCGCCGTAATCGGTGATGTCCCAGCCCATGCGCCCCGCGATGATCCGGTCAATCCGGTCGCGCCGCGCCTGCATGTCCTGCGGTGTCCATCTTGCGAACGGCGGCAGGACAAAGCCGAAGGAGCGGATGAACGCATCCGCGCGCGCCATGATGTCGTTGATCTCGGACCGTTTCATGCCGGTTCCTCCCCTCTGCCTGTCGCCCCCGTCATGCCCGCCGGGGCGGGAATGCGCAATTGAAAACCCCGTGCCGGGGGAATGCGGATCTGTGACGAGACTGCGCACGATACGCAGGGAACACGCGATATGATCTTGCTAAACCCCCAAGAGCGCCTAGATACAATGCTTATATTTCAAAATTTCCACAGGTTTCCCGCATGACCCTTGACGAGACCGACCGCCAGCTTCTGCGCGCTGTGCAGGACAACGCGCAGTTGACCGCGCAGGACCTTGGCGAACGCCTGAACCTGTCGGCCAGCCAGGCGGGGCGACGGCGGCAGCGGCTGGAACAGACGGGCATCATCGAAGGTGCGCGCGCCGTCGTCTCGCCCGAGGGGGTGGGGCTGCGTGTTCAGGCCTTCGTGCAGGTGCAGATGGCAACCCATGACCCCGCGCAGGTCCGTGACTTCACCCGCACCATCGACCTGAGCCCCGAGATCGTCTCGGCCTGGACCCTGACCGGCGAGGCGGATTTCCTGCTGCGCGTCTATTGCGCCGACCTGTCCGCCCTGCACCGGCTGGTGCACGAGGTCATCCTGCCGAACCCCGCCGTCGCGCGGGTGCAAAGCCAGATCGTCATGGACCAGCAAAAACCCGACGCGCCGCTGCCGACATAGGCCGCAGGGCGCTTGCCATCCCGCCCGCTTGCCGCGATGCTGCGCTCGCATAGAACGGACCCTCATAGAAACATGGACAGCATTCTCTTTCAGGCCACGCTTTACCTTGCGGCGATGGTGATCGCGGTGCCTCTGTCGGTGCGGCTTGGGCTTGGGTCGGTCCTTGGCTACCTCATCGCGGGCATCGCGCTGGCGCCGATTCTGCACCGGACCGGCACCGACCCGCACGATCTGCAACAGATCGCCGAATTTGGCGTGGTGATGATGCTGTTCCTGATCGGGCTGGAACTGAACCCGCGCGGCCTTTGGGAAATGCGCGACAAGCTGATCGGGCTGGGCGGGTCGCAGGTGCTGCTGTCAACTGTCGTCATCGGCGGCGGCGCACTGGCCCTCGGCCTGCCGTGGCAGCAGGCGCTGGCCGTCGGGCTGATCTTCGCCCTGTCCTCGACCGCGATCGTGCTCCAGACCCTGACCGAGAAGGGGCTGTTGCGCACCACCGGCGGGCGGTCCGCCTTCTCGGTGCTGCTGACGCAGGATATCGCGGTCATCCCGATGCTGGCGCTGATGCCGCTGCTGGCAGTCTTGCCCCGCGCCGCCCTGTCGCCCGACGGCTCGATCATCCGGCCGGGGATGGAGGCCGCCGCGCAAGGCGGCATGTCGCTGATCGACGGACTGCCGGCCTGGGGGGTGACGCTGGTCACCATCGCTGCCGTCGCCGCCGTGATCATCGGCGGGCAGTTCCTGACCCGGCCGCTGTTTCGCTTCATCCACATGGCCCGCCTGCGCGAGATCTACACCGCCGTGGCACTGGTCATCGTTGTCGGCATCGCCTTCCTGATGGTGCTGGTCGGCCTGTCGCCGGCGCTGGGGGCGTTCGTGGCTGGCGTGGTGCTGGCCAATTCCGAGTTCAAGCATGAGCTTGAGGCCAACATCGAACCCTTCAAGGGCCTGCTGCTCGGCCTGTTCTTCATCACCGTGGGCGCGGGCATCAACTTTGACAGGCTGCTGTCCAACCCGCTGACTATCCTCGCGCTGACGCTGGCGGTGATGATCGCCAAGGGGATGATCCTTTACGGCATCGGGCTTGGTTTCGGGCTGCGCCGGCGCGACCAGTGGCTGTTCACCCTCGGCCTCGCGCAGGCGGGCGAGTTCGGCTTCGTGCTGATCTCCTACGCCACCGGGCAGCGGGTGCTGCCCGACCCGATCGCCGAGGTGCTGCTGCTTGTGGTGGCGCTGTCGATGCTCTTCACACCGCTGTTCTTCATTCTCTACGAAGTCCTGTCGCGGCGTAGCCACGAGTCCGTGGAGGCCTCCCCCGACCATGACGAGATCGACCGGCAGGAAAGCGTCATCATCGCCGGCACCGGACGGTTCGGGCAGGTGGTGAACCGGATGCTGCACCTGTCGGGGTTCAAGACCGTTGTGCTCGACAGCGACCTTGCCACTATCCAGCTTCTGCGCCGCTTCGGCTACCACGGGTTTTTTGGAGATCCGACGCGCCCCGAACTGCTGCACGCCGCCGGTATAGATCAGGCGAAGGTGCTGGTGGTGACGATGGACGACCGGCAAGAGACGCTGCGCCTTGTCAAATATGCCCGAAGCATCCGCCCTGACCTGCACATCGTCGCCCGCGCCTATGACCGGGTGCATACCTACGAACTCTACCAGGCCGGGGCCAATGACATCGTGCGCGAGATGTTCGACAGCTCGCTGCGCGCGGCGCGCTACGTGCTGGAAAACATCGGGCTGACGGAGTACGAAGCGCACGAGGTGCAGGCGGCGTTCTATCGGCACGACCGCCACACGCTGCGCGAACTGGCCGGGCTGTGGCAGCGCGGCGTGCCGTTGGCAAAAAACAAGGCGTATGTTGCGCGCGCGAAAGAGCTCAACAGCAACCTCGAAACCGCGCTTGCCACGCAGCTTGACGCTTCCGAACTGCCCGACGAGTCAGGAGGCGCGGACGAGGATGAGGCCGACAGGGCCGACAGCCGCCGCAGGCCGCGCCCGCGGCTCGACGGCATCGGCTGAGGGGCGCCTCAGCCCTCCGGCTCCTCGCGTCAGGGTCCAGTATGCGCGGAATGGCAATCGTCAGAAAGGTCAGCTGAACGGACAGAGAGCGGACGTTGGGTGCAAGCCGCGCAGCGTCGGGCGGCGGTGCGGCGATCCGACGCGCGGGCTGCGCGCTTTATCTTCACCAAATCCAGGCAAAATCAGAGCGTTGCACCAAGCCGCCCGCGCGCATCTGACGCCGCGCATCTTTCGTCAGGCGACCGCGCCTAGCTGCCCGACACCCCGGCCTCGGCGAAGGTGGCCATGCCGGAATGGCAGGCGATGGAGGCCTTGAGCAGATTGATCGCCAGCGCCGCGCCCGACCCCTCGCCCAGCCGCATGTTCAGCGCCAGAAGCGGCGCCTTGCCAAGCCGTTTGAGGATCGGAGCATGCGCCGCTTCGGCCGAAACATGCCCCGCTACCGCGTGATCGAGCGCACCGGGCACGGCGATCTCCAGTGTGGCGGCGGCGGCGGTGCAGATGAACCCGTCGAGGATCACCGGGATGCGCGCCACCCGCGCCCGCGCGATGGCGCCCGCCATCGCCGCCAGTTCGCGCCCGCCAAGGCAGCGCAGCGCCTCCAGCGGGTCGCGCGTGGCACCGGGATTGGCCGCCAGCCCCTCGGCCACGACCCGCGTTTTCAGCGCCAGCCCAGCGTCATCAACGCCCGTGCCCCGGCCCGTCCAGTCGCCCGGTGCACCCCCAAAGACCGCAAGCGCCACCGCTGCGGCAGACGTGGTGTTGCCGATCCCCATCTCGCCGGTAACCAGCAGGTCGGTGCCGTCATCGACCGCGTCCCAGCCGGTGGCCAGCGCCGCGACGACCTCCGCCTCGCTCATCGCCGGGCCTTGGGTGAAATCCGCCGTAGGCCGGTCGAGATCGAGCGGATGGACCTGCATCCGCGCGCCCGCCGCCTGCGAAAGCTGGTTGATCGCGGCACCGCCAGCCTCGAAATTGGCCACCATTTGCGCCGTGACCTCTGCCGGGAAAGCCGAGACGCCGCGCGCTGTGACCCCGTGATTGCCGGCGAAGACCAGCACCTGCGGCGCGTCGATCCGGGGCCGTGCGTCGCCGCGCCAGCCGGCATACCAGATCGCCAGATCCTCCAGCCGGCCAAGCGCGCCCGGCGGCTTGGTCAACTGCCCGTTGCGCGCCTCGGCGCCTTGCCGCGCCGCCTCGCTCGGGGCGGGGGCGGCAGCGAGCGCGCTGCGAAACTCGGCGAGGGTTGAAAAGGGGGCGGTCATGCGCGTCTCACTCGTTGCCAGGGGTTGGTTTGGCGGATATGCCCGACCCGGAGCGGAAATGCGAGACAAAGGAGCCCGCCGCATGGCAAGGCGCGACATCCTGCACCGGGTTCCCGGCGATCTGCGGCTGGCGCTTGGCCTGCTGACCCGGCTGCCGCTGCCGGGCACGCCGGACATGACGCGCGGCGCGGCGGCGGCCTGGGCCTGGCCGCTGGCGGGGCTGGTGCCTGCCGGCCTCGCGGCGCTGGCGATCTGGCTGGCCTCCGGGCTTGGCGCCGGGGTCGCGGCGGCGCTTGGCCTTGCGGTCTCCGTCATGGTCACCGGCGCGCTGCACGAGGACGGGCTGGCCGATACCGCCGACGGGCTTTGGGGCGGCTGGACAGCGGAGCGGCGTCTGGAGATCATGAAGGACAGCCGCATCGGCACCTATGGGGTGATCGCGCTGGTGCTGGCGCTGCTGGCGCGCTGGTCGCTGATCGCGGGGCTGGTGGGGACCGGCGCCGCCCTGCCGGTGCTGCTGGCCGCAGGGATGCTGTCGCGGGTGCCGATGGTGGCGCTGATGGCGTGGATGGCCCCCGCCCGCCCCGGTGGACTGTCGCGCACCGTGGGGCGCCCGCCGATGCAGGCCGCGTGGGTCGGTGGTAGCATTGCGTTGATCCTCGCGCTGGTCCTGTGCGGCGGCGCGGCGCTCTGGGCGCTGCTGGCCGCATTGACGCTCGCCGCCGGGATGGGCCGCATCGCGTCGGCAAAGATCGGCGGCCAGACCGGCGACATCCTCGGGGCCAGCCAGCAACTGGCGGAGATCGCCGCGCTGGCGGTGCTGGCGTCACCCCTGGCATAGAAAACCCCCGCCGGCGCAGGCGGGGGCCATCCTTTATCGTGGAAGATGTCAGGCCGCGCGAGCGGTCAGCACCTCGTCAACACGGCGCTGCGCGCCCGCCTCGTCCATGTCATCGACAGCGGCCAGTTCACGCGTCAGACGTTCCAACGCCGCCTCGTAAAGCTGACGTTCGGAATAGGATTGTTCGCGCTGGTCATCGGCGCGGTGCAGGTCGCGCACCACCTCGGCGATGGAGATCAGGTCACCGGAATTGATCTTCTGTTCATATTCCTGCGCCCGGCGCGACCACATGGCGCGTTTCACCCGAGCCCGACCCTTGAGCGTTTCCATCGCCTTGCTGACGATATCCGGACTGGAGAGCGAGCGCATGCCCACCTCGGTTGCCTTGGCCGTGGGCACACGCAAGGTCATCTTGTCCTTGGCGAAGGAAATCACGAAAAGTTCCAGCGACAGGCCAGCGATTTCCTGTTCTTCAATGGACACGATCTGCCCCACCCCGTGTGCGGGATAGACAACATAATCGTTCGGGCGAAATTCCTGCGATCTACGCGACTTGCTCATATGGTCTTCCTCTTGATCCCCGGGTCTCAGGCGACAAAAACACCGTGGCGAAAGGCGGTCCTTTCCCTCGGGGTTCTTTTGGCACTGAGTTCATGCGCGGCCCGGCAAAAACCGCAGCTTTCTTGGTCACAGACATCTTTTGTGACAGAAATATAGCACAAGAATCGACGTTTTTAAAGCTGAACAGCGCCAACAACCCGAAAACCCTGCTTTTACAGGGCTCCGTCGTTGCGCAAACCATCAAGACACCACCAGAATCGGGGTGCGAATCGGTCAGCCGCCTTCACCCGGGGCCTCCGACAGCAGCGCCAGCTTGCCGTCCTTGCCATCGAATTCCTCCGCCGTGGGCAGCGGGTCTTTCTTCGACACGATGACCGGCCACATCTCGGAATATTTCCGGTTCAGCTCCACCCATTCTTCCATCTCCGGCTCGGTATCCGGGCGGATCGCATCGGCGGGACATTCCGGTTCGCAAACACCACAGTCGATACATTCGTCGGGATGGATCACGAGGAAGTTTTCTCCCTCATAGAAACAATCCACCGGGCACACCTCGACACAGTCGGTGTATTTGCAGTTGATGCAGTTTTCAATAACGGCGTAGGTCATGGCGGTTCCATCGTGTAGCTTTGCAGGGGTTTAGTCCCCCCCGGTCGATCATTCAAGCGGGCCGCGGCGGAAAGACCCGAGCGCCCGGCGATCCTTGCCCGTGGGGCGTCCTTTTCCCTCGTATGACGGGTTGCGCGGAACGCTGTCCGTGTCTGGCGTCAGATCCTCGTAAAGCGTTTGCGCTTCGGGGGCCGGCCCGCGCCGCTCGCCAAGCGCCACCACCCTGACCACCCGAACGTCGCGCCCCTGCGCGAAGGTCAGCACATCACCGTGGCCGACCGTGACCGCCGGTTTGTGGACCTTCTGGCTGTTGACCCGCACATGGCCGCCCGCAACCATGCGCGCCGCAAGAGTGCGGGTCTTGAAGAACCGCGCCTGCCAGAGCCACTTGTCGAGCCGCAGCCGGGATTGCGCCTCGGCGGTCAGGACTTGCCCTTCAGCCCCGCCAGCGCCCGCGCGAAGGGGTTGTCGGGGTCGATCGGCTTTTCCTTGCGCGCGGGCTTGGCGGCATAGGTCTTGGGCTTGTCGCCGCGCGGCTCTTTCGGCCCGGCTTTACCCTTGGGCCCCCCCTTGCCGCGCGTCTTGCCGCCTTGCTTGCCGCCGCCTTCACGACGCTGCGGCTGGCCGCCACCACGGCGACGCGGCGCCCATGTGAAGGTGTAGAAGGTTTCCATTTCCGGTTCCGGCGCCGGCGCCGGCGCGGCCTCGGCAGCCTCTGCCCCGGTCTCGACTGACGCGCCCGGCACGTCCGGCGGCGACATGACGGGCGGTGCCGACGGCGGCTCCGCCGGTGGCGTCTCGACGGACGGCTCCGGCGTCTCGGCGGGCGGCTCCGGCGTCTCGGCGGACGGCTCCGGCGTCTCGGCGGACGGCTCCGGCGTCTCGGCGGACGGCTCCGGGGTTTCGACCGGTGGCTCGGGCGTCTCGGCTGACGCGTCGCCCGGCACCTCGGTCGGACGCTGCGGGTCTGCTGGAACCTCCACCGCCTTCAGCTTCGCCCGCTCGCCCTTCTCGGCCCTGTAGCCCAGCCCTTCCATCAGGTCGGCGAACTGGTCCAGTGTCATCCCGGTGATCGAGAGCATGTCGGCGGTCGCCTCGAACCCGCCGCGGCTGTCCTGCCCGCGCAGCATATCTGCCAGCCGTTCCAGCATGTCGATGCGGATGGCGCGCGCGCCGGCAGGGCGGTAACCGGAATTGCTGTAATAGGCGTGCGGCGCGCCCTCGACGACGGGGATCGTCACCAGACCCGGTGGCGGGCTTTCGTGGAATTCCGCGTGGCCGCTCGCCAGCCCCCACAGCACCAGACGCAGCCGCGTCGGCGCGGGTTTCAGCAGCAGTTGCTGGAAGATGGTGAACTGGCCGAAGCGCACGCCATGCTTGCGCAATTGCCCGCGCGCCTCCTGGTCCAGCGCCTTGACCTCCTCGGCCACGTCGGCGCGCGGCAGCACGCCCAGCGCCTCGACCAGCCGGAAGGCAAAACCGCGCGCCAGCCCGGTGATCGCCTCGTCGCGGCTCATCGCCAGCAGCGGCTCGAACAGGGTCGCCACCTTGCGGTCTGTGAAGTGCTGCAAGCGGCGCTGCACCTTCTGCATCACCTCCGGCCCCGCATCCTCGTCGACGAAGGCCTCGGCCACCGGGCGCAGCGGCTCGGCCCCCTTGACCAGCTTGCCGATCGCCTGGTCGCCCCACATGAGGCCGCCCTGTTCGGTGAAATCGAATTCGGTATCGGGGGCGTTATAGAAACGGTCCGCGCGCAGGTGAAACTCGGGCCTGAGCGCGGCCACCGCGGCCTGTCGCAGCGTTTTCGCCTCGTCCGCGGTCGCGCTGGCATCCTGCCGGAACCGGAATCCTTCCAGACGCCCGACGAACTCGCCCTCGACCGTCACTTCACCCTTGTCGTTCACCTCGGCCACAAGGCCCTCCTTCTGCTTCAACCGGCGCAACAGGACAGAGGTGCGCCGATCCACGAATCTTTGGGTCAGACGCTCGTGCAGGGCATCCGACAACCGGTCTTCTACGGCACGCGTCGCGCCGCGCCAATGTGTTTCATCGTCCACCCAGCCGGAACGTTGCGCCACGTAAGTCCACGTGCGGATATAGGCCAGACGTTTCGATATCGTGTCAATGTCGCCATCGCTGCGGTCCAGCCGCTTGACCTGCCGCGCCATCCAGTCGTCGGGCACCCGGCCCAGCCCGTGCAGGAACTCGTAGATCCGGGCAAGCAGGCCGGCATGTTCGGCTTGGCTGATACCGCGGAAATCGGGCACGCAGCACACGTCCCAGAGCAGCCGCACATCGCGCCCGCCCTTGACCCGGTCGGCGATTTCCGGCTGCGCCGATACGGACCGAAGCGCCATCAGGTCATCGGACTCGCGCGCCCGCATCAGTCGCTCGTCCTGCGCCGGGGCCTCAAGCGAGGCGATCAGCCGCTCGACCGTGCCGAATTCCAGCCGGGCGTTGCGCCAGAACAGCTTGCCCACCGGCTTGAAACTGTGGTTGGTGATCGCCTCGACCAAGTCCTCGTCGAGCGGCGGCGCCTCGCCGGTCACCCCGAACGTGCCCGGCTGCGTGTGACGCCCGGCGCGCCCCGCGATCTGGGCCAGTTCGTTCGGGGCAAGATCACGCATCCGCCGCCCGTCGAACTTGCGCAGGCCGGAAAAGGCGACGTGCCGGATATCGAGGTTCAGGCCCATCCCGATCGCATCCGTCGCCACCAGGAAATCCACGTCGCCGTTCTGGTAAAGCTCCACCTGCGCGTTGCGGGTGCGCGGGGACAGCGCCCCCATCACCACCGCCGCCCCGCCCCTCTGGCGGCGCAGAAGTTCCGCGATGGCATAAACATTCTCGACCGAGAAGCCGACCACGGCGGCGCGCGGCACCATTCGGCTGATCTTTTTCGATCCGGTATAGGTCAGCTCGGAAAACCGCTCGCGCCGCATGAACTGCACACCGGGCACCAGCGCCGCGATGGCGCCTTTCATCGTGTCGGAGCCGAGAAACAGCGTCTCGAGCCGGCCGCGCGCATGCAGCAGCCGGTCGGTGAAGACATGCCCCCGCTCGGGGTCGGCGCAAAGCTGGATCTCGTCCACCGCCAGGAAATCGCACCCCATGCCCGGCGGCATCGCCTCCACCGTGCAGACCCAGTATTGCGCGCCGCCCGGCACGATGCGTTCCTCGCCGGTGACCAGCGCCACCACCCGCGGACCGCGCAGCGCGACGATCCGCTCATAGACCTCGCGCGCCAGGAGGCGCAGCGGCAGGCCGATCACCCCGGTGCGGTGGGCCAGCATCCGCTCGATCGCGTAATGCGTCTTGCCTGTATTGGTCGGGCCAAGAACGGCCGCGATGCGCCCCTGACGCTGCATGGATCTGCCTTTCGCCCGCTCGGGCCGTCAGAGGGGGGTGCCCCCGGTAGAGCGCGCAAGACGCACCACGGCGGACTGTAATTCGGGCCGGTGCGGATGTATAGCAAGCGCCTCGCGAAACGCGGCCAGCGCGGCCTCTCGTCGCCCCTGTTCCTCCAGCAGCGCACCCAGCCCCGCCAGAGCGCCGAAATGGCGCGGCTCCAGCACCAGCACCTGCCGCAGGTCATCCATCGCCGGGCCGTGCAGACCGGCCATGATGTAGGCCGCGGCGCGCGCGTTCCACCCCTCGGCAAAGTCCGGCGCGTGGTCGGTCAGCGCGGTCAGGTGGTCGATGGCCGCTGCAATATCCTGATCCTCCAAAGCCGCTTCGCCCCGGCGCAGCAGAAGGTCGGCCGAGGCGCTGCCCGACAGGCCAAACTGGATCTCGATATCGCGCTCCACCGTCTGCCAGTTGGCGGTGCCGGGGTCGGCGAGACGCGCGAAGAGATCGTCCAGCGTATCGGCCCCCGCGCCCAATGGCACGAAGATCAGGCAAACCGCCATGGCTGCCGTCACGACACGGTTGTATGATGATTTCAGAATCCGCATGTTCATGCGAGGAACTTAACATCTCGGGCCGTGCATTCCAGTGGCGACCGACGCGAAACGACAAAGGACCATCACATGAGCGAGATCATCACCGCCGCCGTTGCGACGCTTCAGGAAAAGATCTCTGGCGGGTTCGACGGAAGCGCCAAATTCGAGATCGAAGGCGAGGGCGCGATCCTGATCGACGACGCCGGCGTGCGCGCCGCCGCAGACGGCGAAGAGGCCGACGTCACCCTTACCGCCGATGCCGACACCTTCCAGCAGATCCTGTCCGGCGATCTCAACCCGACCTCGGCCTTCATGGGCGGCCAGTTGCGCCTTGACGGCGACATGGGCACCGCGATGAAGCTTGGCGGGCTTCTGGGCTGAGCGGGATGGAACCGGCCCCCTTCCTCCATGACATCGCCGAGGGGCCGGACGGCGCCCGCGCCGTCTGGCTGCGCGCCGCCGATGGCACCCGCATCCGGCTGGGCATCTGGCCGGCCGGGCGCAGGGGCACCATCGTGATGTTTCCAGGCCGCACCGAGTATATCGAGAAATACGGCCGTTTCGCCGCCGATCTGGCGGCACGCGGCTATGGCCTCACGGCGATGGACTGGCGCGGGCAGGGCCTCGCCGACCGCCCCGCGCATCGCCGCGACATGGGCCATGTCGTCAGTTTCGACGAATACCGCCAGGACGTGGCCGCGATGCGCGCCGTGCTGGGCGACTTCGACCTGCCCCGCCCGTGGTTCCTGCTCGGCCATTCGATGGGCGGGGCGATCGGGCTTCGGGCACTTCACGACGGGCTGCCGGTCACCGGCGCGATCTTTTCGGCGCCGATGTGGGGCATCCGCATGTCCCGGTTTCTGAAAACGCTGTCCGGCGCAGTGATGGGCCTGTCAAAGCCGCTCGGCCTCGACAAGCGTTTCGCGCCCACCACCGGCCCCGCCGAACCGATGGCGTTCCAGGACAACCCGCTGACACATGACCGCGAGATGTTCGACTACATGTCGGGGCAGGTCGCGACATACCCGGAACTGGCGCTTGGCGGCCCCTCGATCCGCTGGGTCGACGCGGCGCTGGAAGAGACCGGGACGCTGATGGCGATGGACCCGCCCGACCTGCCGATGCTGGCCATTCTCGGCACCGAGGAAAGCATCGTGGAGCCGTCCGCCATCCACGACCGCTGCGCAAGCTGGCCGAACAGCCGCCTGCACATGGTGGAGGGCGGCCGCCACGAGGTGCTTATGGAAGCGCCCGAGCGGCGCGGGCCGATCCTGGAGCTGATCGACAACTGGTGCGCCGAGGTCGTCAAGGTGGCGCAGAAGACCGGGTAACGGTCGCCGCGGTCAGGAACCGCAGCCGCGCGACCTGCTGGCGGCGGTCCCGGCGCGATTTCGCGGGCGGGACGGGAAGCGGGCGTCCGCCCGGTGAACGACCCCGGCAATCGTCTGCGCGCCCGGAGTTCAGAGGGTGCACGGGGGGCGGGGGTGCACGGACGGCCCCCCCCTGTTTTCAGGCCCCGGTATGGGCGACCAACCGCCCCTCTTCGAGCCGTAGCACCCGGTCCATCCGCGCCGCGAGCTCGGGGTTGTGGGTGGCGATCAGCGCGCCCATCCCGGTTTCGCGCACCAGCGTCAGAAGCGTGTCGAAGACCACGCCCGCGGTTGCCGGGTCAAGGTTGCCTGTCGGTTCATCTGCCAGCAATATCAGGGGTTTGTTTGCCAGTGCCCGGCAGAAGGCAACGCGCTGTTGTTCGCCCCCCGACATCTCTGATGGCCGGTGCATGGCGCGGCTCTCCAGCCCCACGCGCGCCAGAAGCTCCGCCGCCCGCGCCTCTGCCTCGCGGTGCGTGATGCCATTGGCCAACTGCGGCAGGACGACATTCTCGGCGGCTGTGAACTCCGGCAACAGGTGATGAAATTGGTAAACGAATCCGATAGCTTGCCGCCGCGCCCGCGTCCGCGCCCGATCCCCGGCACGGGTCAGGTCCTGGCCACCGATCCGCACCGTTCCCGCGTCGGCGGAATCGAGCAGCCCCGCGATATGCAACAGCGTCGATTTCCCCGCCCCGGACGGCGCCACCAGCGCCACCACCTCGCCCCGCGCGATAGCGACGCTCGCCCCGCGCAACACCCTGATTTCGCCGGGTTTACCGATCTTGTAGCCCTTCTCGACCCTGTCGAGATCCAGCACCGCGTCACTCATAGCGCAGCGCCTCCACCGGGTTCATCCGCGCCGCCCGCCGCGCCGGAATGATGGTGATGACGAAGGACAGCCCCAGCGACAGCGACACCGCCGACAGCACGTCGCCCAGTTCCAGCCGCGCCGGCAAGCTCGACAGGAACCGCACCGACGGATCCCAGACGCCACCGCCCGCCATCCAGTTCACGAAAGCGAAAATCGGGTCGATCCAGATCGCGAAGGCACAGCCCAAGGCCACCCCCGCCAGCGTTCCGGCCACCCCGATCGACGCGCCGCAGATGAAGAAGACCCGCAAGATGGACCCCTCTGACAGGCCCATGGTGCGCAGGATGCCGATGTCGCGGCTCTTGTTCTTGACCAGCATGATCAGGCCCGAGACGATGTTCATCGTGGCGATCAGCACAAGGATGGAGAGGATGATGAACATCACGTTGTCCTCCATCTTCAAGGCTTGCAGGAAGGCCCCGGCACTGTCGCGCCATGTCCAGACAAAGACATCCGCCTCGGCGGCGCGCAACAGCGGCGCCACCATCGAGAGCACCCGGTCGGGGTTGTCCACCGTCACCTCGATCTTGTCGGCGACGCCGTCGCGGTTGAAATAGGTCTGCGCCTCGGCGAACGGCATGTAGACGCGCACCCGGTCGATATCGTAGCGCCCGACCTGGAAGATATAAGTGACCTCGTAGGCGCTGATGCGCGGGCTTGTGCCGAACGCCGTGCGCGCCCCCTCGGGCGAGATCAGGCGGATGCGGTCGCCGACGCCGACGCCCAGTTCGCGCGCAACGCCGCTGCCGATGGCGATGCCGTCGCCAAACCGGTCAAACGCGCCGCGAGCCACCTCAGGCTCCGCCACCAACGGCACGCTGGCCAGATCCGCGGGCGTGATCCCGATCACCTGAACGCCGGCGTTGCGGCCGCCCGCCGTCGCCATCACCTGCCCCTCGATCACCGGGAAGGCGCCGGTCACGCCCTCGACACCGCGCAGGCGTGCCGTGATCGCGTCGTAATCGGCCAGGACCCGCGCCGTGCGCCCGTCCTGCATCTGGCGCGCGACCGGCATGATCGAGGCGTGCGGATTGGCGCCGAGGATCGTGTTCACGAATTCATGGCGAAAGCCCGAGCGCACGGCCAGCGTCGCGATCAGCGCCATCACCGCCAGCATGATGCCGAGAAAGCTGATCCACGTCATCACGCTGACACCGCCCTCGGCCCGCCTGGCGCGGATGTAGCGCCACGCGATCAGCCATTCGAACCCGGCAAAGGGCTTGGGGGGGGTTGGCATTGCGATTCCTTCTGGGCGCACCCGGTTAGCCCAGATGCGGCGCGTAAATCTCCTGCACGCGGGCGATGGCGGCCTCCGGGCTCATTTCCTCGCTTTCACCGGTGCGGCGGCTGGTCAGTTCCACCACCCCGGATTTGAGGCCGCGCGGCCCCACCGTAATCCGCCATGGCAGGCCAATGAGGTCCATGGTGGCGAACTTGGCGCCGGCCCGGTCGTCGGTATCGTCGTAGAGCGGGTCCAGCCCCGCCGCACGCAGCGCCGTGTAGAGCGCCTCACAGGCCGAGTCGGTGCCCGCGTCTCCCTGGCGCAGGTTGACGATGCCGACATGGAAGGGCGTCACGCCCTCGGGCCAGATGATGCCCTTGTCGTCGTGGCTGGCCTCGATGATGGCACCCAGAAGGCGGCTGACGCCGATGCCGTGGCTGCCCATGTGCACCGGCACCTGCTTGCCATCGGGGCCTTGCACGGTGGCGCCCATCGGTTCGGAATACTTGGTGCCGAAATAGAAGATCTGGCCAACCTCGATGCCGCGCGCGACGCGGCGACGGTCCTCGGGGACCGCGTTGAACTTCGCCTCGTCATGGGTTTCGTCGGTGCGCGCGTAGCGCGAGGTGAATTCCTCCAGCACCGCGCGGCATTGGTCGTGGCTGTCATAGTCGATGTCGCGGGCGCCGAATGTCAGGTCGGTGATCTCGCTGTCATAGAACACTTCCGACTCGCCGGTTTCCGCCAGCACGAGGAATTCATGCGTGTCGTCGCCGCCGATCGGGCCGCTGTCGGCGCGCATCGGGATCGCTTGCAGCCCCATGCGTTCATAGGTGCGCAGGTAGCTGACGAGGTGGCGGTTATAGGCGTGCAGCGCGTCCTCTTTCGTGAGGTCGAACGTGTAGCCGTCCTTCATGTAGAACTCGCGCCCCCGCATGACGCCGAAGCGCGGCCGGATCTCGTCGCGGAATTTCCACTGGATCTGGTAGAGCGTCAGCGGCAGGTCCTTGTAGCTGCGCACGTAGCTGCGGAAGATATCCGTCACCATCTCCTCGGCGGTGGGGGTATAAAGCAGGTCGCGTTCGTGCCGGTCCTGCATGCGCAGCATCTCGGCCCCGTAATCGTCATACCTCCCGCTTTCGCGCCACAGATCCGCCGATTGCAGGGTCGGCATCTGGATCGCGATATGCCCGGCGCGGGCCTGTTCCTCGTGCACGATATTCTCGATCTTGCGCAGCACCTTGAAGCCGAGCGGCAGCCACGAATAGATCCCCGCCGTCTGCTGCTTGATCATCCCGGCGCGCAGCATCAGCCGATGGCTGACGATCTGGGCCTCGGCGGGGGTTTCTTTCAGGACGGGCAGGAAATAGCGGGAAAGACGCATCTGGGCGGACCTATCGGTTGATTTGGCCCCTGATTAGGGGAAAGACCGGACGGGGGCAATCAGGCTTGGGCGGCGCGGGTGACCAGCGACAGGCAGACCTTTGTGGCAAGCGCCATGTCCTGCACGCTGATCCATTCCAGCGGCCCGTGAATCTCTTGCATACCGGTAAAGAGGTTGGGGCACGGCACCCCCATCTCGGTCAGGCGGGAGCCGTCGGTGCCGCCCCGGATCGGGACAGAGCGAGGGTCCAGCCCGGCATCGCGGTAGGCCGCGCGGGCAAGCTCCACCGGCGCCATGTCTTTCTCCAGCCAGTAGCGCATGTTGCGGTATTGCGGCTTGATCTCGCAGGTCACATGCGCGCGCGGTTCGGTCGCGGCGACCGCCTCGCAGACCTGCCGCAGAAGCGCGCCCTTGGCGGCCAGCCCGTCCAGTTCGAAATCGCGCAGGATCAGCTTGACCTGCGCCTCGGCGGCGGTGCCGGACAGGGCGTAGAGGTGGATGAACCCGTCGCGCCCATCGGTGGTTTCCGGCGTCAGTGTCACCTGTGGCAGGGTCTGGACGATCTTGGCGGCAAGGTGCAGGGCGTTGACCAGCTTGTCCTTGGCCCACCCCGGATGCGCCGAGACCCCGGTCACCGTCACCACCGCGCCATCGGCTGAGAAGCTTTCGAACTCAAGCTCGCCGGCCTTGGCCCCGTCGAGCGTGTAGGCAAAATCCACCCCCAGATCGGCGGGCAGGCGGGCATCGACGCCGCGCCCGATTTCCTCGTCCGGGGTGAAGGCCAGCCGGATCTTTGGGTGCCGTTGCGCCCTGTCCGCCAGCAATGCGCGCGCCATCGTCATCAGGATCGCCACCCCGGCCTTGTCATCGGCCCCAAGAAGCGTCGCGCCGCTGGCGGTGATGATGTCATCGCCGATCTTCTCGCCAAGGTAAGGCGCGACATCGGGCGAGAGTACCAGCCCCGGCGCGTCGGGAAAGGTGATCTCGCCACCGTCATAGGCGCGATGAACGCGCGGTTTGACGCCCGAGGCGTGGTAGGCCGGGGCGGTGTCCATATGGGCGCAGAACCCGATCACCGGCGCGCCCTCGACCGTGGCCGGGATTGTCGCCAGCACCGCGCCGTATTCGGTCAACTGCACGTCCTCGGCGCCGATTTCCTTCAGGTCCGCGACCAGCAGACGGGCAAGGTCAAGCTGAATCTCGGTGCTGGGGCTGGTCGCCGACGTTTCGTCGCTTTGGGTGTCGATGGCGGCGTAGCGGGTCAGCCGCTCTTGCAGGTCTGTATCGAAATCGGTGCGCATGTCGGTCCCTCGGTTGGCGTGCCGCTATCAGGGGCAAGCGACGCGGGTCTGTCAACCGGATTGACCGGCCCGCCGCGTCGTTTGCACGCCCTTGATCACCGGGTTTGCGCCAAGGGCACTGGCAAGCGCCTTGAAACGGGATTCAGCGACCTCTCCAAACAGGTCGCGGCCGGTGTCGGACAAAAGGCGCAGTTCGAGGATCTGCTTCTTGGGGTAGTATTTCAGCGCCCCGTGATCAAGCGGCCGTTCCAGCGTGAGCATCGCCCCGAAGCGCATCGCGCGGCCAAGGATCTCTGCTTCTTTGGCATCCTTTTCGGACAGCAGCGACACCAGCTTGTCGAACCCCGTGGCCTTCTGGCTGGACTTGTAGCGATGCAGCAGCGCAAGGCCGAGATAGACCCGCTCGGAATGCTTGAGGCCGCCCAGATTGGCGCGCGTTGCGTTGTCGAAACAAACCTCGGCCCGGTAATCGGGATGGGCGCGCCAACTGACGTCATGCAGCAGGCAGGCCGCCCGCATGACGCGTTTCTTGGCCGGGGTGACGCGGCCGAACAAGGGCTCGATGAAGAGGTAGAGCGCGCGGCCGAAGCCCGGCATGCGGGAACTCATCAACTCCATCTGGTAGGCCGCCTCGATCAACGGATCGCGCTGGCGCTGCTGGTCTGACATCTGTTCGTACAGCATCCCTTCGCGGATGCCGTAGGAGGACACGGCGACCTCTGCGGGCTTGAAGCTGCGGACAAGTTCCTTGAGCACCAGCGAGGCCAGCGGCACGAGCGCCATCCGATCCGCGCTGGTGCCGGTCTGGCCGCGCAGCGCATCGAGGTCGGCCTTCTGGATATAGGCGATGGTGGCGCGGATATCGCTGCGTGTCATCCGGTATTCGTGCAACACCTTCAGCGGGTAGCCCCGGCGTTCCATATCGATCCGCGCGATCGCCCGCCACGAACCGCCGACGAGAAAAAGCCGCCCCGACTGATCGCCGAACCGGTCGCGCAGCGTGGCGATGGTGGTCTTGATATGGGCCTTGATCGCCTTCTTGCCGCCGGTCATCCCTTGCAGCTTGAGAGGCCCGAGATCCGAGGTCGCCCGGCGCCCGACCCCGCCATCGCCCAGAAGTTCGGCCAGTTCCATGGACGAGCCGCCGATATCGCAGACCATGCCCTCCGCCCCCGGCCAGCCAAGCAGCACCCCCTGCGCCGACAACCGGGCCTCCTCCGGGCCATCGACGACATGGATGGTCAGGCCGGTTTCGCGTTCCGCCTCAGCGCGGAAAGCCGGCCCGTCCTCGGCCTCGCGCATCGCCGCCGTTGCGACGGCGAGAAGCGTGGTAACCCCCATCCCCTTGGCAAGGGCGGCAAAACGCTTGAGCGCCGACAACGCGCGCACCCGGCCGCTTTCCGACAGCCGACCGGTTCGGGCAAGCCCCGCACCCAGCCCGCACAGGATCTTTTCATTGAAGAAATAGGCAGGCGACCGCGCCGCACCGTCAAAGACCACCATCCGGACGGAGTTGGACCCGATGTCGATCACGCCGACGCGCGACAGGTCATGCGTGCCCGGATCCGCGAACAGCGGGGTTCCGAAGAGCCCCCCGTCGGCCACGGTCGCGGAGCCCTCGGTGCCCGCCTCAACCAGATCGGCATGGTCCATCATGGCATTTCTCATGTCACGCAGGCGGCGCCCGGTCAATCATGCGAATGCGTCAGTTCCGGCACGTCCGCCGCCCCGACGGTCCCGCGCCCCGAAAGCGACGGGTATTGCATGAAGAACCGGTGGCAGTTGAACGGCCTGTCGATCGCGTCGAGATCGGGCCTCAGAAAGGTGCCGTCAGCCTGCAACACCCAACTTTGCGCCACGTCGGCAAGGTTCGCCGCCATCACCTGATCGACGATCTGCGCCTTGACCGTGGGAGTGGTGCATTCGACCAGCGTTTCGACCCGCCGCGCAAGGTTGCGCCCCATCCAGTCGGCGGAACTGATGTAGACGCGCGCCTTTCTCGACGGCAACCCGTGGCCGTTGCCGAAACACACGATCCGGCTATGTTCCAGGAACCGCCCGACGATGGATTTCACCCGGATGTTTTCCGACACCCCCCTTACGCCGGGGCGGATGCCGCAGATGCCACGGATGACAAGGTCGATCTTCACGCCGGCCCCGCTTGCCGCGTAGAGCGCGTCGATGATGTCGGGCTCGATCAGGCTGTTCATCTTGGCCCAGACCATCGCCGGCCTGCCGGCCTTGGCATGGTCGATCTCTGCGCGGATGCTGTCGAGCAGTGTCTTTTTCAGCGTCAGCGGCGAGATCGAGAGGTTTTCCAGCCCTTCGGGTTCCGCGTAGCCGCCGACGTAGTTGAACACCTTGGTGGCATCGCGGCCAAGCGCGTCATCGCAGGTGAAAAGCGAAAGATCGGTATAGATGCGCGCCGTGATCGGGTGGTAATTGCCGGTGCCAAAATGGGTGTAGGTCACCAGCCTGTCGCCCTCGCGCCGCACCACGGTGCTGATCTTGGCGTGGGTCTTGTAGTTGATGAAGCCGTAGATCACATGCGCGCCGGCGCGTTCCAGCTTGCGCGACTGGCGGATATTGGCGGCCTCGTCGAAACGGGCCTTCAGTTCCACCAGGGCCGTCACCGACTTGCCGTTTTCCGCCGCCTCGCACAGCGCCTCGACGATCGGGGATTCGTGCGAGGTGCGATAGAGCGTCTGCTTGATCGCCACCACGTTGGGATCGCGCGCCGCCTGCGCGAGGAAGCGGATCACCATGTCGAAGGTTTCATAGGGGTGGTGCAGCAGCATGTCCTTCTGGCGGATCGCCAAAAACATGTCGCCGTCATGGTCCTGCACCCGTTCGGGCACCCGCGGGCTGAAACTGGGCCACATCAGATCGGGCCGCTCGTCGATTACCAGTTCCTTCAGGCGCGCAACGCCGATCATGCCGCTGACCTCGATCACCTCGTCACCGATAACACCGAGATGTTCACAGATCTCGGTGCTGAGTTCGGCGGGCGCCCCGGACGAGACCTGAAGCCGCACCACGTGCCCCCGACGGCGGCGCTTCAGCGCCGTTTCGAATTCGCGCACCAGATCCTCGGCCTCTTCCTCGACCTCCAGATCGCTGTCGCGCAAGACCCGGAACATGCACGATCCGGTCAGCTTGTAGCCGGGGAAAAGCGCCCCGATATTGAGCAGCAGCAGATCTTCGAGCAACAGGAACCGCGCCGCGCCCGCGTCCGACGGCAGCCGCACGAACCGGTCGATCTGGTTGGGGATCGGCAACAGCGCCCGAAGGCTTCGCCCGTCCTTGCTGCGTTGCATCTGTAGCGCCAGCGAAACCCCCTCGTTGGGGATGAAGGGAAAGGGATGCGCGGGGTCGATGGCCAGCGGTGACAGCACCGGGAACACCTGGGTCAGGAAAATCTCTTGCAGCGCGGCCTTGTCGGCGTTGCTCAGATCCGCGCGCGCCACGACGCTGATGCGCTCTGCCTCCAGCACCGAGCGCAGTTCGGTCCACGTGTCCTGCTGCGCGAGCATCAGCTTGCGCGCATCGGCGTTGATCAGGTGCAGCTGTTCGGCCGGGGTGCGGCCATCAGCCGACGGTGTTGTGTGGCCCTCCATCACCAGTTCGCGCAGACCGGCGACGCGCACGGTGTAGAATTCATCGAGATTGGCCGAGGATATCGACACGAAGCGCACCCGTTCCAGCAGCGGCACGCGCGGGTTGCGGGCCTCTTCCAGCACCCGCCAGTTGAAGGCAAGCCAGCTGAGTTCCCGGTTGAAAAACCGCTGCGGGCCGGTGGTCTGCGCTTCGGGCAGGTCAACCGGCTCGGGGATCGGACTGTTCAGAAAATCGACGTTTACCATGGGGATGCGCTATCCTTGCGATGTGACAGGGGCATGACGGTCATTCGGTCTGCTCTGCAAGCAGCGCCGCGATCATCTGCCGGGAGGGGCGCGATTTGTCGCGCACGGCGCGGGCGTCAATGGCGGTGATCAGGCTGCGCGCGGCGGCGAGGCTACGCTCCATCCGCAGCACCGCGTAGGAAACCAGCCGCGGTGGCAGCGCCAGTTGCCGGTCGGCGGCCATCTTTACCATGACCGCCGAAAGCAGCGCATCATCGGGCGCGTTCAGCTTCAAGACCCCGGCCTGCTGAACCCGGCTTTTCAGATCGGGCAGCGCGATGGGCCAGCGCGCCGGATCGCTGCGCGCCGTCAGCAAAAGCCGCCCGCCCTGCCCCAGAATGGCATTGTGCAGGTGGAACAGCGCCGTCTCCGCCTCCACGCCGGGCAGTTGGTCGGCATTCTCGACGGCGACCCTTTGGCCCGCGCCCTGCGGATCAAGACCGGGCAGGTCATCGGCTCCGATCACACAGCCGCCTGTCAAGGCCGCCCAGACATGGGCCAGATGCGTCTTGCCGGAGGCGTCCGGCCCGACCAGCACCATCTTTCCATGCGGCCAGTCCCGCCAGCCCTCGATCCCGGCAACGGCGGCGGCGTTCGCGTCGGAGACGAAGAAATCATCGCGCCCGAGGGCCGGGCGCACCGGCAGGTTGAGGATCAGTTGTTCAGCCATGTGTCAGATGTCACGATCTTCGCCCAAGGCTTCAAGCCCCCGGTAGAGACGACCCTGCCGGTATTGCGCAATGCCGTAGCGTGCCAGAACGCCGATCATCGCCGCGATCGGAACCGCGACCAGCATACCGACGAAGCCGAAGAGCGACCCGAACGCCGCCAGCGCGAAGAGCAGCCAGACCGGGTGCAGCCCGACGGAACTGCCGACCAGCTTGGGTGTCAGGATATTGCCCTCGACCGCCTGCCCGACCATGAAGACGGCGGCAACCGCGGCGATCCAGACCCAGTCCCCCCAGAACTGAAACAGCGCCAGACCGATCGACAGCACCCCGCCGACAAGCGCGCCCACGTAGGGAATGAAGGTCAGAAGCCCCGCGACCAGCCCGACGACCAGCCCGAATTGCAGCCCGACCAGCATCAGCGCAATGGCATAGAACGTGCCAAGGATCAGGCAGACCGTGCCCTGCCCGCGCACGAAACTGGCCAATGTGCGATTGATGTCGGTGGCCAGTTCGCGCAGCACCGGGGCGTGATCGCGCGGCAGAAGATCGTCGATTCCGGCCACCATCCGATCCCAGTCGAGCAACAGGTAGAAGGCCACGACCGGCGCCACCACCAGCACCACGAGGCTGTTCATCACCGATCCCGCCGAGGACAGTACCGACGACACCACGCCACCGATCTGGGATCGCGCGGTTTCGATGATGTCGGCGATGGTCTGGCGCGCGGTGGAGTCTTCCTGGATCAGCGAGGGGAACCGCTCGACCAGCACATCACGCACCGTTTCATAAAACCCCGGCGCCGCCTCTATGAACGCGATGACTTGCCCGACCAGCGTCGGCAGCACCAAGAGCAACGCCGCGAGGAAAATCAGGATCGACAGCAGAAAGATGACGACCGTGGCCCATATCCGCGTGAAGCCGCGCGCCTCCAGCCGGTCGGCCAGCGGATCGAGCACATAGGCAATCGCACCGCCGACGATGAACGGCAGCAACACCTGCCCCATCAACCACATCAGCAGGAAAAAGATCGCCGCTGCCGCGCCCCAGATCGTCACCTGCTGTTTCACCGGCAATGCCATGTGGGTGCCCTGTTTTGCTGGAAACTCCGTTAATCGGCAACGTGGCCGCAAGCCGGTGGATTTGCAACCGGAACATGATCATCCACGCGCGGCACGCACATGATCACCCACGCGCGGCACGCACGATGCCCAGAATGGTCTTCGCGGCATCGGGGATATTGGTGCCGGGGCCGAAAATGGCCTTCACGCCCGCATCTTGCAGGAACTGGTAATCCTGGTGTGGGATCACCCCGCCGCAAATCACGATGATATCCTCTGCCCCCTGCGCCTTCAGGGCCGCGATCAGCTTGGGTGCAAGCGTCTTGTGGCCCGCCGCCTGGCTGGAAATGCCGACGATATGCACATCGTTGTCAATGGCATCCTGCGCCGCCTCTTCCGGGGTCTGGAAAAGCGGGCCGACGTCCACGTCGAAGCCGATATCGGCAAAGGCCGTGGCGATCACCTTGGCGCCCCGGTCGTGCCCGTCCTGCCCCATCTTGACCACCAGCATGCGCGGGCGCCGACCCTCTTCCTCGGCGAAGGCTTCCACGTCCTTCTGGATCGCGGCAAAGCCTTCATCCCCCTCGTAGGCGGCGCCGTAGACCCCGGCGAGCGTCCTGACCTCGGCGCGGTGGCGGCCGAACTGCTTTTCCATTGCCATGCTGATTTCTCCGACGGTTGCGCGGGCGCGGGCCGCGACCACGGCTGCCTCCAGCAGGTTGCCACCTTCCTTCGCGCGGCGGGTCAGCTCTTCAAGCGCGGCGAGGCACGCGCTTTCATCGCGGCTGGCGCGGATCTTTTCCAACCGGGCGATCTGGCCCGCGCGAACCTTGACGTTGTCGACATCGAGCAGGTCGATCGGGTCCTCGTTGTCCTTGCGATACTTGTTGACGCCGACGATCACCTCCTCGCCCCGGTCGATCATCGCCTGACGGGTGGCGGCGGTTTCCTCGATCCGAAGCTTGGGCATGCCCGAGGCGACGGCCTTGGTCATGCCGCCCATCTCCTCGACCTCCGCGATCAGCGCCCAGGCTTTCCCGGCCAGTTCGGCGGTCAGGCTTTCAACGTAGTAGGAGCCCGCCAGCGGATCGACCACGTTGGTGATGCCGGTTTCCTCCTGCAGGATCAGCTGCGTGTTGCGGGCAATGCGGGCGCTGAAATCGGTCGGCAGCGCCATCGCCTCGTCGAGCGCGTTGGTATGCAGCGATTGCGTGCCGCCAAGCGCCGCCGACATGGCCTCATACGCCGTCCGGATCACATTGTTATAGGGGTCCTGTTCCTGCAAGCTGACACCGCTGGTCTGGCAGTGCGTCCGCAGCATCTTCGACCGCGGGTCGGTCGCCCCGGCCTCTTCCATGATCCGGTGCCACAAAAGGCGCGCGGCGCGCAGCTTGGCGGCCTCCATGAAGAAATTCATGCCGATGGCAAAGAAGAACGACAGGCGTGGCGCAAAGCTGTCCACGTCCATCCCCGCCTTGACCGCCGCGCGCACGTATTCTCGCCCGTCGGCCAGCGTGTAGGCAAGCTCCTGCACCAGGTTCGCGCCCGCCTCCTGCATGTGGTAGCCGGAGATCGAGATCGAGTTGAAGCGCGGCATCTCTTTCGAGGTAAATTCAATGATGTCCGAGATGATCCGCATCGACGGCTCAGGCGGATAGATATAGGTGTTGCGGACCATGAACTCTTTCAAGATGTCGTTCTGGATGGTCCCCGACAGCACGCCCCGGTCGTGCCCCTGTTCCTCGCCCGTGACGATGAAATTGGCCAGGATCGGGATCACCGCACCGTTCATCGTCATCGACACGCTGACCTGATCGAGCGGGATACCGTCGAAGAGGATCTTCATGTCCTCGACGCTGTCGATGGCGACGCCGGCCTTGCCCACATCGCCCTCCACCCGTGGGTGATCGCTGTCATAGCCCCTGTGGGTGGCGAGATCGAAGGCAACCGAGACCCCCTGCTGCCCGGCGGCAAGTGCCTTGCGGTAGAAGGCGTTGCTTTCCTCGGCGGTGGAGAAGCCCGCGTACTGGCGGATCGTCCACGGACGACCGGCATACATCGTGGCCTTGACGCCGCGCGTGAACGGTTCCTGCCCCGGCAGGCTGCCCACATGCGGCAGATCGGCGCTGTCTTCCTCGGTGTAGAGGGGTTTGACGTCGATGCCTTCCAGGGTTTTCCATGTCAGATCGTCCAGCGGCCGTCCGCGCAGTTCCTTTTTGGCCATCTCGCGCCAGCTTCGGGTCTTGTCTTTCATCTTGTCAGGTCCTTTTCGTGCCATGGCGCGACGGCGGGCCATGCCCCCGTCTGCACCGTGCCGGGGCGGTGTGATCCGCCCGGGCGATGATTGCTCTTCGCTTTCGTGCGCACCATGCCTATATCTCTGGAAAATGGAGGATCCATGCGCGCAGCCCTGTCCCTAATCCTTGCCCTCGCCCTGACGGCCCCGGCCTTCGCACAAGAGGATACCCCCCAGACCGAAGCGGCGGAAGACGCCGCTCCGGCGCTTCTGGTGGTCGATGCGTCCGAGGTGACGCTGGAGGAATTCCGCTGGGTCGCCCGGCCCATCATTGTCTTTGCCGATACCCCGCGCGATCCGCGCTTCCAGGACCAGATCGACCTGCTTTTGCAGCGTCCCGGCCCGCTGCTGGAACGCGACATTGTGGTGATCGTCGATTCCGATCCCGGTGCGCGATCCGATGCCCGGCAGACCCTGCGGCCGCGCGGCTTTTCCATGGTGATCCTCCAGCGCGACGGGGCGGTCGCGCTGCGCAAACCCACACCGTGGAGCGTGCGCGAGATCATGCGCGCCATCGACAACCTGCCGATGCGGATCGACGAGATGCGCAACGCACAGTAAAGTCGGTCTACAGGATCCGGCGCGGATTCCGGACCGGGGACCGTGACGATCTCCGCCCCCCGGCCAAGGCCTCGCACGCGATATGCGCTCGCCCCATTCATCGCCTCACTCGAATTCCATGATGACGTCATCGACCGCGAGGCTGTCACCGGCGGCAGCGTTGATCCGGACGACCGTGCCCGTGCGTTCGGCGCGCAGGATGTTTTCCATCTTCATCGCCTCGACGGTGCACAGCGGCTGCCCCTCCTGCACCTCGTGACCCACCTCGACATTGACCTTCACGATCAGCCCCGGCATCGGGCAAAGCAGCAGCTTCGACGTGTCGGGCGGCTGCTTGTCGGGCATCAGCGCGGCCAGCTCCGCCTGCCGCGGGCTGCGCACATGCACCTTGAGGTCGGCGCCGCGGGTGCGCAGCCGGAAGCCTTGGGTGATTTCGCCGACCTTCAGCACCAGTGGCCGGCCCTCCACGTCCAGCCGCGCCAGCTGGTTGCCCGGCGTCCAGTCGCTCACGACACGCACCACCTGCCCGTCATCGAAGGTGACCGTGGCCCCGTCATGGTCCGCGTCGATATGCAAGGGGTAGCTTTCTCCGTGCAACGCGACCACCCAATCGGTCGCCACCACCCGTTCGTGGTTGTCCATCCGCCCCGACACCCGGGCGCGGCGGATCTCGGCCACCCGGTGCATCGCTGCCGCAGAGGCCGCGATGCGGCGCAGTTCGCTTTCCGGCAGAGTCACGCCCTCGAACCCGTCAGGATATTCCTCGGCGATGAAGGCAGTTGTGATGTCGCCCGAGACGAAACGCGGATGATCCATCACCGCAGACAGGAACGGCAGGTTGTGGCCGATCCCTTCGACCTCGAAACTGTCGAGCGCGATGCGCATCGCCTCGATCGCCGCCGCCCGCGTCGGCGCCCATGTGCACAGCTTGGCGATCATCGGGTCGTAATACATGCTGATCTCGCCGCCCTCGAAAACGCCGGTATCGTTGCGCACCGCTGCGGCCCCTTCCGACGCCTCACCCTGCCACTTGCCGTTTGACAAAAGCGGCCCGGCCGCGACCTCCTGCGGCGGGCGATAGCGCGTCAGCCGCCCGATCGACGGCAGGAACCCGCGATACGGGTCCTCCGCGTAAAGCCGGTTCTCGATCGCCCAGCCGGTCAGCGCCACATCCTCCTGCGTGATCGACAGCGGCTCGCCTGCCGCAACGCGGATCATCTGTTCGACGAGATCGACGCCGGTAATCAGCTCCGTCACCGGGTGTTCAACCTGAAGCCGGGTGTTCATTTCCAGAAAGTAGAAATTCCGCGCGCCATCGACGATGAATTCCACGGTGCCCGCGCTGCTATAGCCGACCGCCTTGGCCAGCGCGACGGCCTGTTCACCCATGGCCTTGCGCGTCGCCTCGTCGAGGAACGGCGACGGCGCCTCCTCCACCACCTTCTGGTTGCGCCGCTGGATCGAGCATTCGCGCTCGCCGAGGTAGATCCCGCCCCCATGCGCATCGCACAGCACCTGAATCTCGATGTGTCGCGGCTGCGTGATGAACTTCTCAATGAAGATCCGGTCGTCGCCGAAGCTGCTCGCCGCCTCGTTCTTCGACGACTGGAACCCTTCGCGCGCCTCCTCGTCATTCCACGCGATCCGCATCCCCTTGCCGCCGCCGCCGGCGCTCGCCTTGATCATGACGGGGTAGCCGATCTGGCCCGAGATCTTCACTGCCTCCTCGGCATCCTCGATCAGACCCATGTAACCGGGGACTGTGGATACTTGTGCCTCTTGTGCAAGTTTCTTGGAGGCGATCTTGTCCCCCATCGCCTCGATGGCGCGCGTCGGCGGGCCGACAAAGGCCACCCCCTCCGCTTCAAGAGCTTCCGCGAAGCGGCTGTTTTCGGACAGGAACCCGTAGCCGGGATGCACCGCCTCGGCGCCGCTGGCGCGCACGGCCTCCATTACCTTTTCGATCACGATATAGGACTGGTTGGCCGGCGCAGGTCCGATATGTATCGCCTCGTCGGCCATGCTCACATGCAGCGCATTCCTGTCAGCGTCCGAATAGACGGCCACCGTGGGGATGCCCATCTTGCGGGCGGTCTTGATCACCCGGCAGGCGATTTCGCCGCGGTTGGCGATCAGCAGTTTCTTGAACATCACAGGTCCCTTCCTTCTTTTTTCAGGGTCAGCCCGGGGAAGGCCGTTTTGCCCTCGAGTCTTGCCCTCGTGACGCGGCGCGAACCCGGCGCGCGATCACGGCGTTGTAACAGTTTAATGAACGGGTCTCGGACCGGTCTCACGGGGACGTGGTTTTTTGTGCGCAAACCCGCATGCAACGCTTGATCAGTCCAGTGGTGCACCACTGGAGTCATCGCAAGAAAGGGAGACAGACGATGAAACACACAACCAGATGGCTGGCGTTGCTGCCGGTTGCGAGCCTTGCGCTCGCCGGACAGGCAGCGGCCGCGACCGATGCCGAACTGGCCGACCTGCGCCAGCGGATCGAGCTGCTTGAATCCGCCAGTTCGTCCAACCTCAACTTCGGGCTCAGCTCCGACACCCAGGTGACCATCTACGGCTACGTCAAGGCGGATTTCATCTACGATGCGGATACCGATCTTGGAACCACCAGCTTCGGCTTCGGCGGCCTGACCGCCGCTTCCCCGAATGACAGCAACTTCCGCGCCCAGGCGATCCAGTCGCGGTTGGGCTTCCGGTCGGTCACGCAGACCGATATCGGCGAGGTTCGGACCCAGATCGAGGGCGACTTCTTTGGCGGCGGAGGGGGGACCTTCCGGCTGCGCCACGCCAATATTTCGGTCGGCAACTTCCTGATCGGACAAACCTGGACCAACTTCATGCCGATTGCCTACTACCCCGGCACGCTGGATTTTCAGGGCCCCGCAGGCATCCCCTTCGCGCGCCAGACACAAGCCCGCTACACGCACCCGCTGGGCAGCAACGCATCGCTGGCCGTGTCGATCGAGAACGGCGCCGGCACCACCAACGATCCGGTTTTCACGGCGGCGCTGGATTATGGCATGGGCGGCTACGGCGTGCGCCTTGCCGCGCTTGGCGGTTCGGTGAATTTCGCGGGCCAGTCGTTTGATCGCTGGGGCGTCAACCTGTCCGGCGGCGCAGACCTGTGGCAGGGTGGCGCGATCAACGCGTCCTACACCATAGGCGAGGGCATCGCCTCCTACATGGTGTCTGGCGGGGCTGATGTGCGCACGATCGGCGGCGTCTCCGACCTTGTTGAATCCGAAGGGGTGACCATCGGCCTGACGCATGATTTCAGCGAGCAATGGGGGCTTGGGCTGGTTTACGGCTACCGCGAGGATGACCGCTTCGCCGCTGCCGATACGCAAAGCCTTGAAACCGTACATGCCAGCGCGTTCTGGCACCCGACCGAGCGGATGACGGTCGGACTGGAAGCGATTTATGGAGAACGCACCCTCGGGGATAACACCACCGTGGATGCAACGCGCTTCCAGTCCTCCGTTCAGTTCAACTTCTGAACCGTTCGAGTGGCCCGGTCGTTGCAACCGACCGGGCCACTCAAGGAAATAGAACGGTTTGCAAACAAGACAACAGGTTCGCGCCTTCCTGACGCAGGTTGGCCTGTCAGTAACGGCGGCAAAGCCCCGCGTCGTCGCAAAGCGCCCCTGCCGCCGTGCCGACGATGACACCGGTCGCAACGCTGCCACCGAGGGCATAGGCGCCGACACCGCCAACCGCCGCGCCGGCCGCCGCGCGGTCGAGATCACTGTTGAGACAGCCGGAAAGGCTGCCCGCCGCAAGCGCGCAAAGCGCCAGTCGCTTGAGTATTTGCATGTTGCTCGTGCCTTTGGACATTTCTTTTTATGGTGGCCGACATAGTCAGAAAAAAACGACCCGCCGTCAATCCCGACGGGCCGTTTCAAGGGGGAAGGGGTACGTGTCGCATACCCGCCGGTCCGCTTGAAGCTAGGGACGTGGCCCGGCACGAAAACGGTGCCACGGCTTGGCTGCGGGCAGAAGCGCCAAGCGCGTGGCGCCTCGAATTGGGCGCGTTCCTGCGCAATCGCGGGACCCGTCGGCCGGTTCATGCCGACCCCTCCCAATGGCCAGATCCGTCGAACGCCTCCGGAAACGCGGCGCGCGCGCGCGCGACGTCCAACTGCAACAACGCCCCGTAATCGGTTGGATCGAAACGGTCATCCAGCGCCACCACCTCGCGCCCCAACAGCCATGACAGCCGCCCGGCATCAAGGTTGCCGCGCTCGAACGGCGCATCACCGAAACACAACCACAGCGCCTCGACAAAAGCGGCATCGGCGCGCCGGTCGGCCGGACGCCGGTCGGCATAGCGTTCACGGGCGACCAGCGGGGTTGCGCCGGCCTTGTTCTCGCGTCGCAGGGTGAACTGGTAGTCGGTGCCCGGCAACCGGGACGGGAAGCCACGATGCTTTTTCATGCCACGCCCGCCTTGTTTTCAAGGCCTGCCACGCGGCGGGGCCGGACGGGGCGAGGCCGGACGGGGCGGACCCGTCCGGGCCGGGGGGTGTCAGTTATACTTGTTGTAGGTCTGTTCGGGCACGATCGGATCGGGGTCGATGATGATGATCTCTTCCGGTTCCGGCGCAGGGGCACAGGCGGACACGCCTGCGACAAGGCCCAGAACCAGCAGAGGCATGAGGAACTTGGACATCCTGCTCTCCTGGTTTTCTTTGTCCCGCCGGTTCTTGCGCCGGGCAGGGGTTCGGGTGCGGCAAGGCATGGCCCGCCATTTTTGATCATACGCGAAAACCGGGCGGGATTGCAGCGGAATCGGGGCGGAAATGTGACCTGTGCCGATGCTGCATCATCAAGATATCCACAGCAAGATCGCTCCCCAAGATATTGTATGACCATCAGAAATCCTCCCAGATGCAGGTGCCGTCTTGAAAGCGGTATCCGCCGAAGACCTGCGTGATACCGGGCGCGGGCTGGCCGCGCTCGACCCATTCGCTCATCATCTGAACCACGATCTGGTCGGGCGCCACCGCGGCCGCGCCGGCCGCCTCCACGCCCCAGCTTTCGCACAATGCGCCGGTATCGGCGGCGCTTGGGGCGCGCGAACCAAGCGCCGGCGCAATGACCCGCAGGATCAGCCAGACCTCGCCGCCGGGCTGCTCCTCCATCAGCACTTCGCCGCGCTCGGCGACAACGCCCGAGGGCAGTCGCATCTCCTCGGACCGGCAACCGGCCAGCAGAAGCAACGCCAGTGCCACGCCCCATGCCCTCATGCCCCGGCCCCCGCGAACCGGGCCCAGCGGGCGCGCTTCTCCGGGTCGGCCAGCAGCGCGGCGATACGCGCCTCCAGCACGGCTTTCGGGGCCGGGCCCGCGACCCGCCCTCCGGCGCGCAACAGCAACGCGCCGTCTTGCGCCGTCACCCGGACCGCGGGCGAAAAGCCGCGGACATCGCGCAGGGCGCGCCACATGTCCTGCCGCACCTGCTGCGCCAGCCGCAGCCGGCCCATCGGCGGAAACGCCGCCTCGGCGCCGATATCGAAGCGCGCGGGCAAGTGGCGGGCCAGCGTCAGGGTGGCGCCCTCGCGCAGCACATGCCAGCCGCGCGGCCCCGTGGTCCTGATGCTGTGATCCGTCTCGTGCACCGCGACATCCTTGAAAACAGGCCCCCGCCCGCAACACCAGCCGGGCACGGACGAGGGACCCGCGAAAGAAGCTCAAAGGGGAATGTTGTCGTGCTTCTTCCACGGATTCTTGAGTTTCTTGCCCCGCAGCGCCGCGAAGGCCCGCGCCACCCGCCGCCTTGTGCCGCGCGGCTGGATCACCTCGTCGATGAAGCCCCGTTCGGCGGCGACGAAGGGATTGGCAAAGCGACCCTCGTAATCCCTGGTATGCGCCGCGATCTTTTCGTCATTGCCCAGATCGCCGCGATGGATGATTTCGGTCGCGCCCTTGGCGCCCATCACCGCAATCTCCGCTGTCGGCCAGGCGTAGTTGAAATCGCCGCGCAGGTGCTTTGACGCCATCACGTCATAGGCCCCGCCATAGGCCTTGCGGGTGATCACCGTGACCTTGGGCACTGTCGCCTCGCCATAGGCGAAGAGCAGCTTGGCGCCATGCTTGATGACCCCACCCAGTTCCTGCCCGGTGCCGGGCAGGAAACCGGGCACGTCGACGAAGGTCAGGATCGGGATCTCGAACGCGTCACAGAACCGCACGAAGCGCGCCGCCTTGCGACTGCTGTCGATGTCGAGGCACCCGGCCAGCACCATCGGCTGGTTCGCCACCACGCCCACGGTGCTGCCTTCGAGCCGGATAAACCCGGTGATGATGTTCTTGGCGAACTCTTCCTGTATCTCGTAGAAATCGCCCTCATCAGCGACCTTCAGGATCAGCTCCTTCATGTCGTAAGGGGTGTTGGCGCTGTCCGGGATCAGGGTATCGAGGCTGTCCTCCACCCGAGCCACGTCGTCGAAGAACGGGCGCACGGGCGGCTTTTCGCGGTTGTTGAGCGGCAGGAGGTCGACCAGCCGGCGCACTTCGACCATCGCCTCCACGTCGTTCTCGAAGGCACCATCCGCGACCGAGGATTTGCGGGTATGGGTGGACGCGCCGCCCAGTTCCTCGGCGGTTACCTGTTCGTTGGTGACGGTCTTGACCACGTCGGGGCCGGTCACGAACATGTAGCTTGAATCCTTCACCATGAAGATGAAATCGGTCATCGCCGGGGAATAGACCGCGCCACCCGCGCAGGGCCCCATGATGACAGAGATCTGCGGCACCACGCCCGAGGCCATGATATTGCGCTGGAACACCTCGGCGTAGCCGGCCAACGAGGCGACCCCTTCCTGGATGCGCGCGCCGCCCGAGTCATTGATGCCGATGACGGGCGCGCCGTTCTGCATCGCCATATCCATGATCTTGCAGATCTTTTCGGCATGGGTTTCGGACAACGACCCACCGAAGACGGTGAAATCCTGTGAAAAGACATAGACCATGCGCCCGTTGATCGTGCCCCAGCCGGTGACCACCCCGTCGCCATAGGTCTGGTGCTGATCCATCCCGAAATCGGTGCAGCGATGGGTCTTGAACATGTCAAACTCCTCGAAGGAGCCCGCGTCGAGCAACAAGTCGATGCGTTCGCGCGCGGTCAGCTTGCCCTTGGCGTGCTGGCTGTCGATCCGGCTCTGCCCCCCCCCAAGGCGCGCCTCATCGCGGCGGCGGTCCAGTTCTTGCAGAATGTCCTTCATCGGATCCCCTTCCTCCCTGACCTCGCGGTCCTTCGGCATGTGGCGCACCCTAGGCATTGCAGAAGCAATTGCCAGTACAATCCAGAATATTTGCAAATTCATCAAATTTGCTGAAGTCTTATTTGAAAACTTGCAAATGCTTGCGGCGGACGCTACCCCCGCCGCGCTGCGTCGGGTACCGCGGCGGCACGCTTCTCAAAGGTGCCGCGATGCCGCAAATCCCCATTCCCGTGATGACCATCGGCCTGCTCGTGCTTTCCAACCTGTTCATGACCTTCGCCTGGTATGGCCACCTCAAATTCAAGACGGCACCGATCGCGCTGGTGATTCTTGCCAGTTGGGGGATCGCCTTTTTTGAATATCTCCTACAGGTGCCGGCCAATCGTATCGGCCACGGCCCCTTCTCGGCGGCGGAACTGAAGACGATTCAGGAAATCATCACCCTGACCATCTTCGTCGGCTTCTCGGCGCTCTACCTGCGCGAACCGATCCAGTGGAATCACCTCGTCGGCTTCGGCTTCATCGCCCTCGGCAGCTTCTTCATATTTTATCGCTGGGCGTGATACCGCCTGTGCAGCGATGCACGAAGCTGCTGCGTCGCGGGCCATGGACAAAACGAAACTTGCTGCGTTAAGTAACCTGATGAGCGTACAACCCGAGGTCCGCTACCTGAACCGGGCCACTCCCCCGCATATCTCGACCCTGATCGCGGCGACAGCGCTCGGCGCGATGTCGATGAATATCTTTCTGCCGACACTGCCGCAGATGGCGGCGTATTTCGACACCGATTACGCGGTGATGCAGCGCTCGGTGACGCTCTACCTCATGGTGAACGCGATGCTGCAACTGGGGATCGGGCCGGTTTCCGATCGCTACGGGCGCAGGCCGGTTCTGTTGGGCAGTTTCATGCTGTTTTCGGTCGCCACGCTGGGCTGCATCTTCGCCCCCACGGCGGAACTCTTCCTTGCTTTCCGCATGGCGCAGGCGGTCGTGGTCGCCGGTCTGGTGCTGGGCCGCGCGGTCGTGCGCGACATGGTGCCGGGGGCGCAGGCGGCGTCGATGATCGGCTATGTGACCATGGGCATGGCGCTGGTGCCGATGATCGGGCCGGTGATCGGTGGCTTGCTGGGCGAAACCTTCGGCTGGCAGGCGAATTTCGTGCTGTTGCTGGCCACCGGGCTGCTGGTGCTGACACTGACATGGGCCGATCTGGGCGAGACCGCGCAAAAGACCTCCGGCGGGTTCCGCGCGCAGGTGCGCGCCTATCCCGAGCTTTTGACCTCGCGCCGCTTCTGGGGCTATTGCGGCGCCACCACCTTTGCCTCGGGTGCGTTCTTCGCCTATCTCGGCGGCGCGCCCTATGTCGGATCGGAAATCTACGGGCTGACCCCGTCCGAGGTCGGCTTTTTCTTCGGCGCCCCGGCGCTTGGCTATTTCTGCGGAAATTTCGCCTCCGCGCGGCTTTCGGTGCGGCTCGGCATCAACCGGATGATCCTCTACGGCGCGCTGATTTCCACCGCCGGAATCTCCATCCCTTTGCTGTTTCATCTCAACGGGATCGATTCGGCGCCGCTTTTCTTCGGGTCGATCACCCTTGTCGGTCTTGGCAACGGGCTGACCATGCCGAACGGCACTTCGGGCATGCTGTCGGTGCGTCCGCACCTGGCCGGCTCGGCCTCCGGCCTCGGCGGCGCGGTGATGCTGGCCGGCGGCGCCGGGCTGGCCGATCTGGCCGGGTCGCTGCTGACCGGCAGCGCGACCGCGATGCCGCTGGTGGCGATCATGCTGACCAGTTCGGCGCTGTCGGTGCTGGCCATTCTTTATACAATCCGCCGCGACCACGCCCTCGCGGGCGTCTGACCGGGCGCCTCTTCGCCTGCGCGCCTGCGGGCGCCGCTCATCGGCCGAAGAGCCCCCACAAGGGGCGCGATGAGGCGCTTGCCGACCAGCTTTGCAAACCCCATACTCGTTTTGCAAACTCTACAGGAAGGCAGACATGGCGATCCAGAAACTCTATGCCGGCGCGAAGCTGCGCGAGTTGCGCGGCCGGCTTGGCCTGACGCAAAAGGACTTCGCCGCCAAGCTCGGCGTGTCGCTGCCCTATCTCAACCAGATGGAGAACAACAACCGCCCGGTATCCTCGACCGTGATGCTGGGGCTGGTGCAGGAGTTTGGCTTCGACATCGGTGAGCTTGGCTCCGGCGATACCGAGCGTCTGGTTTCGGACATGCGCGAGGCGCTGGCCGACCCGGTCTTCACCGAGGCCACGCCACCCCTGCCTGACCTGCGGCTTGCCGCGTCGAACGCGCCCGCCCTTGCGCGCGCCTTTCTCGACCTCCATCGCGCCTATCGCCAGACCCATGAACGGCTGGCCTCGCTCGACGAGGCGCTGGGGCGCGAGGGCGGCCCCGTCGCCGCCAGCCCGTGGGAGGAAGTGCGCGACTTCTTCCACTATTGCGACAATTACATCGATGCCGTGGATCACGCCGCCGAACGCTTCGCGGGCCGCGCGTGTGGCCAGCTCGACGCGCAGATCCGCGCCGCCTATGACGATCTGGGGATCAGCATCCGCACCGCCGACGGCGCCTCCGTGCGCCACTACGATGCCGCAACGAAAACGCTGACCCTGTCGCCGCGTGCCAGCCGCGAAACGCAGCGCTTCCAGCTTCTGCACCAATACGCGCTGCTCGATCAGGGCCGCCTGCTGGACGCGACGCTCGACCTTGCGCGCTTCCAGACCGACACCGCCCGCGCCATCGCCAAGCTGGGCATGACCAATTACTACGCCGGCGCGGTTCTGATGCCCTATACCCGCTTTGCCGAGGCCGCGTCAGAGACACGCCATGACCTCGAACAGCTTGCAATCCGCTTCGGCGCCTCGATCGAGCAGGTGGCGCATCGCCTGTCCACCCTGCAACGCCCCGGCGCCAAGGGCATCCCGTTCTTCTTCGTGCGCGTCGACCAGGCCGGCACCATCACCAAGCGCCATTCCTCCACGCGGCTGCAATTCGCCCGCTTCGGCGGCGCCTGCCCGCTGTGGAACGTGCACCAGGCGTTCGAGACACCGGGCCGCTTCCTGCGGCAACTGGCCGAAACACCCGACGGCGTGCGCTATTTCTGCCTGGCCCGCGACGTGTCGAAATCCGGCGGCGCCTTCAACGCGCCGACACGGCGCTATGCCATCGGGCTCGGCTGCGAGGTGCAGCACGCCGAGGCGGTGGTCTATGCCGATGACCTCGATCTCGGCAATGGCGCCGCCTATGAACCGATCGGCATTTCCTGCCGGATCTGCGAACGCACCGACTGCCACCAGCGATCTGTCCCGCCGCTGGAGCGTCACCTGACCATCGACCCCGACCGGCGCGGTATCCTACCCTACGAAATCGGGCGTTGACAGGACCGCGCCCCGCCCGGAAACAGTTGACGCGCGGGGCGCAGCACGGCCAGACTGCCTGAACCCGAGGAGGAGGAGACACATCATGGAAATGCATTCCAGCCGCGTGATCGCGGCGGACCGGGCCACCGTATGGGCGGCGCTCAACTCTGCCGAGGTGCTGAAGGAATGCATCCCCGGCTGCGAAGAACTGACCGGCTCGCCGGAGGATGGCTTTGCGGCCACCGTCAAGCAGAAGGTTGGCCCGGTGCGCGCGACCTTCAAGGGCGAAGTGACGCTGTCGGACGTGGTGCCGGACCAAAGCTACACTATCTCGGGCGAGGGCAAGGGCGGCGTCGCGGGCTTTGCCAAGGGGCTTGCGAACGTCCGGCTGGAGGACGCCGAGGGCGGCGCGACGGAGCTGTTCTACGACGTCGATGCCAAGGTCGGCGGCAAGCTTGCGCAGCTTGGCTCGCGTCTGATCGACGGCTTCGCGCGCAAGATGGCCGACCAGTTCTTCGAACGGTTCCAGACCCATGTCGAAGGCGCGGGCGCGGGCGAAACCGGCACCGCGGCCGAGGCCTGAGGCCCCGGCCGCGTCGTCAGCGATTGCTATCGGCGGCTTGCCTCAGGCCTTGGCCAGCATTGACGCGATCTCGTCCTTCAGCACCATGCGCGTCTTGCGCAGGTCGCTTTCGGCCATATCTTCCAACGGCTCCACCCCGGTTTCGGCGCGGTGCACCGCACGATTCACCTCGTGGTAATCGTCCATCAGCTTGGCGAAATGGGCGTCCGCAGTCTTGAGTTCATGGATCTTGTCGACCTGATCGGGGAATTCCTCGGCCAGTTCGTGGGGGGTGTGAGACATGTCGCGCTCCTTTATCGTTGCTCCCGTTCGAACCGGGTCTAGCAGGGAGGCGATGCCCGCCACCTTGACCAAGGTCAAGCCGCGCCGCGCGCCGCGCGGTTAATTCCACTGGTTCGCCGGCGCCCGCAGGCAGCGCCGCCAGGCTGCGTCGATCTCGGCGATATCCAGCACCGCGACCTCGCCGCCACGCCCCGGCACGCCAAGCCCGCCGCTGCGCGCCACCGTGCCCGGAAAACCAAGCGTCGGGATATGGGCGGCATCGGCCGCCTGCAACGCGGCGGGACTGTCGACCAGCGCCAGCGTGGCCGCAGCGCTGACCCCGAGATGGTCGAGCGCCAGCAGGTAGGCCTCCGGGTGCGGCGGCAGATGGGACAGGTCGTCGCGCAGGATCGCCACGTCGAACCCGACCCCGCCGCGCGCCCGCGCCGTTGCCTTCAGCATCGCGCGCACCGGGTCCGCCGCAGAGCGTGTCACCAACCCCAGCTTCACCCCGCGTCCCGCCGCCCGCCGCACGACCTGCGCCACGCCGGGGCGCAGCGGCAGTCCCTCGGCCAGAAGCGCCGCGAAGAGCCGCGCCTGTCCGCGCTCCACGGCGCCGACATCCACCTGCGCGCCCAGCCGGATCGCGTGGCGCAGCACCGGGCTGCGGGCATCCCGCGTCGCCATCAGGGACTGGTAGGTTGCCCAGTTCCAGTCCCACCTCAGACCCGCCGCCCGCATCGCGCCGTTCCACGCCGTCCGGTCCAGTTCGGCGCATTCCGCAACCGCACCGATCCCGCCAAACAAGATCGCGTCCAAACTCATCAGCTGTCCTCCATGCGGTCAGGGAACGCCCGCGCGCCGCAAGCTGCAAGGCCGCCCGCACCGGCGCACGGCCCCGCCGCACGGCGTTGGTCGCAATCGGGGCAGGTGCGACAGGCGCTGCCCAAAGGGATGGCAGGTCACGGATGCTAACGCGCGCGCTACAGCTTGGTCTGCGGCACTGCCGGGGTTCGGTGGCGGCGTTTCAGCATCGCCTCGCGCAGGGTGATGTAGCTGACCGCCGCGATGATCAGCGCGCCGCCCAGAATCACCCAGATATCCGCCGGCTCGCCGAACACCAGCGCGCCCAGCAGCGTCGCCCAGACCAGTTGCAGGAAGGTGACCGGCTGCGTCACCGTCAGGGGCGCCGCCCGGAAGGCCATCGTCATCGCGAAATGCCCCGCCGTGGCGAAGACCGCGACCCCGAAGAGCCACGCCGCCTGTCCCCATGTCACCGGCACCCAGACCCACCACGCGAAGGGCGCCAGCCCGATGGTCACGGTGATCGACAGCATCCCCACCACCACCACGGGCGAGGTTTCATCCGCCATGATCTTGGCCACCAGGTAGCCCCCGGCGAAGGTCAGCGCGGTGACCAGCATCGCCAGGTGGCCGGGGCTGATCTCCCGGAACCCGGGCCGCAGGATGATCAGCGCGCCCAGCAGCGCCACACCCACCGCGATGATGCGCCGCGCCGCAAGCCGCTCGCCCAAGAAGATCGCGGCAAGGATCGTCACGCAAACCGGGCTGAGGTAATTTATCGCCGTCACCTCGGCGATCGGAATCTGCGTCATCGCGTAGAACCACATGATCACGCCCAGCGTGTGCGCCGCGCCGCGCAGGGTGAACAGCGTCAACGCCCGGCGCGACAGCCGTGCGCGCAGCATCGGCCGGACCATCGGGATCACGAAAACCAGTCCCAGCGCATAGCGCAGGAAAGCAGATTGCGCCGGCGGCACATCGCTGCCCACGGCCTTGACCATCGCGGTGACCGCGACGAAACACGCCCCCGTCACCAGCATCCAGATAACGCCGGCCACCGGATTCTGTGCGATTTCGGGCGCCGCGTGAGACGTGCTTGCCATGTCAAGCAATCAATCGCAAAGCGCCGGCCACGGCAAGCCGATACCTTACATCCCCCACAGAAGCCGGGCTGCGATCGCCCACATCACCGCGCCGATGACACCGTCAAGCACCTGCCACGACCGTGGCAGCGCAAAGACCGGCGCCAAGAGCCGGGCACCATAGCCGAGCGCGACGAAGAACACGAAGCTGGCCACGACCGCGCCCATCCCGAACCAGCTTGTGTTGTCGCCATACTGGCTGGCGATCGTGCCGATCAGGATCACCGTATCAAGGTAGACATGCGGGTTGAGCCATGTCAGCGCCAGACAGGTCAGCAATGCCGCCCGTAGCGATCCCGCCCCCGTCTCGACGGCGCGCAGCGTCGCTCCGCCGCGCCACATGGCCAGGAAGCTGCGCGCGCCATACCAGATCAGGAACGCCGCTCCGCCATAGCGCAACAGGGGTGCCAGCACCGGAAGCGCCTCGGCGATCACCGCAAAGCTTGTCACCCCCAGCGTGATCAGCACGGCATCAGAGGCGGCACAGGTCAGCACGACGGGAAGGACATGTTCACGCCGCAGCCCTTGGCGCAGCACGAAGGCATTCTGCGCGCCGATGGCGAGGATCAGGCTGAAACCAAGGTAGAACCCGGCAAACGCGGCTTGAATCATCCCGGCCCTTTCCCGCGCCGCGTCGCGGCCGTCGATTTGGCTACACGAGCGGTACAGAGGGGGGGGGCACGCAGGCCACCCCTCCCCCTCCATTCGGCGCCGCGATTCAGCCGGCGAGTTGTTCCATCACCTCGTCGGAGATCTCGAAATTGGCGGTGACGCGCTGCACGTCGTCGTCGTCTTCCAGCACCTCGATCAGCTTCATCAGCTTCTGCGCGCCGTCGAGATCAAGCTCGGTCGTGGTGGTCGGCTGCCAGATCAGCTTGGCCGTTTCGGACTCGCCCAGTGCCGCCTCCAGCGCCGTCGACACCTCGTTCAGATCGGTGTCGGCGCAGGTGATGATATGCTGGTCCTCGGTGCTTTCCACGTTCTCGGCGCCGGCCTCGATCGCGGCCTCCATCACCGTGTCCTCATCGCCCACGGACGCTGGGTAAACGATCTCTCCCTTGCGCTCGAACATGAACGCGACAGAACCGGTCTCGCCCAGGTTGCCGCCGTTTTTCCCGAAGGTTGAGCGCACGGTCGAGGCGGTGCGGTTGCGGTTGTCGGTCATCGCCTCGACGATGACGGCAACGCCGCCGGGGCCGTAGCCCTCGTAGCGGATTTCCTCGTATTCGTCGCCACCGGCGGCTTGCGACTTGTCAATCGCGCGCTGGATCACGTCCTTGGGCACCGATTGCGATTTCGCCTCTTTCACCGCAAGGCGCAGGCGCGGGTTCTTGTCCGGGTCGGGGTCGCCCATCTTGGCGGCCACGGTGATTTCCTTGGCCAGCTTGGAAAACAGTTTCGACCGCACGGCGTCCTGGCGACCCTTGCGGTGCTGAATGTTGGCCCATTTCGAATGGCCTGCCATCACGCGTCTCCTGCAAATACTCGATCGACATGGGTCTACTGCAAGCGCCCACGCACACGCAAGCCGACAATCACGCCGCCGCAATGCACGCGAATGCCGCTTTCCGGCAAATACAACGCGCCCGGTTCGGGCTATGATCGCGGCACATTTCGGGAGGAGCCGACCCATGATGATCTACCCCACAATCGAGTTGCAGAACGGCCATTGCGTCAGCCTCAACCGCGGACGGCTGGACGACCCGATGATCTGGCACGTGGATCCCGTCGCCAAGGCCCGAAGCTTCGCCGAGGATGGTGCCGAGTGGCTGCACCTGACCAATTTCGACTGGATAGCCAATAGCGAGGAGTCGACCGGGATCGTTCAGGACATCATCCTTCACGCCGGCATCCCGGTGCAGCTTGGCGGCAGTTTCCGCAGCGTAGAGGCGATTGCCCAGTGGATCGACAACGGCGCCGGGCGGATCGTGGTCAGCTCGCTCGCCGTGCACAACCCGGCGCTTGTGAAACAGGCCGCAAAGCGTTTCCCCGACCAGATCGTCGTGGCCGTCGACGTCTACAACGGCGGCTTGATGAGCGACGGCTGGCAATCCACCGCCGCGATCACGCCTGCCGATTTCATCACCGCCTTCAACGAGGACCCGCTGGCCGCGATCATCATCACCGATATCGACAACGATATCGAGGATAGTGATGGCTCCCTCGGCATGATCACGCAACTGGCCGACGGGGCGCGGGCGCCGGTCATCGCGCGCGGGCTCTCGCGCAGTCTCGACGATATCGCGCGGCTGAAATACGTGCCGCGCATCTCGGGCGCGATCATCGGGCGGGCCCTGTTCGACAAGTCGATCGACCTGTGCGACGCGCTTGCCGTGGCGGGCACGCGCCCCGGCCCGACGGCGCGGTTCATATAGGCGGGCGACGCGGGCGGCGCGATGCGCCGGGCAGTCTCCCGCCGCCGGTGCCCTGACCTGACCATCCCATCCCGTCCCGCGCCTGCGCCTGCGCCTGCGCCTGCGCCTGCGCCTGCGTCAGTCCGCTGCGGCGTCGTCCATCGGCAAGAGATAGGCCTGCACGTCCCGGTGATCGCCACGGCTGACGAAATCGAACGGGTTGTCCTCCCTCACCTGGCTCATCTGGCCAGGCATCGGGCCGAGGAAAACGTCGATATGGTTGCCGGTGACGGCGCCGCCGGTGTCCTCGCAGGTGAAGATGCCGTCATGCACGCGGCCGTCGGGCAGAACCGCGCCGTCGGCAGCGGGAATGTAGAGTTGCTGGCCGAAGGCCGGGTAGCCTCCGTTCAGCCAGGGGGTGGAGCCGCCGACCCACCCCAGATCGCAGGCAATGCTGCGAAACGGATGCAGGGGATTGCTGCGCGCACCGGTGCCGTTGCGATGCGGCGACGGGCTCCAGCGGACCCGCTCGCTGGGGCCATGGCTGCAGTCGGCCTGCGCGGCCCCGGCAACGCCGGCGTAGGTATAAACATCGCCCTCGACACGCAGGGTCCCCGCGAGGGCCCCGGCGCACCAATCGGACCGCGCGACCTCTGGGCCGATCTCGTGCCCGGCCATATCGCGCAGGGGAACGCCATCGTCCTGCGGGCGGCCATCGACAAGGCGATACACCGTCGCCCAGACCGTGACCGGGGTGCCATCGGTCGGTGGCTCCGTCTGCGCGGAACAGGCCGCAAGGCCAAGCCCGACCCCGAACAGGATCACGTTTCCAAGACCAGCTTTCAACATCGGTTTGCACATTCTGTTTTTCAAATTGCCCGATATCTTATCACGATCCATCAAAAAACAACCTTTCCGCCACGTCGCCGTTTCGGCGGGGTCCGGCCGAACCTCGTGTTGTGCCGACCGGGGGAAGGCTGTAACCCGTGCTTCATGTCGGACAACGCCCCCAGATCGCACGGTCGCCTGTCGATCAGCGCCAGCCTTCAGCCGAGGGACCTTGTGACGCCCACACCGCGCTTGAAAGGCGCCTGGACGGTGAAGGTGCTGACCCTGTTTCCCGAGGTGTTCCCCGGCGTCCTCGGTGCGTCATTGACCGGCAAGGCGCTGCAACAGGGGCTGTGGGCGCTGGACCCCGTCGACCTGCGCACCTTCGGCAGCGGCAAGCATCGCAAGGTGGATGACACGCCCGCGGGCGGCGGTGCGGGCCTCGTGATGCGTCCCGACGTGCTGGGCCGGGCCTTGCGCATGGCGGGCAGCGGCACGCCGCAAGACCCCGCCAGATGGCCACGCCTCTACCTCAGCCCGCGCGGCAAGCCCTTCACGCAGGCCGACGCGCAGCGGTTTGCGCGGGCCGAGGGGATGACGCTGCTCTGCGGGCGGTTCGAGGGGGTGGACCAGCGGGTGATCGACCATTTCGGGCTGGAAGAGATTTCCATCGGGGATTTCGTGCTGACCGGCGGCGAGATCGCGGCGCAGGCGCTTATCGACGCCACCGTGCGGCTGATCCCCAACGTTCTGGGCAACGAGGCATCGACCGAGGAAGAAAGCTTTTCCGACGGGCTGCTGGAACATCCGCAATACACCAAACCCGCCATTTGGGAAGGTTGCGAGATCCCCGAAGTGCTGCTGTCCGGCCATCACGGCAAGGTCGCCGAATGGCGCCGCGACGAGGCCGAGGCACTGACCCGCGCCCGGCGCCCGGACCTGTGGGAAGCCTATCAGGCGCGCAAGCCCAAGCCGTGACGCGCGGTACAGTTGCAGCCTCTTGATCCCGGCCCGCAACCTGCCTATACGCTGGCCTGTCCCGGTCGGAAATCCGACTCGGGGCAGGTGTCGTATTGGCAAGATCGGTGACATGCAGGCTTTCTTCGGCCAGCCGCTGACGGTCCCCCAAGCGCGGCGTGCAAAGGCAAACCGACCTGATCCTCTGGCGGGCGCATTGGCGGACCCGGAAGAAGACCGAGAGTTCTGAGGCGGACACATATTCGCGGGCAAACCGCGATCAGTTTTGGAGACCAGCGATGGACATTATCGCACAGATCGAGGCCGAGCAGGTTGCAGCGCTCGGCAAGCAAATCCCGGATTTCAAGGCCGGCGACACGATCCGCGTCGGCTACAAGGTGACCGAGGGCACCCGCAGCCGGGTGCAGAACTACGAAGGCGTCTGCATCAGCCGCAAGAACGGCAACGGCATTGCCGGATCGTTCACGGTGCGCAAGATTTCCTTCGGCGAGGGCGTGGAACGGGTGTTCCCGCTGCACTCGACCAATATCGACAGCATCACCGTCGTGCGCCGTGGCCGCGTGCGCCGCGCCAAGCTTTACTATCTGCGCTCGCGGCGCGGCAAATCGGCCCGGATCGCGGAAGATTCCACCTACAAGCCCAAGACCGGCGCCAGCGCGTAAGGAGCGGGACCATGAAAAAAGACATCCATCCCGAATACCACCTGATCGACGTCAAGATGACCGACGGCACCGTGGTGCAGATGAAATCGACCTGGGGCGCGGAGGGCGAGCAACTGTCGCTCGACATCGACCCCAGCGTGCACCCGGCCTGGACCGGCGGCTCCTCGCGCCTGATGGACACCGGCGGCCGCGTGTCGAAGTTCAAGAAGAAATACGAAGGTCTCGGCTTCTGAGCCCCCCGCCTTTCGGATCATGGAAAACGCCGCCCCCGCCCCGGGGCGGCGTTTTTCGGTTTGTCGTCCTGCTCGACATCTGACGTGGGGTCGCCGTTTGTCCAACGCTGCAACCGTTGCGAAAGTCAGTCATGCGAAACAAGGGGATGGTTGGGGGCAGCCCTCGCCCCCCCTCCCCCTTGCCCCGCGCGAAGAGCACCGCATCGGTTCTGGCCCTCGCCGCGGCCTTGCGCTAAACGGGGCGCGGCGCAAGGCAGGAAAGAAGGCTGACCCATGGCACGCATCCTCATCACCTCGGCGATCCCCTATATCAACGGGATCAAGCATCTGGGCAACCTTGTAGGCAGCCAGCTGCCTGCCGATCTCTACGCCCGCTACATGCGCGCGCGCGGCCACGAGGTGCTGTTTCTCTGCGCCACCGACGAACACGGCACCCCGGCCGAATTGGCCGCTGCCAAGGCGGGCAAGCCGGTGGCCGAGTATTGCGCCGAGATGTGGCAGGTGCAAAAGGATCTCGGCGACGGCTTTCGTCTCAGCTTCGATCATTTCGGGCGCTCCTCCAGCCCGCAGAACCACGCGCTGACGCAGCATTTTGCGGGCAAGCTTTTTGAGGCCGGCCTGATCCGCGAAGTCACCGAACAGCAGATGTATTCGCCCGCCGATGGCCGCTTCCTGCCCGACCGCTATATCGAGGGCACCTGCCCCAATTGCGGCTTCGAATCCGCCCGTGGCGACCAGTGCGACAATTGCACCAAACAGCTCGACCCGGTGGACCTGATCGACCCGCGCTCCACCATTTCCGGGTCCACCGAGCTTGAAATGCGCGAAACCAAGCACCTGTTCCTGTGCCAGTCGCACCTCAAGGACCGGCTGGCCGACTGGATCGGGTCGAAGACCGACTGGCCGGTGCTGACCACCTCGATCGCCAAGAAGTGGCTGAACGACGGCGACGGGCTGCACGACAGGGGCATCACCCGCGATCTCGACTGGGGCATCCCGGTCAAACGCGGCGACGAGGACTGGCCGGGGATGGAGGGCAAGGTCTTTTACGTCTGGTTCGACGCGCCCATCGAATACATCGCCTGCGCCGCCGAATGGGCCGAGGCGCAAGGCCGGCCCGCCGCCGACTGGGAACGCTGGTGGCGCACCGACAAGGGCGCCGAGGACGTGCGATATGTGCAGTTCATGGGCAAGGACAACGTGCCCTTTCACACGCTCAGCTTCCCGGCCACGATCATCGGTTCAGGCGAGCCGTGGAAGCTCGTGGATTACATCAAGGCGTTCAATTACCTCAACTATGACGGCGGCCAGTTCAGCACCAGCCGCGGGCGCGGCGTGTTCATGGACCAGGCGCTGGATATCGCGCCCGCCGATTACTGGCGCTGGTGGCTGCTGTCCCACGCCCCTGAAAATGCCGACGCGGAATTCACCTGGGAAAACTTCCAGGCCTCGGTCAACAAGGATCTGGCCGACGTGCTGGGCAATTTCGTCAGCCGGGTGACCAAGTTCTGCCGGTCAAAGTTTGGCACGGCGGTGCCCGAGGGTGGCGATTACGGCGAGGCGGAGCTGGCCCTCGTGGCCGAGCTTCAGGAAAAGCTCGACGCCTTCGAGGCGCACATGGAAGCGATGGAGATCCGCAAGGCCGCGGCAGAGCTGCGCGCGATCTGGGTCGCCGGCAACGAATACCTGCAAGCCGCCGCCCCCTGGGCTGCCTACAAGGAAGACCCGGCGCGCGCCGCGGCCATCGTGCGCCTGTCGCTCAACCTGATCCGGTTCTACGCGGTTCTCTCGGCCCCCTTCATCCCCGACGCCGCCGCCACGATGCTGGGCGCGATGAAGGCCGAGGGCGCGGACTGGCCGGAAACGGTGGGCGACGCACTGGCCGCGCTGGAGCCAGGCCATGCCTTCGAGGTGCCGGATGTGCTTTTCGCCAAGATCAGCGACGAGAACCGCGAGGACTGGCAGGAAAGGTTTGCCGGCGCGCGGGATTGATCCAGATCATGTCCGACGCCGGCGGTGTCCCCCATTCTGGCCTTGATCCCGGTTTTCTGGCGCAAGGCATGGGGGGACATGGATGGCTTGCAAGGTCTCCTGGAATAACGTCGGTCGCCTGCGGTGCAGCGCGCTTGTTCTGACTCTGGCCCTGATCGGGGGGGCGGCCGTTGCCCATGATCCGCCCGGCACCTCGACCGGGCGCTCCTGCGATGTCTGGTGGCAGTTTACCCCGACCTTTCGCGACGGCACCGAGGTCAAAATCTCGTTTTCCGCACACGGACATGCCCCGGTTTTCGCGCATAACCTTGCGCGTGTGGCAGCCGCGAACGTGGCTTGGCAATGCGCGACCGAGCATTGGGAAAGCCAGCTACAGACCCCCCCGCCAGAGGTCTGCGATGAAGAACCGCACGATTCGATGCGCGATTTCGTTGTCGGCTACCCGATGGTGCCCGACCTGCATTCCGAGGTCACGCGACGCCTATGCGCCGCCAACCCGGGGCGCGACTCGGTGAACACCGATATCCATTTCCACATCGCGGGACACGAGGGATGCACCCGGTATCACCCGTGGGACACACAGATTTGGGTCAGCGGATACCGGTTCGATTGCCCGCCCTCCGGTAGCGGTAGCGGTGGCGGTGGCGCGCCAGCCCCGGCCCCGCCGCCGCCACCGTCGCCGCCAAGCGACCCGGCCACACCCAGCGACGCCGCCCCGCCGCCACCGCCAAGCCCACCGTCAGACCCGGAAGATCCGACCGCGCTTTTCCGGATCTTCACCAATGTCCGACTGCCCGGGCATGATATCGGAACCGTCGATATTGCCGATGGCGATTGGCAGGCCTGCGCCCGCGTCTGTGCCGGGATGGCCGGTTGTCACGCCTGGACCTACCGTGACGTCTATCGCGGCGTCTCGTCGGTTTGCCTGCTGAAAAGCGCCGCCGGCCTCCCGATCCCCGATCCGTGCTGCCGGTCCGGGATCGAACGCTGACGCGAAGAGGAGTTGTCTTCACCACGCCTCGCCGCTAGGCAGGCGCTGCGCGGGCGTGATGGAATTGGCAGACATATCAGACTTAAAATCTGAAGGGCCTTGTGCCCGTGCGGGTTCGAGTCCCGCCGCCCGCACCAATCGCTGACAAATCAGGGCGCGCTACCGGCGTCCGACCGCGCGCAAGAGCGAAAAAAACCGCCCCCTTTCATCTTGGTCCAAATACCTCCGGGGTCTGGGGTAGAACCCCAGGCGTGTCGCGGAGGCCCCCGCCCCGGCGGGGGGTGAGGCGACCCGCTCCCGGATTGCCGCAAACAGGCGGCGAAACGAAGCTTCTCGGACGCACGGCCGGGGCAGCGGGCGAGGAGCCGCGCCCGCGCGCGCGACGAGCGCGCGCTTCAGAAAAACGCCTGCAACCCGGTCTGCGCCCGGCCAAGGATCAGCGCGTGCACGTCATGGGTGCCCTCGTAGGTGTTCACCGTCTCAAGGTTCATCATGTGACGGATGACCTGGTATTCCTCTGAAATTCCGTTGCCGCCATGCATGTCGCGGGCCATCCGCGCGATATCGAGCGCCTTGCCGCAATTGTTGCGCTTGATGAGGGAAATCATCTCCGGTGCCGCCCGCGCCGCGTCCATCAGCCGCCCGACCTGCACCGCCGCCTGAAGGCCAAGGCTGATCTCGGTCTGCATGTCGGCAAGCTTCTTCTGAAACAACTGCGTCTGCGCCAAAGGCCGTCCGAACTGCCTGCGGTCGAGGCCGTAGCCCCGCGCCGCGTGCCAGCAGAACTCGGCCGCGCCCATCACCCCCCAGGCAATGCCATAGCGCGCCCGGTTGAGGCAGCCGAACGGCCCCTTCAGCCCCTCTACATCAGGCAGCAGCGCGTCCTCGCCGACCTCGACGCCGGCCATCACGATCTCGCCCGTGACCGACGCCCGCAGGCTCTGTTTGCCGGCGATCTTCGGCGCCGAAAGGCCTGTCATCCCCTTTTCCAGCACGAAGCCCCGGATCTTGCCCTCATGCGCGTCAGACTTGGCCCAGACCACGAAGACATCGGCGATCGGGCTGTTGGAAATCCACATCTTCGCCCCGGTCAGCCGGTAGCCGCCTTCCGTCTTCTCGGCCCGCGTCTTCATCCCCGCGGGGTCCGATCCGGCATCGGGTTCGGTCAGCCCGAAACAACCGATCAACGCGCCCGAGCACAGCCCCGGAAGGTATTTCAGCCGCTGCTTTTCAGACCCGTAGGCATAAATCGGATAGATCACCAACGACGACTGCACCGACATCATCGACCGATAGCCGGAGTCCACGCGCTCGATTTCCCGCGCGATCAGCCCGTAGGTGACGTAATTGGCGCCCAACCCGCCGTATTCCTCGGGCAGGGTTGCGCCCAGCAGCCCGGCCTGCCCCATCAGCGGAAAAAGCTCCGGCGCAACGGTTTCCTCGGCATAGGCGCGGGTCACGCGCGGCTGCAACTCGGCTTGCGCGAAGCCCTGCGCCGCATCGCGCAGCATGCGCTCCTCCTCCGTCAATTGCCCGTTCAGCAGCAGCGGATCCTCCCAGTTGAAGCTGGACAGGTTGGGGCGGTCTTTCGCCTTCAGGGTCATCTCGCATCTCCTCGCGGCAAGGCTTGCAGTCGTGCAGTCGTGCAGTCCTGATCGTCCTAGCGCGCCGGCCGCCCGGTTTCCATCGACATCTCGGCATGGGGTCATTACAAAACGGCATGATCAATGCCCGCCGCTACCTGCCCCCGCTGCCCTGGCTCTCGGCCTTCGAGGCGGTGGCGCGGCTTGGCTCCGTCACCCGTGCGGCAGAGGAACTGGACCTGACCCAAGGCGCGGTCAGCCGTCAGATCGCCAAGCTGGAGGCGCGTCTCGGCCAGCACCTGTTCCTGCGCGAACGCCAGCGCCTGACCCTCACCCCCGCCGGAGCCGCCTACGCGCGCGAGTTGCGCGGCGCGCTCGCGACCATCGCCAGTGCCACGCTGTCGCTGGTCTCCAACCCGAAGGGCGGGCTTCTCAACCTCGCCATCCTGCCCGCCTTCGGCACCTACTGGCTGGCGCCGCGCCTGCCGCGCTTCATGGCCGCCCATCCCGGCGTCACCGTGACGCTGGCCACACGCACCCATCCGTTCGATTTCAAAGCCGAGGCATTTCACGCCGCGATCCATTTCGGCGGCCGCGACTGGCCCGGCGCCGGGTTCCTGAAACTGATGGAGGAAAAAAATGTCGCCGTCGCCGCGCCCGCGCTTCTGGAAACGTGCCGGGTCGAGACCCCGGCCGATGTCGCCGCGCTGCCCCGGTTGCAGATCGAAAGCCGCAAGGGCGCGTGGCGGCGCTGGTTCACGGCACACGGGCTTGCCCCCGATGACCGGGTTGCCGCCCGCTTCGACCAGTTTGCAACGATGATCGCAGCCGCGCGGCAGGGCCTCGGCGCCGCCCTCGTGCCGCGCTTCCTGATCGGGGCTGACCTCGACAGTGGCGCCCTCAAAGCGCTGCCGCACGCCGCCGCCGGGCGCTTCGGATCCTACTACCTCGCCTGGCCCGAGACGGGCGCCAACTACCCGCCGCTGGTTGCCCTGCGCGGCTGGCTGGAGCACGAGGTCGGTCAAACCGCCTGAGGCACGGTTCGGTTTGTCGGCAAAGGAGTGCACGGGGGGGGTGGGGAGGGCACCCCCTTATCTTTCAGCCGGATTTGAGCAGGTGATCACGCACGATCCGGGCCAGATCGCCCCGCGTCACGTCCTGCGCCATGCTGGCCTGCGCCGCGTCGACCTGATCGTCGCGCAGCACCGTTCCCCGTCGCGCCTCCAACAGGTCCTGCACATATGGTTTGTCGAATTCAGGGTGGCCCTGAACCGTCAGTGCAAAACCGGGATACCAAAGCGCAGCATAGGGGCAGAAATCGCTTGCGGCGATGGTTTCGGCCGCCTCCGGCGGGGCAATCACCTGATCCTGGTGATAGGCTTGAATCGCAATCGTTTCAGGGGCTTGGCCAAGTGCATCGGGCCAGTTCACCGGCCCGTAGCGATGCACGCCAAGGCCCCAGCCCCTGCCCGATTTCTCGACCCGCCCGCCAAGCGCCTGCGCGATCAGCTGGTGGCCGAAACAGATGCCGACCATGGCCACACCCGCGTCGCGGCAGGCGCGGATGAAGGCCTCCGCCGGAGCGATCCAGTCATGACCCTCGTAGACGCCGAATTTCGACCCGGTGATCAACCACAGATCGGCGGCGGCCGGGTCTTGCGGAATCTCGCCATTCAGCACCGCGAAACTGCGGAATTCCGCCCCAGGAAGATCCAGCCAAGCCCTTACCATTTCTGGATAATTTCCATGCGTCGACGCCAGATCCTCGGGCGGGCGCCCGGTTTCGAGAATGCCGATCACGGGTTGCTTTACCATCTCTTAACCCCGGTCCTGTAAGCCATACCAAGTGTAGGCCAGCGGCAGCAATGCGCGCCGCCAGCGACCCAGTTCAAACCGCCGCAGCCCCGCGCGCAAGGGGGCAGGCGTATCCGGGCCCTGCCCGGTGATCTGCGCGGCCAGCAAGCGGCCCGCGTAACTGCCCATGGCGACCCCGTTGCCATGGTAACACAGCGCCGTCCAGGCGTTTTCCAGCCCCGGCACCGGTCCGGTGTAAGGCACGAGATCGCGCGCCAGCGCCAACAGGCCGGACCAGAAGAAAGGCGTCTCCACATGCCGCCATTCGGGAAAGATTCGCTCGAAATCCGCCCGCGCCCTGGCGCGGGTTTCCGCGTGGGCGGCGGGCGTCGTCTTCATCGCGCCACGCAAGCCAAAGAGCATGCGATTATCCGGCATCAGCCTGAAATAATGCAACAAATGCCGCGTGTCATAGCACATCTGACGGCTCGTCCAGCCCTGCGCAATCAACTCGTCCTCGGTCAGGGGCCGCGTCACCAGCACGTTAGACTGCACCGGCAGGTAGCGCCCCGCCAGCCAGCCGGGCAGGTCGTCGGAACTGTAGCCATTCGTCGCCACGATCAGCACCTTGGCCCGCACCTGCCCGCCGGGCGTGGTCAAAAGGTGCCGGTCGCCGTCGCGCGACAGGGCGATAAGGGGCGTGCCCCCGAAAAGCCGCCCGCCCGCCGCGCACACCGCCCGCGCCAGCCCCAGCACGTATTTCAAGGGGTTGAGCGCGAAGCCGATCGGCGTGGTCAGGGCGCCGTGGAACTCGGGGCTGGCAAAGCCCCGTTCGGCCAGGGCCGGTTTCGCGACCACCTCGCATTTCACTTGATGAAAGCGCTGCATTTCCTCGGCCAGATCCTGCAAGCCCTTGATATCCTTGGGCCGGAACGCGAGAAGCGTCTCACCCTCGGAATGCGTGTCGGCGCCGATCCCGTACCGGTCCAGCAACGCCGCGACGTGATCCACCGCCGCCCGCTCGGTCTGGTAGTAGTCCCGCGTCGCCACCGCGCCAAAGCGGCTCATCAACGCGGATGCCGGGGCTTTCGCCCCGCCAAGACAACAGAACCCGCCATTGCGGCCCGAGGCCCCCCAGCCGGGCTGTTCAGCCTCCAGCACCACCACATTGCGCCCCGCCTCTGCCAATGCCAAAGCGGCATTGAGGCCGGTGTAGCCGGCGCCCACCACGGCCACCTCCGCCGACACCTCGCCTTGCAGCGGGGCATGGTCAGCGATAGCATGCACGGTCGTGGGCCAGAAGCTATCCGCAATCGGCGCGGCCCCGTAGGCCATCGGCTCATACAGACGGCGCATGGGTCACAGGCGGCTCAGGTAATAGCGATATTCGACTGGCGTGATCAGCCCCGTCAGCGTCTGCACCTCGTCATTCTTCACCGCGGCAAAGACGTGGCGGTACGTCTCGCCGAAGACCTCCGCCGCGTGCCCCGAGGCCGCGAACCGTTCCACCGCGTCGAACCAGTCATGGCCAAGCGGCGGCGCCTGTTCGGCCTTTGGGTCGTCGATCGGCAGCGGCAGGTCCGGGTCGGTATCAATACCGTGCAAAATGCCGCCGAGGATCGCGGTCAGCACGAGGTAGGGGTTCACGTCCGCCCCGCTGATCCGGTGTTCCAGCCGCGCGGCCGGCCCCGACGTTTCCGGCAGGCGCACCCCGGCAGCACGGTTGTCATAGCCCCAGTCCGGACCGGAGGGCGCGAAACTCATCGGCTGGAAACGGCGGTAGGAATTCATGTGCGGCGCAAAGATCACCTGCAAATCCGCCATCGTTTCGAGCACGCCCGCAACCGCCTGTTTCAACAAGGGCGACGGCCCTTTCGCCCCAGGCGCGGGACTGAACACGTTGACCCCGGCGTCATCGAGCAACGAACAATGCACATGCAAGCCGTTGCCCGGCGCCTCGGCGTAGGGCTTTGCCATGAAGGTCGCCTCCATCCCGTGGCGCGCCACGATCCCGCGCACCAGACGGCGAAAGAAGATCGCGGTTTCCGCCGCGCGCAGCACGTCGTCGGTATGGTGAAAATTCACCTCGAACTGGCCGGGCCCGTATTCCGCGATCAGCGTATCGGTCTCCAGCCCCTGCGCGTCGCAAGCGGCAAGGATCTCGGTCAGGATCGCCTCCTGCCGCGACACGACCTCGAGGTCGTAATTCTGCGCCATCGGGGTGCGCGGGGGTGGCACCGGCGGGTCATCGCCGCGTTCGCGCGGGCGCAGGATGTAAAATTCCAGCTCCGTCGCCACCACGGGCCGCCAGCCGCGCGCCGTGAACCGCGCCAGCATGGCCTTCAGGATCTCTCGCGGGGAAATCGGACTCGCCTCCCCCTCGGGCGTCAGCATCTCGACCTGCAACTGCGCCACGTTGCCCGGCATCCACGGCACCGGACGCAGCGTTCCGGGCACCGGCACAAGAACACCGTCTGGGTCGCCCACCACGATGCCGAGGCCCGTCGCCCCCACCTCGTTGCCCATGATCGCGGGCGCATAGGTGGAATAGGGGAGCCGCACCGCGCCGCTTTCCAGCTTGCCGATGGCGTCCCCCGGCAGCCACTTTCCGCGCAATATCGCATTGATGTCACACAACATCAGCTCGATCCGGTCGGGCCGGCCATGGGCCGCGCAATAGGCCTCGTATTCATGTTTCATGCAGTCTGCCCCGCCATTTTCTCGTCGCGCTCGCGTTGCACGATCCGCCGCTTGCTGACCAGCGAGGCGGTGACCACACCCACCGTCACGATGCCAATCAGGATCGTGGACAGCGCATTGATCTCGGGGCTGACGCCCATCCGGACGGAGGAAAAAATCTTGATCGGCAGCGTCGTCGCCGACGGCCCGGCGGTAAAGGATGCGATCACCAGATCGTCAAGCGAGAGCGTGAAGGCCAGCAGCCAGCCCGCGATCACGGCCGGTGCGATCAGCGGCAGGGTGACCGAACGGAAAGCGTCGAACGGCGTGCAGCCGAGATCGAGCGCTGCCTCCTCGACCGAGCGGTCGAAACTGACCAGGCGGGAGGAGACGACAACCGAGACATAGCACATCGAAAAGGTCGTATGCGCCAGAATGATGGTGAAGATCCCGCGATCCAGCCCGATGGAAATGAACAGCAGCAAGAGCGACAGCCCGGTGATCACCTCGGGCATCACCAAGGGCGCGTAGATCATGCCGGAAAACAGCGTGCGACCCATGAATTTCCCTCCCCGCACCAACACATAGGCCGCCATTGTGCCCAGCACCGTCGCAATGGTGGAGGAGACGAAAGCCACCCGCACCGTGACCCATGCCGCGTCCAGAAACGCCTGATCGCGCAAAAGCTCGCCATACCAGCGGGTCGAGAAGCCGGCCCAGACCGTGACCAGCCGGCTTTCGTTGAAGCTGTAAACCACAAGGATGATCATCGGCACGTAGAGAAAGGCAAAGCCAAGCGTCAGCGATGTCGCGTTGAACCAGGAAAAGCGCCTCATGCGTCGGCCTCCTGGGTCTTTTCCTGGTTCTTCTGGAACAGGATGATCGGGATCACGAGGATCAGCAGCAGAACGATCGCCACCGCCGAGGCGACCGGCCAGTCGCGGTTCGAAAAGAACTCCTCCCACAGCACCTTGCCGATCATCAGCGTGCCCGACCCGCCCAGAAGCGAGGGGATCACGAACTCGCCGATCGCGGGGATGAAGACAAGGAAACAGCCCGCGATAATGCCCGACCGCGACAACGGGAAAGTGATGATCCAGAAGGCCGAAAGGCGCGAGCAGCCCAGATCCTCGGCCGCCTCCAGCAGGCTGTCATCCATCCGCTCCAGCGTCGCGTAGATCGGCAGGATCATGAACGGCAGGTAGGTGTAGACGATGCCGATATAGACCGCCGTCGGCGTGTTCATGATCTGAAGCGGGTCGGTGATGATCCCGAGCCAGAGCAGCAACTGGTTGAGGTAGCCCTCGGTCGAGAGGATCCCGATCCACGCATAGACGCGGATCAGGAAGCTGGTCCAGAACGGCAGGATCACCAACATCATCAGCGTAGGGCGCCATTCCGACGCCGCCCGCGCCATGGCGTAGGCGATGGGATAGCCTACACAAAGCGCAAGGAAGGTAGAGATCGTGGCGATCTTCAGCGACGAGAGATAGGCCTTCCAGTAAAGCGCATCCTCGGTCAGGAACACGTAATTCTCGAAATCGAGCTGGCGCAGAAAATCGCGAACCCCCGGCCACCCTTCGGACAGATCCAGCGACGGCGTGTAAGGCGGGATGGCCAGCGCGATATCCGACAGCGAGATCTTGAAGATGATCCCGAACGGCACCAGAAACAGCAGCAGAAGCCAGAGATACGGAACCCCGATCAGGGTGTGGCGGCCAATGTTCATGTGCGCCCCTAACCCGCCAGCACCAGCCCGGCGGTGTCCGTCCAGGACAGCCAGACCTCGTCTTGCCAGGTGAAGCCGCGCCGCGACAGGCGCCGGTTGTTGACCGTCTGCGCCTTGATGACCTGCCCGCCCGGCAGTTCGACATGATAGGTGGAAATATTGCCCAGATAGGCAATATCGAGAATACGGCCACGGACCACGTTGTTGCGGTCCTCGGGGCGCTCGGCGCTGATCGCCACCTTCTCGGGCCGGATGACGAATCCGGCGCGGGCGCCATCTTTCAGCCCCTCGCCCGCCGTGGCGATGATCTCGGGCGCGCCCTCGGCCCAGGCGAGGCTGGCCAGCCCATCCGGTTTCAGCGCGACATTGCCCTCGATCAGGTTCACGTCGCCGATGAAGTCGGCCACGTAGACCGAATTCGGCGTCTCGTAGATGCGGGCGGGCGTGTCGACCTGGATGACCTTGCCGTCATTCATCACTGCCACGCGGCTGGCGACTGTCATCGCCTCCTCCTGGTCGTGGGTCACGATCACGAACGTGGTCTCGGTCTTTTCCTGGATATCCATCAGCTCGAACTGGGTTTGCTGGCGCAGCTTGGCGTCGAGCGCACCGAGCGGTTCGTCGAGCAAGAGGAGCTTGGGCGCCTTGGCAAGCGCGCGGGCGAGGGCCACGCGCTGCCGCTGGCCGCCGGAAATCTGGTGTGGCTTGCGGCGGGCGAATTGCTCCAGCCGGGTCAGGCGCAGCATTTCATGCACGCGATCCGGGATCTGGTCCTTCGGCATCGCTGAACGCTTCAGCCCGAAGGCGATATTGTCCCACACCGACAGATGCGGGAACAGCGCGTAGGACTGGAACATCATGTTCACCTCGCGCCGGTTGGGTGGGATGCCGTTCATGTCCTGCCCACCGATGGTGATGCGGCCCTCGCTTGCGGTCTCGAACCCGGCCAGCATCCGCATCAGCGTGGTCTTGCCACAGCCGGAGGGGCCAAGCAGGGCGAAGAATTCCTTGCGGTAGATCGTGAGATCGACATTGTCGATGGCAGTGAAATCCCCGAACCGCTTGGTCACGCCCTCGAAACGGATAAGTGGCGTTTGCGCGGGGTCTTTCCACGGCGCGAATTCGGCAGGCCCTGCAACGGCGGCAGATGTCATGATGGCTCCTCGGCCCGGTCGGACACACAAGCCCCGACCGGGCAGATCGCCCGGACGAGGCGGTCATGAGTGAAACCCTCAGGTGCCGGACTTGATCCGGGTCCAAAGCCGCGTGACAACCCGCTGCACGCGCGGATCGTAGGGCGTCGTGGTGTAGAGGTTTTCCAGCGTCGCCGCATCGGGATAGATCGCCGGATCGCCAATCACGTCCTCGACAAGGAACTCCTGCGCCGCAAGGTTGCCGTTGGCGTAATAGACATAGTTGGACGCCGCCGCCATGTTTTCGGCATCCATCATGAAGTTGAGGAAGGCATGCGCGCCTTCCGGATTCGGCGCATCGACCGGGATTGCCATCATGTCGAACCACATGAGTGCCCCTTCGACGGGCGCGTTGTAGACGATCTCGACCCCGTTATCGGCCTCTTCCGCCCGGTCGCGGGCCTGAAGGATATCCCCAGACCAGCCGAATGCGACGCAGATATCGCCATTGGCAAGCGCGTTGATGTATTCCGAGTTGTGGAAGTTCAACACATAGGGACGGATCGGAGCATAGACATCCTCGACCTGCGCGATCACGTCCGGATCATGGCTGTCCGGGTCCTCGCCCAGCCAGGTCAGCGCCGCCGGGATCATTTCCGTCGGGGCATCCAGCAGATGCACCCCGCATTCCGACAGGGCTTCCATGTTCTCAGGGTCGAAGAGCAAGTCCAGCGAGTCGATCGGCGCATCCTCTCCGAGGATCTCGCGCACCCGGTTCACGTTGACGCCAAGACCGGTCGTGCCCCACATGTAGTTGACGGCATAGCGGTTGCCGGGGTCATATTGTGCCGTTCGCTGCGAAATCACGTCCCACATGTTCTCGGCATTGGGCAGCAGGTCATAGTCCAGCGGCTGGAACGCCCCGGCCGAGATCTGACGTTGCAGGAACGTGCCCGACGGCACCACGAGGTCATAGCCGGATCCGCCGGCCAGCATCCGGGTTTCCAGCAACTCGTTGGAATCGAACACGTCGTAGACGAGATCGTAGCCTGTCTCTTCCTCGAACTGCGTCAGCAGCGCCTCGTCGATGTAGTCGGACCAGTTGTAGACCCGCACCTGCTCGGCTGAAGCCGAGAGCGCGATCACGGAACTCGCTGCCGCAAGCAGTGTCAGCTTGATTTTCATTCGCCGTTCTCCCGTTGGATCTGAGTGTTCTTTTTTTATTTGATCAAAATAGCGATTCGGCGCAAGGTTTTTTGTGGATTCGTCTCCGCAGCCTGCATTTTTCGCACCCGCTTGCGCAATCCGCATATTGGAAGGATCACCCCGTGACCGCAATCGATTCAAAACTGCCCGAACATGAGGCGATCTACAAAAAGGTTCGCAACATGATCCTTTTCGGACAGGTTCTACCTGGCCAGCCGGTCACTATCCTGGGATTGAAGGAGGCGGTTGGCGCGGGCGTCACCCCGGTCCGCGAGGCGATTCGCAGGCTCACTGCGGAGGGCGCGCTGGAAACGCTTGGCAACCGGCGCATCTGCGTGCCGGAACTCTCCGCCAGACGCATCGACGAGATCTACTTCGCACGCTTCGCGATCGAACCCAAAATGGCGGACCTGGCCGCCACGAGAGCGACCGAGGCCGATATCACTCGGCTCGAAGCCCTCGACCGTAAGGTCGACCAGGCGATCGAGACAGGCAATATCGAAGCCTATCTCGAAAGCAACTTCCGCTTTCACTTCGCCCTTTACGATCTTTCCGGCACACCGATCCTGCGCAAGATTGCAACCTCGCTCTGGCTGCAATTCGGCCCGTCGCACCGGGTCGTCAGCGGCCGCTTCGGCACCTCGAACCTGCCCGACATGCATTCCGAAACCATCGACGCGTTGCGCCGCCGCGACAGCACCGCGACCGCCCGCGCGATCGAGGGCGACCTGCAACAAGGGCTCGACCTGATGCGCCAGGCCCTCGGTGTCTGACATCAACCCCGGTTTTCATCCGGGCGAAAATATCTTGGGGGACGGGGCGGGGTGGCGCCGCAAGCGACGGGGGCAGCGCCCCTCCCGCCCATCCATTCCTCTTGCCCCGGTCTCAATGCGCCTGCGCCGATGAGCACAGCGAAGAGGCGCACGGATCGGCGCGCGAAAGCGCGGCGAAATCTGGTCGCGCACGTCGATTGACAAGATTGTATTTTTGATCATATTGTCAAATCAGGCGACTGATCGGGGGATCCGCATTCAAAAGGGTGCCCGCCGGGCGGGCCTTCACCGACCATGATCGCGGCAGGACCCCATGAGAACCCCCCGCAAAGCCAAGTCTGACGCGGACTGGCTGTCCAATCTGCCCGAAGCGTTCCTCGATTTTCTCGACGGCCGACGCCTGGAAGAGGTGGAATGCATCATTCCCGATCTTGCCGGCACCTCGCGCGGCAAGGCGATGCCGTCCTACAAGTTCCGCCCGGATGAAACCTTCTACCTGCCGATCTCTCTCTTTTACCAAACGATTTCCGGCGAATACGTGGATATGGAGATTGAAAACCAATGGCTGGAAAAGGATGTCGTTCTGGTGCCCGACATGGCCACCGCCACCGCCGTTCCGTGGGCCGAGGACGCGACGCTGCAGGTAATCTGCGACCTTCGGACGCGTGAGGGCGATCCGCTGGCCATCGCGCCGCGCAACGTGCTGCGCAAGGTGCTGGGGCTATACGCCGACCGGGGCTGGTGCCCGGTCGTGGCGCCGGAGCTGGAATTCTACCTCACCAAACCCAACACCGACCCCAATGAAGCCATCGAACCGCCGCTGGGGCGCACCGGTCGCAAGGGCGCCAGCCGGCAGGTCTACTCGATGGCGGCGGTGGATGAATACGGGCCGGTCATCGACACGATCTACGATTATGCCGAAGATCACGGCTTTCGCCTCGACACGGTGATCCAGGAAGGCGGCGCCGGGCAGATCGAGATCAACCTCCTGCACGGCGATCCGCTGCACCTTGCCGACCAGGTGTTCTATTTCAAGCGCTCGATCCGCGAGGCGGCGTTGAAAAACGGCATTTTCGCCACCTTCATGGCCAAGCCGATCCGCGATGAACCCGGCAGCGCGATGCACCTGCATCAAAGCGTCACCGACATTGCCTCTGGCAAGAACATCTTCTGCGGGCCGGACGGCGGAGCGTCCGACCATTTCACCCATTTCATCGGCGGCTCGCAGAAATACCTGATGGATCTGCTGCCGCTGCTGGCCCCTTACGTCAATTCCTATCGTCGCATCACCGTGGACGGGCAAAGCGCACCAAGCAACCTCGAATGGGCCGTGGACAACCGCACCACCGGCCTGCGCATCCCGCATGGCAAGCCCGAGGCGCGGCGCGTGGAAAACCGGGTCACCGGGATGGATTGCAACCCCTACCTCGCCATCGCCGCCTCGCTGGCGGCGGGCTACCTTGGCATGGTCAACCGGATCGAGCCGCGCCCCGCAGTCGAGGTGGAGGTCTGGGAAGCCAAGGACAGCCTGCCCGTCAATCTTGGCGACGCGCTCGACATCTTTGAGACTGCAACCGATATCCGCGCCGTGCTGGGCGAGGAGTTCTGCCAGCTCTTCGGCGACATAAAGCGTGCCGAGAACGAGGAATACCAACGCGAGATTTCACCGTGGGAACGCCAGCACCTGCTGCTGAACGTCTGACGGCCAGATGGGAGAAAGCCAGCCATGAACATGATCACCAACCATATGCCGACGGCGGAATTGCAGGCCCTCGACGCGGCGCATCACGTGCATCCGTTCTCCGCCAATACCGCCCTCGGGGCGGAGGGCGCCCGCGTGATCACGCGGGCGCGCGGCGTGACGCTGACCGACAGCGACGGCAACGAGATCCTCGATGCCATGGCCGGGCTGTGGTGCGTGAACATCGGCTATGGCCGCGACGAACTGGCCGAGGTCGCGGCACGGCAGATGCGCGAACTGCCCTATTACAACACCTTCTTCAAGACCACCCATGTGCCGGTGATCGCGCTTGCGCAAAAGCTGGCGGAACTGGCGCCGGGCGATCTCAACCACACGTTCTTCGCCACAGGCGGGTCGGACGCGAACGACACCAATATCCGCCTCGTGCGCACTTATTGGCAGACCAAGGGCAAGCCGGACAAGACTATCATCATCAGCCGCAAGAACGCCTATCACGGCTCGTCCGTCGGCTCGGCCTCGCTGGGCGGCATGGCGGCAATGCACGCGCAGGGCGGCATCCCGATCCCCGACGTCCACCATATCGGCCAGCCCAACTGGTGGGCCGAGGGCGGCGAGATGAGCCCGGAAGAATTCGGCCTCGTCCGCGCCCGCGAGCTGGAAGCGGCAATCGAGCAACTCGGCGAGGACCGCGTCGCCGCCTTCATCGCCGAACCGGTGCAGGGCGCCGGCGGCGTGATCGTGCCGCCCGCGACCTACTGGCCGGAAATCCAGCGTATCTGCGACGCGCATGATATCCTGCTGATCGCCGACGAGGTGATCTGCGGCTTCGGGCGCACCGGCAACTGGTTCGGGTCGCAAACCATGGGCATCCGCCCCGACATCATGACCGTGGCCAAGGGGCTGTCTTCGGGCTACGCGCCGATCGGCGGCTCGATCCTGTCGGACGAGGTCGCCGAGGTGATTTCATCGACCGATTTCAACCACGGCTACACCTATTCCGGCCATCCCGTGGCCGCCGCCGTGGCGCTGGAAAACCTGCGCATCCTGGAGGAAGAGAAGATCGTGGAGCATGTGCGCGACGTCGCAGCCCCTTACCTTAAGAAAAAATGGGAAGCCCTGACGGATCACCCGCTGATCGGCGAAGCGAAGATCGTCGGCATGATGGGCTCGGTTGCGATGACCCCGCACAAGAAAAGCCGCGCCGTTTTTGCCGCGCCCGCAGGCACCGTGGGGCAGATCGCGCGCGACCGCTGTTTCGCCAACAACCTCGTGATGCGCCATGTCGGCGACCGAATGATCATCTCGCCGCCGCTCGTGATGACGCCGGACGAGATCGACACGCTGATCGCACGGGCGACGCGCGCGCTCGACGAAACCCATGCCATCGTCAAGGAACAGGGGTTGATGACCCCGGCCTGAGCCATGGATCTTCTGACCATCAATGACAGGCCGGGGGAATATCCTGCGTCCTTCTACGCAGGCGCGGCGCGGCCCCTGCCCCGGTTCGACGCGGCGGCAGGGGCGATCACCTGCGACGTGGCGGTTGTCGGCGGCGGCTTCACCGGCCTGTCGGCGGCGTGGCATCTGGCCAGGCGCGGCTTTGACGTGGTGCTGCTGGAAGCGCAGAGGGTCGGTTTCGGCGCGTCCGGGCGCAATGGCGGGCAGGTCGGACAGGGGCAGCGGCTTGAACAGGACGACCTTGAAGCATTGGTGGGCCACGATCAAGCCCGCGCGCTGTGGCGCATCGCCAACCAGTCGGTCGACCTTGTGCGCGAGGTGGCAGCGCGCGACGAGGTGCACGCGACCTTCCATCCCGGCGTGATCCATGCCGCGCACCGCGCCCGCGACGTGCCCGATTACGCCGCCTATGTCGAAAAACTGCGCGACGACTATGGCTACGACCAGATCCGCGCGCTCGACCGCGACGACTTGCGCGCGCTGGTCGCCTCCCCGGCCTATCACGGCGGCACGCTCGACATGGGCGCGGGCCATATCGACCCGCTGGAACTGGCGCTTGGCCTCGCGCGGCTGGCCACAGGCGCGGGGGCGCGGATCTTCGAAGGCTCGAAAGTGTTGCGTCTGGAGGAAGGCGACCCGGCGCGGCTGATCACGGAAGACGCCCACGTTTCGGCGCGGCATGTCGTTCTGGGCTGCAACGGTTATCTCGGCGGTCTGGCGCCACGGGTCGCGGCGCGGGTCTTGCCGATCAACAATTACGTGGTGGCGACGGAGCCTCTCGGCCCTGACCGGCAGGAGGAGATCATCCGGGGCAACCACGCCGTCGCCGACAGCAAGTTCGTGGTCAACTATTTTCGCTTTTCCGACGACCACCGCTTGCTCTTTGGCGGCACCGAAAGCTATCGCTACCGCTTTCCCCACGACATCGCCGGTGCAGTACGCCGCCCGCTGGAGGCGGTGTTTCCACAACTGAAGGGCGTGCCGATCAGCCACGCCTGGGGTGGCACGCTTGGCATCACCATGAACCGGATGCCGCATTTCGAGCGGATCAGCGGCAATATCCTCAGCCTTTCGGGCTATTCGGGTCATGGCGTGGCACTGGCGACGCTGGCGGGCCAGATCGCAGCCGAGACCATCGCGGGACAGGCCGAACGCTTTGACATCATGGCCCGCGTCCCGACCCCGCACTTTCCCGGAGGCGTGGCGCTGCGCTGGCCGCTGCTGGTGCTCGCGATGCTCTGGTTTTCGCTACGCGACAGGCTTTGACACCCGTCTGCGACGCAGAAGACCCTTGCCCAAGACGCCAACAATTGCCACCGTCAATTTCATCGGACAACAAGGGGGCAGTGGGCACAATGTCACTGTCAAGACGCGGAGCTTTTCTTGCCCTTGCCATCGGGTTCGGTCTTGCCGCCTGCCAAGCCCCCGCCCCGCCGCCAACCGAGGCCGATCAGGTCTATCGCAACACCTGCCTGCTGTGTCACACCGGCAGCGCAACCGGCGCCATGGCACCGGACCTGACCACGCTTTCAGTTGCCAATGGCGGGACGTTTCCCACCGACGCGGTATCGGCGATCATCGACGGGCGCCGGGGCGTGCGCGCGCACGGCTCCCCGATGCCGGTCTGGGGCGCCCGATATTCATCTGATCTGGTCCATGAGCTTACGGTCTATCTGGCCTCGATACAGCGCTGACAGGAGGGCGCAACCGCTTAAATACGGAACAGCGGTTGCAACAAGCGCGGCACGAAGGTGCGGAAGCGCAGCGGGGCATCGGTGGCGGCAAGGCAGATGCAGGGATCGCCCGCGCCGGCGATCGGTGTGTGCTCCAGGTCCTCATCGGCAATCTCCAGGTCGCCGACACCGAATGTGCCCGTCTCGTCGTCGAAACGGCCTTGCAATACCAGCGTCAGCTCCATCCCGTTGTGCCCGTGATCGGGCACCGCGCGCCCCGGCGGGATGTGCAGCAGGCGCAGGCTGCCATCCGGGCCATCCGACAGGATGCTCTGGCGCACCCCGAAGCCAAGGCTTTTCCACCGCGGCGGTCGACTCTTCAGCGCCTGCATCACCGGACCGGGATAGATACCCGACCGCCTCGGCGCCGGTTGCGGGTCCACCGCTGGCATGTCGAGCAGCGCCATCACGTCGGATTTCAGGCTCTCGGGCAGGTCGGCGGCATCGGCGCTTTCAAGAAGCGCCCCACCAACCGCCTGGTGCGCGGCGAGGCTGGCCCGGCAGGTGTCGCACATCGACACATGGGTTGCGACAACCACTTCAAACACAGGCGGCAGCGTCCCGGCGGCGTAGGCCGCCAGCATCGGATCGGGGGTGTGATGGGTGATCGTCTTCATGGCTCTCGTAGCTCTTTCAACTCGTGGCGCAACCGGTCCAGCCCCAGGCGGATGCGGGATTTTATGGTTCCAAGCGGCAGCCCTGTCTCAGCCTGAATTTCCTGATGTGTGAGGTCGCCCAGATAAGCCTTCTCGATCATCATGCGCTGTTCAGGTTTCAGGCGCTTCAAGGCCTGTTTTAGTTTTCCTGTCTCTTGTTCAAGGGCGACAACCTGCCCGGCATCCGGTTCGTGATCGTCTTCATGCTTGAGTTCTTCCGGCATCGCGCGCCCGACACGCCGGACCACGTCGATCTGTCTGTTGCGGGTGATCTGGTAAATCCAGCCCGAGACCTGCGCGCGCTCCGGGTCAAACTGGTCGGCCTTGCGCCAGATCGTCAGCATGACATCCTGCACGATTTCCTCGGCCTGTGCGGCATCGAGGCCGGAGCGGACCACGAACCCCTTGAGCCGCGGCGCAAAATGATCGAACAGCCGCGCAAAGGCCTGCTTGTCACGGCGGTCGCGGATGGCAAGCATCCATGCCGTCTGTTCCGATATCTCGCGTTTGCGCGCCACGGCGTCCTTTTCCTTGCGTGCACGGCAATGCACCACCGGAGGCGGCACGTTCCTTACGCTTTGATCTGGTTCAGCTACCAACAACATATAGCCAATACGCCGGGCTGCAATTCGTGGATCATTATTGATCCATATTTATCGGGGCGTCGTAATAGGTTGTGACTGTCCAGCAAGGAGCATTGCATGTCATTCGACGCCCCGTTTCGACCCGCACGCCGCATCGCCATCATCGGCGGCGGAATCTCGGGGCTCGCCGCATGCTGGCTGTTGTCGCGCAACAATGCCGTCACTTTGTACGAGGCCGAACCACGCCTTGGCGGGCATGCGCGCACCGTCATGGCCGGCAAGCGCGGCGACCAGCCGGTCGATACCGGGTTCATCGTCTTCAACTATGCCAATTACCCGCACCTCACGCGGATGTTTCAGGATCTCGACGTGCCGGTCGCCAAAAGCAACATGAGCTTTGGCGCCAGCATCGACCATGGCCGCATCGAATACGGGCTGGAAGACCTCGGCGCCCTGCTGGCGCAGCGGCGCAACCTCGCGCGGCCCGGTTTCCTGCGCATGCTGCGTGATATCTTGCGGTTCAATGCCCGCGCCGAGGCCTTCGCCAAGGACACCGACGCCACAATCGGAGACCTCATGTCAGAGCTCCAACTCGGCCGCTGGTTCCGCGATTATTACCTTGTGCCGCTGTCTGGAGCGATCTGGTCCACCCCGCCCGAGCAAATCCTGTCTTTCCCGGCCCGTGCCCTCGTGCAATTCTTTCGCAACCACGCGCTTCTTTCGGCACAGGGCCAACACCAGTGGTGGACCGTCGAAGGCGGCAGCCGGGAATACGTCTCCCGGCTGGAGGCGGCGTTGAAAGCGCAAGGGGCTGATCTGCGCGTGTCCTGCCCGGTGCGCAGTGTGCGCCGGACGGGCGGCTTGGTCACGGTGGTGACGGACGGCGCGGCAGAGACGTTCGACGAGGTGATTTTCGCCTGCCATTCCGATCAGGCGCTGCGTCTGCTCGACCAGCCCACCGAGACCGAACACCGGGCGTTATCCGCGATCCGGTTTCAGGACAACGCGGTTTACCTTCACCGCGACGTGGCGCAGATGCCGAAGCGGCGCAAGGTCTGGTCGTCCTGGGTCTACCAGGCCGAAACGGGGGTGGAGCGGACGCAAATCGGCGTCAGCTACTGGATGAACCGCCTTCAGAACATCCCCGAGGAGGACCCGCTGTTCATCACGTTGAACCCCGCGCGCGATATTCCCGATCATCTGGTCTATGATCAGAACACCTTCCGGCACCCGGTCTTCGACCTTGCAGCGTTGAAGGCGCAGGGGCGGCTGCGCGAGATGCAGGGGCAGAACAACACCTGGTTTGCCGGCGCCTATACCCGCCACGGTTTCCATGAGGACGGGTTCGCCAGTGCGGTGCGCATCGCCCGCGCACTAGACCGCCGAGAGGCGCTTGCCGCATGACCCTGACAGCTTCCCACTGGCCCGAACATCTGCACAGCCAGACCACCCATGCGCGGCGCGGCAGCATCCGGCACGCCTTCCGCCACGCGGTCGATTTCGTGCTGATCGACCCAGAGTCCGCGACCGGCCCGGCGCTTTTCGCGCACAACCGCGCCGGGCTTTATTCGGTGCAGGATCGCCACCATGGTGGGCCGCCCGAGGCCGGGCGCGGCGTCGCATGGGCACGCGAGGTGCTGGCGGAGCGCGGCCTGACCGGCGCGCGCATCCTGCTGCTGACGCAACCGGCGTTTTTGGGCCGCGTCTTCAACCCGGTCAGTTTCTGGCTGGCCTTCAGGGGCGAAGACCTCGTCGCCGTGATTTCCGAGGTCACCAACACCTTCGGAGACCGGCACAGTTACGTCAGCGCACAGCCCGGTTTTGCGCCGATCCGGGCGACGGATGAATTGCAGGCCGTCAAGGTCATGCATGTCTCGCCGTTTCAGGACATCGCCGGCGGCTATCGCTTCCGCTTTCGCGTGACGCCGGCACGCATCGCCATTCGGATCGGGCATGAAGACGGGCCCGAGGGCGTCGTCGCCACCCTCACCGGTGCCCGCCGCCCGATTACCAACGCCACGTTGCTCGCCGCCGCGATCCGCCGACCGCTTGGCACCGCGCGCACTTGGGTGCTGATCCACTGGCACGCGGCTTTGCTGAAACTGAAAGGGGCGGCCTACCGCCCCCGCCCCGATGCTCCGCTCGACGAGGTAAGCTGATGTTGTTTCTCACCACCCGCATCAAACGCGATTTTCTCGACAGTTGCGGGCAGGTCACCCAAGGCAGCCTGCGCGTGCGCACGCCCGAGGGCGAGGTGCATGATTTCGGACACGGCGCACCTGCCGCCGAGATGCAGATCCACGACTGGTCTGTCGTCACCGCCTGCGCCGCGAAGGGTGATATCGGGCTGGGCGAGACCTATGTGGCGGGGCTGTGGGACACGCCCTCCATCGCCGATCTGTGCGAGGTTGCGCTTCTGAACATGGAGCGTTTGCAGACCTACGTTTACGGCGGCTTCTGGGCGCGGGTCGGCTACCGGCTGCTCAACACCGTGATGCGGGCCAATTCGCGCACCGGGGCCGGGCGCAACATCCGCAAGCACTACGACGTCGGCAACGAGTTCTATGCGCTGTGGCTCGATCCCGGCATGACTTATTCGGCGGCCCTTTTCGACGATGGCGACAATGACCTTGCCCGCGCGCAGGATCGCAAGAACGCCCGCATTCTCGACCGCGTGACCGGCGACCGCGTGCTGGAAATCGGCTGCGGCTGGGGCGGTTTTGCCGAGGCCGCCGCCGACCGGGGCCGCTATGTCACCGGCGTCACCCTGTCGCCGAGCCAGAAGGGATACGCCGACGCGAGGCTGGACGGGCGCGCCGAGATCCGCCTTCAGGATTACCGCGACGTGACCGGACGCTTTGACAGCATCGTGTCGATCGAGATGATCGAGGCCGTGGGCGAGAAATACTGGCCCACCTATTTCGCCACGCTCAAGGCCCGTCTGGCCGAGAGCGGCCGCGCCATGGTGCAGGCGATCACCGTGCCCGACGGGTATTTCGCCACATACCGCAAAGGATCGGACTTCATCCGCAGCCATATCTTTCCCGGCGGCATGTTGCTGTCGCCCGGCGTGATCCGGGCGCAGGCGGCGCGCGCCGGGCTGGAGGTGGTGGAGAATTTCGCCTTCGGGTCGCATTACGCCACCACCTGCGCCGCATGGCAGACCCGGATGGACGAAGAGGCGCGCCGCATCGCACGGCTTGGCCTGCCCGAGGATTTCCTGCGCGGGTGGCGCTTCTACCTCGGCTCCTGCACGGCGGCCTTCCTGACCGGACAGACCGGCGTGTCTCAGGTCGCGCTTGCCCATGCCGCGGAGGTGGGCTGATGCTCTATGTCTTGCTCGCCGTTGTCGCGGCGCTTGCCGGCTGGCTGATCTTTCGCACACGCTACGGCTTTCGCGGGCAGGATCCGCGCGCCTATGCCGGGACGCAACCGGCCTTCGACATCCGCCGCCACCTCGCTGGCCCGATCGACTGCGAGGGCGTGATCTACGGCCCCCTCGGCACCGTCACATCGCGCTTCACCGCGCGCATGCAGGGCGACTGGAGCGGCGCGACTGGCATGCTGGCCGAACATTTCCGCTATGCCAGCGGCGGCACGCAGGATCGCAAGTGGTACCTCGACGTGGCCAATGACGGCAGTTTCACCGCAACCGCCGACGACATTATCGGCACCGGGCGCGGCGTGATGTCAGGGGCGACAATCTGCATGTCCTACCGCCTGAAACTGCCGCAGGAGGCGGGGGGGCACGTTCTGGACGTGACCGACTGGATGTATCTGATGGAAAACGGGGTGATCATGAACCGATCCGAGATGCGCAAATACGGCCTGCGCGTGGCGGAACTGATCGCCACCATGCGCCCGGCGGCCTGAGGTGTTTCAGGGCAAGACCTACTGGCTCATCGGTGCCTCCGAAGGGTTGGGGCGGGACCTGGCCGGGCTTCTGGCAGGCGAGGGCGCAACGCTTGTCCTGAGCGCGCGCAACGCCGACCGGCTCGATAGCCTCGCCGCCAGCCTGCCCGGCGCCCGCGCGCTGCCGATGGATGTGACAGATGACGCCTCGGTGCGCGAGGCGGCGGCAACGCTTGGCGAGATCGACGGCGTGATCTACTGCGCCGGCGCCTACGAACCCATGAGCGCCGAGAACTGGGACGTGGCCGAAGCGCTGAAAGTGTCGGAGGTGAATTACACCGGCGCGCTGCGCAGCCTTGGCCACGTGGTGCCGGGCATGGCGGCGCGCGGGGCGGGGCATATCGTTCTGATCGGCTCGCTCGCCGGGTTCCGGGGGCTGCCCGGCGCGATCGGCTACGGAGCCAGCAAATCGGCGCTGATGCATCTGGCCGAAAACCTCTACATGGACCTGTCACGCAAGGGCATCCGTGTGCAGCAGGTCAACCCCGGCTTCATCAAGACGCGGCTGACCGAGAAGAACACCTTCAACATGCCCTATATCATCACGCCCGGGGACGCCGCGCGGCGCACGCTGAAAGCGATGACATCGGGCCGCTTCGCCACCTCCTACCCGTGGCAGATGGCGGCCTTCTTCCGGGCAGGCGCGGTCATGCCCATCCGCCTTTTCCGCCGCCTGATGGGCGCCTGAATTGACCCGCCCCGGCGCACCGGGGCGAGGCCTCGCTGGCTCGGGCCGCGCCAGCATTTCCCCCCTCGTCACCAATCGCCCACCCGGTCATGCGAGACGAAGGCGATCACGCGGTTGAGTTCCGGTCCGTTCCGGAACACCGGAACCTCGTCGCGCCGGTCCTGAGCGATCACCGCAGTGCAGGAACGGGCGGTTGCGCCCATGATGAGGGCTGCGAGGGACGTCTTGAACATCGGATTGGTCCCGTCCTGAGATCATTGCCGAACCAGGGCGGCAAGCGCGTCTCGCGCCAACCCTACCCCGACCACACCGATCGTCCAGGCAGACGATATGACGACCTCACAAAGCGGACACGAAGCCTTTATGACATTGGAAACTTGTCCAAACCTCCCTCCGACGCGTGAAAACCGCGGGCCTGCGGATCGCTTGGCGGTATGTGTCTACGAGGCCCTCGACCGACAGGTTGCGGAAATCGGGCAGCGCAGCGGCAAAGGCTTCGTGGCTCCAGTCCCTCCACGCGATTTCTTGCAGCGCCGCGCCCCCTGTGCCTCGGTGAACCGGCGGCGGCTCCTGCGGATCTCGGTCGGCGCAGCGAAGCCCCTCGCGGCGCGCGCGCAAAGCCCCGAGTCCGGCCTTCATCGAAACTTCGCCCGCTTGCCGTGAAGCGGTTACATCCACGGGTCTTCTGATCGCAACGACAGACAGGAGCCCGGACCATGGTCGACACCACCGCCGCCGGTGGATTGCTTCGTGACAGAGGCCGGCGCGAATCGCCGGGCCGCCCCCCGGCACGGCTATTTGGCCGGTCTTGGCGCAACGCCCATGCATCGCTCGGATTTGGCCGGGATAAAGCACACAGCCCGAATGATGGATCGCCGCACCGCGGCCCGGCGATGCGCGGCTTGCAACGCTCAGGCCACCCGCACCCCATGCGACCAGACCCCGCGCAGCAAGGGCACCTCTCCCATTACTCCGAAGCGGATCACATCGGCCCGCAACCCCGGCGCAAGCCGGCCCCGGTCCAGCAGCCCCGCCGCCGTCGCAGGTGCTTCTGTCACCATGGCAAGCGCCTTTGGCAGGGCGCCCCGCAAGCGCCCGAGTTTCACGGCGGCGTAAAGCAGCGCCGAGGGCGCGTAATCGGAGGACAGGATATCCAGCAGCCCCAGATCCGCCAATTCCGCCGCCGCGACATTGCCGGAATGGGAGCTTCCGCGCACGAGATTCGGCGCCCCCATCATCACCGCGATGCCCTCGTTCCGGCAAGCCTGCGCGGCGGCCACGGTGGTCGGAAACTCCGCCAATGCCACGCCGTGACGGGCCGAGCGGCGGACATGATAGGGCGTTGTGTCATCGTGGCTGGCCAATGTCGCGCCATAGCGCTGCGCGGCCGCAACCGCCGCTGCCTCATGCAGCACGCACACCCGCGCGCCAAGCGCCTTGCGCTCCGCGACATGCGCCTCGAAAGCGGCCGCCGACAGCCCATGCTTGCCGCGCATATAGGTTTCATATTGGCGCAGATCCGCGAATTGCCGCTGCCCCGGCGTGTGGTCCATCAGGCTGAGGATGCCGACCCGGTCCTCCGGCCCGAAACCGGCCAGCTCTTCTTCCAGCGTTTCGGAACAGATCTCGGCGCGCAGGTGCAAGTGGTGGCTGATCTTCAGCGCCCCGGCCGCGCGCATCGCCAGCACCTCGTCGGCCAGCGGGCGCGCGTAGCGCCGCCAGCCGAAGGCCGTCCGTCCCTCGATGGACCCGACGCGCAGCGCGTCGAACACGGTGGTGATCCCGGTCGCGGCCAGTTCCGCGTCGTGGGCGACGATCGCGGCGGCGTGCGGCCAGTCTGCGCTCGGGCGCGGGCGCATATGCCGTTCGAGGTTGTCGGTGTGCAGCTCGATCAGCCCCGGCGCCACATAATCGTTGCCGCAATCCACCGCGCCAGAGGGCACGCCCGCGCCCTCGGAAATATCGGAGATCTCGCCGCCCTGCATGCGCAGGCTTCCGGTGATCTCACCGCCGGGCACGATCAGGCGGGCATTGGCAAGGATCGTCTCATCTGTCATCTCAACGTGGCCTCTTCGAGGTTCGAAAGGAATTTCCCATGACCGCCTATCACCGCTTTGGTCTTTATGTCGTGCCGGAGGGCGCCTTTTACCGCACCGGCGCCGCGTGGCTGGGGTGGGACAGCGCAACCGGCCAGCCCTTGCCGCAGCCCGTGTTCGACGGCCTGCCGCGCCCGGTGGCCGATATGACCGCGAAACCGCGCAAATACGGGCTTCACGGAACGGTAAAACCGCCCTTCCGGCTGGCCGATGGCACATCCGAGGCCGACTTGCACGAGGCCACAGCCGACCTGTGCGCGGGCATTTCCCCGGTGGAGGTGCCGGCGCTGTCGGTGCGCAGGCTGGGCGGCTTCGTGGCGTTGGTGCCGACCGAGCCTTGCCCGGCCCTGTCCGAAATGGCGGGCGCGGTGGTCAAGGGATTCGATCGTTTCCGCGCCCCCGCCACCGAGGCAGAGCTTGCCAAGCGCCGCAAATCCGGCCTCGGCCCGCGGCAGGAGGTGCTGCTGGACAGATGGGGCTATCCTTACGTGCTGGAGGAGTTTCGCTTTCACATCACCCTCACCGGCAAGCTCGGTGCAGAGGCCGCACCGGTGGCCGAGCGTCTGCACACCCATTTTGCCCCGGTCCTGCCGCGGCCCTTCCGGATCGGCAGCCTGTGCCTGATGGGCGAGGATGAGGCCGGACGCTTTCACCAACTGCACCGCTACGCCTTTTCCGGGTAAAGCGCTCCCAGGGCCTGATCGACGCAATCCGACAGCCACCCGCCATTGTCCACATGCGTCACCGGAAGCCCCTCGGGCAGGGGCACCTGCCGAGCCAGCCGGGCGCGGACCTGATCCACCGTTTCGCGCTCCCGCGCGGCAAGCCGCGCTGCCAGCACTTCGGTCGCGGCGGTGACATGCAGCACGTGGAAGGCCGGGAACACTGCCGCCGCCTGTTCCAGATGCGCGCGCGACAGATTGGCGAGCGTATCGACGCCAAGCGACAGCATGCGATGCACCGAGGCGGGGATGCCGTAAAGCAGCCCGTGCGCCTCCCACCACAGGGCGAAATCGCCGTTGTCACGGCGCGCCTCGAAAACCTCCCGGCTGACGCCCTCGAAATCCTCGCCGCCGGCGTCCCTCGGCCGGGTGATCACCCGCCGCACCCTGTGGAAATCCGGCTCGGCAGCAATCAGCGCCTCTATCAGACTGTCCTTGCCGACGCCCGAAGGGCCGACCACGGCGATGAAGCGGCCCTGTCTCATGCTGCCACCGCGGCAAAGCGGCGGACATCGACCTCACGGTCGGCGACCCGGCGCCGCGCCTCGGCGTCCCGGAAGATGCCGACACTGGCCGCCCCCGCTGCCTGCGCCTCACCGATCGGGGTCAGCACGGTTTCTCGGTTTGTGGCGTCAAGGCTGGCCGTGGGTTCATCCCGCAGCAGCGCGGGACAGCGATGCGCGAAACCGCGCGCAAGGTTCACCCGCTGCTGTTCGCCACCCGAAAAGGTGGTAGGCGACGGCGACCAGAGCCGTTCGGGAATGCGCTGGCGGGCCAGCAGGTCGCGGGCGCGGGCGCGGGCAAACGCAGCGTCATCCGAAACGCCAAGCGCCAGCAAAGGCTCGGCCACCACCTCCAGCCTCGGCACGCGGGACCCCACGCGCAAGAACTGCCTGACACAGCCCGGCCTCTCGCGGCGCGGCGCGAGGATGTCGCGCGGGGTGGCCTGCGCCAGATCCGCGCCGCCGAGGCTGACGCGGCCCGCTTGCGCAAGGCCGTTGCCGCAAGGAATGCGCAGAACGGTCGACTTACCTGCCCCGCTTGCACCGGTCAGCGCCACGCATTCGCCGGGGCTGACCCGAAAACCGGCGCCCTCCAGCACCGCTACCACGGCGCTGCCCTGATTGTGCAGGGCAAGGGACGTCGACAGATTCTCGACCTCGATCATAGCCATTTCTTCCATTTGAAAACCAGGTAACAGCCAAGTGCGGAGGCCAGCATCAGCAACAGCGCCGCCGGATAGCCCCAGGGCTGATCCAGTTCCGGCATCAGGGTAAAATTCATCCCATAGATCGACGCGACCAGTGTTGGCGGCAGGAACAGAACCGCCACCACCGAAAAGATCCGCACCGTGGCGTTCTGCACCAGGCTGATCAACCCGAGCGTCGCATCAACGGTCAACCCGAGGCGCGAGGACAGGTAATCGCAGTGCACCGACAGCGCTTCGATATCGCGGAGCAACCCGTCACTCAGCCCGCGCACCGACGCGGCGCGGTTGCGCATATCAAGAAAACCCACCGCGCGTTCCATCGTCAAAAGCGCAAGGCGCACGCGGCCGATCAACTCACCCTGCTGGCCCACCTTGCACAAGGTGGCCTGCAAGGTCGTTGCCGCGCGCGGCACATCTTCGGAAAACACCTCTCGCCCGCAGGCATCCAGCACCCTGCCCGCCGCCTCCAGAAGGTCGGCCTGGCGGGCCACGACTTCCTCGGCGAGGCCAAGAAACAGCTCGACGGGCGTGGCACAGCCGGCACTGGACTGACCAGCGCGGGTGGGGAACGTCTCGAACGGGCGCGGCGTGTGATGGCGCACGGTAACAAGCCGCGCAGGCGTCAGGATGAAGCTGACCGGCGCCGCGATCTGCGCACCGTCATCGGTAAGCCCCGGCAACACCACGGTCAGGGTTTCGATCTCGTCTTCACGGTAAAGCCGGTTGGAAATCTCGATCTCTTCCATATCGGCCAGGCTTGGCACATCAAGCCCAAGCTCCGCCAGCGACCGAACCTCTTCATCATTGGGCCGGACAAGGTCGATCCACAGGGCATCCTCGATCCTGTCGGCCGGTCCAAGACCCCGGCCCATGATGGTGTAAGCCTTCAACATGTCACACCTGTAACACAGAACCGACCAGTCTTTGCTGCATCCCGCCCGAGAACCCCGAGGGCCGGTCATCCATGCCGCAAGTGTCGATCTCCACCCTGGTCTGACAATCGGCCGCCGCGCCGCGGACCTGGCCGTAAGGGCGCGCGCCTGACGCCGTGAGCCGTTCACCGGCATTGCCGCCGGCGCTGATCCGCATGCGCAGCCCGTCGCGCGGGCCCTCGGTGGTGCGGCTGTCGAAGATCGCCTCGCCGGTGTCCTGCGGCAGGTGGCCGGCCAGCCAATCGAGCAACGCCGACTTGCCCGAGCCGGATTCGCCCAAGATGCCCAGCACCGCGCCCGGCCAGAGCGTGAAGAACACATCCCGGCAGCCGACACTATGAGCACGAGACGAGAAGACGGTTCGAACCTCAAGAAGCGAAGTCATCTGCCCTACCCTTTCCGCTGGCGAAAAATTCTTCTGGAAGAATTTCCTCCCCCAGAAAATTTTCCTCGAAAATTTCCCGGCCGCAAGCCGCATCGTCGCCCCGCTGTCCGGCGCAGTAATCAGTGTCGGAGCAGACGAACATGCGCCCATCCGAATCGTCGCTGGTCCCCTCGTCAAGGTAGCTGTCGGTCGCGCCGCTCAGCGCGCAGGGATGATCGGCACGCTAGGGATCGAACGGGTAATCGTCGAAGTCAAGGCTGATGGCCTTCGTGTAGGGCGGCAGCGTATGGATCCGCTGGTCCCGCCCCGCTGCGAACAGTCGCAGCGGTTGGGGAATCGGCACCTGGTAGCGGGGAGCCGACGCGCCCTTCAGGATCGCGCAACGAACCATGCGCCTGGTCTGATCGTCAAGGCAGGTAAGATTGTAATGGCTGATCATTTCCCTCTCGGCGCCGTCAACGTGCCATAAATACGGGCGAAGGTCGCCTCACGTCACAATTAAAAGGAGTATCCGTATGACACTTTACCTTGCCTGCATCGCCACCGTCGTGTGCTGCACGATGGGCGCCAACGCCATCTACAAATACGTCGAAGCCCGCCGTGAAGACGCCGGGATCAAAGACACGGGCCACACTGCGCAAGCGTGACACCCGACGCGCTCGATGTCGCGGCGCGGGCAGACCCCTTGAAACGGCACCTTTCGGGGTGCCGTTCTTTTGTTGAACCGCCCCGCTCATTCCGCCGCCTCGCACGCGCTGGCTGCCATCGCGTCGGCCCGAATGCGACGGTCGGTTTGAGCGCTTTGCGGTTGTTTGGCCTTGCCGGGATGGGGGGCGAGCAAGCACGCCTTGTCTTATGACTTTCCCGGTTCCATGCGAGGATGGAGCCACCGTCCGCCGTGTTCCGCAATAGCCGCCCGTCGTGACCGCAGCGCCCGGGGCAGGGCCCTCTCGTCAGGTGTCCCCTAGTCCTGCGCCCCCCCCGCGAAGGCGTTGCCGTCATGCCAATCACAAGGCGCGTCCTGCGCCTCGAGGTGAAGCCCGGTGCGGGCGCAGGGATGGGCGCGGGCAAGATCCTCGTTGAAGTCGATCCCCAGCCCCGGTTCCTCCGGCGCTCGGATGAACCCGTTTTCCACCCGGATCGTGCCGCCGATGAGGTCGCGGTGGAAATCGGTCTCGATCGTTTCGACCAGCAGAAGGTTGGGGCAGGTCACACCAAGATGCACATTGGCCGCCAATTCCACCGGCCCGGCATAGAGGTGCGGCGCCATCTGCGCGCCGAAGACCTCCGCCAGCGTGGCGATCTTCTTGCCCTCCCAGATGCCCCCGGCCCGGCCAAGCGCCGGTTGCAGGATCGTCGCGGCGCCTGCGCGCAGCACCTCGGCAAATTCGGCCTTGGTGGTCAGCCGCTCGCCGGTGGCGACAGGGATGCGCACGGCACGCGCGACCTCGGCCATGGCGGCGGGATTGTCGGGCGGCACCGGCTCCTCGAACCACAGCGGGCTGTAGGGTTCAAGCGCCTGGCCAAGCCGGATCGCGCCGCCCGGAGTGAACTGGCCATGGGTGCCAAAGAGCAGGTCGGCGCGGTCGCCCACGGCCTCTCGGATCGTCTTGCAAAAGGCCACCGAGCGGGTGATGTCGGACATTGCAGGCATGTGACCGCCGCGCATCGTGTAGGGGCCGGCGGGGTCGAATTTCACTGCGGTGTAACCGCGCGCGAGGCAGTCAGCGGCGCTTTCGGCAGCCATCTCAGGCGAGATCCAGAACGCCGCCCGGTCATGATGGGCCAGCGGATAAAGGTAGGTATAGGCGCGCAACCGGTCGTTCATCCGGCCGCCCAGAAGCGCCCAGACCGGCCGGTTGCGCGCCTTGCCGAGGATATCCCAGCAGGCGATTTCCAGCCCCGCGAAGGCGCCCATGACGGTCAGGTCCGGGCGCTGCGTGAAGCCCGAGGAATAGGTGCGGCGGAACATCCGCTCGACGTTTTCGGGGCTTTCGCCCTCGACGTAGCGCTCGAACACGTCCGAGATCACGGCGCGCATCGCCTTTGGCCCGACAGAGGACGCGTAGCATTCGCCGTAGCCGGTGATGCCGCAGGCGGTGGTCAGTTTCGTCACGATCCAGTAGCGCCCGCCCATGCCGGGGTTGGGCGGGGCAATCACAAAGATTTCAAGGTCTTGCAGCTTCATGACAGCACAATCACGTTACGGCGGGCATGGCCTGCCCTGGTGTCGGCGATCGCCTCGTTGATCTGGTCGAGGCGCCAGCGGTTGGAGATCAGCTCGTCCAGCTTCAGCCGGCCCTGGCGGTACATGTCGACCATCCACGGAATGTCGCGCGCCAGCACCGCGTCGCCCATCTTGGAGCCCTTGATGCCCTGCCCCACGGCGGCGAGGATCACCGGCTCAAACGCCATGGTAGCACCGCTATGGGGCATGCCGACAGCATAGGTCACGCCGCCGCGCGCAAGAAAGCGCAGCGATTGCAGGTAGGCCGGGATCGCGCCCACGGTGACGAAGACCGCATCCGCCATGCGCCCGCCGGTGATGCGCGCAACCTCTGTCCACGGTTTCTCGATGCTGGCAAGCACCCCGTCCGTGGCCCCGAAGACCTTGGCATCGTTCAGCTTTTCCTGCGACAGGTCGACCGCGATAATGCGCGCGGCGCCGGCGATGCGCGCGCCCTGAATGGCGTTGAGCCCGACCCCGCCAGCGCCGATCACCACCACGTTCTGGCCGGGGCGCACCTGCGCCGTGTTAATTACGGCACCGACGCCGGTGATCACCCCGCAGGCCAGCAGACTGGCCACATCGGCGGGCATGTCGTCGGGCAGCGGCGCAAGCTGGCTGTGATGCACGACGGCGGCCTCGGAGAAGGCACCGCAGTTCATCGCCTTGATGACCTCGGTCCCGTCGGCAAGGCGGATAGCAGGGTCCACCGGCGCGTTATCGCTGCAATAAACCGGCGCGCCGGACGCGCAGGAACCGCAGGTGCCACAGGATTTTATGAGTGTGACCAAGACGTTGTCACCCGGTGCGTAGGCGGTGACACCGGGGCCGGTGGCGGTGACCCGGCCGGCCGCCTCGTGGCCATAGACCGCCGGCAGGTCGCCGCCCCACGCGCCGTCGATGAACGAGATGTCGGAATGGCAGATCGCCACCGCATCGAGCCGTACCTCGACCTCGCCCTGGCCGGGGCTGCGCAATTCGACCTGTTCTATCGTCAGATCGGTGCCAAACGCGTGGCAGACGGCGGCGTTCACTCTTGTCATCTGGCGATTCCCCCTTGGCGCTTCAGGGCGAGACTGCGGGGCTGGAGCGCAGCTTGCAAGAGGGGCGTGCGGTATTCTCTCGGATGCGATTGACGGGCACCTCATCCGGCCCTTTTCGGGGCCGTCTTCGGCGCGACTGCCTGCGCGTCGATCCGAACCGGTGGGAGTGCGGAGCGGGCGGGATGCCTCCGGCGGGAGTATTTGCGCAAAGAAGAAGGGACGGGTTGCAGCAGCGGGCCCGGTGTCGGAAAAGCGGCGACGTTGGAGGGTATGCGATGGCGCGGGTCGATCTGGGGCAAGTGACACTGAACGTCGAGGAAAGCGGCGATCCCGGCGGGGCGCCGGTGATGTTTGCCGGCGCACTGGGCACGGATCTCGCGATTTGGGACGGTGTTGTCGCGGCGCTGCCCGGCCGGTTCCGGGCGATCCGCTACGATCTGCGCGGACATGGCGGCAGCGATTGTCCGAGCGGGCCCTATGGCATGGGCGCGCTGGTGCACGATGCCGAGGCGCTGCTGGAGGCGCTTATGCTTCGCGATGCCGTCTTCGTCGGGCTCTCGGTCGGCGGGCTGGTGGCGCAGGGGCTGGCGGTCAAGCGGATCGACCTGGTGCGCGGGCTGGTCCTGTCGGGCACCGCGCCCAAGATCGGCACCAAGGCGGGCTGGCAGGCACGGGCGGCAGAGGTGCGTGCCGAGGGGATGACCGCGGTCAGCGACGCGGTGATGGCGCGCTGGTTTTCGCAAAAGGTCCGCGCGGGCGGCAAGCTGGACTGGGTGCGCGACATGCTGGACCGGCAGGACCCGGAAGGCTACGCCGCCACCTGCGAGGCGATCGCGGGCACCGATTTCCTCACCCCGACAAGCGGGCTGCACCTGCCCGCGCTGGTCACCGTCGGCACCGAGGACCGGTCCACCCCGCCCGACCTCGTGCGCGAACTGGCCGACCTGATACCCGGATCGCGCTTCGAGTTGTTGCGCGGGGCCGGGCATCTGCCTTGCGTGGACTCCCCTGCCCTCTTCGCCGATACACTGACCGGGTTCCTCACCGCAATCGGCCATGGAGACTCGGCATGAGCATCAGCCCCTTCGACAGCGCGCTTTACCGCGACCTGTTCACGGATCGCGAGGTGGCGACGCTGTTTTCCGACAGCGCCGAGATCCGGGCGATGCTGCTGGTCGAGGGGATGCTGGCCCGCGTGCAGGGCGACCTGGGTACGATCCCGGCCGAAAGCGCGGCCTTCATCCACCGATCCGCGCAGGAGGTGCAGATCGACCCGGCGGCGCTGGCGCAGGCGACCGGGCAGAACGGGGTCTCGGTGCCGGCGCTGGTCGCGGCCTTTCGCAAGGCCATGGAGGCGCCGGACCATGCGCAATACGCGCATTGGGGGGCGACGTCGCAGGATATCATCGACACCGGGCTGGCGCTGCGTCTGCGCCAGGCGCTGGCGCTGATCGGGGCGCGGGCCGACCGGCTGCTGGACGCGCTGGCGCGGCTGGCGCAGGCGCATGCGGAGACGCCGATGGTGGCGCGGACCTATGGCCAGACGGCGGCCCCGACGAGTTTTGGCGCGGTGGCGGCAAGCTGGGGCTGGCCTTTTCTGGCGCATCTCGATCGGCTGGCGGCTTTGCGGGCACGGGTTCTGGCGGTGTCGCTGTCGGGCGCGGCGGGGACAGGGGCGGCGCTGGGCCACGAAGCCGCAGAGACGCGGGTGCGGCTGGCCGAGGCGCTGAAGCTGGAAGATCCGGGGCGGTCGCTGCACACGACGCGGGATCATGTGGGCGAGCTGGCCGGCTGGCTTACGCTGGCCACAGGTAGCACGGGCAAGATCGGTGAGGACCTGCTGCTGCTTGCGCAAAGCGATACCGGCGAGGTTCGCTTTGCCGGGTCTGGCGAAAGCTCCACCATGCCGCAAAAGCAGAACCCGGTCGGGGCCTCGGTGCTGGTGGCGCTGGCGCGGCATGTGCAGGCGCTCAATGGCGCGGTGCAGGGCGCGGCGCTGCACCGGCAGCAGCGCGACGGCGCGGCGTGGTTCACCGAGTGGCTGAGCCTGCCGGCTATGGTCATGGGTGCTGCGAAGGGGCTGGCGCTGGCTGCTGATCTGGCCGAGGGGCTGAAGGTGCAGGCAGGTGCGATGGCGGGCCGCCTGAACGCGCCGCTCGGGCTGATCCATGCCGAGGCGCTGAGTTTCGCGCTGGCCACGCATCTGCCGCGCCCCGAGGCGCAGGCACGCGTGAAAGCCGCATGCAAAGAGGCGGTGGCGACGGGGATGCCGCTGCCGGAATTGCTTCAGGCGGCGTATCCGGGGCTGGACCTGGCGGCGGCAGTTGTGCCGGGGGCGATGCCGGGGCAGGCGCCGCGCGAGGCGCGGGATTTCGCAGCGGCGGTCGCGGCGCGGCGCAAGAACGGGGCCGAGGGTTAGCCGGCCTCGCCAAAGTCCCCCAGCAACCTGGCAAAAAGGCCCGCATCCACGTTGCCGCCCGAAGCCACCGCGATCACCGCCTCGCCCTGCACCGTTTCGGGATGCAGCAGCGCCGCCGCAAGCGCAATCGCGCCACCCGGTTCCAGCACCAGTTTGAGCCGGGTAAAGGCCAGCGCCATTGCACGCAGGCAATCGCGTTCGGGCACCACCACGCCGGGGCCGCAGAGGCGCTGCATGATCGGGAAGGTCATCTCGCCCGGCGCGGGTGTGATAATCGCGTCGCAGAGCGAGCCCGATATCCGCGCGTTACGCTCGATCCGGCCAGAGGCAAGCGAGCGGGCGACATCATCGTAACCCTCGGGCTCCACGGGCCGCGCGCGCAGGCCGGGGGCCCTGCCCTCCAACGCCAAGGCAATGCCGGAGGTCAGCCCTCCGCCGCCGCAGCAGACCAGCACGTCGGCCTTGGACACGCCCGCCGCTGCCGCCTGTTCGGCAATCTCCAGCCCGACTGTGCCCTGCCCCGCGATCACCTGCGGATCGTCGAAGGGCTTGATCAGGGTCAGGCCGCGATCCCGCGCCAGCCTTGCGCCAAGCGCATCGCGGTCATCCCTTGCGCGGTCATAGGTGACGACCTCGGCGCCAAGCGCGCGGGTGTTGGCGATCTTGAGGCGCGGCGCATCGGCGGGCATGAGAATGACAGCGGGCACGCCATGCAGCCTTGCCGCGTAGGCCACGCCCTGCGCGTGATTGCCCGAGGAATAGGCAAAGACGCCGCGGTCGCGCGTCGCGGGATCAAGCGCCGAGACCGCCGACCAGCCGCCGCGAAACTTGAAGCTGCCGGTGTGTTGCAACGCCTCCGCCTTGACCAGAACCCGGCGGCCGGCGATCTCGTCGAGGAAGGGCGAGGAGAGGAGCGGCGTGCGGCGGGCGCGACCCTCAAGCCGCGCGGCGGCGGCCTCGATCATGGCGATATCGGTCATGTCAGGCGATCCAGAAAGCGGGAGATAACGGACAGGCTCTCGGGTTCGTCCAGAAACGGCACATGGCCCCGGTTCGGCACAATGGCGAAGATCATGTCGGGGCGCATGGCCTGCATCTTGGCGGCGGTATCGGATGAGAGCAGGTCGGAATTCTCACCCCGAATCAGCGCCACGGGCAAGCCGCCGAGCGCCGCGAAGAGCGGCCAAAGGTCGGGCGGGCGCTGCGGATCGGACGCCTTCATCTGCGCCTCGACCGCGTTGCGCAGCTTCGGGTCGTAGCGCAGCGACAGGTGGCTATCCTCGCCCACCTGCCAGACCCGGCGGATATGGGCGGCCCATGTCGTCTGCGGCACGTCAGGGAACCGCGCGGCCATCCGCCTTGGCAGGTTGCGGAGGGCGGTGTCGAAATCGGCATCCACCGGCGGTTGGCCAAGGTAGCCCATGATGCAGGAAAGCCCCTCTGCCTCTACCACCGGGCCGATATCGTTGAAACAGACCCCGGCAAGGCGGTCCGCGTGGGCACCGGCCAGTGTCATCGCCACCAGCCCGCCGCGCGAGGTGCCAAGGATGGCGGCCCTGTCCAACCCCAGATGATCGAGCAGGTTCAGCACGTCCGCGCCTTCACGCAGCACGGTGTAATTGTGAAAGTCCGGGTCATGATCCGACGCGCCCCGGCCCCGGAAATCCATACGGATGATGCGGGCGCGGTGGGCGAAATGCGCCACCACCGGCTCGAAATCGGCCATGTTTCGGGTCAGGCCCGGCAGGCAAAGAAGCGCGGGGCCGCTGCCTTGGTCATCATAGGCAAGCCGAAGCCCGTCATCGGCGGTGACATATTGCATCAGAATTCCCTTGCGATGGCCGGAACATGGGTGAGATCGGCGGCGGTGCGGTCGGGCGGGTCCGGCAGGCGATCCAGCGGCTCGCCAGCACGGTTGACCCAGAGCACACGGAACCCGTAGGCGCGGGCCGATGTCGCATCCCAGCCGTTCGAGGACACGAACAGCACCTGATCCTTGTCGCAGCCGAATCGCTCGCCCACCAGCTTGTAGACGCTGGCATCGGGTTTGAAGATGCCGACGCTTTCGACACTGATCACCGCGTCGAGCAGCGCCGCCAGATCGGCGCTGTCGACCGCACCTTGCAGCATGTCGGGCGAGCCGTTGGACAGGATCGCGGTGTTCAGGCCCTGCGCCTTCAGCGTCGCCAGCATGTCGGGCACTTCCGGGTAAGCGTCGAGGGTGAAGTAGAGGCCGAGCAGGCGTTCGCGCAATTCCGGATCGCTCTGGCCGGTCTTTTCCAGCGCCCAGTCGAGCCCGTCCTGCGTGACGCGCCAGAAATCGGTATGGTGGCCGGTCAGCGCCCGAATCCAGGTGTATTGCAACTGCTTGGCGCGCCAATGGGCGGCGACCTCTTGCCAGACGGAGGCGAAAACCTGCTGCCCCGGTTCGGCTGCCACCTCGCGGGCGGCGGCGTTGACATCGAAGAGCGTGCCGTAAGCGTCGAAAACGCAGGTGGTGATGGTCATCCTGTCCCCCTTTTCGGCGCAGAGTTGCACAAGCCGCGTCCGGGGAAAAGCGCCTGTCACGGCGGGATCGGGAATTCTGGTTTACATCACGATATGGCCTGATAGCCTTATTGGGTACATCGGAAGGAATTGGGCCGGGATTTCAGGCCCACCCCGTAAACTCACCCCCCCCCAAAAAAAACAGGAAGACTTTATGGCACAGGCTACGTCAGGCACCACTGTTGCACTTCACTACACCGGCACGCTGTCCGACGGCAGCGTCTTCGACAGCTCCGAAGGGCGCGACCCGCTAGCTTTACCCTCGGCGAAGGCCAGATCATCCCCGGGCTGGAAGCCGCCGTCGAGGGCATGACCGAAGGCGAGGAAAAGACCGTCACCGTCGCCTGCGATCAGGCTTATGGCGAGCGCGATCCGAACGCGATGCAGCAGATCCCGCGCGACCAGATCCCCGCCAACATCCCGACCGATCCGGGCACACAATTGCAGATGCAGGCCCCGAACGGGCAGACAATCCCCGTCGTAGTGGCCGAGGCCGACGAAAGCACCGTGACGCTCGACGCCAACCACCCGCTGGCGGGCAAGGACCTGACCTTTGCGGTCAAGGTCGTATCTGTCGGCTGATCCGATCCGGGCGGCCCCTTCGGGTGCCGCTCATCGCCGCCCTCTGGGGCGCTCTTCGCGAGGAAAGGCCGCCGACGCGGCCTTGAGGAGCGGCGCGCTCAGAGGTTGTCGGGCTGCATCATCCCCAGCACATGGTAGCCGCCATCGACGGCGATGATCTCGCCCGTGGTGCAGGCACCGTAATCCGACGCGAGATAAACGGCGGTGCCGCCGATCGCCTCCAGCGTCGCGTTTTCGCGCAGCGGGGCGTTGTCGCGCGCGGTGTTGAAGGTGCGCCGCGCGCCCGTGATCGCCGCCCCGGCCAGCGTCTTCATCGGGCCGGGGCTGATCGCGTTCACCCGCACCTTGTTCGGCCCCATGTCATTGGCCAGGTAGCGCACCGCGCTTTCCAGCGCCGCCTTGGCCACCCCCATGACGTTGTAGAACGGCGTCACCCGGTTCGACCCCAGATAGGTCAGCGTCAGGATGGTGCCGCCCGTCGTCATCAAGGGTTCCGCCCGGCGCGCGACGTCGATCAGCGAATAGCAGGAGATGGTCAACGAGGTGCGGAAGTTCTCGCGGCTGGTGTCGATGAACCGTCCGGCCAGTTCCGACTTGTCGGAAAACGCGATGGCGTGGACGACAAAATCGAGCTTGCCCCAATCCGCCGCGATCCTGGCAAAACAGGCGTCAAGCGAGGCATCATCGGTCACGTCCACATCCACCATCAACTCGACCCCTAGCTGGTCGGCCAGCGGTTTGACGCGTTTGCCGAAGGTCTCGCCCTGGTAGGAGAACGCCAGTTCTGCCCCTTCCGCGCGCATCGCCTTGGCAATGCCCCACGCGATCGAGCGGTCATTGGCCACGCCCATGATCAGCCCGCGCTTGCCCGTCATCAAGTCTGCCATGATCTTTATCCGTTATATCTGGAAAGCAGCATCGACCCGTTGGTGCCGCCGAAGCCGAAGCTGTTGGTCATCACGGTATCTAGCCCGGCCCCATCGACCAACGCGGTGGCGACCTCGCCCGGGTTGATGCCTGCCGCGAGCGTGTCGACATTGATCGACGGAGTGATGAAATCGCCCTTCAGCATCAGAAGGCAGAAGATCGCCTCCAATGCACCCGACGCGCCCTGCGCGTGGCCGGTCATCGACTTTGTGGAACTGATCGGGGGGACATGACCCTCGCCGAAAACGCGGCGCACGGCCTCGACCTCGCCCACGTCGCCCACCGGGGTCGAGGTGCCATGGGCGTTGATATAGCTGACCTTGCGGCCTTCGGGCAGGGTTTGCAGCGCCAGCCGCATGGCCCGTTCGCCGCCCTCGCCCGAGGGGGCCACCATGTCGTGGCCGTCAGAGGTGGCGGCAAAGCCGGTGACTTCCGCGTAGATCGTCGCGCCGCGCGCCAGGGCGTGGTCGAGATCCTCCAGCACCACGATGCCGCCGCCGCCCGAGATCACAAACCCGTCGCGGTCCTGATCGAAGGCGCGGCTGGCCGCCGTCGGGTCATCGTTGCGCTTGGAGGACATCGCGCCCATGGCATCGAACAGGCAGGAGAGGGTCCAGTCCAGTTCCTCGCCGCCGCCGGCGAACATCACGTCCTGCTTGCCCATCATGATCTGCTCGGTGGCGTTGCCGATGCAGTGCAGGCTGGTCGAACAGGCCGAGGTGATGGAATAGTTGATACCCTTGATGCTGAAGGCCGTGGCAAGGTTGGCCGAGATCGTGGACGACATGCATTTGGGCACCGCGAACGGGCCGATGCGCTTGGTGGCACCGGATTTCAGCACCGTCTGGTGCGCCGTCAGCATGGCACTGGTCGAGGGGCCGCCGGACCCGGCGACAAGGCCGGTGCGCGGGTTCACGATCTGATCCTCGCTGAGCCCGGCATCGGCGATGGCCTGCTGCATGGCGATATGGGCATAGGCCGCGCCCGGCCCCATGAAGCGCAGGGTGCGCTTGTCCACGTGGTCCTTCGGGTCGATCTTGAGCGTCCCGGCGATCTGGCTGCGAAAGCCGTGCCCGGCCATCTCGGGGCTCGCCTCGATCCCGGATCGGCCCGCGCGCAGGGCGGCGGTGACTTCGTCGGCATTGTTCCCGATCGACGAGACGATCCCAAGGCCAGTGACAACTACTCGGCGCATGTGGCCTCCTTTTCACAAGTCGGGCCTTTGTAGGACAGGGACGGGAAGCAGGGCAAGGGCAGAGCACCGGATTCGGCGGCCACCCCGGCGGCGCGGTCCGTCAGAGCCGCATCCGGGGCACATCGTTGGGGTCGAGTTTCAGGTCGATCAGCACCGGGCCGGTGCGAGCCTCGAGCGCCGTGATCGCGGTTTCGAGCTCCTCGGCGGAGGCCACCGCGATCCCGGTGCCGCCCAGCGCTGTCGCCACCGCCGCGAAAGAGGGCCAGTCAAAGGTCGACAGGCTTGGGTCCATCTTGCGATCACGGAACTGGATATGCTCCGCCCCGTAGGCGGAATCGTTGGCGATGATCACGATCAGGTCGAGCCCGAGGCGCACGGCGGTGTTGAATTCGTTGATCCCGCCCATCATGAAGCCACCATCGCCGGAGAACAGCACAACCGGCCGTCCCGGCGCCGCTGCGCCGGCGCCGATCGCCTGTTGCAGGCCCTGCCCGATGGCTCCGAAATTTGCGGTTACGACGTTGCTGCGCGGGTCGGGAACGGAGATGCGGCACCAGACCTCGGTCATGAAACGCCCGCCATCGGTGACAAGGATGCGGTCCTTCGGCAGCGCCTCTTCCAGCCGTTCGAGCGCGTGAACATAGTTGACGAAGCCGTCGCCGGACGTGGTCTTGCCAACCGGATGGGCGGTCAGGGTCTCGGTATCGAGGTCACGGGTAAAGCCGCTTGAGGGCACCTCCGCCTCGTTCAGCCACCAGGTGATCGTTTCCGCCGTCAGCCCGGCATCCGCAACAAGCGCAGCATCGGGATGCAGGCTGTTGCCGATGGCGGTCGGTTCGACATCGACCTGAATGATGCGCTTGCCCTTCAGCAGCTTGCCCCGGTCGGTGGTGAAGCTGTGCAGCCCGGTGCCGAAGGCGACAATGCAATCGGCGCGCGCGATCAGGTCATAGGCGGCGGGGGTGGAGAGGGTGCCGAAGATATCCATGTCGTAGGGGTGGCCGGTGAACAGCCCCTTGGCCTTGAGCGTGGTGGCTAGCGGCGCCTCCAGCCGGTCGGCCAGCTTGATCAGGCTGTCGCGCGCCCCGATGGCACCGCCCCCGGCCAGAATGATCGGCGCCCGCGCCGAGGCGATCATGCCGATGGCCTCGTCGAGGATTCCGCCCTCGGCCACACCGCCCGGCGCCGTGAACACGTCGAGCACGTTGCGGCTGTGCGTCACCGTCTGCCACATGAATTCCACCGGCATGTTGAGTACGATGGGCCGGCGTTCCACCTGCGCGCGATAGACGGCGCGGGCCACGTCCACGGCGGCGGTTTCGGGGGTGCGCAGCTGTTCGAACCCGGCCCCGGTGGCCTTGACCAGCTCGCGCTGGTCGATGCCTTGCAGGTGGCCGGGATTGTCGACCGGCGTGTCGCCGGCCAGCAGCACGATCGCCGCCTGCCCGCGCACGCCCTCGGTCAGCGCGGTGGTGGTGTTGGTCAGGCCGGGGCCGTGGGTGACGGTCGCCACCCCGACCCGGCCAGTGACCTGGTGATAGGCCAGCGCCATCAGAACGCCGCTGCCCTCATGCGCGGCCGGCACGAACTGCCCGCCGCAATCGCGCACGAAACTGTCGACCATGAACAGGTTGGCGTCGCCGATCAGGCCGAACATGGTGTCGATGCCGTGATCCTCGACGGCGCGGGCGATGGATTGGTGAACGTATGTCTTTGCCATGCGGCGGCTCCTGTCGCTGTTGCCGCGGTTATACTATGGAAAGACAGCGTGTTTTCCGCATTCTCGCGCGGCTCAGGGACATTCGGCGCGCGACTCGCGCGGCATTCGGAAATATCGTGCGGACCTGACGCATTGTGCGCGGGCAGCGATCAGCTTTCGCTGAGCGCCACCTTCATGTCCTTGACCTGGTAGATCACCTCACCGTCGGCCTCGACGATCCCGTCGGCAACACCCATCGTCAGGCGGCGGGTTTGCAGCGCCTTGGTGAAGTCGATCCTGTAAGTCAGCCGCTTGCGGTCGGGGCGCACCATGCCGGTCAGCTTCACCTCGCCCACGCCGAGCGCGTAGCCCCGCCCCTGCCAGCCGCGCCAGCCGAGGTTGAAGCCCGTCAGTTGCCACAGCCCGTCCAGCCCGAGGCAGCCCGGCATGATCGGGTTGCCGGGGAAGTGGCAGGAAAAGAACCAAAGGTCGGGGGTGATGTCGAACTCCGCCAGCACGTGACCCTTGCCATGCGCACCGCCATCGCCGGAGATGTCGGTGATCCGGTCCATCATCAGCATCGGCGGTTCGGGCAGCTGCGCGTTGCCGGGGCCGAAAAGCTCCCCGCGCGCGCATCGCAGCAGATCGTCCTTGTCGAAACTGGTAGGGTAGTCTGTCATCCCGTCTGCCCTCTTCCGTTGCCCGGCGGTTCGGGCGTCATGAATTCGTTACCCCCTAGCACCCGCCGAACCCGTGGCGCAAGGTGCGCGCTACGGGCCACGCGGCGGTCAATCTGACCGAATCCGTTTGAAAACCGGGGGTAGTCGCGCATATATTGCAGGACAACGCAAATGATGAGCGGTTGAATGACCCCGGAAACGCTTGAACGCAGTTCCAAATGGCTGGCCCGCGCAAACCTGCGCCCGACCCGGCAGCGCCTGTCGCTGGCGACGCTGTTGGTTGGCGACGGGCAGCACCGGCATGTGACGGCCGAAGGGCTGCACGCGGCCAGCGTCGCGGCGGGGGACAGGGTATCGCTGGCCACCGTCTACAACACGCTGCGCGCCTTTTGCGAGGCCGGGCTGATCAAGGACGTCACCGTCGACGGCACCCGCAGCTATTTTGACACCCGCACCGACGATCACCCGCATTTCTACTACGAGGAGGATGGCCGGCTGGTCGATGTCGCCTCTTCGGACCTGAAGATCGCCGCCCTGCCGGTGCCGCCCGAGGGCTATGAGGTGGCGAAGGTGGATGTCGTGGTGCGCCTGCGCAGACACGACTGACCGGACCACGACCCCTTGGCGGAGTTTTTCGACTGGCCATTCCCGGCGCGGCGCTGTAACGCCCGTCGCAACCCTCTTTATTTGAAAGGCCCAGTCGCATGGACCTCCGCAATATCGCGATCATCGCGCATGTCGACCATGGCAAGACCACGCTGGTTGATGAACTTCTGAAACAATCGGGCGCCTTCCGCGCCAATCAGGCCGTGGCCGAACGGGCGATGGATTCCAACGATCTGGAACGCGAACGCGGCATCACCATCTTCGCCAAGCCGACCAGCGTCGAGTGGAAAGGCACCCGCATCAACATCGTCGACACACCCGGCCACGCCGATTTCGGCGGCGAGGTGGAACGCATCCTCTCGATGGTCGACGGCGTGGTGCTGCTGGTCGATGCCGCCGAGGGACCGATGCCGCAGACAAAATTCGTCACCGCGAAGGCGCTGCGCCTCGGGCTGCGCCCGATCGTGGTCTTGAACAAGGTCGACAAGCCCGCCGCCGAACCCGACCGGGCGCTCAACGAGGTGTTCGATCTCTTCGCGACGCTCGACGCGGATGACGACCAGCTCGATTTTCCGCATATGTATGCCTCGGGCATCAACGGCTGGGCCGATTCCGAATTGACCGGGCCGCGCAAGGACATGCACGCGCTGTTCAACCTTATCGTGAACCATGTGCCAAAGCCCCGGCAACTCGCCCGCAAGGATGAGGATTTCCGCATGCTCGCCACCACCCTCGGCGCCGATCCCTTCGTCGGTCGGCTGCTGACCGGGCGGGTCGAGTCGGGCAGGCTCAAGGTGGGGGCGACGGTGCAGGCGCTGTCGCGTCTTGGCGAGAATATCGAGCGCTTCCGCGTCACCCGCATTCAGGCCTTTCGGGGGCTGGGACAGCAGGACATCGAAGAGGCGATGGCCGGCGACATCGTCTCGCTTGCCGGCATGTCCAAGGCAACCGTGGCCGACACGATCTGCGCTCTTGCAGTGGACGAACCGCTCTCGGCTCAGCCCATCGACCCGCCCACCATCACGGTCACTTTCGGCATCAACGACAGCCCCCTCGCGGGCCGCGACGGCAAGAAGGTGCAAAGCCGGGTGATTCGCGAACGGCTGATGAAGGAGGCCGAATCGAACGTCGCCATCCGCGTCACCGACACCCCCGGCGGCGAAGCGTTCGAGGTCGCCGGGCGCGGCGAGTTGCAGATGGGCGTGCTGATCGAGAACATGCGCCGCGAAGGCTTCGAGCTGTCGATCAGCCGGCCACAGGTTCTGATGCGCGACGACGGCGAAACGAAGCTGGAACCGATCGAGGAAATCACCGTCGACGTGGATGACGAATATGCCGGCGCGGTGATCGAGAAGCTGACCGGCCCACGCCGGGGCGAGCTGGCCGAGATGAAGCAGAACGCCGGCAAGACCCGGATCATCGCGCATGTGCCGTCGCGCGGGCTGATAGGGTATCATGGCGAATTCCTGACCGACACCCGCGGCACCGGCGTCCTGAACCGGGTATTCCACGAATGGTCCCCCTATCGCGGGCCGATTCCGGGTCGCCGCCAAGGCGTGCTGATCTCGATGGAAAACGGCGTGTCCGTGGCCTATGCGTTGTGGAACCTCGAAGATCGCGGCAAGATGTTCATCGGCGCGCAGGAACCGATCTACACCGGCATGATCATCGGCGAACACAACCGCGACAACGATCTGGAAGTGAACCCGCTGAAGGGCAAGAAGCTGACCAACGTGCGGGCATCGGGCACGGATGAGGCCGTGCGCCTGACCACGCCGGTCACCATGTCGCTGGAACAGGCCATCGCCTATATCGACGATGACGAACTTGTGGAGGTGACACCGAACGCGATCCGCCTGCGCAAACGCATCCTCGACCCGCACGACCGCAAGCGCAGCGCGCGGGCGGCCGGCTGAAGCGGGGCCACCCACCTGCTCCGCACAGCTGCCCTGCGAACCGGCGCAGCGCCCGGTCTTGGCGGATCGGGCGTTGTCCCCTGAACTCCCGCCCTGAACGGGAGATCACCATGCGAAAGCTACAGGTGCAGGGCGTGCATCATATCACGCTGACGGGGGCAGACCGCCAGACCTCGATTGATTTCCGGGAAGGGGTGCTCGGCATGCCCTTCATCTTCGACCAGCCCAATCTCGACAACCCGGGCGATGGGCACCTCTATTTCGACCCGGGCGACGGTCGGCTGATCACGGTCTTCACCAACGAATCGCGCGTGCCCGACCCATGCCGCACCCCGACCGTCCCGGGATGCGTCCATCACCTCGCCTTTGCCGTCAGCAAGGCCACGTTTTCACAGGCGGTCAAACGGCTGGACGAGCGCGGCATCGCGCATTCCGGCCCGAAGGATCGCGGCTTCATGGACTCGATCTATTTCAAGGATCCGATGGGCCTGCTGATCGAACTGGCCTGCTATCGGTTCGCGCCACCCACCGGCTGCACCCATGCCGACGTGATGATCGAGGCGCACAGGATCCGCGCCGCCGCAGGCGCCCCCCACATCGCCGAAGAGCACCTCGCCGACGCGATCGAAACGCTGGTCGACCAGCACCAGCGGAGCCTGTCCACCGACCGCACGCCAAAACACCCCTACTGACTTTCATCCTGGCCAAGATACCTCGGGGGGGG